>ERZ1643246.1419-NODE-1419-length-26120-cov-7.999002_pt1 | contig 26120 bp, 25 predicted proteins | sample MGYA00579265_ERZ1643246 | MGnify/ENA primary metagenome ERZ1643246 (study PRJEB29033, sample SAMEA4952261) | chicken gut metagenome | biome: Broiler Chicken; feature: Gastrointestinal Tract; material: Caecum | place: Ireland | collected 2018 | study: Broiler...
GATACAACCCTCGCATCCCTTCCATCCACCGGTGGTATAGGTACTACCATCTTCACCATCGGCGGCTGTGTCATCATGATCGCTGCTGCTGGCCTGTACTTTGCAAGCCGCAGAAAACACGGTGAAAACTAAATTTCCGTTTTGATTCCTGACTGCTGACAGCAGAGAAATTAAACGTCTAAAACTGTACTACATACGGCAGAAGACCGGAAGCGGGAAATCCTTTCCCGCTCCGGGAGGCCTGCCGGATACATGCTTCTTTTTAGAGAAGAAGAAAGAAGAAAACGAAACTACAACAACAAGGAGAGCCCGGATGAAACGAAAACGACTGATTTTAACAATAACAATGATAATTCTTTTCCTGGCTGGTCTGTCCTTGCTGCTGTATCCTTTTGTGGCAAACCAGTGGAACAATTACCGGCAGCACAGACTGATCCAGAGTTATCAGGAGACAGTCTCTCAAAAAGAAGAGGATGGAGAGATCGACTACGATGCAGAGTGGGAGAGAGCGAGGGTTTACAATGAAGCTCTGCTTCCGTCCATCCTCCCGGATTCCTTTGCGGTAGCGGAAGCTTCCGAGGAACCGGATGAGGAATACATGTCCTGTCTGAATATTGCAGGAGATGGAATGATGGGGACAGTAGAGATCCCAAAGATTGATGTGAATCTTCCGATTTATCATACCACTTCCGAGGAAGTGCTGGAAAAGGCGGCAGGACATCTGGAGGGGAGTTCTCTTCCGGTAGGCGGGGAGAGTACCCACGCCGTGATTTCCGCCCACCGGGGACTGCCAAGTGCATCTCTGTTTACGGATCTGGACCAGTTGGAGGAAGGGGATCATTTCCTGATTCATGTGCTGGATGACACCCTCTGTTATGAGGTGGACCAGATTTCCGTGGTGGAACCAAAGGATACGGACGGCCTAGCTGTGGAGGATGGAAAGGATCTGGTGACACTTTTGACCTGTACACCGTATGGTGTCAACAGCCAGAGACTTCTGGTGCGTGGCCACCGGGTACCATATGTGCCGGAAGAGGTAGAAGGGGAACAGGCAAATGCCCTTTTTGGAACCAGTTTACATACCAACTATCTGCTCTGGGTAGTGGCAGGGCTTCTGGTGACGGCTGCTTTCATTGGATACCTGGCCTACAGGGATCGAAAGAAGAAGGGCGGTGGAGACGCAGCATCTACGTCCGGAACGCCAAAGAAAAGAAGAAGACGCAGGGGGAGAAAATAACCGATGAAGAAAAAGATTCCCGGCATCCTCTTCGGACTGATGTTTTTGATTGGATTTGGCATCCTGGTCTACCCCACAGTGGCGGACCAGTGGAATACCTATCGACAGAACCGGCTTATTTCTTCCTATGAAAATACGGTGGAAAAGATGGAGCCGGAGGACTTTACAAGAGAATGGGAAGCAGCCCGAAACTTCAATGCCACGATTCCACAGAATAATATCTATGGTGATGTGTTTGGGGAAGATGGGGAAGAAACGGAAAATACAGCCTACTGGCAAGTATTAAATATTGCGGGAGACGGAGTGATGGGGTATCTCTCCATCCCGAAAATCGATGTGAAGCTGTCCATTTATCACGGAACCTCCGATGAGGTCCTGCAGACGGGCATCGGACATCTGGATGGGACGGCCCTTCCGATCGGAGGGGAGAGCACTCACAGCGTACTGGCTGCTCACCGGGGACTGCCAAGTGCAAGGCTCTTTACAGATGTGGACCAGTTACAGGAGGGAGATCGGTTTTATATTCATGTGCTGGATGAAGTGCTGGCATATCAGGTGGATCAGATTCTGGACATGGTAGACAAAGATGATCATGAAACACTGGAGAAGGCGCTTCAGACAGAAGAAGGAAAAGACTATGTGACCTTATTTACCTGTACTCCATACGGCGTCAATTCTCACCGGCTGTTAGTCCGGGGCGTGAGAGTGCCGTACAACGGGGAGGAAGATGTGAAACCTACGGCAGCAGAATCCATGCTGCAGTCCATACAGGATTACTATATGTTATATCTGCTTCTGGGGCTTGCGGTGACCTTCCTTGTTATCCTGCTTTTGCGGTTTTTGATGAAACCGAAACGGCAGGGAAAGGAAAAGAAGCAGGAGTAACCGGATCAGAGCAAAGTAAGAAGAGATCAGAGGAGGGTAACGATTGAAGATGAGAAAACGAATCAGACAGGGAGGAGCGGTTGTGCTGGCTCTGGCGCTGGCATGGCAGACAGGGCTGGTTTCCCACGTTACGGCGGCAACGGCAGTTGAGACCGGCCGGAAATGTTCGGTGACGGTGGAGCTGGATGGCACCAGTGAAGAGCTGAAAAGCTTATCCATTCCGGTAAAGCTGTACCGTGTGGCGGAGGTCAGCGAAAGTGGAACGTATACGATGCTGCCGGGTTATGAGAGCCTGAAGCTTTCGGAGGCGGACAGTGACATGACTGCTCAGGAATGGGAAGAAAAGGCGAAAGAGGCATCCGGTCTTGTCAAGGAGCAGACGCCGGTAGCGGATGCCGGGCTTACCGTAACCGGAGGCGCCGGGACAGCGGATGGTCTGACAACGGGAATGTATCTGGTGGAAGCAGAAGAAGTAGAGTCTCCGGAATATACCTACACCTTCAGCCCGTTTTTGTTATCCCTGCCAAACAATTACTATGGATCCGGCGGATCGGATGACTGGGTATATGACGTGACCACCGGACTGAAGCCGGAGCAGGAAGAGCGGATGGGGGATCTGGAGATTGAGAAGACGTTGACGTCCTATAATGCGACAGTCGGCGGAGCGACCTTTGTCTTTTCCGTGGAAGCGGTGAAAGAGGAGGAAGTGGTATACAGCGATGTAGTTTCCATGTCCTTTGACCAGGCGGGAACCAGGCAGGTGCTGGTGGAAGACATACCGGCGGGTTCTGAAGTGACAGTAACCGAGGTCTACAGCGGATCCAGTTACGAAAATACCGGTGCGGCCGCGCAGACAGTGGAAATTCTGGCGGATGGAACCAGTGGTTCTCCGGTACAGGTTTCCTTTACCAATGCATATGACCATGGCTTCAACGGCGGATCCGGTGTAGTAAACCATTTTGGCTATACGGAAGCGGAAGGTACACAGGATGCCGGACAGAGCGGTGAAGGTACCTGGGAATGGAACCAGCTTCGTGATAATACGGCTGTAGAGGAATAAAGGGGGAGACGAGATGAAAACAGGATGGAGCAAGAAGACCATCGGTCTGGCTGCCGCAGCCTGCATTTTTGCAGCAGCAGTTTCGGCAGGCGGGGTCATGGCATATTTCACAACCTATGCCGAAGCGCAGGGGAGCGTCAGCTTGAGCCTCGGCATGACTACGACCGTTCCGAAAGAGGAGGTTTCAAACTGGACTAAACATGTCCGGATTGAGAATACCGGGGACTATGACTGCTATGTGCGGGTACGGGTTTTTGCGGGAAGCCAGCTGGCGGACCGGCTGACCTTTTCCGATGAGAGCGGGAAGTGGACGCCGGGTGCAGACGGATATGATTACTACAGCGGAATTGTAGCGCCGGGGGCATCTACAGAGGAGATGCAGATCAAGATTGACAGTACCGGACTGAAGCAGGATTTTAATGTCATTGTAGTGCAGGAATGTACACCGGTTCTCTATGATGCGGACGGAAATCCTTATGCGGACTGGAATGCAGTGGCGGATTCCACGGAATCGTCCTATACACAGGATGACGGGGAGGTGTCTGAATCATGAGAAAGAACACACACAAAGGGAAAGGAAGATTTCCGGCGGTGCCGGCAGTTCTTCTTGGAGTGTCTGCGCTGCTGCTGATCGGCAGTACAGTAGGCAGCACCCGCGCGGCATTAACCTATTATAGTGAAAATTATGAGGCGCAGATCCAGGTATCCCGGATCGGTGTGACATTAGAGGAAAACGGAGAACCGGTCAGCAGCCGGGACTTTACAGAAGACAGTCAGTGGAGCGAGACGAAAGGAACCCTTTTGGAGCATTTGCTTAAAAAAGGGGAGACGCTCCAGCCTGGGAAACGTTACGAAGAAGCGTTAGCTGTCAGCAACAGCGGTTCCATCGATTCCTTTGTCCGGGTAGTATTAAAGAAAAGCTGGGTCAATCCGGAAGGACAGAAGGATACCGCTCTTTCTCCGGATCTGATTGACCTGAATCTGACAGAGGGAAGTGGCTGGGTAATCGATGAGGAGGCCTCTACTGCGGAGCGGACCATATTGTATTATACAAAGGCACTTGCGCCGGGAGAGCGTACACCGGCCCTTTCTGACAGCCTTCGGATCGATCCTGCGGTGATGACGAAAGTGACCGAGACGGTTACCGAAGAGGAGAATGGATACAAGACGATTGAGACGACCTACGACTATGACGGCTATCAGTTCCAGATTGAGGCGGAAGCTGATGCGGTGCAGACACACAGTGCTGCTGAGGCCATCAAGAGCGCGTGGGGCGTGGATGTGGCAGTGACCGGGGATGGAACCGGCATCAGCCTGGAATAGAGGGGGTACAAAAACATGAAAAAGAAAGTGTGCAGTCTGCTGCTGGTTTCTCTGTGCAGCGCAGCCCTGGCAGTTCCGGCCTGGTGTCCGGGAACGGTTCATGCGGAAGAGCTGACAGGAAGCCGGGACTGGCTGGTAGAGTTTGACGGGGAGGAGATGCAGAGTAATTTCAGCTCCCAGGAAATGGCGGAGGAGATCTATGGAATTCTTCCGGGAGACACCATGGATCTGCAGGTGTCCATCCGAAATTCCGGGAAGGATGCCATGGACTGGTATCTTTCCAATGAGATTTTAAAGAGCCTGGAGGAAGGAAGCCAGGCGGAAGGAGGAGCCTATACCTATCGTCTGGCCTATACAGACGGGGCAGGAGAGGAGACGCTCCTTTACGACAGCAGTACGGTAGGAGGAGAGGGAAGCTCACAGGCAGGGGAAGGACTTCATCAGGCTACCAACGCGCTGGAAGACTTTCTGTATCTGGACCAGTTGGATACAGGAGAGGGAGGAACTGTAAACTTACAGGTAACTCTGGATGGCGAGACCCAGGGGAACAGTTATCAGAATACACTGGCCGCTCTTCAGATGAATTTTGCCGCTGAGACTGCGGCGCCGGCAACCGTTACCGAGCAGGGGGAAGATAAGACGATCGAAAAGACCCAGCAGGGAGAGGATACGGTGACGACAGTCTATCAGACACAGAGCAAGACGCCAAAGACCGGCGATACGGCACCGATTTTGCTGTTGAGTGCCCTTGCATTGGTCAGCGGAGTAGTGCTGATTGTGATTGCGGTGATTTATCTGAAAAGACACCGCCAGGAAGGAGGGGCATAAATCATGAGAAAGATCAGAAAAATGATGCAGACGCTGCTTGCGGCGGCGGCCCTTCTGGGAATGACGGCACTTCCGGTATCTGCAACGGACAGTTATACCTATACGGTGACCTTTTATGCTGGAAACCAGGGGACTTTTGCCAGTGCTTCCGGCCTGACTGTGACGGGAAGAGGACAGGCAACTGTGCAGAATAACGGAGCAAGGATCACTGTCAGTGGCCTGCAGGCAGGAGATATGGTTTCCTTTGATACCCAGCAGGGCGCCATCAGGCCTGGAGATGATGGCCGGTATTATGTGCAGGGGATCCGCCCAAGTGCACGGGACAATGATCAGGCAAGTCTTTCTGCCTCGGCATTTCGAGTGACAGAGGATGCGGACTACGTGGTGGCCTATGGCATCAAAGGAAATCAGGTGGCTTACACCGTCAATTATGAGGATGGAGAGGGCAGAACGCTGGCGCCATCCCGGACCTACTATGGCAATGTGGGAGACAAGCCGGTGGTAGCATATCTGTATATTGAAAACTATCTGCCGGAAGCGCTGGCGCTGACGAAAACCTTGTCGGCAGATGCATCTGAAAATGTGTTTACCTTTGTATATGAAAGTGCAGAACCTGACGTGATCTATGAACCGGGCGAGACTGTGACGATCACTACTGTGATCCCTGGAACCAATACAGTTCAGACGATCCAGGTGCCGGCTCAGGCGGCTGGCATGGCGGCCGGGACGACAGCAGGAGGCGCCGGAACAGGAACAGATGGAACAACAGGAAGGACAACAGCGGGCAGTGGTACGGCAGCGGGAGGAAACACAGCCGGCCAGACGACAGCGGGAGGCGCTGGAACGGATGCAGGTACAGCAGGAACCGGAGAAGGAACCGATCAGAATGGAACAGGCGGAGAAGGGGAAACCCAGGAAGGAGAAACCATCAATCCGGATGAGACTCCGCAGGGCGTTGTGGATCTGGATGAGGGAGAGACGCCCAAAGGGGATGGCTCTGATGCAGTGAAAGAGACCGGAAAGAAGAGTCTGTCTCTGGCAGCCGGAATCGGAATCGGCGCGGCCGGACTTGTGGCTCTTTGTATCATTCTTGCCTTGATCCGGAAGTTCCGCAGATAGACAGCGAAAGGATACACAGCATTGAAACGAAATAAGAATAAGACGAAAAGAAACCCAGTGGCTGCAGTATGCAGTACACTGGGTACTGTTTTCCTGATTGTTCTGGTAGCCGTTCTGGCTCCGGCAGTCGTTCCCCGTGCATTTGGATTTCAGGTCTATGAGGTGATCAGCGGGAGTATGGCTCCGGACATCCCTACCGGCAGCCTGGTCTATGTTCAGCGGGCGGAGCCGGAACAGATTCAGGAAGGAGATGTGATCGCTTTCGATGGGGGAGGCGGCGCACTCATTACTCACCGGGTGGTGGAGAACCGGACTTTGATGGGCGAATTCGTGACAAAAGGCGATGCCAATGACAGGCAGGATCCCAATCCTGCTCCATATGATCAACTGAAGGGAAAGGTAGTCGGATCCATTCCCTGGCTTGGATGGATCGCGGGACTGCTCTCCAGGGCAACAGGGAAATGGATCGCAGCAGGCATGATTGCAGGAGCGGTACTGCTTCATGTGGCTGCTGCCATCCTGGAGTCTCAAAGGAAGTAGGCACATTTTCCTTATGGGGCAGAGACGTACCGCTGTAGATAGACTTTGTGGTCAAGTCCGTATCTGGGAGGTCAAATCTACGGCCTTTTTTTGAGAATCCTGCAAATGAACCGTAGAGAGGAGCAACCTGCCAAAATCGTCTGATATCTCTTGCCTTTTACAGAAGAATATTATAGAATAATTCTGTGAGTTACTATGCTGAAGTGATTCGGCGAAAGGAGTTATAGCAATGGGATATGAAAAGTTGAATGAGAAGATGATGGAGCTCAAAGATGAGATCTTTGCTTCCATCAAAGAGAGCGTTGCAATCGAAAGTGTCAAGGGCGCTCCGGAAGAGGACGCACCGTATGGAAGAGGGCCGAAGGAAGCTCTGGACCACGCACTGGCACTTGGCGAAAAGCTTGGATTTAAGACAGGCAATCTTGACAACAAGGTTGGCTGGATCGAATATGGAGATGGAGAAGAGATGGCAGCTGTCCTTGGACATCTGGATGTGGTTCCGCTGGGAGAGGGATGGAAGTATCCTCCGCTTGCCTGCGAGATTCACGATGGAAAGATGTACGGACGCGGGGTGCTGGATGACAAGGGACCGGTGATCGGAGCGATCTACGCACTGAAGGCAATCCGGGATCTGGGACTGCCGATCGACAGAAGGATCCGTGTCATTTTTGGAACCGATGAGGAGAATGGATCTTCCTGCGTACAGCACTATAATGAAGCAGGCGGAGAGCAGCCGACGATCGGATTTACACCGGACGGCCAGTTCCCGGTCATCTTCTGTGAGAAAGGCCAGTCTTTCTGGGAAGTGACAAAGAAAGTAGAGAATCCGTCCAGGATCAAAGTTCTCTCCATCGAAGGCGGTACCGCAAAGAACGTGGTAACACCGAAATGTACGATGGTTGTGGAGGGCGATATTGACGTCAAAGAAGGAGACGGCATCACCGTCACAAAAGCAGATGGAAAGACTACGATTGTGGCAGAGGGCCAGGGCGCTCACGGAAGTACGCCTGAGAAAGGTGTCAATGCGGCAGTGAAACTTTTCGAAGCAGTAAAAGACGCGGGAATCGGCGGAGATGTGGAAGACATGATCCGCTTCATCCTGGAAAAGATTGGAACAGAGACAAACGGCAAGTCTCTGGATATCTGCTGGACAGATGAAGAGACCGGAGAGACGACCGTAAACCTTGGCGTTGTAAAATGCACGGATCAGGAGCTGTTCTTTACACTGGATATCCGCTATCCGAAGAACGGAGACCGTGACACGCTGGTTGCCAATGTCAAGAAGCACGCAGAGGAGTACGGGCTGACGGCAGAAGTAGGGTCCGAAGGAAAGCTCTTATATGTACCGAAAGATTCCGAGCTCATTCAGAAGCTGATGAATGTATACAAAGAAGAGACCGGAAGAGACGAGCAGCCGATCGCCATCGGAGGCGGTACATACGCAAAGGCATTCAACAACATGGTTGCGTTCGGACCGACATTCCCGGAAGAGCCGGATGTGATTCATCAGCCGAACGAATGCGGAGACGTCAACAAGATGATGCTGTCCTACCAGATTCTGGCGGCGGCAATGTACGAAATTGCAAGAAAATAAAAGGAAAAACAGAACAGGAAAAGTCCAGAAGGATTCCGGAAAAAGCCCCGGAATCCTTTTTTTCTGTGGGAAAATGCAGCATCCTCTTGCCGGATAAAATAGGATATGTTACATTGGGCTTACAACACTTTTGGATGAGGGAGGTTATGAAGTGAAACTGATTTTGGAGTATCTGAAAAGATACAAATTCTGGTTTGTCCTGAATGTGATTTCTGTCTTTGGATTTGCTCTGGTGGAACTGGGGATTCCGACGATCATCTCCTATATGATTGACCAGGGCGTTATGAACGAGGACAGAGGATTTCTCATGAAGATGGGAGGGCTGACGGCGGTGATCTCCGTGATCGGCGTCTGCGGGACCATTCTTCTGGGATACTGCTGTGCGCGGATTTCCACGGGAATCGCCCATGACATCAGACAGGATGTCTTTCGGAAGGTACAGACCTTCTCGCACAGCGAAATGAATGAGATCGGGGTGGCGTCCTTGATTACAAGGACCAATAACGATGCATTCCAGATTATGATGTTTATGAATGTGATTTTGAGGACCGCGGTGCTGACGCCGGTCATGATCGTGGTGAGCTTTATGCTGACGGTCCGCACGTCGTTGAATCTGTCGCTGATCATTCTTTCCACGATTCCGCTGATTATCATCGGAGTTGTTATCGTGGCGAAGATCTCTTCCCCGATCAGTGAGAGGCAGCAGGCATCACTGGACTCCATCAACCGGATTTTCCGTGAGAATCTGACTGGAATCCGGGTGATCCGTTCTTTTAACAACGACGAATACGAATCCGAACGGTTTGACGCGGAAAATGTCAATTTCATGAAACAGTCGAAAAAGCTGTTCAAGCTGATGTCATCTACAGACCCGATTTTCTTCCTGTTGATGAATCTTGCGATCATCCTGATCTATGTGGTGGCAAGCTTTATGATCGATGCAGGCACCCTTCCGGTAGGAAAGCTGATTGCATTTATGGATTATGTATTTCACGCCATGTTCTCGGTTCTGTTGTTCTGTATGGTATTTATGATGTATCCAAGGGCCAATGTATCCGCAAAGCGGATCCGCCGGGTACTGCAGACCGAGTCCAGCATTAAGAACCATCCGGATACTTCGAAAAAAGAAGAGGCTGAAAGGAGTATCGTCTTTGACGATGTAACCTTTGCCTATCCGGACGGCGAGGAGGCAGTGCTCCAGCATATTTCCTTTGAGGCGAAACAGGGTGAGACAGTGGCCTTTATCGGCAGTACCGGTTCTGGAAAGAGTACGCTGATCAAGCTGATACCGAGATTTTATGATGTATCAGCCGGACGGATTCTGATGAACGGTGTGGACGTCCGGGATATGGATCTTTACCAGCTCCGTGACCGGATCGGATTTGTCTCCCAGAAGGCCAATCTTTTCAGCGGCACCATCGAGGAGAATATCCGGTTCGGAAACCGCGATGCATCCATGGAGGATGTAATCCACGCGGCGAAGGTGGCACAGGCCTACGACTTCATTATGGAGAAGCCTGGGAAGTTCCAGGAGAGGATCGTCGAGGGAGCAGGCAATGTCTCCGGAGGACAAAAGCAGCGTCTTTCCATTGCAAGAGCACTGGTGCGCCATGCAGATATCTACATTTATGATGATTCTTTCTCGGCTCTGGATTTCCGGACAGATGCAAAGCTTCGGCAGGAGCTTGGCAGGGAGATGACCGATGAGATCGTACTGATCGTGGCCCAGCGGGTGTCCACGATCATGGACGCGGATCAGATTATTGTCCTGGATGAAGGCAAGATTGTGGGAAAGGGAACCCACAGAGAACTGCTGAAAACCTGCGATGTCTACCATGAAATTGCGGCTTCTCAGCTGAGTGAGGAGGAACTGGCGTATGAATAAGCAACAGACAGGATGGAAAGCATGTATGAAAGGAATGGGGCGGTTTGTAAGCCCGTACAAGGGCAGGCTTTTTGTGGCAGTCCTGACGACGGTTCTGGCCACAGCCATCTATTCCCTGAATCCGACGATCGAGGGGTTGGCAACGACACAGCTTGCATCGGACGCCTCCAGAATACTAAAGGGGATCAGCGGGGCTCATGTGCATTTTGAAAAGGTGTTCCGCATTCTGGCCCTGCTTGGAACCAGCTATGTGACCAGAGCGCTTCTGCTGCTGGCATCGGCATTCTTCCTGACCAATGCCATCCAGCAGACCATGCACGATCTGCGTGGCGCCCTCCAGAAGAAGATCCAGAAGATGCCGGTCAGCTATTTTGACGAGCATGCCTTTGGCGATGTGCTGAGCTGTGTGACCAATGACGTGGATACTCTGAGCAATGCCCTGCAGCAGACGCTCACCAGAGTGATCAGCGGTATCCTGACGTTTATTCTGGCAGTCAGCATGATGCTTCGGATTAATGTGATGATGACGCTGATTGCGCTGATTATCATTCCCCTTGTGGCGCTGATTACCAAAGTCTTTGTCAAGCGCTCCCAGGATCTGTTCGATCTTCAGCAGAGGACGGTGGGGCAGTTAAATGGTACGATTACAGAGCTTTACGGCGGATTTAATGAGATCATCAGTTACAATAAACAGGAAGACGTGGCGGAGCAGTTTGAGGAAGTCAATCAGAAGATGCGGAATTCCGCGTTCAAAGCGCAGTTTGTATCCTCACTGATTTCCCCGTGTGTCTCTCTGGTGACCTACCTGACGATCGGTACCTGTGCAGTGATCGGATGTCTTCAGGTGATCCAGGGTGCCATTACCATCGGACAGCTGCAGGCGTTTGTGCGCTATATCTGGCAGATCAATGACCCGCTTTCCCAGGTGTCACAGCTCTCTGCACAGGTACAGGCCGCATTTTCCGCCATGCGCCGGATCTTTACGCTTCTGTCGGAGGAGGAAGAGGATCAGGGTGGACAGGTGCCGATTGACCGGGACAAGATCCAGGGCAATGTGACCTTCGAGCATGTCCAGTTCGGATATGACGAGGAACTGCTCATGAAAGACGTCAACATCGATGTGAAGAAAGGACAGACGGTGGCGATTGTCGGCCCGACCGGGGCGGGAAAGACGACGCTGATGAATCTTCTGCTTCGGTTCTACGATGTGAAGGGCGGGTCCATCCAGATCGATGGAGTCGATATCCGGGATATGAACCGGGAAGACCTCAGATCCTTGTTCTCCCTCGTTTTGCAGGATACCTGGCTGTTTTCCGGAAGCATTTACGACAACATCCGCTACGGCAGACTGGATGCCCGAAAGGACGAGATCATCAGTGCGGCCAAGATGGCCAATGTCCATCATTATATCCGTACCCTCTCCAAGGGATACGATTCCCTGATCAATGAGGAGGCCAACAATATTTCTCAGGGCGAGAAGCAGCTTTTGACCATCGCCAGGGCGATTTTGAAGGATCCACAGATTCTGATTCTGGATGAAGCCACCTCCTCCGTGGACACCCGTCTGGAGAGACGGCTTCAGGAGGCGATGCTGCGTGTCATGGAAGGACGGACGTCCTTTGTCATTGCACACCGGCTTTCCACGATCCGGGACGCGGATATGATTCTGGTACTGAAGGATGGAGATATTGTCGAGCAGGGAACCCACGAAGAGCTGCTCAAGAAGCGTGGCATGTATGAAAAATTGTACCATTCCCAGTTTGCAGGACAAAATTTTGATGAGGTTTTCTAGACAATGTGGTATGATAATGTTTAAATAGATACGAGGAAAGGGGCAGAAATCTATGAAAAAGAAACTGATTTTAGTTACATCCCCACCGGCATGTGGGAAAACCTATGTTGCCATGAAACTGGCGGCAGAGCTCAATCACGTAGTATACCTGGACAAGGATGCGCTGATCATTTTGAGCAGACAGATTTTCGAGGTGGCAAATCAGCCGTATGACAGGAGTTCGGAGTTTTTTGAGGAGCACATCCGGGATTATGAATATGCGGCGATTCTGGACATGGCAGTGGACGCGCTGGAATACGATGATATCGCCCTGATCAATGCGCCGTTTACCCGTGAGGTCAGAAATCCGAGATTTATGGAGAGTCTCAGACAGGACCTGATGAGAAAGAACGCAAGACTTTACGTAGTGTGGGTAGTGACGGATCCTGAGATCTGCAAGAAGAGGATGATACGAAGAAACAGCGACCGGGATACCTGGAAGCTGGCACACTGGGATGAATATATGGCCAGAACCGATTTTTCCATCCCGGAGGAGCTCAACGACAAGAGCAAGGACCAGGAGCTTCTGCTCTTCTATAATTCCAACGAAGAAGAGTTCAGAAAATCCATGAAAGAAGTGGTAAGAAAGCTTCAGGACGAAGAATAAAAACCAGACGGATGCAGACAGGAGATTCCGGCCAGAGGGCAGGGAATCTCCTGTCAGGTGTAGGGGGAGTCTGGCAAAAGGACAAAAGAGAGGACCGGAATATGGAAATACAGATGTACAACATGGGGCTGGGTGAATGCATCCTGCTGACGGAAGGAAACAAAAAGCTGGCTGTCAACTGCGGGACCCGGAATAAGCGGATCGATGGAACGGACAGTGGAGAGATTTACGAGGAAATCCGGGAAAAGACGAAGAAAGAAGGATATGACTTTCTTCTGACGCAGATTGACCCGGAGCATATCGGCGGCTTTTTGCAGATGATACGCGGACAGGACCAGAGCGGCATCCGGACCGTCTATCTTCCGGATCTCTTTTCCAGAAGATGGATGAATGAAGTGCTGGCCCTTCTGCTTTTGCAGGACCTTTCCAGAGGATGTTTCCTGCCGGGCAAGGCGGTGGCGCTGACCGGACTGATGGAAGCGCTTCTGAGATTTTCCGGCACACTTTGCTTTGTGGAACGGGGGGATGTGATCGGAGAAGTCTATCAGGTGCTCTGGCCGGAGAAAGAGGGGCTCAAAGAAGAGATGGAAGAGACGCTTGCTCTTGCCGGAATCTCCGATGCCTTTTATGAGCAGGACCGCTGTATGTGGGGAGAGCTCGTGAGGGTTTCGGCCGTCATGAGATCGATTTTCCTGAGGCTGCCGGCCATTTCCAGGAGCAAGGACGTCCCGCGGAATGAGGAGGGAATTCCAACAGAGCTTGAAGAGGAAGTCCGGAATTTCCGGCTGGAGTTCCGAAAGCTGAGGAGAAATCCAAGGTTCCTTGGGATGGCGGAGCGGTGCCAGGAAAAGCGGGAGGTCTTCCGAATGTTTCACGACCGGACCGGCCTGATGTTTCATACAAGGAAGGATGGGGATGAGAATTTCCTTTACACCGGAAATGCATGGAAGGAAAAGGCCGCATGGCTTCAGAAAAACGAGGACGGCCTGGCAGGGCTGCATGAGAACTACTGGTGCATCACACTTCCGGGACACGGGACAGATGCCTGGTACTGGGATTTCTCCCCATACAGGCCAAAGCATTTTCTCGTGTCCAACGGCTATGTGGCGGGACAGGACAATGGAAAGATTTCCGGGCGCTACAGCGGGATGTTTGCAGTCCCGGATGTAATGATGCACTGCACCAGTTCCAGCTGGTGCGAGGGACGGAAAAACGGAATATGCAGCTGCTGGAACGCCCAGGTTACCTCGCCGCGGCATTATTCGATGATTCAGGAAACCTAAGAGGAATGGAATTACAATAGAAAGGGTAGAACAGACAGGATGAGTAAGAGAAGATCAGACAGAGAAATTCCAAAATATCAGCAGATAGCCACAGACATTGCCTATAAGATTGTACACGGAATCTATCAGGAAGATCAGAAAATCTACGCCAGATCCGCCATTGGAAGCCAGTACAGCGTCTCTTCCGAGACGGCACGCAGGGCCATGTGCGTACTTGCGGACTGGGATGTGGTGTCGATTGAGAAAAACAGTGGTGTTTTGATCAAGTCGGTGGACAACGCAAGAAACTTTCTGAACCAGCAGGAGCAGACCCGGTCCATTCAGAATCTGAAGCGGAACATTCTGGACAGCGCGGAACGCCAACAGCGGGAGATGAAGGAGCTCTACGATGATCTGACAGATATGATCGACCAGATTGAGCGGTACCGTTCTACGAATCCGTTTGTTCCCTATGAGATCGTCATTACAGACAAGACGCCGTATCTGAACCGGACGGTTGGGGAGCTGGATTTCTGGCAGGAGACATTTGCGACGGTCATCGCAATCCGCAGAAACGGAATGCTCATGATGTCTCCGGGACCAAAGGCAGTGTTCCGGCTCAATGATGTGATCTATTATACTGGGGATGAGGACTGCCCGGACCGGGTGTGCAGGTTTATGTACCCGGAACAGTAAAAAAGTACTTGCAAAAGTAACAACTTTAAAATAAAATAGGGTTGTCATTTATGGCTGTAACGTAACTCACAAAAAAGGACAGGAACTTCCGTGTTTGGATTTTCCTGTTTTTTTCTATTATCCCGGTGACCGGGAGATCCGGTTGACATGACACTGGCGCTGTAATATGATAAAGCAAAAAGAAAGTGAAGACGATATGAAAAACAATACAATCAAAGATGTAGTGGAAAAACTGAATGAACATTATCGCAGTGAGGAGCTGTTTATGCCAAGAGACGGCAGAAGGCTTCCGGACCGGGCGGCTGTGATCGAGGTCATACGGGACCTCCGCCATATTATTTTTCCGGGCTACTTCGGAAAGGACAGTGCGCTTGAGATGGACCCGTCCTATTATGCGGGATACCGGATCAATCATCTCTATGACGAACTCAGGGAGCAGATTACCATTGCCCTGCAGTATCAGATGAAGGAGGAGGGAGCCAGGGAGCGGGCCCAGGAGGTGACGGACCGGTTTTTCTCCAGAATTCCGGAGATTCAGAAACAGATGCTCAAAGATGTGCAGGCGGGATTTGACGGAGATCCGGCGGCTCAGAGCCGGGAGGAGATTATTTTTTCCTATCCGGGACTTTTTGCGGTGTATGTATACCGGACCGCGCATGTGCTCTATGAAGAGAAGATCCCGTTCATCCCACGGATCATGTCCGAGTATGCCCACGGACGGACCGGGATCGATATCAATCCGGGAGCCAGGATCGGGGAATATTTCTTCATCGACCACGGCACCGGAATTGTCATCGGGGAGACCACGGAGATCGGAGATTATGTGAAGCTCTATCAGGGGGTAACGCTGGGAGCCCTGTCCACCCGGAACGGACAGCAGCTTGCTGGACTGAAACGGCATCCGACCATCGGGGACCATGTGACGATCTATTCCAATTCCACAGTGCTGGGAGGGGATACGGTGATCGGCGAGCACTGCATTATCGGAGGAAATACGTTTATCACAAAATCCGTTCCGCCTTATACGAAAGTCAGCGCCAAGAGTCCGGAGCTGATTTTCAAGACGCCGGAGGAACGCAGAGAGAAGAACGATCTCTGGGAGTGGGAAAGCTAAAATACCTTTACCTGCGGGATGGGAAGTAGTAAAATAGAGAAAAAGACAGGAGGGAAAGTGTATGGGACAGGAACTGATTCAGAAATTAAAAGAAGTAAAACAGGCACTGGTAGATCTTGATGTAAGAGGGGAAGAATGGGAAGAGCGTCAGGAGATTCTGCAAAAGCTGGAAGATGTGACCTCCTATGTAAAAGATGCTATGGGAAGCGGAAAACTATAAGCAGAAAGGAAGAAGGACGATGGAGCCAAAGATCAGGGCGCTGGTATTTGACATGGATGGTCTTTTGTTTGATTCGGAAAGGGTAGTTCAGAAGTCGTGGTATATCGCCGGAGAGCGGCTTGGATATCCGGACATGGGAGAGCAGATCTACCATACGCTGGGGTTTAATGCCGCAAGGCGGAATGCGTATTTCAGAGCAACCTTTGGGGAGGCATTCCCGGTGGAGACCTTTAATGAGATGACAAGAGAGATCTTTTATCAGCTGAAAGAGAAAGAAGGAGTACCAAAGAAGCAGGGTGTGGATGAGATCCTGTCCTATGCAAAAGGGGCGGGATATCTGCTGGCGGTAGCGACTTCCTCCAGAGGGCCGTATTCCACGGAGCTTTTGAAAGAAGCAAAGATCTGGCAGTACTTTGATGCCTTCGTCTTTGGAGACATGGTTACCCATGCAAAGCCGGATCCGGAGATCTATCTGAAGGCATGTGAGATGCTGGATGTACAGCCGTCTGAGGCGGCGGCGCTGGAAGATTCTCCGAACGGGATCCGGGCGGCTTATGGGGCAGGGATGCATCCGATTGTTGTGCCGGATCTGGTGCAGCCGGATGAGGAGATCCGGAGCATGTGTGACTGGCAGTGCAGCTCCCTGCTGGATGTCATGGAAATTTTAAAAACACAGTAAACGAAATCAGCCCCACAGAGGCAGAATATGACAGGTCTCTGTGGGGCTGATGTTGTCTGCTTTTATACATGAAGGAAACGCTGGCAGCATTCCTCGAACACTTCGATCTGACGGCTGAGATCTTCGCTCTGCACATCCGTCAGTCCTCCCAGGAGCAGGTCCTGGGAACGGCGTACGCCGTCCTTGTCCAGTGGAGGGACAAGAGCGAAATCACTGTAGGCCCGCAGTTTCTGAAAGTAAAGATTCAGATCCGCCGGATTCTGCTCTTTGTAAGCCAGTTCGTACATGTAATGGGAATCTGTCGCGTCCTGTTCTGTACATTCACGGCAGATCCATTTTCCCAGGTAATAGCACTGATTACCGATCCGGTAAACAAATCCCGGACGGGAAATAAAATCCTGATGAGTCATATTGAATACTCCTTTCGCCTTATCCGTTTACAATAACCTGTTTCAGAGAAAGGTCCGGATTCAGAAGAACCAGATTTCCGATCTTTCCTGGAGCAATGCTTCCATACAGATGATCCAGATGCAGTGCGCGTGCCGGATTAATGGTTGCGCAGCGGATGGCGTCTTCCAGAGGAATCTCCATTTCCTTTACGGCGGTGCGCATACAGTCGGCAAGATTGGTCACAGATCCGGCAAGCGCGCCTCCCTCTGCCAGGGTAGCGTGTTTTCCGGATACATTGACATCCAGACCGCCCAGCGTGTAGGTGCCGTCCGGCATTCCTGTGGCACGCATACTGTCACTGATCAGGCAGATCCGTTCCGCCCCCATCATGGCAAAAGCGGCGCGGACCATGGATGGATGAATGTGGACGCCATCGCAGATCAGCTCTGCAAATACATGCTTGCTGTCAAATACAGCGCCGACTACGCCAGGTTCCCGGTGGGTAAAGGCCGGCATGGCATTAAACAGGTGAACTGCATGGCAGGCTCCTGCGTCAAAGGCAGCCTTTGCGTCTGCGTACGGTGCGTTGGTATGTGCCAGGGAAACAGAGACATGGTCCTTTACCTTCTGGATGAAATCCAGTGTCCGGTCCAGATCCATTTCCGGAGCGACGCCGATGAATTTGATCAGGCCACCTGCCGCCTCCTGAAATTCATCAAACAAAGAAGCGTCACACGGGATAATATTCCGCTCATCCTGCGCGCCCTTTTTCGCTACGCTGATGAACGGCCCTTCCATATTCAGACCGGCAAGATGAGCGCCGGATTCATTTTTCCAGGATGCGGCAGTGGAGAGGATCGACTTGAGCTCCGGGACAGGGAGGGTCATGGTTGCCGGACAGATCGTAGTCACACCGACGGAAGCTTCGTAATTGGCAATGGTACGGATCGCTTCCGGGTCATTGTCGCAGATGTCCGCGCCCATGCACCCGTGAAAGTGAATGTCAATCAGTCCGGGAACCGCGTAGGCGCCGCCGCCGTCAACGACCTCCTCCGGACTGGATGCGGTTTCACAGAACCGTCCGTCTTCGATGATGACGTCTCCCTGATGAAATCGATAATCTTCCCCGTAAACTTTTACATTTTTAATAATCATAGCAGTACTCCTTTTTGAAAAAAAGGGATGCCGGAAAAGAATCTGTTCTGACCGCCATCCCTGTGTTTATATTAGTGAGGAATTTTTGAAAATGCCGCCTGATCTCCTACAATTGTTACATCCGGGTGGAACTGTAAGATGGATGCCGGAACTTCCGGTGTTACAGGACCGAAAAATGCCCTGGCAACGATGTCGGCTTTATCCTGGCCGCTTACGACAAGAAGAATCTTCTTTGCACGCATGATGGTTCCGATTCCCATTGTATAAGCCTGTCTCGGAACATCATCTGCAGAAGCGAAAAAGCGCTTGTTTGCCTCAATGGTGCTCTCCTGGAGATCCACACAGTGGGTTGCCTGCGGGAATTCGGATGCAGGTTCATTGAAGCCGATATGTCCGTTGTGGCCAAGACCGAGAAGCTGAAGATCCACGCCGCCCAGAGAAGCGATGACGTCCTCATAGTGTGCACATTCCGCCTCGCTGTCGTCCTTTGTTCCGTCCGGAATATTTGTGTTTGCAGGATCGATGTTGACATGGTCAAACAGATTCTGATGCATGAAGTAGTAGTAGCTTTGAGCATTGTCTCTTGTCAGACCCTTGTACTCGTCCAGATTTGCTGTCTTTACCTGGGAAAAGTCCAGGTCCCCGTTTTCATATTTTGCAACCAGGTTTTTGTAAGTTCCGACCGGTGAAGAACCTGTCGCAAGACCAAGTACGCAGTCCGGCTTGAGAATGATCTGTGCCGCAATGATGTTTGCAGCTCTCTGGCTCAGTGCGTCGTAATCTTTTTCCTCATAAAATCTCATAATGGAAATCCCCCTTTTGTTTGATAGTTCCAGTATAGCATGTAAAAATAGAAAGTACTTTCAAAATGAGACTTTTTCAAAAAATTCCGGCTTGTGAAAATCCGGAGCTTCGGAGCGGACCGGGGACATTGCCGCATAGTGTTCGATGGCAGGGTCTTCGGAGATCTTGTAAAAATTACAGGAAAAGGTATCGGAAGGCCCAAACCCGGCAATGCCGTAGATCCCTTCCAGAATGGAGAGGGGAAGACGGAAGGACAGGGTCCATCGGTCATCCTGGATCTCTGTCCGGCAGGACAGACGCCGGCACTCGTCCATGGAAAAGAGCGTACGCCCGGTGCGGGCATATCCGTACTGTGCCAGCAGGGCTCCATTTGCGTTGAACTCCAGATTGATATAAGGAGATGGCCCTTCCGGGCGGTCGGAGGAAAACGAAAACTGGAAAAAAGCTTCCATGGCACTGTCCAGATATACCGGTACCTGGAGTCCGGACTGACGCCGGAGCGGATCGGATTCCTTACAGGTCATCTCCACATAAAACCCATCCCCGTCCACATATCCGATGATTCCGGTGACGGGAGGAGCATATCTGGTTCCCCATAAAAGATGGGACACCTCAAAAGAGGTGCCCAGGGAAGAAAGCTGTGCCGGGGAAGAGAGAATCTGCAGCTTCATCGGATCAGACCCCGCTTTCCCAGCGTCCACTTGCGCCGCACGGAAGCACAAGACCATTGGAGGAGACCGGAAGGCCGATTTCCTGTGAGTCCACATGGCCGTGGAATCGCCTAAGCTCTGTGGCCAGCATGTAGGTGAGTACTGCCGGTGCCAGACCGGTTGTATAGGAATTGATCAGGAAGAACAACGGTCTGTCAGAGAGAATCTGTGTACATTTCCGGATCAGAGGATGGATGGCATCCTCGATTTTCCAGATCTCGCCCTTCGGTCCCCGGCCGTAAGAAGGTGGATCCATGATAATGGCATCGTAATGATTGCCTCTGCGGATTTCCCGCTCCACAAATTTCATGCAGTCATCCACAAGCCAGCGGATCGGTGCATCTGAAAGGCCGGAGGATGCGGCGTTTTCCTTGGCCCAGGTGACCATGCCCTTGGAGGCGTCTACGTGGGTGACATGGGCGCCGGCAGCGGCTGCAGCCAGAGTGGCTCCGCCTGTATAGGCAAACAGATTCAGCACCTTGACCGGACGTCCGGCAGAACGGATCTTCTCGGAGAACCAGTCCCAGTTCGTGGCCTGTTCCGGGAAGAGTCCCGTGTGTTTAAAGCTGAACGGTTTTAAATGAAAGGTCAGATCCCGGTAATGGATCTGCCACTGCTTTGGCAGGTTGAAGAATTCCCACTCTCCGCCGCCCTTTTTGCTGCGGTGATAATGGGCATTCGGATGATACCAGCCACGGTCTTTCTTTTCCGTATTCCAGATTACCTGCGGGTCCGGACGGACCAGGATGTAATCTCCCCATCGCTCCAGCTTTTCGCCGCCGGAGCAGTCTATCACTTCATATTCTTTCCAACCATCTGCAATCCACATGATAATGAATCCTTTCTATTCTTTATTTTCTTTCTTTCATCCGGATAGTTCCTGTCTGATCTATGGGTATTCCATAATCCTGTCTATTATAGCAGTAAAAAAATAAAAGCTCAACGATTTTCCGGCCCTGGGGGAAGAACCTGGCGCTGTCCGCTGTATAATATAGAAGATATCTATAATTGACATAAGAAAAACCGATAAGTAAATCCGTTTACCGGTCCTGACCTTAGTGATAAAATAATCGGTAGAAATGGAACCAAACAGGAAAGGTGGAACAAGAGATGATTAAAGTAAATGCAATCGGCGATAATTGTCCGATTCCTGTAATTAAAACAAAAAATGCAATGAAAGAACTGACAGGTCCGGATACCATCGAAGTCCTGGTAGATAACGAAATCGCAGTCCAGAATGTGACAAAGATGGCTCAGTCCTCAGGCGGCAAGGTAACATCTGAAAAGACTGGAGAGAAGGAATACCGCATCCTCATCGAGATGGAGGATGCTCCAGCAGCCGCTGAGGCGGAGGAAGAAGTATCCTGCACGCCGGACAAGAGAGGCAATACGATCGTTGTCGTATCCTCCGACCGGATGGGAAGCGGCAATGACGAGCTTGGCAAAGTTCTGATGAAGAGCTTTCTCTTTGCGGTGAAACAGTTGGAAGAGCTGCCAAAGACCATGCTCTTTTACAATGGCGGTGCCACACTTACGACAGAAGGATCGGATTCCCTGGAAGACCTGAAGAGTCTGGAAGCGCAGGGTGTTGAGATCATGACCTGCGGGACATGCCTTGACTACTACGGCCTGAAAGAGAAGCTTGCAGTAGGATCCGTCACAAACATGTACAGTATTGTGGAGACGATGGAGCAGGCATCCAAAGTGATCCGGCCATAAAGACAACAGTAAGGAAACACATCAGGATTGGCATCAGACTGTGCCAGTCCTGATTTTTTCTATCGAAAAGACCAGACACAATCTGGTCTTTTCGATAGAAAAAACGAAGATTCCCATCTTCTGTCCGTCTTTTGACGGAAAAGGGAGATTTCGGGTTGAACTTGACTTCTTTTATGATATAATAAAAAAGTTATAAGTTTTTTCTATAAGTATGTGCGAAAGGAGAAGAAGAAGTAAGATGATTCAGGATGTGAAATTAACACAAATGACAAAGACAGCGGGGTGAGCCGCCAAGATAGGTCCTGAGACCCTTGCCCAGGTTCTGGGTAAGCTACCGAAATTCCATGATGACAACCTGATCGTCGGAATTGAGACAGCGGATGATGCTGCGATCTATAAGGTAACGGATGATATCGCCATGATCCAGACGGTTGATTTCTTCACTCCGATCGTAGATGATCCATATATGTTCGGCCAGATTGCGGCTGCCAATTCGTTAAGCGATGTGTGGGCGATGGGAGGAGAGCCGAAAGTGGCACTCAATATCGTCGGTTTCCCGAATTGTCTGGATCCGTCCATCTTAGGAGAGATTTTAAAAGGCGGAGCGGACAAGGTGATGGAGGCAGGAGCCGTGCTGGTTGGAGGACATACCATACAGGACGATGAGCCCAAGTACGGGCTGTGCGTTTCCGGCTTTGTTCATCCGGACAGGATTTTCAAAAATTACGGATGCAGGCCGGGCGATAAACTCATTTTGACAAAACAGATCGGAAACGGTGTTGTCAATACGGCGATTAAGGCGGAGATGGCCTCACAAAGAGCAATCAAAGAAGCGGAGACCGTCATGTCTTCTCTTAATAAGAAGGCAAAAGAAGTGGTGGAGAAATACGATGTTTCTGCGTGCACGGACGTGACAGGCTTCGGGCTTCTGGGACATGGCGCCGAGATGGCGACTGCAAGCGGAGTCTGCCTGAACTTTGATGTCAGAAAGATCCCGTATTTCGCGGATGCCATCGAGTACGCAAAGATGGGACTGATTCCGGCAGGAGCATATAAAAACCGCGGACATTCCGGACGGTATGTGGATGTGGGAAATACACCGGAGCACTATGTGGATCTGCTTTACGATCCGCAGACATCCGGAGGGCTTCTCATCAGTGTGGCGCCGGAACAGGCGGATGCCGTCATGGAAGATTTTGAGAAAAAGGGACTGGATACCAAGGTGGCCATGATAGGCGAAGTAACGGAGAAAGATCAGGAGGACGACACATTTATCCGGCTCGTATAGAGAGATGTCCGGAGGAATGGTCAGAAAAGACAAATGGACAAAAATGGATTTTACCGCAGTATTCCAAAGGTGGATATACTGCTGGAAGACGAGAGAATTCAAGCAGCATCCAGACTTTATGACCGGGATACGGTGATGGATGCGATCAGAGAGCAGACGGAGGCGGTGCGGGAACTGATCCGGGAATGTGATGATGAAGAGCGGATCCGCCGGGAAATCGACCAGCTCATCCCATCTGTGGTCAGACGTGTGGAAAAGATGCACACACCGGACATGCGGCCGGTGATCAACGGGACCGGTACGATTCTTCATACCAATCTGGGACGTGCTCCGATCAGCAGAGAGCACATGGCAAGACTTGCAGAGGTTGCCTGCGGATATTCGAATCTGGAGTATGACCTTGAGGCAGGAAAGCGCGGAGAGCGTTATTCACATTTTGAAAAGCTTTTGTGCAAGCTTACCGGGGCAGAGGCGGCCATGGCGGTCAATAACAATGCTTCTGCAGTGATGCTGATTTTAAGCTCCATGGCAAAAGGCGGAGAGGTCGTTGTATCCCGCGGGGAGCTTGTGGAGATCGGCGGGAAGTTCCGGATCCCGGATGTCATGGAACAAAGCGGGGCGAAGCTTGTGGAAGTCGGTACGACCAACAAGACTCATTACACCGATTATGCGGATGCGGTTACCGAGGAGACGAAGGCATTTTTGAAGGTGCACACAAGCAATTACCGGATCGTGGGATTTACCGAATCGGTTGCCATTGACGAGCTGATTCCGCTTGGCAAGGAGTACGACCTTCCGATTATCGAAGATCTGGGAAGCGGCGTGCTGATCGATCTGAGTAAATACGGTCTGACCTACGAGCCGACTGTACAGGATTCCATCCGGAAGGGAGCTGACGTTGTCTGCTTCAGCGGTGACAAGCTGCTTGGGGGACCTCAGGCAGGGATTATCGTAGGAAAGAAAAAATATATTGATCAGATGAAAAAGAACCAGCTGACCAGAGCGCTGCGAATCGACAAGTTTACGGCCACAGCACTGGAGCTGGTGCTTCAGGAATATTTAAGCGAAGAAAACGCGGTCAGTAAGATCCCGGTTCTTCGTATGATTACCAGAACTGCCGAAGATGTGGAAAAATCGGCGAGACGGTTCAAACGGATGCTGGACAGGAAGGAACTGAAGGCGTCCGTCACGCTTCAGAAGTGCGAATCCCAGATCGGGGGAGGTTCGCTTCCTCTTGAGCGGATCGAAAGCTGGGCTGTCTGCATCCGTCCGGAGACCATGAGTGTTCCGGAGCTTGAGACGGCGATGCGCCATCTGGAAGTCCCGATTATTCCAAGGACAGTCAATGATACCATTTTGATGGATGTCAGGACGATCGATGAGGACCGGATGAAACTGGCGGCAGATGAATTGAAACAGATATTATAATTACGATACGACAATAGGAATGAAAAACATGAAACACATTATCATAGGAACGGCCGGTCATATTGACCATGGAAAGACGACACTGATCAAAGCGCTGACCGGGAGAAATACAGACCGCTGGGAGGAGGAACAGAGAAGAGGGATTACCATTGACCTTGGATTTACCTACTTTGATCTTCCAAACGGCGACCGGGCGGGGATTATTGATGTGCCGGGACACGAGCGTTTTATCAACAACATGGTGGCAGGTGTGGTAGGAATGGACCTTGTCATGCTTGTCATTGCGGCGGACGAAGGAATCATGCCTCAGACGAGAGAGCATATGGATATCCTGGGAGAGCTTGGCATTGAGAAGAGCATTATCGTGCTGAATAAGTGCGATCTGGTAGATGAAGAATGGCTGGAGCTGGTAGAGGAGGAAGTGCGGGACGAATTACAGGGCACCTTCCTGGAAACCGCGCCCGTTGTCAAGGTATCTGCAGTCACAGGCGAGGGCCTTCCGGAACTGATCGATACGATTCAGAAGATGACGGAAAACGAAGTGACGGAAAAGGACATCCATACCATTCCGCGGCTTCCGATTGACCGTGTTTTTACCATGTCCGGATTTGGTACCATCATTACCGGAACGCTTCTTGCAGGGACGATCCGGAAGGAGGACACGCTGTGCATGTATCCGATCGGGAAAGAATGCAAGATCCGAAACATTCAGGTACACGGTGAGAACGTGGATGTCTGCTACGCCGGACAGCGAGTGGCGGTCAATCTCTCCAATATCAAAAAGTCGGAGATCAAGCGGGGATGCGTGCTTGCGCCTCCGAAGAATATGAAGAATACGGATCTGCTGGATGTGAAGTTGAATATTCTGCCATCCTCCATGCGGATTCTTACCAATAATGCGAGACTTCATCTCTTTACCGGGACGAGCGAGATTCTCTGCCGGGCCATCCTTCTGGACAAAGAGGAAATCGGACCTGGGGAGAGCGGCTATGTGCAGCTTCGGCTGGAAGAAGAGATTGCGGTCCGCAGAGGGGACCGGTTTGTGGTGCGTTTTTATTCTCCGATGGAGACCATCGGCGGCGGCGTGATTCTGGAGCCGAATCCGAAGTGGAAGAAACGGTTCCAGCCGGATGTGATTGAAGAGCTGAAGAAAAAGGAATCCGGTTCGTCGGCAGATGTGATCGAGCTTCATATCCGCCAGCATGCCGCATCCATGGTAACGGTATCCGAGCTTGCAAAAATGACCGCCCTTTCTCCGGAAGAAGTGGAAAAGGACGTGGAAGAGCTGCGGGATGCGGGACAGATCCATGTGTTCCCGATGAAAAAGGAGACGTATGTATGGCACAGAAGTTCCCAGGAGAGTATGACGGAGTCGATCTTAAAGGAACTCGGTGCGTTTCATAAAGCCCATCCGTACCGGCCGGGAATGTCAAAGGCGGAAGTACATATGCGGTTTATGAAGCAGGTAAAGCCGAATGTATTTGATATGTATATTGAAATGCTCGTCCAGGAAGGAAAGATCGGGCGCAGCGGAGAGTATCTGCACGCCCCGGAATATGAGATCCCGAAGGACGCTGTGTTTGAGAAAGCATCCCAGACGATTCTTGATGCCTTTGAAAAGGCGGGATATGATTTTGTGCGGTTCTCTGAGATCCCATTCCCGAAACTTCCGGAAGGGGTGAAGGAAGATGTGCTTCAGGTGCTGATTTCCGAAGGAACGGTCGTAAAAATCAATGATGAAATGTA
>ERZ1643246.1420-NODE-1420-length-26106-cov-33.487889_pt1 | contig 26106 bp, 28 predicted proteins | sample MGYA00579265_ERZ1643246 | MGnify/ENA primary metagenome ERZ1643246 (study PRJEB29033, sample SAMEA4952261) | chicken gut metagenome | biome: Broiler Chicken; feature: Gastrointestinal Tract; material: Caecum | place: Ireland | collected 2018 | study: Broiler...
TGCCGGCGGCCGCCGCCTGCAGGGCGCTGCTGCCGTTGGCCATGATCAGGTCGTAGCCGCCGGAGACAAAGCCGTTGATGATGGTGGCGCAGGTGTTGGAGTCGCCCTGGGCGTTCTGCTCGTCAAAGGTGACGCCGTCCTCGCCAAAAGCCTCCACCAGGGCGTCCTTAAAGCCCTGGGTGGCGGCGTCCAGCGCCTCGTGGGGCTGCTGCTGGCAGATGCCGATGGTATAGGCGGCAGCCGATGCGTCGGTCCCGGTATCCTCGGCGGTCTCAGCCGAGGAGCTCTCGCTGGTGTCCGAAGTGCTGGACGGGTCTGCCGCTGCAGACGACGGGCTGCCGGAGCTGCAGGCCGCCAGGCTGAGCGCCAGGCAGGCCGCGGTCAAAATGGAAACTGCTTTTTTCATGCGTATCTCTCCCCTGTTTTCTCGGCCGGGAGCACCGCTGCACAGGGCGTCCGCCGCTTGGGCGGGGCGGTGTCCTCTCTCCCCTCTGCCGATTTAATGCTTTAAAGTATAGCATATGCCGGTCGGCTTGGCAATGGACAAACGGACAATTCGTCCCCTTGTATCCCGGTCACTTTTTAGCATTTTGTACAAAGCCGAACCGTTTTACCGCCAAAATCAGCCGCAGGGCCGTACCGGATCTGGCACAGCCCTGCGGATATTGGATGTTTGGGACGCCGTTCCCCGCTCCCGGTCACTCGCCCCTGTATTCCAGATGGAACTGCAGCGCGCCCAGCAGGTTGGCGTCGTTGCCGTAGCGGCAGGTCACGATCTCCGGCGCCGGCATGGGGGTGCAGGGCACCGCCGCAAACTGCCGCGTCACCGCCTCGCGGATGACACGGGTGACCTCCGGCCGGGCGCTGATGCCGCCGCCGATGGCGATGCGCTGTAGATCCAGCACCGCCTGCAGCGAGTAGATGCCGGCCGCCGCCATCTCGCCGAAGGTGCGCAGCGTCTCGGCGGCTTCCGGCTCGCCGGCCTCGTAGGCGTCAAAAAAGGCGTAGCCGTCCACGCTGCCTTCCGGCAGGCCGCGGCGGCTGGTATAATGATCCAGCAGCCCCTTGGCAGACATCCAGTCGCTCCACAGCGTGTCCCGGCTCAGCACGGTAACGTCGGTGCAGGCCCGCGCCATCCTGGCAAAATCCATGCCCAGCACCGACAGTTCCCCCGCCGCATAGCTGGAACCCATCCAGACCCGGCGGCCCAGCAGCAGGCCGCCGCCGGTGCCGGTGCCCAGCACGAGCACCGCGCCGTTTTCCACGTCGGCCAAAGCGCCGTTCCACGCCTCGGCGCGCACCGCGCACTTGCCGTCGTTGGCGATGGTCACCGGCGTGTGCAGGCAGTCCGCCAGCAGGCGGGCCATGGGCGCGTCCCTGATAAAGGTGAAGATGCCGCCCGTATGGGCAACGCCGCGGGCGGTGTTGATGCGGCCGGGCATGGACACCGCCGTGCCGGCATATTGCCCGGCAAATTTTGCACCGATGGGCGCGATGGCCGCCAGCAGTGCGTCCATGCTCTCCTGCGGCGAGGGGACCTTGCCCTGCTCCAGGATCGTGCCGTCCTGCCCCATTAGGGCATATTTGATGAAAGTGCCGCCAATGTCCAGTACCAGATACCGCTGCATCGTAGTCCTCCCTTTTTCTTCGCTGTTGGTTTTCTGTGGCCGGCAATGCGCAGCCGGCCGGCGCCGTCATTCTGCTTTTTATAGTACCACGGAATCGGGCCGGTTGCATAGCGGAAAACGGATAAAATCTGCTTTCGCGGCGGTTTAGGTGCCGTTTTTGCGGACTGCCCTGCTTTTGTTATGGAAAACCGCATCTGCCTGTGATATACTGATGCCAGGCACAGCAGGAACGCGTCCGCACGCCCGTCCTGCTTTGCGCGCAGGAACAACGGCAGGTTATGGGGGTGCCGCATCATGGAATTCCGTTTTGAAACGCAATACACTGCCAAAACAATGGCTGTCATGGCCAGGGCGCTGCGAAAGACCATCCGAAAAAAGCGCAGCCACCGTTCCCACATATTTGGCTGGGTCGTTTTTGCGCTCGGCGTGCTGCTTGTTCTGATAAACGGTTTTGCCCTCAACTTTCGCACCGTCATCACGCTGGCTGCTGCGGCTGTGATCCTTTTTGCCCTGCTGTTTGAGGACCGGATCAACGGATATGTGGCCAGCAAGCAGCTTCTTCCCGGTATGGAAAAGGCTGTGACGGTATTTTCCGAAGGCGGTTTTACCTCCACAACAGACGTCGGAACCACCGAATGGAAATACGACAAAATCGCAATGCTTGCAGAAACTGCCGGCTTTTTTGTATTTATCTTCAGCGCAAGCCATGCCCAGCTGTATGACAAACAGCATTTACAGGGCGGGACGGCCGAGGAGTTCCGCCATTTTATAGAGCAGCAAACCGGGAAGCCGGTCCAACAGATCCAATGATCTTTTCCGGGCCCGGCCGATCGTTTCAAAAAGTGCCCGAATTGCAAAATGGCTTTGCCCAAAAGCGGCGGAAGCCAGGCAGCCGCGCCGCTTCAAGCGTCCGGGCATGGCAAATCTCACCAACAGAAAACGGCACAGCCTGCCAGATGGTTCTGGCGCTGTGCCGTTATGTTTTGTCGTAAAACGCCGGCCCTCACTCGGCAAAGCACTCCGCCTCGGCGCGGGCCAGCAGCTCGATGAACCGCTCGCGGGAGACGGCGCCGCGCAGGGCTTTGGTCAGGCCCCGGTCGGACAGCAGCGTGACCAGCCGCGCCAAAACCAGCAGATGCTCGCTTTGGGCGTGGGGCGGCATGGCCACCATAAAAATCAGGTCCACCGGCTTTCCGTCCGGCGCGCCCCAATCCACCCCTTTACGCAGGCAGAGGGCCGCCAGCCCCGGCGCGGACACGCCGGCGTTGCAGGCGTGGGGCAGGGCGATGCCCTCGCCGATGGCGGTGGAGCCGCCGGCCGTTTCGCGGTCGCAGACGGCGTTGTAATAGGCGGTGCCGTTGGTGATGACGCCGCCGGCCTCCTGCAGTTCCACCAGGATGCCCAGGGCATTGCTGGCGTCGGGCACGTCGGCATGGATCAGCACGCTTTCGCGGCTGAGCAGCTGGCTGACTTTCATCGGCGGCACCTCCTTTGCGGCAAATATCAGCCCATGGCCTTGTCGATCAGCTTGTACAGGTACTCGCCCACCGCGCCGTCGGTGCAGGTGCAGGTGGTCACCTCGTCGGCGGCGGCCCGCACCTCCGAGGGGGCGTTTGCCACCGCCACCGAGTGCCCGGCCGTCTGCATGATCTCCAGGTCGTTATAATAGTCCCCGATGACGATGGTCTTTTGCAGCGGCTCGCCCAGCAGGGTACAAAGATCCCGCAGGCCGCTGGCCTTGCCCACGCCGCCGGGCATGATTTCGAAATAGATGCTGTTGGTGGCCAGGAAATAATTCTCCCGCCCGTAGTAGCGGGTCTTGGCATACTGGGACAGCTTGCGGATGGTCTCAGGGTCGCTGGCAAACACCACCTTGACCCAGCCGTCCGGCACGCTGTCCAGCGGACAGGTCACGCCGGTGATCTTCTCGTCCACCTGGTGGGCGTGGGTGTACTCGTTGGCCTGGACCACAAACATCTCGCCCGCGTGGGCCATGACCTCGACGCCGATGCGCGGGAACTGCCGCACCACGTCCTGAATGGCCAGGGTAGCCTGCTTGCGGTCCAGCGTGGCGCGGCGCAGCACGGTGTCGGTGGAAAAGTCATACAGCAGCGAGCCGTTGCAGCTGATGGCCGGCAGCGACAGCTGGATGTCCCCCAGCGCGGCGCGGATGGACTCCGGCGGGCGGCCGGTGGCCACCGTGAACCGCCCGCCCAGCTGGGTGAACAGCTTGATGACCGTGCGGTTGCAGGAAGGGATGCCCTCCTTGGCAGTCAGCAGGGTGTTATCCATATCGCAAAAGACAAGATAGTCGCGCAGGGTCTGCTTCATGGACGGCGTTCCTTTCCATATGGGATTCATCGGCGGCCGGGCGGCTGCGGTCAGCCCTTTCTCAGCCTGGCAAGAAATGCGGTGAAATACTCCGGCAGGGGCGAGTCAAACTGTATGTACTGCCCCGTGACCGGGTGGACAAAGCCCAACTCCTTGGCGTGCAAGCACTGGCCGTTCAGCGACTTGATGACACTGCGGGGGCCGTAGACCGGGTCCCCGGCCAGCGGATGGCCAAGGGACGCCATGTGCACGCGGATCTGGTGGGTGCGGCCGGTCTCCAGCCGGCAGGCAATGTAGGTAAACTGGCCGAACCGCTCCAGCACCTGCCAGTGGGTGCAGGCATAGCGGCTGTGCTGGTCGGTGACGGCCATCTTTTTGCGGTCGCGGGGGTCGCGGCCGATGGGTTTTTCCACCGTGCCGGCATCCTCTTTCAGGTTGCCGTAGACCACGGCGTGGTAGACGCGGTGGATGGCATGCACCGCCATCTGCTCCGCCAGGCCCTGGTGGGCGGCGTCGTCCTTGGCAACCACCAAAAGGCCGCTGGTGTCCTTGTCGATGCGGTGGACGATGCCGGGGCGGACGGCCCCGCCGATGCCGGACAAACCGCCCGCACAGTGGTAGAGCAGCGCGTTGACCAGTGTGCCGTCCGGGTTGCCGGGGGCGGGGTGCACCACCATGCCCTTGGGCTTGTTGACCACGATCAGGTGGGCGTCCTCGTAGACGATGTCCAGCGGGATATCCTGGGGCTGTGCCTCCAGCGGGCGCGGGTCGGGGATGGTGATGGCAATGCAGTCCCCTGCCCGGACCTTGTACCGCTTGGGAAGCGGCTGGCCGTTGACGGCCGCCGCCCCCTGCTCGATCAGGTTTTGCAGCGCGCTGCGGGTCAGGCCGCCGCAGGCATCGGCCAGAAAGCGGTCCAGCCGCTGGCCGGCAGCCTCCGGCGGGGCGGTAAACTCAAGCGTCTGCATCGGGGGCGGGGCCCTCCTTCGGTTTTGTGCCGGCATCCTGCCCTTTCCGGCCCCGGCGTTCCCGCAGCTCGCCGGCCAGGATGGCCGCAAACAGCAGCGCGATGCCGCCGGTGACGCAGATATCGGCAAAATTGAAGATGGCAAAGTCCACAAACAGCAGGTTGATGTAGTCCACCACCTGCCCGGACATGATGCGGTCGATCAGGTTGCCCACGCCGCCGCCCAGCACCATCGTCCAGGCGATGCGCTCGGCCAGGGGCGGGCGTTTCCAGAACAGGTAAACTGCCACCGCAAGAAGCGCGATGGAGGTGACCGCAATGAGAAAGCCCTGCCTGCCCCACAAAAGAGAGAAGGCCATGCCCTGGTTGAGGGAATAGCGCAGCTCCACGATGCCGGGGATCAGCGGCATGGCCCCCACCGGCAGCAGGTTGGCCGTAGCCCAGGCCTTGATCCACTGGTCGATGCCGGCCAGCACGGCGGCAGCCGCCACCGAGAGTATACCGTACAGCATACAGGCTCCTTACGGGATGTACAGACGCGCCGGCAGCCGCCGGGCGCGCCGTGTTCAAGTCAGCCGAACGCCGGCCTCCCCGTCAGGCAGGGAAACCGGCTGTTCGTCTGGAAAACAAAAAGCAAAAGTTCGGGCAGGGATCACTTGCCCAGCACGCGGGCGCAGCGGGGGCACAGGCCGTCCTCGCCCACGGCGGGGTGGTACTTCCAGCAGCGCAGGCACTTGCCGCCGGCGGCGGTGTCCACCTGGACGCCCAGGCCGTCCACCAGGCCCCTGACGCCGCCCTCGCCCTGTTCCAGAGCGATGTGGGAGACGATCATCAAGTCGGCCAGCTCGTCCATGGGGATGGCGTTGAGGAAGTCATACAGCTCTGCATTGCAGTACAGCGTGACCGAAGCCTCCAGCGAGGAACCGATCTTTTTGTCCGCACGGGCCTGCTCCAGCGCCTTTTTCACGTCGTCGCGCACCGCCATGATGCGGTCCCACTTGGCGGTGAAAGCCTCGTCGGCGGGGGCGCCGGCCTCGGGCATCTGCTCAAAGACCACATACTCCTTCATGCCGGGCAGCTTGGGAACATAGCTCCAGATCTCCTGGCTGGTGAAGCAGAGGATGGGCGCCAGCAGCCGGGTAAAGTCCACCAGGATGCGGTAGAGCGCCGTCTGGGCGCAGCGGCGGGCCTGGTCGTCGGCGCAGTACAGGCGGTCCTTGATGACGTCCATGTAGAAGTTGGACATATCAATGACGCAGAAATTGTAGATGGCGTGGTAGGCGCGGCTGAAATCGTAATTCTCGTAGGCGTCGCGCACGGTGGCGGTCAGCGCGCGGGTGGCTTCCAGCGCCCAGCGGTCGATCTCGAACAGCTGGCTGTCCTCCACCATATCCTTGGCGGGGTCGAAGCCGTTCAGGTTGCCCAACATAAAGCGGGCGGTGTTGCGCATTTTGCGGTAGGCCTCGGACAGCTGGCGGAAGATCTCCTTGCCGGCGCGCACGTCCACGGTGTAGTCGCTGGAGGCGACCCACAGGCGGACGATGTCGGCGCCGTAGTCGCGGATCAGCTCGGACGGCTCGACGCCGTTGCCGGCGGATTTGTGCATCTGCTTGCCCTGCTCGTCCACGACCCAGCCGTGGCAGAGCACGCCCTTGTAGGGGGCGATGCCCTGGGTGGCCACGCAGGTCAGCAGGCTGGACTGGAACCAGCCGCGGAACTGGTCGGCGCCCTCCATATACAGGTCGACGGGCCAGGTCAGCTCCGGGCGCTCGCGGCAGACGGCGCTCCAGGTGGAGCCGGAGTCGAACCAGACGTCCATGATGTCGGGGTCCTTCTCCCAGTCGGAAGCGCCGCACTCGCAGACTTCGCCCTTGGGCATGATGTCGTTGGCGTCGTACTTGTACCAGGCGTCGCTGCCCTCCCTGCGGAACAGGTCGCTGACCGCCTGGATGGACGCGTCGGTGATATGGTACTTGCCGCACTTTTTGCAGTAGAACACCGGGATGGGCACGCCCCAGACGCGCTGGCGGCTGATGCACCAGTCGCTGCGGTCGCGCACCATGCCGGCCATGCGGTCGTGGCCCCAGGCGGGCTGCCACTTGACGCTGTCGATGGCCTTGTAGACGTCCTCCTTGAAGGCGTCGATGGAGCAGAACCACTGCTCGGTGGCGCGGAAGATGATGGGATGGTGGCAGCGCCAGCAGTGGGGGTACTGGTGGGTGATGTGCTTGACACCCATCAGGTGGCCGGTGCCCTTGATGTGCTCCAGAATGACCTTGTTGGCGTCCCAGACCTTCAGGCCGGCAAATTTCTCGCCCGCCTCGGCGGTCAGGCGGCCGGCCTCGTCCACCGGCACCACCACGGGCAGTTCGGGGTAATGCTGGGTGCAGACCTCAAAGTCCTCGACGCCGTGGCCGGGGGCGGTGTGGACGCAGCCGGTGCCGCCCTCCAGCGTGACGTGGTCGCCCAAGATGACCAGGCCGGTGCGGTCCAGGAAGGGATGCCGGTACTCCATGCGCTCGAACTCGGCGCCGGGGACGCGGGGCTCCAGGACGGTGTAGTCCTCGATGCCGCAGGCTTCCATGGTGGCCTTGACCAGGTCGGCGGCCATGATGTGGTACTCCTCGCCGATCTTGACAAAGGAATATTCGATCGTAGGGTTCAGGCAGGTGGCCACGTTGCCGGGCAGCGTCCAGGTGGTGGTGGTCCAGATGACGATCCAGGCCTTGTCCAGCGGAACGCCGTACTTGGCCAGCACACCGTTGGGGTCTTTGGTCAGCTTGTAGCGGACGTAGATGGAGTCGCAGGGGTCCTCGGCGTACTCGATCTCGGCCTCGGCCAGGGCGGTGTGGTCCTCCGGGCACCAGTAAACGGCCTTCATGCCTTTGTAGATGTAGCCCTTCTCGGCCATCTTGCCGAAGATCTCCACCTGGCGGGCCTCAAACTCCGGCTTGAGGGTCAGGTAGGGGTCGTCAAAATCGCCCTGCACGCCCAGGCGCTGGAACTGCTGGTTCATCACGTCAATATGCTCGGTGGCAAACTCGCGGCAGATCTTGCGCAGCTCCAGCTTGGAAACGCCGGCCTTTTTGTCCCCCAGGGAGCCCAGGGCTTTCAGCTCGATGGGCAGGCCGTGGGTGTCGTAGCCGGGCACGTAGGGTGCCTGGCAGCCGGACATGTTCTTGTAGCGGACGATGATGTCCTTGATGATCTTGTTCAGCGCGGTGCCCATGTGGATGCTGCCGTTGGCATACGGCGGGCCGTCGTGCAGGATGAAACGGGGCTTGCCCTCGTTGTTCTGGATCATCTGCTCGTAGACATGGTTTTTCTGCCAGTCGGCCAGCATCTGCGGCTCTTTCTTCGGCAGGCCGGCACGCATGGCAAACGGCGTGGACGGCAGGTGGATGGTGTCGTTGTAATTCTGCGCCAAGGTTGCTACACTCCTCTATGCTGTATGGTTCATGCACACACATCGGCCCGGCGCGGCGGAAAGCACGGCCGGGCGGACGGTGCGCGGGCTATACCGGCCTGGCTGGCAGGCCGGGGAAACGTCAGCTGTCGAAATCGACGCCGGCGAAGGTGTCAAATGACGCGGGCAGGTCGGTCTCCGGCTGGGCCTTTTTGCTGCGGCTGCGGCTGGTACCGGAAGCGCGGCTGCGGCTGCCGGAAGAACGGCTGCGGGTGGTCTTTTTGGGGGCCGGGGCTTCCTCCTCGCCGGGCGCGTCATACAGGCCGGCGCCGGGCTGGAACTTGGACTGCCGTGCGGGGGCGGATGCCGGCGGGTCCTCGCGCAGGTCCTCCGGCTGGTCCGGCTTGGGCGCGATGGCAAACTCGACGGTGTCCACCTTTTCCTCGCCCGGTTCCGGCAGGTCGTCCTCCGGGTCGTCGTAGTAGGGCTCCGGTTCCTCCGGCTGGGGGGCCGGCTCATAGGCCGGGGCGGGCTCCTCGTAAGGGATGTCCTCCGGCTGGGGCTGCTCCGGCTCCGGCTGCGGCGTCTCGTAGACGGGCTGCGGGGTCTCGTAAACCGGCTGGGCGGGCTGCGGCTCCGGCGCGGCGGGGACGTCGGCCTCGTCCACGTCGGGGATCTCGCCGCTTTCCGGTATCTTGGAGATCAGCTCCACATGCTTGCGGTACATCTCCAGCAGCGATTTTTTGAAATTGGCCGTCTCTTTGTGGATGGTGGCCAGCTCCTGCTGGGCCAGCTCCACCTCGTCGCGGGCGCGCTGCTCCCGGTCCTCGGCCTTGATGTTGGCGGCGCGGATCACTTCGGCGGCCTTCTGCTTGGCCTCCTTGATGACGTTTTCGCCCAGGCGCTGCGCATTGATGAGGGTGGTGTGCAGCGTGTCCTCCTCGGCGCGGTACTGGTCGATGCGCTGCGCCAGGACCACCAGCTTTTTCTGCAGGTCCTCGTTCTCGGCGCTGAGGGCGTCCAGACTGTCGGCCACCTGCCTGAGATAGTCGTCCACATCCTCACACCGATAGCCCCGCATGGCCTTGTCGAATGTGACGCGGCGTACATCCTCCGAAGCGATCATTCTAATTCCTCCTGTCTCGGACGGGATCGTCCGGGATTGGCTCAAACACAGCCGTGCCGCCGGCTGCGGGCCGGACGGGCTCTCTCAATACTGGTAAAACAGGATAAAGGTGCGGTCGCTGCGGCTTTTGCCGCCCACCTGCTGCAGGCGGAAGCGGCCCTTGCCCCGCACGGTGAAGATATCGCCGGCATACACCGGCTCGTGGCTGGTGCGCAGCGGCACATGGCCCACCTCCACCCGGCCTTCGGCGATCAGGCGGGCCGCCTGCCCGCGGGAGATGCGCAGCATCGCCCCCAGCACGCAGTCCGACCGCAGCGAGGGCACCGTGGCCTGGCGCAGTTCCCGCTCCGGTTCCGCCAGCGCGGACGCCGGCGGCTGGCTGCAGGGTTCCGCCGAGACGGGGGTGCGGCCGGCCTCAAACAGGCTGCCCGCCACAAAGTCCCGCTTATCCTCCAGCACAAAAAGGTAGCTGACCCCCGGCCGGTCCGGGTCGGGGCGGATATCCCCCACACAGGCGCGCTCCAGGCCAAGGCCCAGCACCGCGCCCAAAAGGTCCCGGTGCTGCGGGGCGTCCTGCCCCGCAGCCAGGCGGGCGGTGACGCACAGGCAGGCCACCGGCTCCAGCTGCCAGGTGTCCGGCGGCTCGATGCACAGCACCTGGCGCTCGGCCCCGGCAAAGCCGCCCCAAAAGCGGATGCAGCCGCACCCGGCCCGGTTGGCGGCCGCCCTGGCCAGCACCTGCTCCCGGTCGGACAGAAAGCCGGTATGCCGGGGGATGCCCCGGCGCTCGGCCAGGGCGCACAGTTCCTCGACCCGGCGCATCAGGCGGCGCTCATCGTCGTTCTGCGGGGGCAGAAAGCCCCGCGCCGCCGGCTGGGCGGCATCAGAAGAAGACGCCATTGTTCTCCAGCTCGTCGATCAGGTCGCCCATGATATCCACATTGTAGGGCGTGATGATAAAGGTGCTGGTGGCCACCCGCTTGATCTGGCCGTTGTTGGCGTAGGCCACGCCGGACAAAAAGTCGATCAGCCGGCGGGACACCTGCTTGTTGGTGGACTCCAGGTTCAAAACGACGGTGCGCTTGGCGTTGAGCTGGTCGGCAATGGCCGAGGCGTCCTCAAAGCGTTCCGGCTTGACCAGGACCACCTGCAGCTGGGTGGTGGCGTTGATGTTGACCACCTTGTTGCGCTGGCGGGTCTCCTCGGTCTGGGCATAGGCATCCGGCGCGGTCTGGCCCTGATTGCCGCCGGCAAAGACTTCGTCCTCGCCGCCGTCCAGGTACTCGTCGTCTTCCGGGTCCTGGTTGATGCCCAGCATATTCTTGAAGCCTTCAAACATGGACATAGTGGATTCTCCTTAAAGCTATTGCATCTGCGCCCGGTGGGGGCCGGCCTCGCCGCCGGGAGGGCAAATTCCTCCCATACAGCGATATACATTAAGTATTATCTCTTTTTTTGGTGCAAAAGTCAATAGCAGCGGCGGGGGTTGGCTGCTATTTCCTTGCGGACGGGGCGGAATTTTGCCAGGTGCCGCGGCGCCGTAACCTTTTGCATATTTTTCCTTCTTTATTTGCAAAGACGGCAAAGAAAGGCGGCGGATCAACATGAAAGGCGCGTTGCTGCTGACCGGGCTTGCCCTGGCGCTGCTTCTGCTGGCAGGCCGGCTTGCTCCCGCACCCGCCCCCGATGCTGCCCGCTGGGCGATGCGGCCGGCTGTGGTCGTGGACGGGGTGACCTACGCCAGCACCGGGCAGCGGCACGGCGGCATCCAAGCGGACGCCGTGCCCGACGGCGCCGTCACAGCGTCTGTGGAAAGCTGGGAATGGCCCGCAAAGGACGGCGAATCCAACTTTGGCGCGGGATATGACTACCTGCGCGGGGAGCCGGGCAAACTGTATGTAAATTTCGATGGGAACTGGATCGTTTTTGAGAAGTGGGAGGAGGCAGAAAGCCGGGCCGGCGGCTGAAAACGCCCTGCGCTTTTTCTGCCCGAAACCGCGCAAAGTCCGCCCGCGGACTGCCATCCGGCAGGGGCCCGCGGGCGGACCTTGCTGTTATGGTTCTTGGGGCTTTGCGCCGTTTCTGCCGGGGTATTTTGCGCGGCGGCCGGGGGCGGCAGGGTCACTCCCCTTCCGGCAGCTGGGCGATGGCCAGGCAGGCAAGGCCCAGCCCCAGCATCAAAAAGGCGGCCTGGCTGTCCAGCGCGTCCAGCATGGTCAGCACCGCCACCGCGATGCCCATGGCCGCCGCCACGCCCTTGAGGGCCAGCTCCACCAGCCTGCCCGCCTGCTTCCCGGCCGGTTTCGGCCGCGGGGCGGCCGCGCCGGGCCGGGCCTGCATCAGCTCGTCCACCGTGGCGCCCAGCACCTCGGCCAGGCGGGGCATGGAGGCAATGTCGGGGCAGGAACCCCAACTCAAAGAGATAAATGGCTAATTTGCGTTTTTACTCCATTTTTTCGATAAAACGGTAGTAGATTTCGATTTCCTGGGTGCGGGTGTTGCTTTTGCCTTTTGATAAAGCTGCCGCAACACGGCAAGGGTTTTCTGATCGTTAGGAAACAGCAGCCTCAAAAGCCCCAGAGCAATCGCAAATGTTACGATTTTTTCCGGCGAGACGGGTAGCCAAAGAAATGCGATGTACGCGCCGGAAACAGCAGTCATCCAATGAATTTTCGCGGCGGTGCCGATCGCAAACAGGATGTATGACCAGCCGTTCGTGATCAGCCAAGCCAGAGCAATGCACAAAAGCAGGCGTGGGTTGGTAATAAATCGGATGATTTTCTTGAATTTTTCTTTCATTTGTCGTTGTTTTCTTCCACACCCGTGCTTTGCGACGCGTGCACCTTCTTTGTTTCGTCGGTTGCAACCGTCGTATCCGGGCGATTCGCATTGCAAGCCGAAGCAGCCTTTTGTTTCTGGATTTGTTCCTTTCGATGCGCAACATACGCACTGGTTGCAGACGAGGATGCCGCATGGGCGGGCGAGCTGTTTTTCCTGCCCGTGCTTGCCGTCCGGGCGGATTCTGTGGTGTCTCGGGTCCATGCGTAAAGCAAAAAGCCCCCAACGACAGAACAAGCGCCAAGCAAAAAGTATTTCAGTTTTTCTTTCATGATAAGTCCTTTCTAAAAATGGCGGATGTGGAATTCAGGCAGGGCTCCGTGCCCTGCGGCAAACCGTGTAATGTTCACCACACCGGATCCACTCTCAATGGATGTCGTACTCTTGCCCGTCAGATAGAGTACACAGGTAAGCAACATAGAACGCGCTCTCACTGCCCGCCTTTCAGCAGTTTCAAATTCCGCATCCCGTACAGGAACAGCGAGATCAGCATCATCCCTGATGTCAGAATCACCGAAACGAGCGTTGCCGCAGGCGGAATCTCAGTCCAAAACAGGTGTAGCAACAACACCGCATAGATCAGGCAGGTGGCTGCCTTTCCGTGCCATTCAGCGCCGTATACAGCGCCGCTTTTTTGGATCAGCAGCAAACCGGTGAACCCCACAAACGCTTCTTTGGCCAGCAGCAAAATAAAGGGGAACACCAGCAGCGGAAAGCGGAAGATCATGCACAGCAGTACCGCGCCCTGGGTCAGCTTATCCGCAATCGGGTCGAGGGCTTTGCCGACCTCGCTGACCATATTGTAATGCCTGGCGATCCATCCGTCCGCGATGTCTGTCAGGCCGGATACGATCAGCACGACCCCCGACCACACCATGTTGCCGCTGATCGCATACAGCCACACGATCACGGGGATCAGCGCAATGCGAAACAGGGACAGAACATTTGGCACGGTCAGGAACTTGTTCTCTTTCTTTTTATAGACATACTTGTTGGTGGTTCTGCGCCGTTTCATATTGTGTTTGCCCCCACAGTGCTGGCCGTATTTTCACAAGCGACTGTATTTTCAAAAGAAGGTCCGTCAAAATCATGCCAGAACTGCAAAACAGCCTGTTCGTACAGTTTGCGGTCCACCACATAGCTCATGCCGTGGCCTGCGCCGGGAACGACCAGCAGCCTTTTGGGAGAGACGCACGCCTTGTAGTTTTCGTAGGTCATCTCCACCGGCACAAAGGTATCGTCGGTGCCGTGGATGAACAGTACCGGGACGTGGCTGTCGGCCAATGCCTGTGTGCAGGAATAGTCGGTCGAACTGAAATGGATGCGCTCTTTGCACATCTCGTCAATGATGCCGCTCAGCCATTCGTCATAGGTCACGTGCAGGTTGGTCTGCGCCACGTGTTTCCAAATTGCCTGCGGCGATGTGTATCCGCAATCCGCAATGATACCGTGCACATTGTCCGGCAGCGCAAATGCCGAAGTCATCAGCACGGTGGAAGCCCCCATCGAAACACCGCAGAGGTAGATGGGGAGCGTTCCGCCCGTCTTTTCGTTGACCCAGTCGATCCAGTTTACACAGTCGAACCGTTCGGTCAGGCCAAAGCCCATGTACTCACCGCCACTGTTGTTCTGCCCGCGCTGCTCCGCATAGAACACGCTGCATCCGTTTTTTTCAAGAAATTCCGCCAACAGGCCAAAATCGCGCGACCAGGAGGAACGCCAGCCGTGCATGGCGATCAGTACGCGCCGGGCGTTGGGGCAGGTGCGCCAATGCCCCACCAGTTTGATGCCGTCCCGGGCGGTGATCTCCACCGTCTCACCGGGCTTGCTTTCCAGTTCCTCAGCCGCTTTCTCCCGCAGATTGGCAAAGGCTAACTGCGCCGGTTTCCCGGAGATATGCGCCCGCGACGTGGGCAGCTGCGCGCCGCGGTCCAACGCCATTGCCACCAGTTTTTTGGCGATGGCATAGGAGACTGCGCCAGACACGGCCGCAGCCCCCAGCAAAAGCCCGCTCGCAATCGCAATTTTTTTCACAATCGGCTTCATAAGCCCGCCTCCCTCTCTGTGATGGTCTCTGGTGCAGCGTCTCCTGCCGTACCCGGAGCCGCCGTTGCCTGAAGGCCGTTAGGAATCAGCCTTCTTTGTGATTTCTTTTCTGAACCTGAGAATAAACTTGTCAAGCATGGAGAGATAGGCCTGCAGTTCCTGCAAGTCGGCGTCCTCCATCGCCCGCTGCTCAGCCGCAAAGATCCACATTACGTGTTTCAGACCAAAGGCAAGCCCTGCGTCTGTCAGGCGCACTACTTTGCGGTTCCGGCTGCCCGGGCAATGCTCCAGCGTAACGAAACCCTTTCGGACCAGCTTGGAAACGATGGTGTTCACGGTCTGCTTGGAGAGGAACAACGTATCCGACAGATCCTGCTGCGAGTATTCGCGCTCCGTGCCAAGCAGTAAAGACCAGATGGCGACCTCGCCGTCCGGAATACCCGATTTGACGGCCGCCACATGATACAGTGAATTGATCTCCTTGATTCTTTGGGTGATCGCGTCAATCCCAAGCTGTGTGTCCTGATCCATAGTATCCCCGCCTTCCATCAAAGTCCGAGTTCGGATGTTTGCATTATAGTCCGAGTTCGGATGTTTGTCAAGCTGTGTTTTTCTTATGTTTATATTTCCTGCAAGCAGCGGGGTTGGCTGCTATTTCCTTGCCGAACCGCCATCCATGCCGGGCAGGAGCGAAAGGAATCCAAGCGAAAACAGCACGGCCGGGCCTCGCTTTATACAGACCGCAGCAGGCGCTTTGCTCCCGTCCTGCGCCCGCCCCTGCCCGAAACCGCGCAAAGTCCGCCCGCGGGCTGCCATACGGCAGGGGCCTGCGGGCGGACTTTGCTGTTATGGTTCTTGGGGCTTTGCGCCGTTTCTGCCGGGATATTTTGCGCGGCGGCCGGCGGCGGGGTCACTTCCCTTCCGGCAGCTGGGCGATCGCCAGGCAGGCAAGGCCCAGCCCCAGCATCAAAAAGGCGGCCTGGCTGTCCAGCGCGTCCAGCATGGTCAGCACCGCCACCGCGATGCCCATGGCCGCCGCCACGCCCTTGAGGGCCAGCTCCACCAGCCTGCCCGCCTGCTTCCCGGCCGGTTTCGGCCGCGGGGCGGCCGCGCCGGGCCGGGCCTGCATCAGCTCATCCACCGTGGCGCCCAGCACCTCGGCCAGGCGGGGCATGGAGGCGATGTCCGGGCAGGAAACGTCCCGCTCCCACTTGCTCACCGCCTTGTCGGTGACGCCCATGCGGTCGGCCAGCTCCAGCTGGGTCATGCCTTTTTCCTTGCGCAGCCGGGCAATGCGCCCGCCCAGGGTATCCGGGGTATTTGCTTCCATAAGACTTCTCCTTATTTGCGTTGTATTTGCGCCGTGGCTGTATCCGGCCCCGCCGGGTGCGGGGCGGTTCGGCCTGCCGGCTTTACCCTACCACGGCCGGCCCGCGCGGGCAACCGATTTGCAGTTTACCTGCGGTAGAGTCCCGGTTTCCCCCGGCCGGGACGGCCGGCGGACGCTCCTCCGGCCCGGCTTCCCGCCTGTTTTTCTCCCCTCCGGAAAAGCTGTTTTTCCCCCTGAAAGTATGGTAGAATGGGAAAAAGGGCAAAAAAGCCCGATCTGCGGAGGGAATGCCATGAAAAAGAAGTACAGCGCCCTGCCGGACTCCATGAAGGACATGGAGATGTACGGCTTCCACTGGATGGAGTTCGTCCTCTCGATCCCATCGCCCCTGTATCTCCTGACTTCCCGCAAAAGCAACGGACTGTCCAACGCCTGCATGCAGTCCTGGACCACCTTCACCGGCGGGAAGAACGGCTACTTTGCCATCGTTTCCGCCGTCAGCAAATACGGGCATCTGTACCGGACGCTGCACGAGACCGGAGAGGCGGTCATCAATTTCATGTCCGCCGACCGGTACGACGCCTGTATGTCGACCTGCCGGAACAACGGTTTTGATACGGACGAGATCAAAGCCGCCGGCCTGACCCCGGTCCCGGCCGACCTGGTGAACGCCCCGATGGTCGACGAGTGCTTTATGAATTTGGAATGCCGCTTCCGCTGGGAGAAGGAGATCGCCGAGGGGGACGACTATGTTCTGGCCTGCCTGGAGATCGTCTGCGCCCACATTGACGAGCGGCATCTGGACGAGGCCGACCTGGGCCGGACCGGCGAGACCGGCATCCTGTACAACATCCACCATCCCATCGACCCGGAACGCTTCCGGGGGACGGCCCGCGATTCCATCGGCGTGGTCAAAAAGATACGGGATTACAGCGAATATTGAAAAGGCTTTCCCCGGCCGTGCCGCGGCAAAATGCCGCTGCCGCCGTCACTGCTTTTCCGCCGGCGCCGGCGGTTCCTGCGGCAGCGCGCGGATGTACTGCCGCAGGGCGGCCGTCAGGCTGCGGGCGCTGCGCACGCCGCGGACGCCGTGGGCCTGCAGCACCGCCCGGCTGATCTGGCCGGGGGCAAAGCGGCGGTCCAGCCGCAGGCGCATCTGATACCGGGCGCGGCTGCCGGGGGCGGCGTCCGGCACGGGCAGGTCCACCTCCACGGCGGTGCACTGGTACAGCACCGCCGACACCGGGGCCGCCATATAGATATAGACGGTATCCCCCGCCTGCACGCGGGCGGTCTGCTTCCACAAAATATGCCCGTCCCGGCCGAGATCCTGCTCCACATCGTAGACGGCGGGGTTGGCGGGGACCAGCCAGTCCCGTTCCCGCCGCCGCGCCGCCCGCCGGCCGGTCCGCCGCGGCCCGGTCAGCGAATGGCTGAGTTCCAGCAAAAAGCCCAGCTGCTCCGGGTCAACGGTGCCGTCCAAAAGCACGCTGATCCACTGCTCCTTGTTCATGTGCCAGGCCGGCAGGATGCCCGGCTGGCTGCGCAGCGACCCGGACAGGATAGGGTCGCATTTCAGGTTGACGATGTCCACGCATCCGCCGCCGGGCAGGCCCAGTTTTTGCCGGGGCACGTCCATGACCACGGCGTACCATTTGCGGTTTTCCGGGTGGCGCAGCACCGCATACCCCGGTGAATCCCGCCAGGGGTATTCCGGCTGATGATGGTAGCGCGCGGCGGCGCAGGCCAGCAGCCCCTGCCGCGTGGCGGGAAATGCGTTTTCCATGATGGTCCGCCCCTCTCTGCCCCGGATCTTTCCCCAAGGGCCGCAGTATGCCGTATACCCAAAGTATAGTTTTCGCACGGGCGGCCGTCAAGGCGGAGGCCGCCCGCACAGCGATGCCAGGGGGACGAGATGCGCAAATTTACCGCGTCAGGCAAAGCCGGCGCCCCGCTGCCGGGCGGCGCGCCGGCCGGCCCCGCCCCCTCTGCCGCCTGCTGCCGACAATGCGACATTTTTCTTGCGCAGGTGTTTACTCGGCACACAAAACGTGGTATAATCCAGTTACAACCTATCGTTGTTAAATGTAGGACAGCGTCCCGTCTGCTTTCCGCCCGGTCCGGGCCCGCGTGCGGGGCGCTGCCGTGCGCCTGCCGGCACAGAAAATCGGACACCTGAACAGGGGCGCCTGCCGCCCCCGCAACGCACAAAGGAGCACCCATGCAAGAGGAGTCTATTTTTCACTTAAAAGCCCCCTTCTCCCCCACCGGCGACCAGCCCCAGGCCATCGACAAGCTGGTGGATGGCATCCAACGCGGAGACAAGGGCCAGACGCTTTTGGGCGTGACGGGTTCGGGCAAGACCTTTACCATGGCAAACATCATTGCCCGGTGCAACCGCCCCACCCTGATTTTGGAGCCAAACAAGACGCTGGCAAGCCAGATCTGCACCGAGATGCGCGGCTTTTTCCCCGACGATGCGGTGGAATATTTTGTCAGCTACTACGACTACTACCAGCCGGAGGCCTACATCCCCTCCACCGACACCTACATCGAGAAGGACAGCGCCATCAACGACGAGATCGACCGGCTGCGGCACTCGGCCACCGCGGCGCTGAGCGAGCGGCGCAACGTCATCATCGTGGCCAGCGTTTCCTGCATTTACTCGCTGGGCGACCCCATCGACTACCGCAGCATGGTCATCAGCCTGCGCCCCGGCATGGAGCTGAGCCGGGACGAGCTTTGCCGCCGGCTGGTGCGGCTGCAGTACGAGCGCAACGACATCAACTTTACCCGCAACAAGTTCCGCGTCCACGGCGATATTGTGGACATCTACCTGGCCTACATGGACGACCTGGCCATCCGGGTGGAGTTTTTCGGCGACGAGATCGACCGCATCAGCGAGATGCGCCCCCTGACCGGCGAGCGGCAGAACGTGGTGCGCCACGCGGCCATCTTCCCCGCCAGCCACTACATCGTCGGCCCCGAAAAGATGAAGGCCGGCCTTGCCAAGATCGCCGCCGAGCTGGACGAGCGGGTGAAGTTCTTCACCCAGGAGGGCAAGCTGCTGGAGGCGCAGCGCATTGCCCAGCGCACCAACTACGACATGGAAATGCTGCAGGAAGTGGGCATGTGCAAGGGCATCGAGAACTACTCGGCGGTGCTGTCCGGCCGCGCGCCCGGGTCCACCCCCACCACGCTGCTGGACTATTTCCCCGAAGATTTCCTGCTGATGGTGGACGAGAGCCACGTCATGCTGCCCCAGGTGCGGGGCATGTACGCCGGCGACCACAGCCGCAAGCAGACGCTGGTGGATTACGGCTTCCGCCTGCCCTCGGCTTTTGACAACCGCCCGCTGCGGTTTGAGGAGTTTGAGGCAAAGGTCGGCCAGACCATCTACGTCAGCGCCACCCCCGGCCCCTACGAGCGGGAGCACTCCACCCAGGTGGCCGAGCAGGTCATCCGCCCCACCGGCCTGCTGGACCCCGTTATCATGGTGCGGCCGGTGGAAGGCCAGATCGAGGATCTTCTGGGCGAGATCCAGACCCGCATCGACAAGGGCGAGCGCGCGCTGGTGACCACCCTGACCGTCAAGATGGCCGAGGACCTGACCGACTACCTGGAGGAGCATGGCGTCAAGGCCCGGTATATGCACCACGAGGTGGATACCTTTGAGCGGATGGAGCTGATCAAGGACCTGCGGGTGGGCGCCATCGATGTGATCGTGGGCATCAACCTGCTGCGCGAGGGCCTGGACCTGCCGGAAGTATCGCTGATCGCCATTTTGGACGCCGACAAGGAGGGTTTCCTGCGCAGCGAGACCAGCCTGATCCAGACCATCGGCCGCGCCGCCCGCAATGCAAACGGCGTGGTATTGATGTACGCCGACGAGGTGACCCCCAGCATGGAGCGGGCCATCCTGGAGACCGAGCGCCGCCGCGCCATCCAGGACGCCTATAATAAAGAGCACGGCATCACGCCAAAGACCATCGTCAAGGCCATCTCCGACGGGCTGGAGATCAGCATGTCGGAAGAAAACAAAAAGCTGCGCCAGCGCCGCATGAGCAAGGCCGAGCGGGAGCAGACCATCGCCCGCCTGACCCGCGAGATGAAGGAGGCCGCCCGCCTGCTGGAGTTTGAGCACGCGGCCTTCCTGCGGGACCAGATCCAGCGGCTGGAACGGGGCGAGGACCCCACCATGGACGCCGAGGAACGCAAGGCCGCCGACGCAAAGCGCCGCGGCTCAAAGGCCGGCCACAAAACAAGCAGAGGGAAGGGAAAGCATTGAGCAAGATCAAAATTGACGCCAACCAGCGCATCACCATCAAGGGCGCCAGAGAGCACAACCTGAAAAACGTCGATCTGGTGCTGCCCCGCAACAAGCTGATCGTGATGACGGGGCTTTCCGGCTCCGGCAAGTCCAGCCTGGCGTTTGACACCATCTACGCCGACGGCCAGCGCCGGTATATGGAAAGCCTGTCCAGCTACGCCCGGCAGTTTTTGGGCCAGATGGAAAAGCCCGATGTGGACGAGATCACCGGCCTGTCGCCGGCCATCTCCATCGACCAGAAAACCACCAGCCACAACCCCCGCTCCACCGTGGGCACCGTGACCGAGATTTACGACTATCTGCGCCTGATGTACGCCCGCATCGGCGTGCCCCACTGCCCGGTGTGCGGGCGGGTCATCAGCCAGCAGAGCGTGGACGAGATGGTGGACGAGGTGCTGAAACTGCCCGAACGCACCCGGTTCCAGGTGCTGGCCCCGGTGGTGCGCGCCCGCAAGGGCACCCAAGCCAAGGAGCTGGACGCCGCCCGGCGCGCCGGCTATGTGCGGGTGCGCATCGACGGCAACCTGTACGACCTGGACGAGGAGATCAAGCTGGAGAAAAACATCAAGCACACCGTCGAGGTGGTGGTGGACCGCCTGACCATCAACGACAGCGTGCGCAGCCGCCTGGCCGACTCCATCGAAACGGCGCTGAACCTGACCGGCGGCCTGGTCACCATCGACGTCATCGGCGGCGAGCCAATGCAGTTCAGCCAGCATTACGCCTGCCCGGAGCATGGCATCTCCATCGACGAGCTGACGCCCCGGATGTTCAGCTTCAACAACCCCTTCGGCGCCTGCGAAACCTGCACCGGCCTGGGCACCTTTATGAAGGTGGACCCGGCCCGCATCATCCCGGACCGGCGCAAGTCCATCCGGCAGGGCGCCATCAAGGCCAGCGGCTGGTACTACGCCGAGGGTTCCATCTCGGAGATGTACTATCTGGCGCTGGGCAAACGCTACGGCTTTACGCTGGACACCCCCATCCGCGAGATGAGCAAGGAGGCGGCGGACGCCCTGCTGCACGGCACCAAGGGTGAAAAGATCGAGATGCAGCGCGAGAACATGTTCGGCTCCGGCAGCTATATGAACGAGTTCGAGGGCATCGTCACCAACCTGGAGCGCCGCTTCCGCGAGACCAGCAGCGAGTGGGTCAAGGAGGAGATCGCCCAGGTCATGTCCAGCGAGGAGTGCCCCACCTGCCATGGCCGCCGGCTGAAACCCACCAGCCTGGCGGTGACGGTGGGCGATTTGAACATCGCCGATTTCTGCGACATGAGCGTCAACGAGGAGCTGGAGTATATCCGCACCACCCACGTGCCGGAGCGCGCCCAGATGATCGGCGCGTCCATCTTCAAGGAAGTGCGGGAGCGGCTGGGCTTTTTGCAGAGCGTGGGCCTGGGCTATCTGACGCTGTCCCGCGGGGCGGCGTCGCTGTCCGGCGGCGAGAGCCAGCGCATCCGGCTGGCCACCCAGATCGGCAGCGCGCTGACCGGCGTGCTGTACGTGCTGGACGAGCCCAGCATCGGCCTGCACCAGCGGGACAACGACAAGCTGATCGCCACCATGAAGCGGCTGCGCGACCTGGGCAACACGCTGATCGTGGTGGAGCATGACGAGGACACCATGCGCCAGGCCGACTACCTGGTGGACGTTGGCCCCGGCGCCGGCGTACACGGCGGCGAGATCGTGGCCGCCGGCAGCGTGGAGGATATCTGCAAGGCAAAGCGCAGCATCACCGGCGCGTATCTTTCCGGCCGCAAGGCGGTGGAGGTGCCCGGCCACCGGCGGGAAGGCAACGGCAAGTTTTTGCGGGTGGTGGGCGCAAGGGAGAATAACCTTGCCAACATCACGGTGGATTTCCCGCTGGGCAAATTCATCTGCGTCACCGGCGTGTCCGGGTCCGGCAAGTCCACGCTGGTCAACGAGATCTTGTACAAGACGCTGGCCGCCGCCATGAACGGCGCCCGCAGCCGCCCCGGCCAGTGCGATGAGGTGGAGGGCATGGAATGGGTGGACAAGGTCATCGGCATCGACCAGTCCCCCATCGGGCGGACGCCCCGCTCCAACCCCGCCACCTATACCGGCGTGTTCACCGACATCCGCACCCTGTTTGCCGAGACCCAGGACGCCAAAATGCGCGGCTACGGGCCGGGGCGGTTCAGCTTCAACGTCAAGGGCGGCCGCTGCGAAGCCTGCGAGGGCGGCGGCATTTTGCAGATCGAGATGCACTTTCTGCCCGACATCTTTGTGCCCTGCGACGTCTGCAAGGGCAAACGCTACAACCGCGAAACGCTGGAGGTGCACTACAAGGACAAGACCATCGCCGACGTGCTGGACATGACGGTGGAGGAAGCCTGCGTCTTTTTTGCCAACCTGCCCAAGATCGCCCGCAAGCTGCAGACCCTGCAGGAGGTGGGCCTGGGTTATATCCAGCTGGGCCAGGCGGCCACCACCCTGTCTGGCGGCGAGGCCCAGCGGGTCAAGCTGGCCAACGAGCTGGCCCGCCGGGACACCGGGCAGACGGTCTATATCTTGGACGAGCCTACCACCGGCCTGCATGTGGCCGACGTGCACCGGCTGGTCAAGGTGCTGGACAAGCTGGTGGACGCCGGCAACACCGTCATTGTCATCGAGCATAATCTGGACGTCATCAAGCGGGCGGACTACCTGATCGACCTGGGCCCGGAGGGCGGCAGCGGCGGCGGCCGCGTGGTCGCCACCGGCACGCCGGAACAGGTGGCCGAGAACCCGGCGTCCTTCACCGGCCAGTACCTGAAGCCGGTGCTGGAGCGCGGCAAAGCCCGCCAGGCCGCGGAAGCCGCCGAAGCCCCCGCCCCCGCAAAGCGCGGGCGGAAGAAGGCGGAGTAAACCGCGGCGTCCGCCCCCCCTTTTTGATACAAACCAAGGCCCGCCGCAGAGTAGAAACGCTCTGCGGCGGGCCTTTTTCAACCGCCGGTTGATTTTTTCGACCTTTGCGCAACAACGGCTCCATTGTGCGGCGGGCGGGGGCGGTGGTATGATAAAGGCACGGAAGCAGACACGGCCGTGGGCATCCGCAGTGCAAGGCATCTTTCCCGTCTGAAAGCGAGGACCACAAAATGAAACTGAGCGAAACCATCCGCAGCCGCCGCGGTGCCCTGGGGCTGACCCAGGAGCAGCTGGCCGACACCCTGGGCGTGACCGCCGCCGCGGTGAGCAAGTGGGAGAACGACCTTTCCCATAGTTAAGGATACCACACCACAAACCCACGCTTACATTACTTCCAGAACATTAAATTTTGGAGGTACATCCCATGAAAAAACTTATTTCCTGCGAGTTTAATATCGACACCGCCTGTGTGGAACTGAAATATTCTGACGGCAGCGTGATTTCCATTAACTGCACCGCTGTTGAGGATGAGGTGGCAAATAGCCGTTTTCAGCGGTCTGAACTGGACTGGCTCATCTACAACGATCCGCTGTCCTATGCGGAGTTGATTTTAAATGGAGATCCAAAAGAATACTTGCGAACCGTCACAGAGATACCACCGTCAGATTTTGATTGATCGACAAAGCCACCAGAGGCACATCCAAGGAATGATGCTTCCGGCGGCTTTTAATGTTTTGCTAATTATAATGCGTATATACTGCGTAGCTTTGACTCTGTTCTTGACCTTCAGAAAGGTAAAAAATGGAGTTCAAGAAAACCTTGATAGTAGATAAGAATTGGTCTATCTTCAAAAGAACCCAAAATTTTTTATGCTCTTCAAATCTTATCTGTTTTTAATGCGATATTTTAATGCTACAAAAATCTTGTTAATACTATATTTTTGTGTTATACTGTTACTGATGTACGGGAGGCGGTGGTGCTGTGAAAAGCTATAACGTGAAGGAAATCGCTGAGATGCTAAATACAAATCCTGAAACAGTTCGTCGATGGATTCGTGACAAAAAGCTTGATGCAACTATTGTGTCTAAAAAGGGGGGTCACATTGTTTATGAGGCGGCTCTCCGTGAGTTTCTGAATTCTTCCCCTAAATATGCTTCAATAGCAAAAGCCTCATTAGCAGGAGCAGCAGTGGGAGCCGCTGTGTTACCAACGGTTATGATAGGAGGATTAATTGCTCAGAAGTTGATTGATGAAGAACAATTAAAAAAGGCGCAGATATCCAATAAAGATGTCATCAACTTCCTTCGCAGGGAAATCAAAAAATACGAAGAAGCCATCAAAATAAAGGAAGATACTATCCACCAGCTTCAAAAACAAATTCAAGATGATCAATTGCAAATCGCCGAATTTCAAAAGCTAATTGATAAATTATCTGCTGTAAAGGAGGATGAATATGAATGAAGTAAAGCAGAAATCCATTGAAGAGGAATCCATTGCTTTGGAGCAGAGCATGGAAAGTTCCTCAGAAAGCAAAAAGGGGGTTCTTGTATGGATTAAGGAGCATAAAGCTCAGTTGATTCTTGCTGGTGTCAGTATCACAGCCATTGTTGGTATCATTTGGGGAGTCAAAAACAAAGATGAGCTTACCAAATTGTGGTCGTCGCTTGCTAAAAGTATAAAAATGGATTCTGTAACAACAACGACCTCTATGCCGAAAATTGCGACGGCAACACCTGCCACTGAAGCGATTTTGCGAAAGAGACCATATACATCTCCGACAGAAGCCTTTGACGTGAGAAGACACATCAGAACAATGGCAGCTGGTAAACATCACTCGGCCGAAAAAGCTGCAGAGGCCGCAAAACTTGGAATTGATCTCCTCCCGAACCAAACACTTGTAGACCCGTATACGAAGTGTGCTGCGTAAAAAGAAGCCTATATGGTTATTGGCGATCCAGAAAAGTATATTAAAACGAGAGTAATTCTATAAAACTTGATATGCAAAGGGCACCCATGATTTCACATGGATGCCCTTTGTCTTAACTTGACCTTGTGGTCGGCAAGCAGCTTACCCACTTTTCTCCTTACAGACTCCGTGGAGCCTTTGGAGACCAGTGTTTTACCGAAATCAGCCTTTCGGCGGATGAGGGTCCCCTCCATGGCTATCCGCAGACTGAATACGACCGTCCAGCCCATGAATGACAAACTCAGTGCCTTGGTTTCGGCTGATTTGTCTTCCAGCGTTTACTGCCTGTTCCTTGGTGGGATAGTGGCCACTGGAGCGTTGAGCTCCGCCACGTTTTACATCCCAGCCACCATTGGGATTGTGAACGACATGATGAGAAGAACGAGCCATACGATTACCCCCTGTGTGCCTTAGGACAGCAGATTGCACAACCGTCCGCATCGAGATAGATTTTCTTCGCATGAGCTACTGCCTCAACCTCGCTTTCAAAGTAGCCCACATACTGTGCGCTACGGATGCCAAGCTGTTCAGCATGCTCTTTTGTATGGACTTCATGATGAAGGCCAGGATTTAACGTCTGATTGTTGTTAACGTAGTAATAATGATACATATAATTTTCCTTTCTGCTTGACCAAACAAGCGATACATGATATTTTGATAGCGTACATATTGCAAATGAGCGGTTAATCTGTGCCAGCAGATTGCCGCTCTTTTTATTTGTGCATAAGACACCACCTCCTTAAAAGCTTCGGAAATTCACCTGTCCACGGCTTCCGTTGGGCCGGTGAATTTCTCTTTTTCTGATGGTTCCATTATACAGCTATTTCTGCTATATGAAAAATTAAGATATTCGTTGTTTGGTGGCAAAATTAAAAAAATATAAGATAATAATTAAAATCATTTGATTTTTGGTGGCAAATATTGTATAATGAAATAAGATGGGAGGAGTGTGCCTTGGGAAAAAAGCTATACACAAAAGAAAACATCTCCAAAGCCGAAACCGAATGGCTGGGCATACCCGAACTTGTGGTATTAAAAACAAACAGGGATGATGTTGGTTTAGAAGTTGTACATCGTAGATACTTTGAGGATGAAAAATTGCTTTGCCCTGCTTGTCGTTCTTCGAGAACCCGCTGCTCTAAAATTGTGGATCGAAAACTCAAAGATTTATTGTGGCTTGACGAGGACCACAAGACATTTCAAATTATCAGCCTATGCGGTAACGTTCATAAAATAAAGGGATGTTTTTGGGCAACAGAACACGCAGT
>ERZ1643246.1421-NODE-1421-length-26105-cov-4.683033_pt1 | contig 26105 bp, 22 predicted proteins | sample MGYA00579265_ERZ1643246 | MGnify/ENA primary metagenome ERZ1643246 (study PRJEB29033, sample SAMEA4952261) | chicken gut metagenome | biome: Broiler Chicken; feature: Gastrointestinal Tract; material: Caecum | place: Ireland | collected 2018 | study: Broiler...
CTGTAAAGGAAAGGCGATTGCAGGGCATGAACTTGTGGCGGGCTTTGACAATATCAAAATTCTCAAGCCTACGGGGGACATCCAGTATGAGGGCTTCCAGATACTCATGAGCGGTTCGGGATGCAGGAATTATGAGAACTTTCTTAAGATTAACAAAGAGACATGGTTTGACTTTCTGGAGAGAGTGTGCAGATACCATGTAAACTTTCCACGGATAGATTTGGCGATTGACGACAGAAAGCCTTATCTGTATATCCCGGAGCTTATCCGTCTGAAAAATGAGGGGCTTATATCCAGTCAGATGAGGGACTTTAAGGAACACCGTTCAGACCGTCTGAAAGAGGATGAGATAGAAGCGAAAGGAAAGAGCCTGTATATCGGAAGTGAGAGCAGTGATTTTCGGATTGTATTCTATGAAAAGGGATATGAACAGCATGAGAAGTTCGGCAAAGAGTTAGATGTGAACTGGAACAGATACGAACTGCGTTTCCGGCAGAAAAAAGCGGTGAGGGCGGTGCAGGAGCTTATCGAGTACCGGGATGTGGCACGGGTGGCAATGGGAGTTTTAAAGAGTAAAGTGCGGTTTCTGCAAAAGCCTGCGGACGGCAGGGCAATGAGGAAACGGCTTTACCCTACCTATCAGCCGTGGGCGGATTTTCTGGCAGATGTGGAGAAGATAAAGCTGACCATGAAGCCGGAAAAGAAAACACTGGATAAAATCTGGAACTGGCTGACAACGGCTGTCGCTCCCTCGCTTAAGCTGTTTGCGGAGATTGGAAAGGCAGAGGATAAAGATTATCTGAAAATGCTTCTGGAGGGCGCGGAGATGAACGAGACACAGCAAAGGTTATACGAGGATTACATCAAAACACACAGACTTGCAGAAAGAGAAAGGAGTGTGAAGAGGGACGGGCAAAAAGGACACAGTACAGATAACACAATATAAAGTGGCGCTGACAGTCAATGAAGCATCTGATTATACCGGGATTGGCAGGAACAGTCTGCGAAGACTGATTGCATGGCAGAAACTTCCCGTTGTCCGTATCGGGAATAAGATATTGATACGGACAGAGGTTCTGGACAGATTTTTAAAGGAAAACGAGGGGAGGAACATCAAGAATAAGTACGAAGTGATTGCGGTATGAGCAGGAGTGCGATTATAATACTGTCAGACCAGTTCTGATAGTCCTTGCACGGAAAGGAGCGTGCAGATTGGGCAAGGACTTAAAAGGAAATACGTTGCCGGACGGGATTGTGCAGAGAAAAAATGGAAATTACCGGGGGCGTTTTCAGTATAAAGGCGAGGTATACACAAGAGACAATGCGGATTTAAAGGAACTTATTCAGCAAATGGAAGAACTGCGGTATGAGGTCAAGCACGGGTTGAAAGGCAAAGGCGACAATGTGACCTTGAACGCATGGTTTGATGTCTGGCTGAATACGCATAAGCGGAGGTCGATAAAAGAAAGTACACAAGTGCGGTATGATGATTTTTACCGTCGGTACATGGAAAAGCAGATAGGAAGATACCGGGTGGCAGACTTTAATCCGATGATATTAGAACGCTTGTTGCAGGATATGGCAGACAAGGATTACAGTACAAAGACTATCCGGGATGTATATAACATCCTCAATGCCATGTTTAAATATGCGGTACATAACCGTCTTATCACATTTAATCCGTGTGCGGGGGTGGATATTCCAAAAACAAAGACAAAGCCTATCCGTGTACTGACTGTGGAAGAACAGAGGGAAGTTCTGGAGCAGGCGAAAGGCAGATTGCACGAACATCTGATTGTGACGGCACTCGGTACGGGTATGCGGGGCGGTGAGCTTCTGGGGCTTACATGGGACGACATAGATTTTCAGAAGAGAGAAATTCATGTCAATAAAACACTTGTGTATATCAAAGATTTGGAGACGAAAAAATATGTGTTCAAATATCAGACACCAAAGACAAAGAACAGTATACGGACAATCCCCATGCAGGAAAGCGTCTACAAGGCATTGAAACGTCAGCGCATCCAGAAAAAGGAAATGCAGATGCTTTCTGATAAGTGGGAACCTTTGAGCGGATTTGAAAATCTGGTGTTTGTGGGGAAGAATGGGAAGCCGATTACGGAACATTCCTTTCAGGTGACGTTGGACGGGATAGAAAAGGCAATCAATAAGGAGCGCAAAAAGAGGGCAGAAAAGGAAAAGACAGAGTTTATTCCCATACAGCATTTTTATCCTCACGCACTCCGGCATACATTTGCGACAAGGTGTTTTGAAGCAGGGATTGAAGCGAAAGTTGTGCAGGGCTTCCTCGGACACTATTCCATAGCGATTACACTGGATTTGTATACACACGTTACGAATGATAAAGCAAAGACAGAAATGGATAAACTGGAAAATTTATATCAAGAGATAATCTGAGACAAGAAAGAATATAGAGAGAAGATGAAAAGTGCAAAATTCCTTTGGAACGGAACTGTCCCAAAACTGTCCACTGGGAATACGGGACAGTCCCATGAACGGCGAAAACCCGCTAACCATCACGGCTAACGGGTTTCGCTGTTTTTATAAGTTATCTAAAGGAATGAGAGTAAAGTGTGATGCCTGTTGTCTGGCATCTGTACTTAATGAGGGGGGAAGATAGTTGATGTGTTCTTCAACTATCTGACCTTTATTATAGAGGGAAAATATGTCCAAAGTATGGAGGAAAACTTAAAGAACACGAAAATTTCTTAAAGCGAGATTAAGAAAATCTAAAAACCGTCTGTAAAGGCTACAGAGTCTGCGCGGCACAGCCGCGGGCTTTCCTGTCCGGATGTGCCGCGCCGGGAAGGGACAACGGAAAAACCCGCCGGCCGCTGCGGCCGACGGGTCTGTCTGTTTTTATAACTATTAAAGGAATGAGAGTAAAGTGTGGTGCATCGAAGGGGAGGACCCTTCGATGCGTCTACTTTATGAGGGGGGAGATAGTTGATGTGTTCTTCAACTATCTGTCCTTTATTATAAAGAGAAAATGTGTTCAAAATGTGTTTTCTTTCAAAAAGAAACGAAAAAAATATAAAAAACATCTAAAGTAAAGATAAATGAAATCTAAAAGAGAGCATATTTCCTTGACTGTATGACCGCTATACACTTTATGATATGATTGATTTATATAGAGACAGGGAGGTGGGGAGCGTGAACACCCAGCAGGTGGAAAAAGAGACAGGGGTCACTCGCCAGAATATCCGCTATTATGAGAAGGCGGGACTGCTTCATCCGGAGCGTGATAAGGGAAATGCGTACCGCATTTATTCAGAAGAAGATGTGGAAGCTCTGAAGATCATTAAAATGCTCCGCATGCTGGATATGCCGCTGGAAGATATACGCAGAGTACTGGAGCAAGAGGAGACCATTACCGAGGCGGTAGCAAGACAGCGAGAGCTCCTTCTGGCACGCCAGAGACAGCTGAAAGCGGCAGTGGACATGTGTGACAGAATACGGAAGGAAGGAGACGAGAAATTCAATGTAGATGCCTGCCTGAACCAGATGGAGGAGATGGAGAGACAGGGAAGCGTATTCGCCAGGATCGTGGAGGACTACAGGAAGGTAGCCCGGATGGAAGAAAAGAGAGAAATCTGTTTCCATGTCGAAAGAAAAGCAGAACATCCAAAAGACATTATAAAAGAGGTGGAAAAATACGGGGAAGCGAACGGGCTGGATATACAGAGAATAAAAGGGGAAAAGGGAGTGGTATTTCTTCTGGATGGAGAAAAATACGAAGCGAAAACAGTTCGGCTGAGAAAATCGGATATACGAGACGGAAAGAAATACCTGGTTTTGTGCAGAAGATGTTGCTCGCCGGAGGCTGAGAGAGCGGAGGTGCACATGGAGCCGGGAAGGATGAAATTTCTCCAGGCAGTCCATATGATCGTCCGCAATATCGGCAGGCAGAAACAAAAAAGTGCCCTGAATATTCTTGTGTGTATAGTTTCTATTTCTCTTGCGGCTTTTTACCAGGCAAACATTGACAGCTGCAGGCAGCAGCGAGATGAGCTGGATCAGATTTATACAATCCGCGGAGAGGTCTGGAACTACAATGGAGGAGTAAATTCCGGCCTGAAAATCGGAGAACAGTATGCTTCTGCTTTGAGAGAGAGCCCTTATATTTCAGAACTTCAGGAAAGCGTGGATCTTTGCGGGACGGCGGGTGAAGCGGAAACCTATGTACAGGCAAAGGGGATAAACTGTCTTGCGGCCGCACAGCTTAGGGACAGGGATCTTGCGTGGGAGCCTGGCATGAATGAAGAGACTTTCCTGAAAGGGGAGCGGCAGGATTGCTGCATTGCGGACGACAGATTTCTTTCTGAAAATGGACTGAAGATAGGAGATACACTGTGTGCGCAGATGTTTTACTACACAGAGACAGAGGATGCTCTGGGGCTGACGGCAGAGCCCCTCGGCACTGTGAGGATGGAAATTGTCGGGAGCGGGGACATGGCCGCCGAAGGGGCACTGCTGTGCCCTTTGCGGGCAGTGCGGAGCTGGTTTGAGGAAAATGGGGCTGTCTACATGCCTTCCAGGATGAGCTTTGCCCTGGAGAGCGGGAAACATCTTGATGCCTTTAAGCGGGAAATGGATCAAGCGGGATTTATGGAAGTGACTGACGGAAGCGGGGCGGCAGGATACTATAAGGGAAATGCCCTTGTCATTGATGACAGCGCCTATTTGGAGGCTTTGGAAAATGTAGAAAAAAACATGCGGTTTTTGCAGGCGTTTTACCCGCTTGCCCTTCTGCTTATGATGGCAGTGGGCTATATTATCTCCTATCTGCTTATGCAGAACAGGAGAATGGAAATGGCGATCATGCAGGCCCTTGGGACAGGAAAGCGTAGGATAGCGTTTCAGATCTTTGCCGAGCATGTGACTGTTGCTGCGATGGGATGCCTGTTTGGAGCGTCATTTGCGCTTGTGGCGGGGATTGGCAATGGAATATCTGTGCTGAAAGCGGCGGGATTGTTTCTGCTGTGCTACAGTATGGGCACGTGGATTTCACTGATGATAACAGGAAAATTCAGTGTGATCGCAGCGCTTATGGGAAAGGAGAGGGGATGAGATGGCAATGATAAAAGTAGAGGATGTAAGCTATTCCTATATCAGCAAATACCAGAAGATTGAAGCCCTGAAACACGTGTCCTGCTCCTTTGAGGCAGGAAAAATGTATGCAGTCATAGGAGAGTCCGGAAGCGGAAAGAGCACACTTTTGTCTTTGCTTGCGGGGCTGGATCTCCCGGCGGAGGGGAAGATATACATAGAAGGAAAAGATATGGCTTCGATGGACAGGGATGCCTACAGGAGAAATAAGGCGTCTGTAGTCTACCAGTCGTTCCATCTGTTCCCCCTCCTCACAGCCTGGGAGAATGTCATGTATCCCATGGAGCTGAAGGGGATTTCCGAAAAAGAGGCAAAGACCCGGGCAAAAGGATATTTGTCTCAGGTGGGGCTCCAGGAGAAAATACTGCATCAGTACCCGAAGATGATGAGCGGCGGGGAGCAGCAGAGAGTTGCCATTGCCAGAGCGCTGGCTGCCGAGGGCAGAATTCTTCTGGCGGATGAGCCTACGGGAAATCTGGATACGGAAAATGAGGAGATCATCGCAGATATCCTCCTGAAGTGCGCGCGTGAAAAAGGATATCTCGTCATTGTCGTGACCCACAATCTGATCCTGGCGGAAAAAGCAGACAAGATCTATTCAATGAAGGATGGAAGGATGATGACATATGATCGTGAAAAATAGTATTCGGCAGATGCTCAGGACTCCTGCGCGGACAGCTCTGTTTTTCTTCCTGATACTCGTGTCAATGGCTCTGCTTTCAGTTGGATTGGATTTATGGTATATAAATCGGGACTGTATCAGAGAACTGGAACAGGGATATATGACCATAGCCACTGTGGAGCAAAAAAGGGAAAATGTCAGCTATATGCCTTTGTGGGATGCCGGCGCCAAGGATTACAGCTATGTCTTTTCCTCTTCCGATGGCAGGTGGATTGATCCGGAAGAGCTTGACTTTGAGGGGGCTGATTATATCCAAAAGCCAAAGAAACGGGTTTTCTTCGGCGCCTATATGCCGGAGTATGTTCTTTACAACACGGAGGACGGGTATGATTTTGACTACATGATGGAGTCAGGCAATCGCTCTATCATTGCAGAGGTGGAACCGCTGTGGACCGGTAAGGCGGCTCCTGTCAAGGTGCGGGTCAAGCGTCTGCTGATGGGGAATGAAAACCTGTTCCTGGGAGATCTGTGGATCTGTGATCACTATAATCCTGACCCGCCCGTCCTGGAGAAGGGAAAGACATATATTGTGAGTCTTGTATCTGGTATGACCCGGCATGACACAGGAAATGATGAGGATTTTTCGTCGGAATATACCTTTTCTGAGCTTCGCTCGACCCAGTGCACTGCACAGGGAGAGCAGGTGACGGGCAGCTTTGAGGGGCTGAAGATCGATGAGGTTACGGACGGCTTTTATGAGACGGAGAAAGGCAGACAGTGGCTGGCAGTGCTGGATGAGCAGTATCTTTTGGTCAATACAGTCCCGGTACAGCCGGTAGATGATCTGAGGCTTCTCAGAGGATTTTATGAGGGAAATGCCTATGTGGAAGAGGGGAGAGAGTTTACAGAGGAGGAGTATAAAGAAGGGGCATCGGTATGTCTCGTGCCTGACCTGTTTGCGAAAATGAACGGGCTGCAGGTGGGAGATAAGATCACTCTCCCTTTGATCTATGCGAATTATGTTTCTCCGGCGAATGTGTATCCGCCATCCGGCAGCGGGATTGCGGGAGGCTTTTCGTTGATTGATGCCGATGGACAGCTCTATCAGCCATTTGCCGAAGAGATGTGTGAGATCGTGGGGATCTATGCGCAGGATACAAGACGGGATTTTGCGGACGATGCGATTGCCTTCAATGAGATCATCATCCCCGGGATGCTGGTGGAGGGCGGCTGGTCGGAAAATATCGTGGAAGCCAGTCCTATGCGCGCGGACAATACATCCTTCCAGATACCAAACGGCACGATAGCGAAATATATGAAGGGATTTCAGCAGCTTGGATATGATGACCTAAAGATACGTTTCTATGACAATGGGTATTCGGACATGCAGGAGGGAATAGAAAACAGAAAGATCAGCTCGTATACATTTCTGGCAGGAGGAGTCCTGATGACTGTGCTGGTGCTTCTGCTTTTCGGCTACCTGTTTATCGGGAGACAGGAACAGAGAACGGCCATCGAGAGGTGCCTGGGAATGACAAGGAGGGGATGCGCGCTCTCTCTGATGTCGGGGATGATGCTTCTGGTGGTGGCTGGGATTATTGCTGGAGGCGTGGCCGGTGCAGCGGGTGTCGCATTGATCTCGAAAGAGGCCGGACAGGAGACGGATTATAATACTATGTACAGTCAGAGCAGCCTTTCTGCCGGACTGGAGGAGGCGCAGGGGGAAACAGATCAGGAAGAGACAGATGTGAACCTGCCCCTTTGCGGAGTGATACCGGCTGCTGTGACTGTCGCGGTAGTATCTGTGGCAGTCATCGGAGGATTTGCGTACAGGAATTTAAGAAGAGAACCTCTTGTGCTGCTGGAACAATATGAAGAGTAGAGAAAACCGCAGGTCCTCTGCCTTGCCGGATGGTGTGGCGGAGGATCTGTTTTTGTGCAAAATGACAGTTTTTCCTGTGAAAAGAAGAGAAAAAAGATCTTTCGTTTGTGTAAAATTTGTCTGATCTGAGCTGAAATGACCGACTATATATTCTTTCTGCTGAATTTGAAAATCCCACTTATTTGCACCGGCGCCCGGGTGATAAGATAGTACAGCAAAAATGCGCAGGCATTTTTGACAGCACACTGAATCATTATTATAGAAGCAACAGGAGGAGAAATATGCCAAAGAATAAGAGAGAGAGTCTGATTTATACAGTTTTGATGTGTTTTACAATGGTGCTGTGGATGAGCATCTATAATGTAGCAATCCATCAGGGAGAGCTTTCCCTGTCTGTCCTTAAGGACGCCTGGATGGGCCTTCCCATCGCCTACGTGTTCGCTATGGCCTGCGACTGGTTCCTTGTGTCGGGGCTGGCCAAGGGGGTTGCCTTCCGCTATCTGGTGAAGCCCGGAGTTTCCAGCCCTCTGAAGACAGTCATCGCTGTGTCCAGCTGCATGGTAGTGCCCATGGTTATCATCATGTCCTTCTACGGGGCGGCGGAGACCTGCGTGAGGACAGGACAGTGGAGCCCGGTGCTCTTCATCTGGCTGACAAACATTCCGAAGAACTTTGTCATGGCGCTGCCCTTCCAGCTTTTGATCGCTGGGCCGCTGGTGCGTTTCCTGTTCAGAAAAGCCTTCCCGGAGGGCTGTATTCTGATGGAGGCGGCACAGCCGGAGATGTAGCAGAGCGCTGCGATGGGACGGCAGTTTGTAAAAAACAGGGAAATCCCCCCGGAATTTGTGGGTGAACATAGCGGTATTGCATATCGTTGAAAAAATATGACAGGGAAAAATGCATCGAAATGCCGAAAATGAAAATTTAAAAAAGTGATAAATTGGTAAAAAATAATCTTGAAAAAAATGCATTTGCGGATAAGGCGATTTTCCTTGCAAAAAACACATAATTTTGTGCGGAAAGAAAGAAAAAAAGCAGAAAAAATCCATAAAAAAACAATGAAAATCCGGGGCGAAAGCTAAAAGCAAAATTTGTTGACAAATGAATTTGTTAGCAGTAATATTCACAAGAAAAAAATAAGAGAAGGAAGGGGATAATACGGGAGAATTAACTGAAAAACTGATGGAAGAACTGAATTGTACGCCGGTTTTTGAGATCCCCGTTTTCGGCGGTATTGCCGTGAATGAGTCCATTGTTGTGACGTGGATCATCATGGCGGTCCTGACGGTCCTGTCTGTCATCTTTGTTAGAAACTTAAAAGTGGAAAATCCCGGGAAAGTCCAGCTTGCGCTGGAGTCAGCAGTCGGATGGGCGCAGGATTTCTTTGAAGGCATCATTGGAAAAGAAAACAGGCGCTATATCCCTTATCTGATTACCGTGGCCCTCTACCTTGCGGTTTCCAATGTGATCGGACTGGTAGGCTTTAAACCGCCCACAAAGGATCTGAATGTGACGGCAGCGCTGGCCATTATGAGTATGCTCCTCATTGAGTATTCGGGCATACACAGAAACGGCCTGAAACACTGGGTTGGACATTTTGCCAAGCCCGTTCCCTTTGTTGCGCCGATCATGGTGATGGAGGTCTTTATCCGCCCCCTGTCGCTGTGTATGCGGCTTTTCGGCAACATGCTGGGAGGATTTGTGGTAATGGAGCTGGTCAAAGCGGTGGTTCCATTATTAGTACCTATTCCGTTGAGTTTCTATTTTGATATATTCGACGGACTTCTGCAGGCGTATGTGTTTGTATTTTTGACTGCCCTGTTTATGAATGAAGAGATGGAATAGTAAGCAAAGAGATTAAAAGAAAAGGAGATTGAAGATTATGTCAGGAACAATTATTGCAATCGGAGCAGCTATCGCTGTACTTACAGGTATTGGAGCAGGTGTAGGTATCGGTATCGCAACAGGAAAGGCAGCAGAGGCCATTGCGAGACAGCCTGAGGCTGAGGGCAAGATCAGCAAGACACTGATCCTTGGATGTGCCCTTGCGGAGGCAACAGCTATCTACGGCTTCATCATCGGCCTTCTTGTGATCTTCTTCCTTCAGTAGAAATATTGTCAGAACATGAAGTTGGATTACAGGAAAGGCAGGTACTAGAAAGTGCTGAGTTTAGACTTTAATTTTGTCCTGGAAATGATAAACCTGGTCATTCTCTATCTGCTGCTGCGCAAATTTCTGATCGGTCCGATCATGAATATCATGGAGAAGCGCAGGGCGATGATCGCTGACGGTATCCAGAATGCCAACGACCAGCAGGCCAAGGCAATGGAGCTTAAAAGTCAGTATGAGGATGCCTTGAGCGGAGCAAAGGATGAGTCCCGGCGTATGATCGAACAGGCCAAAGCAGACGCTAAGAAGGAGTATGACCGCATACTGAAGGATGCGGACAACGAGGCCGGAAAGATCATGAAGACAGCCAGGGAGACCATTGATCTTGAGAGAGAACAGACACTGAGACAGATGAAGACAGAGGTCGCGGGGCTTGCCATGGACGCTGCAAAGAAGATCATGATGGACAGCTGCAGCGAGAAGGACAGCCAGGCTGTCTACGACCAATTTCTGAAAGAAGCAGGTGATCCCCATGAAGACAGCGAAGACAAATAAAACTGCGTACTGCTCTATGGCGGCGATCCGCTATGCCAGGGTGCTGTTTGACATGGAGCTCCCGGAGGATGTGATCGGGGGGACGGAAGAGATATTTTCAGAGGCCCCCGCTCTTGTCTCGGTTTTGGAAAGTCCTATCGTGACAAAAGACCAGAAGCATAAGGTCATTGACCGGATCTTTGACGAGAGAATACGGAATTTCCTGAAGGTGGCCACAGACTACGGGAAGGCCGGCATCATGCAGGAGATTTTCAGGGCATATCATCAGTATAAAAATGAGATGGCCGGCATCGTGACCGCTCATCTGGCCTATGTGGTTCCGCCCACCGAGGAACAGAAAAAGGGTATGGAGCAGTTTGTGCGCAGAGAATTTCACGCGAAAGGCGTGGTCTGGGAGATGGAAGAGAGGCCGTCGCTGATCGGCGGATTTCTTCTCCTTGTGAATGGCCGGGAGTATGATTACAGCATGCAGGGACGGCTGAAACGATTAGAACAAAAATTGACCTGGAGGTGAAAAACTTGAGTTCGATCAACTCAGATGAGATTATCTCTATCATTAAGGAAGAGATAGAAAATTATGATGTGATCAGCAGAGACCAGGAAGTTGGCTATGTTGTCTCTGTTGGAGATGGAATTGCCTCCGTTTATGGAATAGACCATGCCATGTACGGTGAGATCGTCACCCTGGAGACAGGGCTGAAGGGCATGGTGCAGGATATCAAGACAAATGAAGTGAGCTGTATCCTGTTTGGAGACGACTCCGATATCAGAGAGGGGACAAAGGTAGCCCGTACCGGAAAGAAAGCCGGTATCCCCGTGGGAGAGGGTTACATTGGAAGGGTTGTGGACGCCCTCGGTTCCCCTATAGACGGAAAAGGCGAGATCAAGGCGGACGGATACCGTCCGGTGGAGGAGGAGGCGCCCGGAATTGTGGAGAGAAAATCAGTCAGCGTGCCGCTGGAGACAGGCATCCTCTCCATTGATTCCATGTTCCCTATCGGCCGTGGACAGCGTGAGCTGATCATCGGCGACAGGCAGACGGGCAAGACCTCCATTGCTACAGACACCATCATCAACCAGAAGGGGAAGGATGTGATCTGTATCTATGTGGCTATTGGACAGAAGGCATCCACAGTGGCCCAGCTTGTAAACACGCTGCGGTCCCACGACGCCATGGACTACACTACGGTGTTCTGTTCAACGGCCAGCGAGTGCGCGCCGCTGCAGTACATTGTGCCCTATGCGGCAACCGCGCTGGCGGAATATTTTATGTATCAGGGAAAGGACGTGCTGATCGTGTACGACGATCTGTCCAAGCATGCGGTGGCCTACCGTGCCATTTCCCTGCTGCTGGGACGCTCTCCGGGACGTGAGGCGTACCCCGGAGATGTCTTCTATCTCCACTCCAGACTGCTGGAGAGAAGCAGCCGCCTGAGCGAGAAGGCGGGGGGCGGTTCCATCACGGCGCTGCCTATCATTGAGACCCAGGCGGGTGATGTTTCCGCCTACATTCCGACAAACGTGATCTCCATCACGGACGGACAGATCTTCCTGGAGAGCGACCTTTTCAACGCCGGTATGCGTCCGGCTGTCAACGTGGGACTTTCTGTGTCCCGTGTGGGAGGCGCTGCCCAGACTAAGGCTATGAAGAAGGCGTCCGGAAGCGTGCGTATCGACCTGGCTCAGGCCAGGGAGCTGGAGTCCTTTACCCAGTTCAGCTCGGATCTGGACGATGTCACAAAGACCCAGCTGAAATACGGAAGCTGCCTGACAGAGCTTCTGAAGCAGCCTCTTGGAAATCCGCTGAGCCTTCACGAGCAGGTTATCACACTGTGCGTAGCCACCCACAAGCTCATGCTGGATGTAGATACAGACAAGGTAAAACAGTTCCAGACAGATATGCTTGCATTTTTTGAGAACAGTCATCCTGAGATCTGTCAGACCATTGAGGAGAAGAAGATCCTGGATGATGAGCTGACAGAGCAGATTTTAAATGCCGCAAAGGAATTTAAAGAGAAAAGGTAAGCAGGTGTTATTATGGCAAATGCAAGAGAATTGAAAGAGAGGATGGCCAGCATCCAGGAGACAAAGAAGATCACCAACGCCATGTACCTGATTTCCTCCTCCAAGATGAAGCAGGCGAAGAAAAAGCTGGCGGACACAGAGCCCTTTTTCTACGCCATGCAGGCGGAGATCACCCGGATCCTGCGGCACGTGCCGGATATGCACAGCCATTTCTTTGACCGCAGGGAGAAGATCCCGGCAAAGGACAGGAAGGTCGGATGTATTGTCATCACGGCGGATAAAGGTCTTGCCGGGGCATACAACCACAATGTGCTGAAGATGGCGGAGGAGCTGATCGGGCAGCCGGGAAAACACAAGATGTTTGTTCTGGGTGAAGTGGGAAGGCAGTATTTCTCTAAGAGAGAGGATGAGCTGGATTCTGAATTCAAGTATACCGTGCAGGATCCGAACCTGTACCGGGCCAGAGTGATCGCCGTCAAGATGGTGGAGCTTTTTGAGGCGGGAGAGCTGGATGACATTTATATCATCTACACCCGGATGAAAAACGCGCTCCAGGCTGAGACGCAGCAGATCAAGCTTCTGCCTCTGCAGAGAGTCAACTTTGCGTCCGACAAGATGGCGGCCATGGCCGGCGTGTACAGAGAGGCAGTCACCCTGTACCCCTCCGCCCACAAGGTCATGGACAATATTGTCCCCAACTATCTGATCGGCATCATTTACGGCTGCCTCGTGGAGTCTTACTGCAGCGAGCAGAATTCCCGTATGCAGGCAATGCAGAATGCCACGGACAGCGCCACGGATATGCTGAATGAATTAAATGTAACCTATAACCGTGTAAGGCAGGCGGACATCACCCAGGAGCTGACAGAGGTGATCGGCGGTGCCAACGCACAGAAAAGGAAGTGAGATAAAACACTATGACAAAAGGAAGAATTGTACAGGTCATGGGACCTGTTGTAGACGTTGAGTTCGATAGCAGGGAAGATCTTCCATTTATCAAGGATGCACTGGAAGTGGACAACGGTGGAAAGCGCTGTGTCATGGAGGTGGCTCAGCATGTTGGAAACAATGTTGCGCGTTGCATCATGCTTGCTTCCAGCGACGGCCTCTACAAAGGGATGGAGGTGACAGCCACCGGGGAGGGCATCAAGGTTCCGGTTGGCGAGCAGACCCTTGGAAGACTTTTCAACGTGCTGGGAGAAACCATCGACGATAAGGAGAAGATTCCGGAGGATTCAGAACACTGGGTAATCCACAGAAAGGCGCCCAGCTTTGAGGATCAGAGCCCGGCTGTGGAGGTGCTGGAGACAGGCATCAAGGTCATCGACCTTCTGACCCCCTACGCAAAGGGCGGAAAGATCGGCTTGTTCGGAGGCGCCGGTGTGGGAAAGACAGTCCTGATCCAGGAGCTGATCCACAACATCGCCACGGAGCACGGCGGATATTCTATCTTTACCGGCGTGGGCGAGCGTTCCAGGGAGGGAAATGACCTCTGGACAGAGATGAGCGAGTCAGGAGTCCTGAATAAGACGGCCCTTGTGTTCGGACAGATGAACGAACCACCCGGAGCCCGTATGAGAGTGGCGGAGACAGGGCTTACTATGGCTGAGTATTTCCGTGACGAGGAGCACCAGAACGTGCTGCTGTTTATTGACAATATTTTCCGTTTTGTGCAGGCCGGTTCTGAGGTGTCCGCCCTTCTTGGACGTATGCCGTCAGCCGTGGGATATCAGCCCACTCTGGCAAATGAGATGGGCGCTCTCCAGGAGCGTATCGCCTCCACGAAGAACGGGTCAGTCACATCTGTGCAGGCTGTGTACGTGCCTGCGGACGACCTGACAGACCCGGCTCCGGCTACCACATTCTCCCATCTGGATGCCACTACAGTTCTTTCCAGAAAGATCGTGGAGCAGGGTATCTATCCGGCTGTAGATCCGCTGGAGTCCACCTCCCGTATTCTGGAGGCTGACGTGGTGGGCGAGGAGCACTACCAAGTGGCCAGAAGGGTGCAGGAGATTCTCCAGAAGTATAAGGAGCTGCAGGATATCATCGCCATCCTCGGTATGGAGGAGCTGTCAGAGGAGGATAAGCTGACAGTCAGCAGGGCCAGAAAGATCCAGAGGTTCCTGTCACAGCCCTTCTCTGTGGCTGAGACATTTACCGGAACACCGGGAAAATATGTGCCTCTGTCGGAGACCATCCGCGGCTTTAAGGCTATCATCGACGGCGAGATGGATGAGTATCCGGAGAATGCGTTCTTTAATGTCGGAACTATTGACGAGGTTATCGAGAAGGCAAAGGCTGAGCAGGCTTAAGCGCGGCCGCGCAGTGCCTTTTGTCCGGCAGAAGGAGTGAAATTAGATGAACACATTTTTTTTGAAGGTTATATCCAGCGATAAGGTTTTTTACGAGGGAAAATGCCAGAACCTGATCCTTCCCATTGAGGACGGAGAGTTCAGTGTCCTGGCCCATCATGAAAACATGATCGTGGCAGTGGTAAACGGGGAGCTCCATCTGAAGACTCCTGAGGGCGAATGGATCACAGCCGCTGTGTCCCGGGGGTTTGCTGAGATCATCAACAACCGTGTTTCCGTCCTTGTGAACTCGGCGGAGCGGCCTGAGGACATTGATGTAAAGCGAGCTGAGGAAGCCCGCCAGAGAGCTGAGGAGCGCCTGCGCCAGAAGCAGAGCATCCAGGAATACTACCTGTCCCAGGCATCCCTGGCCCGCGCCATGACCCGCCTAAAAACCTCCCGAGATAAACATTGGAATATCTGATGGCAATGAGCCATGCGGAAGTATACGGAAAAGGACTCACATCGTGCTTGCACGTAGGGGAGTCCTTTTTTGTATGCTTCCATAGGGCGAACGCCCGAGACTGACACGGAGCGAAGCATAGTGGAGGTCAGCATGGCGGAGTAAACCTGGTCGACATGTCATGCCAGCGCAAGCTGCTTGACGTTTTCTCAGAATTGTGTTATGTTAATACTATCTTAAGCGGCATGGCATTTCGCCGTTCATAAGCCGCTTCATTATGAATTGGTCGTTCTTTTGCTTCGGCTTCTGAAGCAGAATATCAGCCTTGTGACATGTAGTAAATTTCGCTATAATTGAAGAAAGGAAATTGCCTATGAGAAATATGCTTGCGGAGGATATCGCGCTGGCAGAAGGAAAGTCTCAGTATGACGCCCAGTGTAAGAAAGTGCTGTCAAACAGGACGATCCTTGCCTGGATATTGAAGCGCACAGTGCAGGAGTGTCAGGAGCTGTCTGTATCTCAGATAAAAGCATGTATATGCGGAGAGCCTGAAGTGTCCAACGTGCGGGTGGAGCCTGGAAGGACGAACAGACTGCCGGAGCAGGTGGTCGGAGATGCAAACGAAGACAGCCAGCCGGATGAAGGAGCCATTTATTTTGATATACGGCTTCACATGCTCATTCCCGCCCGGAGAAAAACAGAGATTAAGCTGATCATCAATATTGAAGCACAAAAAGAATTTTATCCGGGTTATAACCTTGTTACACGGGGAATATTTTATGGGGCCAGGCTGATTTCATCGCAATTGGGAACGGAATTTACAGGTTCAGATTATGACAGTATAAAGAAGGTTTACTCCATATGGATTTGTATGAATGCCCCAAAGTACATAGGAAATGCCATTTCCATATATTCAATCGGAAAGAAGGATATTGTACCGGGGATTCCGGATCGTCCAGGCAGCTATGACAAGCTGTCAGTGATCTGCATTTGTTTGTGTGACGGGGCGGAAGACGGGCAGGAGCTAACGAGGATGCTGAATGTACTTCTGTCTCCGTCTTTGAGAACGGGAGATAAAATTGAAAAACTGGAAAATGATTTCCAGATAGAGATGGAGTACAGCCTTGGAAAGGAGCTGGAGCAAATGTGCAATCTGAGTGATTATGTAGAAGAAATCGGGATAGAAAAGGGAATAGAAAAAGGGAGAGACGAAGGGAAAAATCTAAACCTTATTGAGCTTATCCAAAAGAAATGCAGGAGAAATAAAAGCCTGGAAGAAACGGCGGCAGATCTGGAGGAAGAACCCCAGGCCATTGAGGCGATTTACAGGATCGTGCAAAAATATCCCCATGCATCCTGCGAGGAGATATTAATGAAGCTGAAGGAATGACAGAAGCGGAGGTGCGGCAGACATGAAGAAACTGAAAACCCGCTGGACAGACCAGGTGCTGGAGCACCCGGACCAGGTACTGGCAGAATATCCACGGCCTTCCATGCGAAGGGAGAGCTATGTCAATCTGAACGGATACTGGGATTATGTGATCACCGGGAAAGGAAAGAGGCCGGAGCGGTACGCGGGGCGTATCCTTGTGCCTTTTTCCCCGGAGGCCCCCCTATCGGGGGCGGAGAGGAGCCTTCATCCGAGCCAGGTGCTCTGGTACAGACGGATGCTGCCGGGAGAGGTGGAGAGAAGATCGGGCAGGCGCTGGCTCCTCCACTTTGGCGCAGTGGATCAGTTCGCCGCTGTCTACGTCAACAAGAGACTGGCGAAAAAGCATCTGGGAGGTTATCTGCCTTTTTCCGTGGATGTGACAGATTTCCTGAGGAAGGGAGAAAATGAGCTCATCGTGGGCGTGCGGGATTTTACGGATCAGTCCTACTACAGCAGAGGAAAACAGAAGCTGCAGAGGGGAGGCATGTTCTACACAGCTCAGAGCGGGATCTGGCAGACTGTGTGGATGGAGGAAGTGCCGGAGGCGCACGTGGACAGGCTGAAGATCACGCCTCTCTACGATGAGAAAATGGTGGAGGTCACGGTCTGCTGCGCCGACCGGGGCCAGGTTTCTGTTGCTGTGTCTTCGGAGGAGACGCAGCCCTGGGAGGTGGAGGGGGAAGCCAATGAGCCCATCCGCATACCGGTGCCCCGGATGCATCCCTGGACACCGGAGGATCCCTTTCTTTATTTCCTGAGCGTCACCTTTGGGGAGGACCGGGTTGACAGCTATTTTGCCATGAGAAAGATTTCCGTTTCTTTAGATGCGGAGGGTATCCCTAGGACATTTCTCAACGGCAGGCCCTATTTCCAGAGGGGCGTTTTGGATCAGGGGTACTGGCCCGACGGACTGTACACGGCGCCATGCGATGAGGCCCTGGAATTTGACATCAGGGAAATGAAGCGTCTCGGGTTCAATATGCTCAGAAAGCACATCAAGATCGAGCCGGAAAGATGGTACTATCACTGTGACCGGCTTGGGATGCTGGTGTGGCAGGACATGGTCTGCGGATGCCGTCCTTACAGGAAATGGTATGTCACCTACCTGGCAAACGGATTGGAGAAATTTCATATCCGTATGACAGACCGTACCTACGGGCTTCTGGGACGGAAGGAGGAGAAGGGACGGCAGCAGTTTGTGGAGGAGATGAAGGAGACGATCCGCCTGCTCTGGAACCATCCCTCCATTGTCACCTGGGTTCTGTTCAATGAGGGCTGGGGACAGTTTGACGCAAAGGAAGTGACGCGGCTGGCCAGGGAGATGGATCCTTCCCGGCTCATTGACCAGGCAAGCGGATGGTTTGACCAGGGCGGCGGAGATTTCCGGAGCATACATAACTATTTTTTTAAGCTGCGCTTCTGGAGGGAAGAACGCGTCCAGGCGCTGACGGAATTCGGCGGCTTCTGCTGGAGGTGCAGGGAGCACAGCATGTCGGGAAAGGTCTACGGCTACAGAATTTACGGGAGCAAAAAGGAGCTAAGCGCGGGCTATGGCCAGCTGATAAAGGAGGTTGCCTCTCATATAGGCGAAGGGCTGTCCGTTACCATCTATACCCAGCTCTCAGATGTAGAGGAGGAAGTAAACGGCATTTACACCTATGACAGGGAGATACTGAAGATAGATGAGAATGTGCTGAAAGAGTGGAATGAAAAATGCAGTATTTGATATCCATGGGATCAAAGTCCGCATGGAGTATCGGAAAAAAAAAATATGAATCTGTATGTGCGCCCGGAACAGGGTGAAGTGTTGGTGACAGTCCCCTTTAGGACGCCCAGGGAGCGGGTGGAGCGGTTCCTGTACGAGAAGGAGGGCTGGATGCGCCGGCATCTGGAGCGGACCCGGGTGACCTGCGAGCACCCGCCTGTGTCGGAGGAGCAGATAGAAAAAATGAAAAGGCAGGTTCTTGGCTATGCCCAAAAGTGGGAGACGATCATGGGCGTCCATGCGTCCGGCTGGACCCTGCGGGATATGAAGACAAGGTGGGGAAGCTGTACTGTGAGCACGGGGCGTATCCGGCTGAATACCAGACTTGTCTTTTGTCCGGAGGAGTGCCTAGAGTATGTGATCGTGCACGAGCTCTGCCACCTGATTGAGCCCAGCCACAACCAGCGGTTTAAGAGCTGTATGACAAAATTTCTGCCGGACTGGAAGGAGAGAAAGAAGAAATTAAATGGTTTACACGTGGATAGCTGATATTTCTCCTCTCAGGGAGGAGCAAATTTACAGGAAATACTATGAGAAGGCGCCGGATTTCCGCAGGGAGAAGGCGGATCAACTCCGTTTTCCCCAGGACCGGGCACAGAGCGTGGGCGTCTGGGCGCTGTTGGAGAAGATGCGGAAGCGATATGGGGCCGGCCCGGATCAGGTCTTTAACCTGTCCCACTCCGGGGACTATGTGTTGTGCAGCATTTCTACAGAGAGGGAGGAGAAGGTGGGGTGCGACATTGAGACCGTGAAGGAGGCCCGGATGCGGGTGGCCCGACGTTTTTTCCTTCCCTCTGAGACTGCCTGGGTCGAGGGACAGCCGTCAGAGCGGGAGAGGGCGGAGGCTTTCTACCGCCTGTGGGTACTGAAGGAGAGCTTTATGAAGGCAGTGCGCAGAGGGATGGGGCTGGATACGAGGAGCTTTGAGATAGGCTTTGACGGAGAAGATCGTCCTTTCCTTGTGAGGAAGCCCTGGCAGTATCCGGAAAGATATTATTACAGGGAGTATCAAGTGTCGGGGATCAATGCCAGGATTGCCGTGTGCAGCACAGACGGAGAGTTCGGGGAGATATATCAGGAGCTGCTGGAGTAAAGGCGCGGAGCAAAGCAGACAGGGGAAGGTTTATGGAGCAAAACCCGGATTGACGTACAGTATATGTTTTGCTAAAATAAGAAAAGGGAAAAGCATAGGTTTATGAAGAAACTTTGAAGTTTACAAAACGAAGAGCCATAAGCTGTGCAGGGTGAGTATAATTTAATTGAATAAGGAGGAATATCATGTTAGATCTTACATTCGGAGAACAGGTCAAAATTATCTTAAGCCGGAAAGGCATGACGATCAAAGAACTCGCGGAAATGATAGAAGAGCGGACGGGGAAGAAGATGTCCAGGCAGAATCTTACGCAGCGCCTTGGAAGGGACAATTTCCAGGAGCAGGACATGCGCATGATCGCGGAGATACTTGGCTGTCCGTTTCAGCTGAATATACTTGGTGACGCAAGGCAGCCGGAGAACACAGATGAGGAGAGTGTTCATGTCACGGAGGCCGAGTTGCTGCGCCTCGAAAAGAAGAAGGGAAAGAAACACCGTCATCCTGTGGAACGGGATATCACCATCGGTGAGCTGGTGGATCTCAACAGTGGTCTGGACCAGCTCCTGGAGGAAAAGGAAGAGCTCCTGGGTGAAGAGATTGCTTTGGATGCTGCCCGGCCGGAGCAGGAGGACGCGGCAGAAGCTGTCGTGGCGGAAGAGCGTGTGACGGAAGCTTCTGTGGCAGAGGAGCAAACAGAGGAGCCGGCGGCGTCAGTGGAGGCGGCTTCAGAAGAAGCAATGCCGGAAGATGCCGCGCCGGAAGAGATGGCGGCAGAAGCAACGGTAGAAGAAATAGTAGAGGAAGTGCCGGCGGAAGAGACGCCTCAGGAGCGCCCGGCCAAAAAGGCAAGGGGAAGCTGGAGAGATTTCTTTCAGAGACGTACCAGAAAAGAGCCTAAGGAGCATGTCGCCCAGACAGAGGCAGAGCGGCAGGCTACTTCCCCGGCTGCAGCCCGTGAGGATGTAAAGCTTCAGGAGGAGCCGGAAGAGGTTCCTGATGAGGCACTGGAGACGGCCGCAGAGGAGACCCTGGAAGAAAGAGCGGCAGAGACGCCGGTGTATACCCAGGAGACGAGAGAAGAGATGCTGCAGGCTGGCGGAGATGAGGAAGAGGATCTGGAAAAGGGAGAGGTTAATCCCTACACAGGGCATGAGTATGAGTCCAATACTGTGCGCATGCATCCCAAGAGGATTGGGTACGTTCAGGTGTATGACAGGAGCAGCCACCAGTGGACAGACATGACAGAGTGGGCCTTCCTCGGCTATCAGGAGAGGAAGAAGGCTCTTCTTGGAAATGACTACGAGCCGCCCATTTATCTCGATTAAAGAAAGGAAGAGGACCGTGAACTGGGAGCAGCTTTTATCTCCGAAGAGAAGCAGGGGGAGTGGCCAGAGACATCCTGGCTCTTCGGATCTGCGCAGCGAATTTGAAAAGGATTATCACCGGATCATCGGGAGTGCCTCCTTCAGGAGGCTGCAGGACAAGACTCAGGTGTTTCCGCTGGATAAGAGTGATTTCATAAGAACCCGGCTGACTCATTCTCTGGAGGTGTCCTCCCTGGCCAAGTCGCTGGGACAGAATATCGGCGAAAATATTCTTACATATAAAAAGGATCCTTCCTTTACCCCGCAGATGAAGGAAGATATCTGCAGCATCCTGCAGTGCGCCGGGCTGATCCACGACATCGGCAACCCGCCCTTTGGACATTTCGGGGAGGTGGCCATACGGGAGTGGTTTGAGAGAAATCTTCCCCGGCTGACCTTCAGAGGAGAGCCGGTGGAGCAGGTGCTGACAGAGCAGATGAAGCAGGATTTTTACCATTTTGAGGGAAATGCCCAGGCCTTCCGTCTTGTGACAAAGCTGCATTTTCTCGTAGATGAGAATGGGATGAACCTCACTTACGCCCTCCTGAACACCATCGTGAAGTATCCGGTCTCCTCGCTGGGGATCGATGCTGACTGCGGCGATATCAAGAGGAAAAAGATCGGCTACTATCTGGCGGATGAGGAGCTGTTTCACCGGATTGAGCGGGAGACAGGGACAAACGGGAGACGGCATCCGCTGACCTTTATCCTGGAGGCGGCAGACGACATCGCCTACAAGACGGCGGACATAGAGGACGCCTTTGTCAAGGGATTTATCTCCTACCATATGCTGATGGAGGAGTTGAAGAAACTGAAAAGTATTCAAAACAACAATAAAGTCATCTTTGACCCGGCGGGAAAGCTGGAGGAGCTGTACCGGCGGGGTGTGGAGAAGGGAGTGGACCATCCGGAGGAGTATGCGGTCAAGAACTGGATCGTCCGGGTGCAGGGCTTCCTCATCTCCTGCGCCACGTACGGATTTACCTCTAACTACGAGGCGATCATGGAGGGGAGCTACTCTTCGGACCTGTTTTACCATACGTTTGCAGAGGAGCTGATGGAGCTGCTGGGAGACGTGGCTATGAGGCGTGTGTTTTCCACCAGGCAGATCTATCTCATGGAGCTGGTGGAGGCGGGCATACTGGACTATCTCATGGACAGCTTCGTGAGGGCGGTCATCCACTATGACGAGGACGACAGCGCCTTAAATTCTATTGACAGGAGACTTGTGTATTTTATTTCCAGCAACTACAAGGACGCCTACCACTATCATGCAAGAAGAAAGACTGATACGGAAAAGCTGTACCTGCGGCTTCTCCTTGTCACGGATTTTATCTGCGGCATGACAGACAGCTACGCCAAGAGACTGTACCAGGAGCTGAAGGCGATCCTCTGACAAAGGGAGAACAGGTATTTTCCGGTATCCAGGCGAATAGATTGTGATAACCAGACAAAGAATGGAAGTGGAGGTTTGAAACGATTTATTCGCTATTTGTATGAATATCAGGATGGAAAACGCATCCGCAACGTGGGCTTTGTGAAGGTGGAGCAGACGGATGAGTCCACGATAGTGCATATTCATGGAAAAGGGCTGCACCTCACGGAAGACAAAAGGCTAAAGGTGTACATTTTTTATGTGAAGGAAGGACAGTGTATCGGACTCTGGCAGGGAGACATCGACCATGTGAATCCGGCTGTCAATTCCCGGCTGACTTTTACTCCGGAGGACACCGGGCGGCCGTCCAACTATCCGCTGATCGAGGGCGTTATACTGGAAAATGCAGGACACAGGAGATTTGCCGCTGTCTGGGATGACATGCCTGTGGCGGTGGAGCGGATGCAGGTCTTTAGAGACGAGCCGGAGCCGGATCTTGCCAGTCTGGCGGCCCGGAAGGCTGCGCAGGACGAGGAAGAAATGCGAAAGAGAAGTTCCCTGGAGGAGAGTGGAGAGGATGTCCCGGATGAAGATATTCCGGATGGCAATGTCCCGGACACAAACGGGACTAGCGGCGAGGACAGCTCCATGGATTTGGCGGACAGCCAGGAAGAGGCGGAGCCGGAAGCGCTGGCCTCGGAGGAGGAGACAGACCTTCCGGAGGAAATGCCCCGGCAGGAGCGCCCGAACAGGACCGGGGGAGACCCGCCTATTGGATCCCTGCGCTGTATCAAGATCCAGCGCAGGGATATCGCTCAGCTGAAGCGCTGCGAGTGGCGGCTGGCCAACAACAGCTTTCTCCTCCACGGATACTACAGCTATCATCACCTTCTGCTGATACAGGAGGGAGAAAAGTGCTGGCTTGGAGTGCCCGGCATCTATCATCCCCGGGAGGCGCAGGCGGCGGAGGCCTTCGGTTTTCCAAGATTTGTCCGGCCGGATGAGGGGGACGTGGAGCTGACCGAAGAGGAGACAAACAGGGAGGAAGACTTCGGGTACTGGTGCCGCCCGGTGAGGCGGTGACACAATTGGAACAATTTCAATTCCAGACGTAATACTTTTTAAAAGTATTACGTCTGGAATGAAAAAACTGGTGTACAATTTTGGATAAAGTGGTGTGTAAATGTGCAAAGTGTAGATGAAAAATATATGAAAGAGGCAATTAAACAGGCAAAGAAGGCGTACGCGCTGGACGAGACCCCGATCGGCTGCGTGATCGTATATGAGGGAAAGATCATCAGCCGGGGCTACAACCGGCGGAACACAGACAAAAATCCTCTGGCCCACGCGGAGATCACGGCCATCCGCAAGGCCAGCCGTAGGATGGGGGACTGGCGGCTGGAGGGATGCACCATGTATGTGACGCTGGAGCCCTGCCAGATGTGCGCGGGCGCCATTGTCCAGTCCCGGATGGACCGGGTGGTGATCGGGTGCATGAACCCCAAGGCGGGGTGCGCCGGCTCTATTCTAAATCTGCTCCAGATGGACAGGTTCAACCATCAGGCTCAGATCACGTCTGGTGTGCTGGAGGAAGAGTGCAGCTCCCTCATGAAGCAGTTTTTCCGGGGGCTGAGGGAGAGAAAGAAAAAAGAGAAAAAGAGCAGCGTCCCATCTGTGGCGGATTGACTGATCCGTAGCAGATGGGACGCTGCTCTCTTTTCCCTAAAAAATGTGAATGGATTTATAGTTTATATATGACCACCCTGCCCGCGGCAGCATGGCAGAAAGCTTTTTTCGTGCATTGCGCTTCGAACCAGGCCAACAGACGTTACCTTGGCAGTTTACTCAACCCAGGCACCCTCACGGCACCCGAAAGGTTCCGCTTAGTGCTGCTTCGTTCCCGACCTGACACGGTTCACGGATTTCCGTCGCGTGAGACCCGGATATCAACGTCACTTACCAAGGGCAGCTCTGCCAGCTTTCGCCCTCCGCGCAATATCACCCCTGCTATAGCGGACTGCAGGTACAAGGCACCGCTACCGCCCCGGCTGCACGAGTCTATATTTTACCCTGTTTTTTTGAAAATGTCAATGGATGCGGGATTTATTGTAAAACCCGATGGAATATAGTAAAATAACAGGCATGATGAGAAAGATATTGTTAGCAGCAGTCAATGCAAAATATATTCACTCCAACCTGGCCGTGTACAGCCTGAAAGCCTATGCGGACGCGAGATTGCGACAGAGCAAAAGCCCTGTCAGTTCTGCCGGCCATGCCGCCGGCGAAGTGGAAATTGAGATCGGCGAGTACACCATCAACCAACAGCCGGACCGCATTATGGAAGACATTTATAAAAGAAGGCCGGACCTTCTCTGTTTTTCCTGCTACATCTGGAATATCCAGATGATCCGCTCCCTTCTGCCTGAGCTTGGGAAGGTGCTGCCGGACACGGAAATCTGGCTGGGAGGGCCGGAGGTGTCCTACGACCCGGTACGGCTGCTGGAGCAGTTTCCCCAGGTGACAGGGATCATGAAGGGCGAGGGGGAAGAGACCTTCGCGGTTCTGGCGGGAGCCCGGGCAGCAAGAGAAGCGGGCCCGGGGACAGATTTGGAGGACGCAGAGGGCATCACCTGGCGTGACAGCCGGGGGCAGATCCGGGATAATCCGTGGAGACAGCCTCTGGACATGGATCAAATTCCCTTTGTCTACCAGGATATGACAGATTTCAGGCACAGGATCGTATATTATGAGAGCAGCAGAGGCTGCCCCTTTTCCTGCAGCTACTGCCTGTCCTCTGTTGACAAGAGACTCCGGTTCCGAAGCCTTTCTCTGGTGAAACGGGAGCTTCAGTTTTTCCTGGACGCAGGGACAGAGCAGGTGAAATTCGTGGACCGGACCTTCAACTGCCGCCACGACCACGCCTTGGAGATATGGAAATACATCCGCCGGCATGACAACGGAATCACGAATTTCCATTTTGAGGTCTCGGCGGACCTTTTGAACGAGGAGGAACTGGAGTTGATCCGATCCATGAGACCCGGGCTGATCCAGCTGGAGATTGGCGTCCAGTCCACCAACCCGGAGACCATCCGGGAAATCCGAAGGACCATGGATCTTGCCCGCCTGGAGGAAAATGTGAGAAACGTGCGGGAAGGGAGAAACGTGCACCAGCACCTGGATCTCATCGCCGGTCTCCCCTGGGAGGATCTGGAGAGCTTCGGGCGCTCCTTTGACAGGGTCTACGCCCTCCGTCCCGACCAGCTGCAGCTCGGCTTTCTCAAGATCCTGAAGGGCTCCCGCATGGAGAAAATGAAGGAGGCATACGGCCTGCTCTGCCGCGACACCCCGCCCTATGAGGTGCTCTCCACAAGGTGGCTGTCCTACGGGGATGTGCTGATCCTAAAAGGGGTGGAGGAGATGACTGAGCTCTACTATAACAGCGGCCAGTTCAGGACAGCCCTGGAGCTGCTGGAGCTGCGGGAGCCCTCGCCCTTTGCCCTCTACAGGAGGCTTGCGGCTTTCTATGAGCGGGAGGGGCTGGATCAGGTGCAGCACGCCCGGGCGGCCCGCTATGAGATCCTCCTTGACTTTGTCAGGGAAAACTGGCCGGAGGATGCCGGGGAGATGAGGGAGCGGCTCATTTTTGACTACTATCTTCGGGAGAACGCCAAAAGCCGGCCGGCCTTTGCGGGTGAGTCCCGGGCGGACGGACAGTGGGTCCGCGGCTTTTATGAGACAGAAGCCCGGGAGCACAGATTTCTGGAGGACTGCGAAGGGGCAGATAAAAATCAGCTCCGCAGGATGACCCACCTGGAGTATTTTCCCCTGAAGGGGGAGTATGTGCTCTTTGACTACAGACACAGGGATCCCCTCACAAATGACGGAAGAGGAATTCATATTGCAATTGAAAAATAAAACGTTTACAATGTAGGGAGCGGCTGAAAAATAAGACTAACTATTAAAGAAAGTCAAGTAAAAAAGTGGCAACGACTTTT
>ERZ1643246.1422-NODE-1422-length-26093-cov-6.614755_pt1 | contig 26093 bp, 23 predicted proteins | sample MGYA00579265_ERZ1643246 | MGnify/ENA primary metagenome ERZ1643246 (study PRJEB29033, sample SAMEA4952261) | chicken gut metagenome | biome: Broiler Chicken; feature: Gastrointestinal Tract; material: Caecum | place: Ireland | collected 2018 | study: Broiler...
GGAGGGCTTATATTATGAAGCATAATAATATGTTAGCCATGATTCTGGCCGGCGGCCGCGGCTCCAGGCTGCACGAGCTGACCAACAAAGTAGCCAAACCGGCAGTCTCCTATGGAGGCAAGTATAAGATTGTGGATTTCCCCCTGAGCAACTGTGCCAACAGCGGCATTGATGTGGTGGGTGTACTGACCCAGTATGAATCAATCCAGCTGAACAGTTACGTGGCGGCCGGCCGGCGCTGGGGTCTGGATGCCAAGGAGAGCGGTGTGTACGTGCTTCCTCCCCGGGAGAAAGCGGACGCAGATCTGAATGTTTACCGGGGAACCGCGGATGCTATTTCCCAGAATATAGATTTTGTGGATACGTTTTCGCCGGAATATCTGCTGATTCTCTCCGGTGACCACATTTACAAGATGAATTATGCCAAGATGCTGGAATACCACAAGAACTGCGGCGCGGACGCAACTATTGCTGTTATCGAGGTCCCCATGAAGGAGGCCAGCCGTTTCGGCATCATGAATACGGATGAGACGGGACGGATTGTGGAATTCGAGGAGAAACCGGAGAAACCCAAGAGCAATCTTGCTTCCATGGGTATTTATATTTTCGACTGGAAGCTTCTTCGCAGAATGCTGACGGCGGATATGAAGGATCCGAATTCCAGCCATGATTTCGGCAAGGATATTATTCCAGCCCTTATTGCGGATGGAAAGAACGTGTTTGCCTTTAAATTTAAAGGATACTGGAAGGATGTGGGAACGGTTGATTCTCTCTGGGAGGCAAACATGGATCTCCTGGATAAGAATAATGAGCTGGATCTCAACGATGCTTCCTGGAAGATCTATACAGAAGATGCCACCACTCTGCCGCAGTACATAGGTCCGGACGCGGAAATTGACAAGGCGTTTATCAACCAGGGCTGCATGATTGAGGGAGCTGTTAAGAATTCCGTATTATTTACCGGTGCGAAGGTGGGACCCGGCGCGAAAATCATTGACAGCGTCCTGATGAATGGTGTGGAGGTTGAAGAGGGCGCCGTTGTACAGAGAGCGCTGGTGGCCGACGGCGTGAGGATCGGCAGGGGCGCCGTGGTCGGCAGTCCTGACAGCGAGCACATTGAGCTGGTTGCAAAGCGAGTAAAGGGGGTTGAATAATATGGATAAGGCTTTTGGCATTGTGAACTTTGGCGGAAGGCGTTTCTGGGTAGAGGGGATGCAGGAGTACCGTCCCTCCGGAGCTATGTCATTCCTTGGAAGGTACCGTACCGTGGATTTCCCGATTTCAAACCTCAGCAACAGCGGGATTGACCGGATTCAGGTCTATATCCGCAGAAAGCCCCGCTCTCTCGTTGAGCATATCGGCACCGGGCGTCATTACAACATTAACTCCAAGCGGGGGAGGGTCCATGTGCTGTTTTCGGAAAACGGTATGGATCACGATATTTACAACAATGATATTGCAGCCTTTCTGGAAAACATGGAATGCATTGAGCAGATCAACTGCCCTTATGTGGTGATCGTTCCCAGCAACATGGTGTATGTGCAGGACTTTAATGAACTGCTGCAGACCCACATTGAGTCTGGAGCGGATATTACGCTGCTGTACCACAGCACGGACGATGCGAAGGAACATTTCCTTAACTGCAATACGGTAAATCTGAATAAGCAGAAGGGAGTCCTGTCCCTGGAAATGAACCGGGGAACCGCCAAAAACCGTTCGATCTTTATGGATACTTATATAATGAAAAAGGAACTGTTTATGGATCTTGTGCACCGCGCGCACAAGGAATCCTCCATGTACAGCCTGGCGGATATTGTCAGCCTTGTCTGCCCGGAGCTGGATGTGCGTGGGGTTGCCCACAGAGGATTTTTTGCCACACTTACGGATTTTAAGAGCTATTACGATGCCAATCTGTCTCTGATCGATTTCAAGACAGCTCTGAGTCTTTTCGACCCGGAGTGGCCGATCTATACGCGGACCAATGATTCCTGTCCGACCCAGTATTTTGAGGGGGCAAGCGTGAAGAATTCTGTTGTCTCCAACGGCTGCCTTGTAGAGGGAAGCATTGAGAATTCCGTAATCGGGAGAGGCTGCGTCATCAAAAAAGGCGCGGTAATCAAAAACTGTGTCATTATGACGGATGTAACCGTGGCAGAAGGCGTGCATCTGGAGAACCTGGTGGTGGATAAGCACGCGCATATCGTCCATGTGAAGGAAGTGATAGCAGAGCCCGGGGAGCCGGCCTATGTCCGCCGGGGAGATGTGCTGTAGGGAAGGGCTTAAATCCATCGGAAGCAGAAAAAAAGAGGTATCGGTTAATACGAAAGGTTAACCCTGGCCATGCAGGGAAGAGGCAATCCCGGAGAATTCGGATTTTTAAGATCTGAATTCTCTGCCGGACTGTCTCTTTTTTGCCTTCTGTCCGGATAGGACGCCGCCCTTTTCCGCCATGGAATCATGCGCATCTTCAAAAAAGAATTGACATTTAGACACCGTTGTACTATTGTATTAATTAAATAATACAATCAAGAAAGGAGCGGAGGATATGTCATGGAATCTGGATTCGCAGCGGCCGATTTACGTACAGATTGTCGAAAGGGTACAGCTGGACATTATAACCGGCCGCTATGCCCCCGGAAGCCGTCTGCCCTCCGTGCGGGAACTGGCCGCGCAGGCAGCTGTAAATCCGAATACGATGCAGAAAGCGCTGTCCGAATTAGAGAGCGGCGGCCTGATTTATGCGCAGAGGACCAGCGGCCGTTTTGTGACGGAGGATTTGGAGAAGATCCGCGGGGCAAAAGAGCAGCTGGCCTCCATGCAGATTCGGGAGTTTATCAGGCGGATGAAGAGACTGGGACTGACACAGGAGGAAATTATGAATTTATTTCAGCAGATCATCGGGGAGGAAGTATTATGAGTGATTGCCTGAGCTGTCTGGAACTTACGAAAAGGTTTGGAAACAAAGAAGCTCTGTCGCATGTGAATTTCAGCCTGCCCAGGGGACGGATTGTGGGACTGCTGGGACCAAACGGCAGCGGAAAGACTACGCTTCTGAAGCTGGTTAGCGGGCTTTTGCGTCCTACAGAAGGAAGTGTTCTGATCGAAGGAATGGTGCCCTGTATTGAGACAAAGAAACTTGTTTCTTATCTTCCGGATCAGATGTATCTTGGCGATTGGATGAGGGTTTCAGATATTGTAGAGTATTTTCAGGATTTTTATTCGGATTTTGACGGGAACAGAGCGCGCGCTATGCTGCAGGCTCTGGGGATCACCATGGATCAGAAGATTCGGGGAATGTCCAAGGGAACCCGAGAAAAGGTACAGCTGATCCTGGTTATGAGCCGAAGAGCGAAGCTTTACTGTCTGGATGAACCCATTGCAGGGGTGGATCCGGCGGCAAGAGACTATATTTTATCCGTCATACTGGATAATTTTGATGAAGGTTCCACGATGCTGATTTCTACTCATTTGATTGCGGATGTGGAAAATATCCTGGATGAAGTGATTTTTTTAAAAGAAGGACGCGTGGTGCTTCAATCTCTGGTGGAGGATATTCGGAGCCGTCAGGGAAAATCTGTGGACCACTTGTTCCGGGAGGTGTTCAGATGTTAGGAAAATTGTGGAAACATGAGTGGAAAGCAAACTGCCGCCTGCTGCTGGCCGTGCATTTGGCGCTGCTGGTCATGGGGCTGGTGGGATATTTGATTCAGGGAATCCTGCAGACGGGGCCGGTAACGTCGGTGATCGGCGGCCTGTACATTCTCCTTTTCTTTCTGCTGGCGGCGGCGGCCTTTTTGCTGACGCATATTCTTATGATTATCCGCTACTACCGCAATTTTTTTACGGCAGAAGGATATCTGGTGCACACACTGCCGGTGGGCCCTGGGAGCAAACTCCTGGCCAAATGTCTCAACCATCTGGTGTGGAGCCTGATTAACCAGGTCTGCGTGGTCAGTGCTGTGATGCTGGTGATCGCTGCGGTGCCGTCGGAGGAACAGATGGAAAGTTTACTGGAGATCCTGCCGGAGGCTGCGAAAGCCATGGGATTTTCTTCGGTTCCGTCCATGCTTGCCGTTCTGACCGGACTGATTCTTTTGATGCTATTTTCGGCAATTCTGATGTTTTACGCGGCTATCAGTCTGGGAAGTCTGTTTCCCTCGCACAGAATCCTGGGATCTGTTCTCTGCTGGCTGGGATTATGGATTGCCAACCAGATCGTCAATGTAGTGATGATGGTTTCCGTTTTTGGACCTTATGCAGGAATGGAAGGAACGATCACGCAGGCGGGAGAAATACAGGTTACCCTGCCGCCGCCTCAGGTGACGGAAATCATAGGCACCTTCCTGGGAACGGTGGCGGCTGTCACTGCTGTGATGGGAGCAATCTATTATCTGATCAGCTATTTTGTGCTCAGCAAAAGGCTGAATCTGCAGTGACGGGTTTGCTTCTCAAAATTTGGAATGGAGACTGTACATGAAGAGACAGATTGTGCTGGGAAGCCTGGTTTGTTTGGCTGTTATGGTGGTATTACTTCTGTGCTGGAACTGGCTGCCGGAGCGCATCCCGGTAGAATATAATGCCCGGGGAGATGTGTCGGCGACTTTGCCGAAACCGGCGGTGGTGTTTGGAATGCCGGTTTTATGTTGCCTGCTGAATGTGCTGGTCATCTGCCAGATTCAGACAAGAATCCGCTGGTCAGTGTTTTCACCGTATTTGGGATGGATGATGCCGGTTCTGGCAGTGGTATTTTGCGGAATGATTCTGATAGGAAGCCTATAGATGGGTTTCCGAAAAAAAACGGCTCCGGGGGCTCCGGATTGGCAAACCTGCAAGAAACCGGCAGAAGACCAGGACGGTAAGGCTCCAGGCCGTAAGGGATTGAAGAAAATTAAATGCAGAAAAAACTTTCAGGGCCATTCCCGGCAGTTCCAGCAGGGGAACGGCCTTTTTTACTGCAATGGCGCTGATGATCAGAGGGAAGGTAAAGGCTGCGCAGGAAGAATGCCAGGGGCGTTTTATGAGGATTGGCAGACGGAAGAAGACTGCCAGCCACAGAAACAGGGACAGCCCCAGCAGGACCCGCAGCAGCACAGGATCCGGGACCTTTGCCGCCTGGAGATACCCTGTTAGGCAGAGACTGGCCGGGGCGGCGAAAATGCAGAACAGAGGCCTCTTTGGATGTTCCGATGGATCCCCTAGACGGAGATAGCGAGTGAGGATCAGAACCAGCGCCGGCAGAAACAGGAGTATACCCAGGAAACAGAAGAAAAGCCCTGCCGGCCTCTGCCCCAGGGCGGGAGAGGAGATGCCGGCAGCGGCAATGCCCACATAGATGATAAACCAGCTCGCATATACGTTTTCTGTTTTCAGTGGACGCAAAAATCGGCGGGTAAACCAGACCATCAGGCCCAGATGCAGACCAATCCCAGTATACCAGAGAATTTCGGCATACGTTCTAAGAAAGGAAACCAGGTATCCGGACAGAACCATGAGACTCATAGAAAAAGTCCCGGACACGCTGGCCAGTTCCGGCCGGGCCATTTCCTCCCGAAAGCGTGCGGGCCGAGATATCCTGCCAAGGATCCAGAGTATATCCAGCAGGACTGCCAGGATTCCGCAGATCCAGTATCCGATTTCTATTTCTTTTCCCAGAAGATTTCCCAGAGAGGCAATAGCCAGGGCCAGAGCGCAGGCGGAAAACGGTATTTTCAGTTTCATGATCTGCCACCTCCATCTTTACTATAAAATCCGTCGGCAGCATTTGTCTATAAGGGGGATATAAACTGTTTGTTGAAAGCATTCACTTAAAAGTTGATAGCGCAAAACCTATAAAAAATTTATACTAAAAACAAGTAATGTGTAAAAAATGTACAAAAGGAGGTATCATATGGGTAATGAAATTCACAGGCATGCGGATGTCCGGGAAAACGTGATTGAGCATTCCCATCATCACGATCCCAACGATGTCACGGATTACATGGAAGCGGTAAAGGCCTACCGGGCTACTTTTCCCACCAAGCAGGATGTCATCGAGAAAACTCCGGATCCCGCTGTAAGGGAAATGCTTCTGCGGATGGAGCAGCTGGGCATTGACAATTCCTTCGACCGTTTTGATCAGCAGCAGCCCCAGTGCAATTTCGGATTGGCGGGAATCTGCTGCCGGATCTGCCACATGGGCCCCTGCCGGATTACCCAAAAGAGCCCCCGTGGCGTCTGCGGCGCCGACGCGGATCTGATCGTGGCCAGGAACATGCTGCGGGCGGTAGCCGCCGGAACCGCTCAGCACGGCATGCATGCCCGGGAGGTGATCCTATCCCTGAAGTGGGCGGCAGAAGGAAAACTGCCTCTGCCCATCCTGGGAAAAGAAAAACTCATCGCCACCGCCAAATCCTTTGACATTGAGACGGCAGGGAGATCCATCAATGACATCGCCATTGATTTCGCGAATGTGCTGCTGGCAGATCTTTGCCGTCCTGAGGCAGACGAGTACAAAGTGATCCGCTACGCAGCTCCCCCGGAGAGACAGAAAGTATGGAAAGAACTGGATATCCTTCCCATCAGCACCTACCATGAGGTATTTGAGGCTCTCCACAATTCCGGAGAGGCATGCGACGGCGATTGGCGGAATATTATGCAGCAGTTTCTGCGGACAGGCCTGGCCTTTGTCTTTGGCTCCGTGGTCAACACCAATCTGGCTACGGACAGCCTCTTTGGCGTGGGAGAGCGGCGGAAATGTATGGTGAATATCGGAGCCCTGAAGAAGGGGTATGTGAATATTGCCGTTCACGGACACATGCCCACCCTTGTCAGCGAGATTGTCCGCCTGGGCCACAGCCGGGAAATGATCGATCTGGCGAAAGAAAAGGGCGCCAAAGGCATTCAGTTTTACGGCATCTGCTGTACCGGACTGTCAGCCATGTACCGCTACGATCATGTCATTCCTCTCTGTAACCCGCCGGGAGCAGAGCTGGTGCTGGCAACGGGAGCCCTGGATCTGTGGATCGCGGATGTACAGGATATCTATCCGGCCATCATGGATGTGGCCAAATGCTTCAAGACCACGGTGGTCACCACGGAGGATTCCACCAAACTTCCGGGGGCGGAGCACATTGCCTATGACCACACCCACTCCAACATCGGTGAGACCACGGAGATCGCCAGAAAGATCGTTCTCCGGGGCATCGAGAGTTTTGAGGCCCGCCAGGGGATCCCGGTATTTATTCCTCCCTACGAGGTGGAGGCGGAGCTGGGCTTCAGCGTAGAGAGCGTCACCAGGGATCTGGGATCCTTTGAGCCGCTGGCTGAGGCGGTAAAAAGCGGCCAGATCCAGGGGATTGTCAATATTGTGGGATGCACCAATCCCAAGACAGTTTATGAGCGCTGTATCGTGGATGTGGCGGATGTGCTGCTGAGAAATAATATACTGCTGATCACCAATGGCTGCGCTTCCTTCCCGCTGCTGAAACTGGGCTACTGCAATCAGGAGGCCATCGAGACAAAATGCGGAGAAGGTCTGAAAGCCTTCCTGAAGGAGCACAAGATGCCGCCGGTTTGGCATGTGGGCGAGTGCGTGGATAATACCCGTTCTACCGGCATTCTCTCCGGGCTGGCAGGACTCTGCGGCCATCCTTTAAAGGATATGCCTTTTGCCCAGAGCAGTCCGGAGTGGGGCAATGAAAAGGGCGTAGGCGCAGCTCTGGCGTTCCGCCTGCTGGGGCTCAACAGCTATCACTGTGTGGAACCCCAGACCTTCGGCTCCGAAAAAGTCACCAAATTCCTAAAAGAGGATACCAAAGAGCTTCTGGGAGGCGTGATGGTAGTAAACACGGATCCTGTGGCCCTGGGAGAGCAGATTGTGGCAGATTTTAGGGAGAAAAGAAAAGCATTGGGCTGGGATTGAGAAAAAGAAATAGGATCTTGTGGATGCTGTTCCGGCCTGAACAGAAGATAAGCTGTTTCAGGCCGGATCTTTTGCATTTAACTGTTCTGAAATCTGCTTCCTCCCCACTGCCGGAAATGGCGCAGTGTGGTCTCATCCGGTTCCATCAGAACCTGAAGCTGCGTCTGTCCGCTGGAGAGAATCACGGAATATATCTGGTCCGGACGGCTGTGGGAGGTGAAATCATAAGTCTTTGCAAAGCGGTATGGGGAAAGCGCGCCGGAACCGGCCGGGGCGATCAGCTCTGCGGTCCGCAGATCAAAGGAAAGCTTTCTTTTGCGTTTCGTTTTGCTGTACACAGCGTCAATATCCACATCATAGTTTAAGATCGTATATTCAAATTCCACAGAGAGAAGAGGAAACACGAAATAGTACAGCAGAAAAGCCAGGGCGATTATAATAATGGCCGGCCAGAATCCTGTCAGCAGCAGGGAAAAAACCAGGGCCGCCGCCAGGATACAGAGAATCAGAACTTTCAGGACCGGAGCAAGTGGTCCGGCTTTCCGTTGGACAAGCTGTTCGTAAAATGTGTCATTCATGGGCAGAGTTCCTTTCCGTTGCCAAGTAGTTGATTACCATGGAGGCAATTTTGAAAGTGGCAGCATCCTCAAAATTGCGGAGATCCAGTCCGGTCCGGTGCTGGATCTGTTCCAGACGGTAGATTAAAGTGTTCCTGTGTACATGAAGCTGCCGTGCTGTTTCTGCAATATTCAGATTGTTCTGAAAAAACTGCGCGGCCGTGACAGCGGTTTCTGCATCCAGAGCCTCCGGGATTTCATCGCCGAAAATTTCCCGGAGGAAATTCTCGCACAGATCTCCTGGCAGCCGGTAGATGAGCCTTCCGATTCCCAGGCGATTGTAGGGAAATACGGTCTGTTCAGAAAGAAACAGGCCTCCGACCTTCAGAGCCAGGCTGGCCTCCTGGAAAGCGGAGGACAGATCCAGCAGAGAATGAAAGGAACGGCTGTAAGAGACGCGTACCCGGGTGAAGGCTTCGGTGTTCATGGTATCCACAATGGTACGGGCCAGTGAAAAACAGCTTTCCTCCGGCGAGACACCGGATTTCGTGCGGAGCGGGCAGAGAACCGCCTCCAGATTCGCGGAGACAGGGATCAGATACGTATCCGACCGGGCGGGAAACAGCCCCTTCAGTACTTCCAGAAGAAGCTCATCCAGAGAGCTGCCGGTCTCCATCAGATACAGCACCCGCGCCTCCTCGGGATCGATGTGCAGCCTTCTGGCGCGGTCCTGGACATGGTACGAGGGTACGCGTCCCGTGAGAAGACTCTGGAGAAAATGAATTTTATTATATTTTTCACGGTAGGCCAGGGCGAGACGCCGGAGGCCATCTGCCACTGAAGCTGCTTCTCCGGCCGGAGAAGATTTCAGTGCCAGATCCAGCCCGGTGGCCTGCCTCAGATCTGCCAGTGCTTTCTGTATAACTTCTTCCTCTGCCATAATCTGCCTCCTTCCGGAAGAAAATCTGCCTGAAGCCGGAAATAAGTAAAAGGCTGTACCGTAAGAATACAGCCTTTTACAGTCTGATGCTATTTTATAATGTTAGTTGGCAATCGTCAACTCTGTTTCCTTGTCAAACAGGTGGATTTTTTCCATATCCAGAGCAAATACGGCTTTGTCTCCCGTACGGAGCGTGGTCCGGGGATTTACTCTCGCAGTCAGCTGCGTTCCGTTCACATCAAAATACAAAAATACTTCCGCACCCAGCAGCTCATATACCTTGATGGTAGAGTGGATCACCGCATCCGGGGCGTTGTTGATGTAAACCTCCTCGTCATGCAGATCCTCCGGACGGATGCCGAGAATAACGGTTTTGCCCACATAGCCGCCATTTTCCAGGGCTGCTTTCTTTGCGGGCGGAACCTTCAGCGTGTACTCACCGATCTTCAGAAGCAGATCCCCGCCGGCAGCTTCCACCTTTGCGTCAATAAAGTTCATCTGCGGAGAACCGATAAATCCGGCCACGAACAGATTGCAGGGTTTGTTGTACAGATTCTGGGGAGTATCTACCTGCTGGACAACGCCGTCCTTCATGACAACGATTCTCGTCCCCAGGGTCATGGCCTCTGTCTGGTCATGGGTTACATAGATGATTGTGGCTCCCAGATTTTTGTGAATCTTGGAGATCTCAATGCGCATCTGTACTCTCAGCTTGGCGTCCAGATTGGACAGAGGCTCATCCATCAGGAATACCTTGGGATTACGCACGATGGCGCGGCCCATGGCCACACGCTGTCTCTGTCCGCCGGAAAGAGCCTTGGGCTTTCTGTCCAGGAGCTTGTCCAGATCCAGGATTCTTGCGGCTTCCCGCACTTTTTTGTCTATTTCGTCCTTCGGAACCTTGCGGAGCTTCAGGGCAAATGCCATGTTGTCGTATACGGTCATGTGGGGGTACAGAGCATAATTCTGAAATACCATGGCGATATCTCTGTCCTTGGGCTCCACATCATTTACAACCTTGCCGTCAATCTTCAGAGTGCCGGAGGTGATATCCTCCAGTCCGGCTACCATACGAAGCGTCGTGGACTTTCCGCAGCCGGAAGGTCCGACAAAAATAATAAATTCCTTATCTGCGATTTCCAGGTTAAAATCCTTTACGGCGTGAAAACCGTTGGGATATTTTTTCTCAATGTGTTCCAGTGATAAACTTGCCATCTGAACAACCTCCCAAAATTTGTATGCATTTATTTTAAACAGGAGGAAAAGAAGAAACAATGGAAGCCTTAACCGAAAAAAAGGCCGGATTCTGTACAAACTGACCAGCACGAAGAAGTTTACGATGGACAGTTTCAGGAAAGCAGGATATGACAGGGCAGAGAGAATCAGTTCTCTCTGCCCTGCTGTTCGTGCCGCCAGGCTCTTGGAGACAGGCCGTATGTATTTTTAAAGGCTCTGGAAAAATGCAGCTGATTGGGATAGCCCACCGCATTGCCCACATCCGCGATGGAGAGAGAGGTCAGCTTCAGAAGCTCTCCGGCCTTTGTCATGCGGTAGGAGATCAGGAACTCCTGAGGAGATTTTCCCACGGAATCCCGGAAAATTTTTCCAAAATAGCTGCGGTTCAGCCCACAGAAGGCCGCAATGTCTTCCACAGAAATATCGTTCTGAAAATTCTGCTCAATAAAGGACATGGCCTCCTTAATATAGAAATCCCGCATCCGGCTGCCCCGGTTCAGAAGCGGAGAAGTGCTGGAACGGGTCAGATAGTCCAGAAACAGATACAGGTGCCCGATTAGATGAAAAGGGGATTCCTGTGAAGAGCGGGCAATGTAGAGCATCTCCTCCCGCATCAGCTGCGCAAGATCCTTGAACCGCGGGCGATAGACGGGAGAATCCACAGAAAAGCCCGAGATATCCAGCGTTTCTTTCACCTTCAGTCCGTCAAATTCAACCCAGGTATATTCCCAGGGCAGAGTACTGTCTGCCCAGTAGGTGCAGATCTGATGGGGAAAAATCATGAAGCCCTGCCCGCTTTTTATATGATATTCCACGGTTTCCTTCCGGGAGTTTTTAGCGGCCAGTGTTCCGGCTCCGGAAATAACATAATGAAATAAATAATGGCTGCGGGCGGAGGGACCGAAGGTGTGCGCGGGATCGCACTGCTCCCATCCGTACTGGTACAGCCCCAAATCTACGAAGTTTTCGCTGGGAAAAACGGAAAATAATAAATTGCTCATACAGCTCACCCCTCCTCTACAGCTTTTATTATATATCAAAATGCTATTTGAAATCAATTTACAACTGAAAAAAAAGCATAAAGGCATAAAACAAGAAAAATACTGATATTTAAGAGCGCATAATGATATGTTAAAATAGGAAATCATAAAAAGAAAATAAAATTTTTAGAAAGGAGTTATAAAAAATGAGAAGGAAGGGGAGAAAAAGCCTCAGTTTGCTTCTTGCTGCGGCCATGGGAAGTACCGTGCTGCTGTCCGGATGCGGCGATCCCTATGATGGAAAAACACATATTGAGATCATCAATTACAAGCAGGAAGCCACGGAGTATTTTGACGCGCTGGAAGACGAGTTTAATGCCACCCACGATGACATCCATCTGACTATAGATTCGCCCAACGACGCATCTACGATTCTGAGGACCCGGTTTATCCGGGAGGATTATCCGGACATTATCGGAATAGGAGGAGACATCAACTATTCCTACTACATTGATGCGGAGATTCTTGCCGATGTCTCTGATTATCCGGGACTTGCCGATATCAAACAGTCCTATCTGGATATCGGGGAAGCACTGGAGATCGTTCCCACGGAAGGTACCTACGGGGTACCGTATGCAGCCAACGCGGCGGGCGTTCTGTACAACCGGGATATGTTTGAGGAACATGGATGGGAGATCCCTACCACCTGGGACGAGCTGATCGCGCTGTGTGAGGAGATTCAGGCAGAGGGAATTCTTCCGCTGGAATTCGGGTTCCTGGACAGATGGACCTGCCTGGCGCCCTGGAATGCGCTGGCCGTCGATCTGGCCCCGTCAGATGTCTGCAAGCAGGTGAACCGGGGAGAGACAACCTTCACAGAAGAGTACCGGGAAGCCGCGGAAAAATATATCCAGCTGATTGAGTACGGCCCGGATGATCCGGTGGCCTACAGCTATAATGACGCCTGTACAGCCTTCGCCAGGGGCGAAGCCGCCATGTATCCCATCGGAAGCTACGCGGTGCCGCAGATTCTTTCTGTAAATCCGGATATGAACATTGACTCCTTTGTAATGCCGGGCAGCAACGATCCGGAAGAAAATACGCTGAATTCCGGCATCGACCTGCAGTTCTGCGTAACCGCTGCCTGCCCCAATAAGGAAGCCGCCTATGAAGTCCTGGATTTCCTGCTGCAGGACGATGTGGTGCAGCAGTATATTACGGACCAGAACTCCATCCCCTGCAAGGAGGGTGATTTTGAACTGGCTTCCCAGCTGGACGGTATGATGGAATACATTGAATCCGGCAATATGACGGATTATCAGGACCACTACTATCCCTCCGAGATGGCCGTGGACGGCCAGCTTCAGACATTCGTACAGAGCAAGGATGTGGACGCTTTCCTGGAGCGGTTCGACAGAGAATGGCCCCGCTATAACCGTGATATTATCCGCACCACCGAGGAATATGAGGCGGAGCACAGCAGCAGTGCTGAATAGGAAAGGAGAGGGGAACAATGAAAAATGACAGAAAACGGACATTTTTGCTGATTACACTGCCGATTCTGGCACTGTTTGTCGTGTTCAACACAGTGCCGCTGATCCGGGGCGTGATCTACAGCTTTACGAATTTCAAGGGATTTGGAAGCTACGACTGGCTGGGATTCCAGAACTACATCGATCTGTTTCAGGATTCCCGGGTGGGAGGTTCTTACCTGTTCACCTTCAAGCTGGCCATCGTGGCCACCATCGTCACAAATGTAATCGCCCTGATTCTGGCTCTGGGGCTGAACAGCAAGATCCGGGCAAAGGGCTTCTTCCGGGGCATGTATTTCATTCCCAATGTGCTGGGCGCCCTGGTGGTAGGCTATATTTTCCGGTATCTGTTTACGTATATTCTTCCGGCCTTCGGGCAGGCTATCGGCAGCGAAACTTTGAGCGGAAGCATGCTGTCCAATGTAAATCTGGCCTGGGTGGCCATTGTGATCGTCTGCGCCTGGCAGGCCATCGCCATGAACACCATCATCTACATTTCCGGTCTGCAGACCGTGCCGGAGGATATATACGAGGCGGGAGCGCTGGACGGCGCCACCGGGTGGAAAAAATTCCGCCACCTGACTTTCCCTCTGATTATGCCGTTTTTCACCATCAATATGGTGCTCTGCGTGAAGAACTTCCTGATGGTATTTGACCAGATTATGTCCATGACCCAGGGCGGCCCCTCTCAGAGTACAGAGTCCATCTCCTACCTGATCTACAATAACGGAGTTTCCGGCGGACAGTTCGGATTCCAGAGCGCCAATGCGGTAATATTCTTTATTGTGATCGTAGCGATTTCTGCGGCGCAGATGTCCGCATCCAGCAAGAAGGAGGAGCAGTTATAATGAAGAGCAAAGGTATTAATAAAACGAATAAGCCGGCCATGATTCTGCTGATCCTGGGACTCAGCACCATCATTTTCCCGCTGTATATGGCGATCGTCATCGCCTTTAAACAGCCCTCAGAGATGACGAACGATATTTCGGGCATCCTTTCTCTGCCGAAAAACTGGAGTTTCTCCAACTTCGCGCAGGCCATGGAGGTTACGGACTTCTGGCATTCTCTGGGCAACAGCCTGATGATCACCATTGTAACCGTAGTTCTGTGCATGCTGATTCATTCTTTGATGGGGTATGCCATCGGAAGAAACCGCGCCCACAGCAAATTCTACAAATTCGTTTATCTGTTTGTGGTGAGCGGCATGTTTGTTCCTTTTGCGATCCTGATGATGCCGCTGGCCAAGCAGACCGCTGAAATGGGACTTGCAAATTGGGCTGGCGTAATTATCCTTTATGTGGTATTCTATATGCCGATGAATGTGCTGCTGTATTCTGGCTATCTGGTGAACATACCGGTTGCCCTGGAGGAAGCTGCGCGGGTGGACGGCGCCAGTACCTGGCGCACTTACTGGAGCATTATTTTCCCCATTATGAAGCCCATGCACGCGACAGTAGCCATTATTACAGCTCTGGCTGTGTGGAATGATGTCATGACGCCGCTGATTATTATGGCCGGTACCGGACAGAATACACTTCCTCTGGCACAGCTGAATTTCCAGACACAGTTCGGAACGAATTACAATCTGGCATTTGCGTCGTATCTGCTGGCGCTGCTGCCGATTCTGATTTTCTATGTGATCTGCCAGAAGCAGATTATGAATGGTGTTGTAAACGGAGCTGTAAAATAATTCTGAAGAACAGGCGGCAGGGCAGAAGGGGCCTGTACGCGTTACTGCAGAACGGACAGGCCCCGCCTTTCTCGCAAGGCGGGGTCTTCTCTGTGGTTTCTCTCAGATTTTTACTTCATAAAAGACAAGATACCGACACAGGGAGGAACAAGAATGGCAATTTATTTTAACAGTGAAAAGAAAATGTTTACACTTCAGACAAAGAATACAACGTACCAGTTTCAGGCAGATGCTTACGGCTTTCTTCTGCACCTGTACTACGGACCGAAAGTAGACGGGGAGCTGGATTATCTCCTTACCTTTGCGGACCGGGGATTTTCCGGCAATCCCAATGACGTGGGAGCGGACAGAACCTATTCTATGGACGCGCTTCCACAGGAATTTCCCTGCATGGGCACCGGGGACTACCGCAGCAGCGCCCTGGCTGTGCGGGATGCCAATGGAGCCTACAGCTGTGATCTCCGGTATGAAGGATACCGGATTCTGGACGGAAAGTACAGTCTGGAAGGCCTTCCGGCCGTTTACGCGAATCCGGAGGAGGCCCAGACCCTGGAAATTTATCTAAAGGATCCTGTGACGGGTGTGCGGGCCGTACTGCTGTACGGAATACTGCCGGAACTTGATATTATTACCAGGAGTGTCCGGATACAGAATGAAGGGGAGGAGGAAATCTGCATTGAGAAGATTGCCTCCGCGGCGCTGGATTTTCTGTACGGAGATCTGGACCTTATTACGTTCTACGGACGCCATGCCATGGAGCGGAATATGCAGAGAATGCCGGTTTCTCACGGGGTACAGATGATTCAGAGCCGCCGGGGAGCTTCCAGCCATCAGTATAACCCGTCCATGATCCTGGCCGAGAGGGATGCCGCCGAGGACACGGGTGTCTGCTGGGGAATGGTTTTTGTATACAGCGGAAATTTCCGGGGCGAGGTGGAGAAGGATCAGTTTAATCAGACGCGGGCCGTACTTGGGATGTCCCGGGAAATGTTCCACTATCCTCTGCTGCCGGGAGAGGAATTTACAGCTCCGGAGGTAATCTTAAGCTGTTCCGGGCAGGGTCTGAACCGCCTGTCCCAGAATTATCACGCCTGTATCCGCAGCCATCTGTGCAGGGGCAAATACCGGGATCAGGTGAGGCCTGTGCTGGTTAACAGCTGGGAGGCCGCCTATTTTAATTTTAACTGTGATACCATTCTGGAGCTGGCAGACGCGGCCGCAGACCTTGGAATTGAGATGGTGGTGCTGGACGATGGCTGGTTTGGCCAGAGAGACGATGACAACAGCGGCCTGGGAGACTGGAAAGTAAATGAGAAAAAGCTTGGCTGCTCTCTGGGAGAACTGGCCGCAAAAATCAATGAGAAGGGACTGAAGTTCGGCCTGTGGATCGAGCCGGAGATGGTTTCCGAGAACAGCGATCTGTACCGGGAGCATCCGGACTGGGTGATGTCCATACCGGGGAGAAAACCGGTGAGGGCAAGAAATCAGCTGGTTCTTGACTTCTCAAGGAAAACGGTCCGGGATGCGGTCTTTAAACAGATCTGCGAGGTGCTGGATCATGCGCATGTGGAATATATCAAGTGGGATATGAATAGAAGCCTGTTCGATGTATATTCTCCGGAGGCGAGAGATCAGGGAATGGTTCTGCATAAATACATTCTCGGTGTCTATGATTTTCTGGAAAAGCTCCTGGAGCGGTATCCGGATATTCTGCTGGAGGGCTGCTGCGGAGGCGGCGGAAGATTTGATGCCGGTATGCTGTACTATGCGCCGCAGATCTGGTGCAGCGATAATACCGATGCGGTGGACCGGATCGCTATCCAGTACGGTACTTCCTTCATCTATCCGGCTTCCACAGTAGGCGCCCACGTGTCCGCCGTGCCCAACCATCAGACCGGCAGAATAACGGATCTGCAGACCCGCGGGGTAGTGGCCATGGCCGGAACCTTTGGCTATGAGCTGGATCTGGGAACGCTGTCGGAGAAAGAAAGGGAAATTGTCAGGGAGCAGATCCGCCGGTACCACCGGTATGCGCCTCTTGTGCAGAAGGGAGATTATTACCGGCTGACAGACCCGAGACGGGATGAGGCGGCTGCCTGGATGTTTGTGGCAGAGGATCAGAAGGAAGCGCTGCTGAACGTGGTACGCCTCCAGAATCATGGAAATATGACGGCTGTCTACGTCAGACTGAAGGGCCTGCGGCCGGAGGGTATCTATGAGGACCTGGAGTCCGGAAGAAAATGCAGCGGCAGCGCGCTGATGGAGGCGGGAATCCCTCTGCCCCTGGAGGAAGGAGATTACCGGTCCTATCAGATTCACCTGGTTTTGAGAGAGCAGTGAAGCAATGCAGGAGGAAGCGATGGAAACAAAATCTGATTTTGACAGACGCCTGGAGCAGCGCCACGATGAGCTGCGCTGGCTGTATATGGAATTATACGATAATGCAGATATGTTTTTTGAACTGATCAGCCGGATGCGGTCTTTTCATGAGGAAAGAAAGGAAGAACTGAAGAAAAGGGACGCGGAGAGGGAGGCGGATCCGGGCTGGTTTAAGAAAAGAGACATGCTGGGCATGATGCTGTATATCGACAATTTCGCGGGAACGCTCCGGGGTGTGGAGCGAAAGCTGGGATATCTGGAGAGCTGCCACGTAAACTGTGTGCACCTGATGCCCTTCCTGGATGTGACCAGGGGAAAATCTGACGGCGGCTACGCGGTTTCTGATTTCCGGAAGGTCCGGGAGGATCTGGGAAATATGGAGGATCTTGCGCATCTGGCGGCCAGATGCCATGAAAGAGGCATCAATGTCTGCATGGATTTTGTTATGAATCACACCTCGGAAGACCATGAATGGGCCAGACGGGCCCGTCAGGGAGAGGGAGAGTATATGAGCCGCTACTTCTTCTACGACAACCCGGAGATCCCCCGGGAATTTGAGCGGACGGTCCCCCAGGTGTTTCCCACCACCGCGCCGGGCAACTTCACGTATCTTCCGGATATGGGATATTATGTGATGACTACCTTCTATCCGTACCAGTGGGACCTGAACTACGGAAACCCGAGGGTCTTTAACGAGATGATGTACAATTTCCTTTTCTTCGGAAATCTGGGAATGGACATCATCCGGATCGATGCGGTTCCCTACATCTGGAAGGAACTGGGAACTTCCTGCCGGAATCTGCCGAAGGTGCATACCATTGTGCGCATGATGCGCATCATCGGAGAGATCGTCTGTCCCTCCACGGCGCTGTTGGGAGAAGTAGTGATGGAGCCCCAGAAAGTAGTGCCATACTTCGGTACCGTGGAAAAACCGGAATGCCATATGCTTTACAATGTGACCACCATGGCCACAATCTGGCATACGGTGGCTGTGCAGGATACGTCCCTGCTGAAAAAACAGCTGGATACCGTATGCATGCTCCCCAAGGAATATACTTTTTTAAATTATCTCCGGTGCCACGATGATATCGGATGGGGACTGGATTTTGACTTTCTGAGAGTCCAGGGAATGGACGAGGTAGCCCATAAGCGGTTCCTGAACGATTTTTATACGGGAAAATTTCCGGGAAGCGTCAGCCGGGGAGAGCTGTACAACGATGATCCCGTTACCCGGGACGCGAGATTCTGCGGGACAACCGCCTCCATGTGCGGAATCGAGAGCGCCGGTCAGGATCCGGAAAAGATGGATCGGGCCATCCGTCTGGACCTTATGCTTCACGCCTACATGCTGATCCAGTCGGGAATTCCCATGATATACAGCGGGGATGAGATCGGACAGCTGAACGATTATTCCTATAAGGACGATCCGGATAAAAGGGAGGATTCCCGCTATATTCACCGGGGCGCTTTCCGCTGGGATCTGGCCCGGAAACGCTCCGGCCGCAGGAGCGTGGAAGCCAGGATCTTTCAGGGCCTGGCGCAGCTGGAAAAGATACGCAGGCAGGAAAAGGTGTTTGATGAGGGAGCCGGTGTTCATACCTGTGAGACGGGACAGCAGGGGATAATCTGTGTTGTCCGGGAACTGGGAGAAGAGCGCATGGCCGGCCTGTTCAACTTTACGGATGGGGACCGGGAGGTTTCCCTCTGTCCCGGCAGAAGGGGAGAAGATATGCTGAACGGAGAAACACTGGATACAGGCAGTGTTTCCATACCCGCCCGCGGATTCCGCTGGCTCAGAATCTGAAGGCAGATTGCGGAAAGTAGCAGGGAAGGGGAAGCCCGCCGGGACTTACATAAGTCCCGGGAGCTTCCCCTTCCCTGTATGATTATAAAAGCAAGATCAGTCTTTTATCTTTATGGCGCAGACAGTCCGGTTTCTGTGTCCATAGCAGGATGCGATGCCGACCCTGTTTACCGTTATGGTTTCATAATTATCGGGGCTGCCGTAATTGCGGCTGATGCCGTCATCCTCATAAAGGGTGTAGCTGCAGTCCTCTCCGGGGTAGGCGATCACCGTCAGATGGCTGGTATCTGTTTCCGCCACATTGGCCGCCGGGGCGGCCAGGGGAAGAAGCTGTCCCTTTCTCAGGAAAAAGATTACTTCTTCGGCAGCGGCTTTCACATAGTGATGGCCTGCCTTCATTTTCCGGCAGCGGAAATCCTCCGGTCCGGAGCTGGTGATCAGCAGCATATCTTCCGGCAGATATACGTAGCGGCCAAGGGCATTCTGGCGGTATACCGGGGCCAGCATGAGGCTGTCGCCCAGCATCAGCTGATCCTCCACCTGGGCGGCCCAAGGGTCCTCCGGATAATCGAAGGCCAGCGGACGGAACATCATGGTATCCTTCAGGGCTGCCTTCATGTATTCACTGTACAGATAGGGCAGCAGGCAGTAGCGGAGCTGAATCGTCCGTTTCAGGGCCTCCCTGTTGGAAAAACGGTAGGCTTCCTGCTCTCGGGTGCCCATGGCGGAATGGTTCCGCATCAGGGGCGTAAAGATCCCGAACTGCAGCCACCGCAGCAGCAGATCCTCCGTGGTGTCGGCGTTAAATCCGCCCAGGTCTGCCCCGGTGTAGAGAAAACCGCACATGTTCAGGGACGGCATCATTTTGATATTCAGTTCCAGATGGGACCACCAGGAGGTGTTGTCACCCTGCCAGATTCCGCCGTAGCGGTGCATGCCCACATAGGAGGAGCGGGAAAAGAGAAGGATCCGTTTGTCGGGCTCCAGCTCTTCAAAGGCCTCCTCCGCGGCCCGTGTCATATTATAGCCGTAAAGGTTGTGCACCTTGTCATGGCGTACTTTTTCCCTGCCGTTTCCGGGCTCATGGTAGAAGCTTCGGTAATCCTCCGGATTGTTGGCCAGAGTATTAACAAGCCCCAGAAATGCATTGTTTTTCTCCAGGTCCAGATTCTGCCCCTTAAATTTCTCCAGTTCTTCAAATACCTTTTTCAAACGTTTTTCCGAATAGAAAAGCGCCGGCTCATTCATGTCGTTCCAGAATCCTTCAATACCCATATCCAGAAGATACTTGTACTTGCGGCCAAACCAGCGGCGGACCTCCGGATTCAGCACATCGGGAAAATGCGCGCGCCCCGGCCAGACAGCCCCCACAAAATCGGTGCCGTCTGCTTCCTTACAGAAATAGTTATTTTTGACGCCTTCCTCATAAACGGAATAGCCTTCTTCAATTTTTACTCCTGCATCTATGATGGGAACCAGATGAATCCCCTCTTTTTTCATATCCGAGACAAGACCCGGGAGATCCGGGAATCTTTCGCCGGAGACGGTAAAATCCTTGTAGCGCTCCATGTAGTCGATATCCAGATAGATGGCATCCAGAGGGATTCCGTTCTCCCGGTAGCCCCGGGCCACCTGGCGGATATCTTTTTCATCCATATATCCCCAGCGGCTCTGTCCGTAGCCGAAGGCCCATCTGGGAGGAATATAGCTGCGTCCGATCATCCGGCGGAACAGGTGCACAATCGAAGAGCAGAGGCCGTCCGGGGATTCGATCAGATACACATCCAGATTCCAGTCCTCCGGTGTAATCGTCAGAACGTTGCTGTCCGTATACCCGATATCGAAGGTGAGATGGCCGGGATAATCGAGAAAAATCCCGAAGGGGGTTTCCCCTCCCACGATCAGAAAATTATGGGCTCCGTAGAGGGAACGGCGGGTTTCCTCGTGGTGGGGTTCATCGGTACAGTTGCTGACATAGATCCATCCTCTCTTATTTATGCCCCGCACCTGTTCCCCCAGCCCGTAGACGGGGGCATTCGGCTCCAGTGTACAGGAAAAGCTTCCGTTTTCTATAGAAAAGTAGGGAAGAGTGACATTTTCTGCGGGATAGGTTTCAACAACGGCTTCCGTGGGGAAGGGGTTTCCGAAGGTGAATTTTCTGATCATGGTTCTCTCCTTTCGATTTTCAGCTTTCTGTGATACTATATATTATACAGGTGGGGGTTCGGCGAATCTTGTATTTACCTGACCAATTTTAATACAATCCTGCTGTGGAGAACAAGTCATGATAGAAAAAAAACAGTATCTGGAGAAAACCCGGCACGGATCTGCCATGTTTCCGGTGGAATACTATTACTGCGTATATCCGGCGGGACTTGCGGGGCTTCCGGTGCACTGGCACGAGGAATTTGAGATTACCAGCGTAAAAAAAGGAAACTGTACCTATATGATCGATCTGTCTCCCTGCCCGGTGCAGGAGGGTGACTTCCTGTTCCTGCCCTCTGGTGTGCTGCACGGTATTCCGGAAGGAAAGACCAGATTTCTGGAGACGGACAGCATTGTGTTCCATCCGGAAATTCTGGGAAGCCGGAAGGATATCTGTCAGGCCAGGTACGTGTCTCCGGTAGAAGAGGGGGAGGTGCGCTTTCCGCCGGTGATCCGGGGAAAAGCAGCGGAAAAACTGAACCGGGTTTTTCAGAAGCTGAAGAAGAGCTATCTGGAAAAGGAGGAGGGATATGAGATAGAGGTTAAGGCGCTGCTCCTGCACATCACGTATCTGCTGTTCCGGGAGGTCCCCTATGAAAAAAACAGCAGAGAAAAGGGGCAGGTGGTGGAGAAGCTGAAGCTGGTTCTGCAGTATATTAAAGAACATTACCAGCATCCCATAACGGTCAGGGAGCTGGCGGATGCCTGCCATTTCAGCGAATATTATTTCATGCGTTTTTTTAAGCAGTATATGAATATGACCTGTGTGGAGTATCTGAATCAGTACCGGATGGAGATCGCCGCGGGAAAACTTTCCGGAAGCGGGGAAAGCATCACAGAGATTGCCCTGGACGCCGGCTTTAACAATATCTCATACTTCAACCGGGTTTTTAAGAAAAGCTTCGGCATGACGCCCAAAGAGTACCGGAAAACTGTCCGCAAAGAGGGAAGCCGGTAGACCGCTGTCCTCAGGACAGCGGTCTGGCCCAGAGATAAGATACCGCCGGATCGCTGCTCAGCTGAAGAAGATTATCCTTATAGCTCAGGATACCAAAGCCGTAAAGCTGCAGGCCATGTTCTTCTACATAGCTGATCATGCTTTCCAGATCTTCTTTTCCCGGATTGTAAGAAAAGGGCATCATCTCCGCTATTTCACCGTAATCCCGGAGATAGGAGAGCAGACTGGTAAAATGCGTTTCAGCTGTTTCGGAGCTGCTCATATCCAGAAGACTGCCCTCTTCGTCCATGCCCTGGAGAAGGGGATAGCGTTCGCTGTCCCAGGACAGGGGGACGCCTGAAAAATTGTTGGTAAAGCCGATATTTGCCGCGGACAGGCCATCGGCATTTTCCGTATAAACACAGAACCACAGATTCGCACTGTCCAGCCCCTTTTCCCTCAGCCACTGGTACACATCTTCATAGCCGGTCAGCTGCTCCAGGGAAACGTATCCGTAATAGAGCTGCTCATCCATGGAAGACAGTGCTTCCGCGGCTTCCTCCTTTGTTCCGGCCGGCCCTGTATTACTTTTCATCTGCGGATGTGTTCCGTCGGGAGAGAGAAATGCATTGCCGGGAGGAGGAGAAAGAACATCCACATTGTACAGAGTCAGGCGGTTCTGATCCAGTCTTCCGCTGACAGTTATGTGGGGCGCGCCGCCCCAGGATACGGTCTGGGGGATGGAGATCAGGTATCTGCCGTAGCCCAGGCTTTCGACAGTGACAGAATTCCGGCAGCAGCCGGGAAGAAACAGCTCTGAGTAGACGGCCAGATCCAGACTCATCCGGTTGGTTGCGCCGGATACGATTTCTGCAGGGTCGTAGTAAAAAAGAGAAACAACCCGGGGCAGCAGAAATATTGTGCAGAGAAGGATGGCCAGGACAATGCAGCCTACAGTAATTCCAAGCTTTATAAAAGCCCGCCGGATGGAGCTGCGCAGCATGGACAGAAACTTCTGATCCGTATCTTCGGGATCTGTTTCCGCAGGGGCTTCCAGAATCTCCGGCATATCAGGAATCCTGGATTCATCGAACAGATATTCACCGATGGCTTCCTGCCGTTCAATATCGGCGGCCACTTTTTCTTTATCCTCTTTATTAAGTTTACCGGTTTTGTACAGCTGTATAAGTTCACGGTACGTCATATCCATTCACCTCCAGATAAGATTTTAATTTTTTTCTGGCCCGAAAGGAAAGCACGCGCACATGTTCGGGAGTGAGCTGCAGGAGGGCGGCAATCTCTTTTTGGGATAATCCGCTGAAATACTGCAGTATCACCACCTCCCGCAGGCGTGGTTCCAGATTTTCGATGGCGGCCCGGAGAAGCCGGAGACTCTCTCCGCGGATCAGGCGTTCCGGCGGCTCCTCCCGGCTATGGGAAGGAATCTCCGCCATCTGTTCCAGGGAGATATTGCGGGCCGCTTTTTTCCGGTAATTCAGATATAAATTTCTGGCCACCAGATACAGCCACGCTCTTGCGTTGGAGTGGCAGTCAGAGAGAGACAGAAGAGCCTGCAGGAAAGTTTCCTGAAGAAGATCCTCCGCAGGCGGAGCACTGCCGCAGAGGGAGAAAAGGTACAGGTAGATTTCCCGGCTGTAACGGGCATACAGCTGCTGCAGAAGTTCTCTGTTCATACGGCACCCCCTCTCGTCCGCTGCAGGCGGTAAAAAGCAGAATCTTTCTGTTTGCCTATATAACAATTATACGGTGAAAATGTTACAAAAGAAATGTGTTTTTCTGAGGGGGATCTGCAGTATTTTCAGTAGAATTTCCGGCAGTGCTGTGCTATAATGAGTTAGATAAATCTAACCAAGGAGGCGGACAAAATGCTGAAATATACGCTGCAGGTGGAAGGAATGCAGTGCGGTATGTGTGAGGCGCACGTAAATGATACGGTCAGGAAGGCATTTCCGGTAAAGAAGGTGACCTCTTCCCATGGAAAGGGGCAGACAGTGATCCTCTCAGAGCTTCCCCTGGATGAGCAGGCGCTTTTGAAGGTCATCAACGCCACGGGCTATACCGTGCAGGGCATAAGCAGGGAGCCCTACGAGAAAAAGGGATTTTTCAGGAAAAAATAGAAGGGGCGCAGCGTATGCTGCGCGTCTTTCTTCTTACAGGACTCCCAGATCCTCCAGCAGGATCTTCAGCCCGATGAGGATCAGCACGATCCCGCCGATGAATTCGGAAACAGACTTGTTTCTGGCGCCGAAGAGATTGCCTACCTTTACGCCGATGGCGGAGAGCACCAGTGTGATGATGCCGATTACGGCGATGGAGGGGTAAATATTTACCTCCATGAAGGCAAAGGAGACGCCCACAGCCAGAGCATCGATGCTGGTGGCCACAGCCAGGGGAAACATGGCCTTAAAGGAAAAGGAGGCGTCCAGTTCCTCCGCGGGGCCTCTCGATTCCCGGATCATATTGATTCCGATCAGACACAGCAGGCCAAAGGCGATCCAGTGGTCTACGCTGGCAACCAGAGAGCTGAAGCTGGAGCCCAGAAGATAGCCCAGATACGGCATCAGTGCCTGAAATCCTCCAAAATACAGTCCAACGATCAGCATTTGCCGCAGGCTGACTCTTTTCACAGAAAGTCCCTTGCAGATGGACACAGCAAAAGCATCCATGGACAGTCCCACTGCCACGGCCAACAGTTCCAATAATCCCATCTTTTTATCCTCCTTAAAGGGAGGGGCAGTAAAAAATGGCGAGACTATCTGCCCTGCAGATAAGTCTCGCCATTTAAGAGAATACCAGAATCAAATCCAGTATGTTGATATTCCCACACTACGTGCCGACTACTCCCTTATTTCAGCCCATTATAGCAGAATACGGCAGATGGTGGCAAGTAAAATAATTCCGGGATTTCCCTGAAATTTCTGTCGATTTCAGACAAAATTTTCCGTCGTGCAATATTTACTGCCTGCATGGCGGCATCTCCTTTGCAAGAACTTCCTGCAGCTTCTGAATAAATTTTTCTGCAGCCTTTGAAAATACCTGGTATTTTTTCCAGGCCAGAAAGGCGGTGGATTCCAGCTTTGGCTCCAGGGGACGAAAACAGAGGGGACTGCTGCCTTCCGTATTGATGAGTCCCGCAAAGCAGAGGGAGTAGCCAAGGCCCTCTTCTACCAGCAGAGAAGCGTTGTAGAGAAGATTATAGGTGGCGACAATATTCAGCTTCTCCCGGTCCCGCTTTATCCATCGGGAGAGCGCCGATCCGGCATCCTCCTGGACGGAGAAGATCAGAGGCTTGTCCCAAAGATCCTCCGGCCGGATAAAAGGTTTTTCTGCCAGAGGAGTATCCTTCCGCATCAGCACGCCCCAGGGGTCCCTGCAGGGAATTTCGACGGATTCGTATTTCGCCGGATCCACGGGCGTATACAGAAGCCCGAAATCGATCAGGCCCTTTTCCAGCTGCTCCAACACAAAAATGGAATTTCCACTGGAAATATGGAGATGAATTCCGGGATACTTTTCCCGCAGGCAGCGTGCGGTTCTGGCCAGCAGCCGGACAGTCTGTGTTTCGCCGGAACCGATGAAGACATCGCCGGCGATCAGCGCTTCATCGGAAAGGGCGATTTCCTGTTCGGTCCGGTGCACGAGATTCAGAATTTCCTCAGCCCGCTTGCGCAGCAGCATGCCCTCCTCGGTCAGGGTGACTCTCCGGGAGCCTTTTGTGCCGCGGATCAGCAGCTGCTTGCCAAGTTCCTCCTCCATGGCCTTCAGCTGGGTGGAAAGGGTGGGCTGAGACAAATGCAGAGATTCAGCGGCAGCGGAAATGCTCTGTTCCCTTGCCACCGCCAGAAAGTATTGCAGTACGCGCAGTTCCATACAAGAACCTCCGAATCGAAAGTAGTATAGGTATGACTGATA
>ERZ1643246.1423-NODE-1423-length-26090-cov-7.601997_pt1 | contig 26090 bp, 25 predicted proteins | sample MGYA00579265_ERZ1643246 | MGnify/ENA primary metagenome ERZ1643246 (study PRJEB29033, sample SAMEA4952261) | chicken gut metagenome | biome: Broiler Chicken; feature: Gastrointestinal Tract; material: Caecum | place: Ireland | collected 2018 | study: Broiler...
TGACAAGTGATCTATTTATCCGTGAACAATGATCTATTCACGCGTAATATACAGAACGGAAGCGGAGCCCTTGGTACGGTACTGACAGATACTTCGTTGCAATTTCCGTTGCAATTTCGGAATGTGTTTGAAAGGGCGGATGTTATTATCAGCAAAGGCCAGGGCAATTTTGAAAGTCTCAGTGAATGCACGGACAAGAACATTTACCATTTGATGATGGTAAAATGTGAGAGAATCGCCGGGATTTTGAAGGCTCCAGTTGGAGAATTGATCTGCTGTCATGGAGTCCGGTGACAAAGAGAGCTTATCACGTCTGTTTCAGACGTCTATCAAAGAATCAGAAAAGATACCCCATGCTGCAGCGGTAACCCAGCTGCAGCATGGGGCTGTTTTTATTTCTGAAATTCTTTCCTCAGCACTTCTTTTGGCGGCTCGATTTCCAGAGCGATGGTATGCTCGGTGAGCTCGGAAAGTGCCCGGATTTTCTTGTTTAAGAGCGGGCGCATACAGTTTGGCACATGTTCCTGATGAGCCCGGTGGATAGCCACACATTCCTTGCAGTTGCCGTGGTAACGGCAGGCTTTCTGGCAAGGACAGTGATCCTTCTCCTTGTATTCTTCCCGAAATGCGGAGGCAAATTCTTCCTGAAGCCGCAGTCCTTCGGCGCGGTCCCCACGGTGAAAGGCTTCCATGGCTTCTTTTTCTTTTGGATTTCCTTCGATGATCATAGGTATCCCTCCCTGAGTCCTGTTTCCTTTTGTACGGCCTTATTTTAGCACATTTTCGCTGTCGGCGGAAGCCAAAAGGAGGGGAGTCAGCGGCTGGTCCGTCAGAAGATAGAGCTCGTGGAGGGCACGGGTGATGGCCACATAGAGGAGTTTTGCATCCTTTGGATGATCCTGATAGTGGTCTTCGTCCGGCTTCCAGAGAATGACACAGTCAAACTCCAGACCTTTGGTCAGCGAGACCGGCAGTACCATGACGCCATTGTGGAAGCTGCTGTCGTCCTCTTCCAGAGGGATGCCAAGGCGGGATTTCAGCTCTGCGGCTTCTTCCGGTGTCCGGCAGATGACGGCGATGGTCTCGAAATTCTGTTCACGGACATGCTGAAGCGTCTCCTGCAGCTGGTGGAAGAGTTTAGAAGGCTCTGTCTGCAGGATGGATACCGGATGCCCGTGGCGGATTACCGGGTCGATCTGGTAGCCTCCCTGGGAAGCCCTCTGAAGAACCTGTCCTGCAAAGTGGGAGATCTCAATGGTATTCCGATAACTTTTCAGCAGAAGATAGAAGCTGTCCTTTGGCGAATCAAACATGGCTTCCTTGAGCTGTTCCCAGTCGTTCATGCCAGTCTCGTAGCGGATGTTCTGGGAGACATCCCCCATAATGGTAAAGTAGCAGTCACGGAGCATCTGTTTGAGGACATAATAGACGGTTTCGCCAAAATCCTGGGCCTCATCGATAAAGATCTGGCTGAACAGTTCCTGGTCCTGTTTCTGGAAGATTCTCCGCCAGATGAGACCGTATGCCGCCGCATCGTAGACATCGGGCTTCCCTTTTTCGATTCCCGCTCTGGTGGCGGAGAAATCAAGGGACGGATCCGATGCTTCCAGCTGTTCCAGAAATGCAAGATAAAGCCCCGGAATAGTCCATTTACGGACGGAGGAGTCGAAGTATTTCCGAAAGGCCTGCCGTTTGGCCTTTTTGAAATCAGCAGTCTGTTCGGTACAGAGAAATTTCAGCCGGGAGAGAATCCGTTCATTTAAGTGTTTTTCGAACTGATACAGGGAATCTTCCGGGTGATAACTTCTGGCCTCCTGCATACTGTCCAGAGAGAGCACCACACCCAGATCCGGATCCGTGATGTCCGAAAGGTTCAGCGCTTCTGTGGTAAGTTCCGTCAGAAACCGGTCCAGAGCACGGATATAAGGCAGATGGCTTTTGACAGGAGCTTCCGGATAATCCGGTACGATCCGGTACTGCTTTTTCCAGGCTTTTCCCATCAGGTACGGGAACATTTCGTCCATCCGCATTTCGTGAATGTGGTGGACATCCAGTTCCGGAAGTCCGCTGCGGATATAGTGCAGGAGCATGTCGCTGCTTCCGATGATACAGAACTCAGAGGGCTTGTAGAGCTCTTCGTAGTTATAGAGCAGGTACGAGATCCGGTGGAGAGCCACCGTTGTCTTCCCACTGCCGGCCACACCCTGGACGATGATGTTTTTGTTGGGCAGATCCCGGATGATGCTATTCTGCTCCTTCTGAATGGTAGCGATGATATCTCCCAGCACGGCGTCCTTGTTCTGGGAGAGATATTTCACCAGCAGGTCGTCATTGGCAGCAATGTCATCGTCGTAGTAGCCGTGAAGCGTGCCCTCGGAAATGTCGTAAGTCCGCTTCTGATGGAGATCGATTTCCACATCGTTAGATCCGGGAACCGCGTAATGTCCGGTTCCGAGACTGTTTTCATAATACACATTGGCCACCGGGGCCCGCCAGTCCACCACGATCACATCGGTCTGATTTTTCGAAATGCCGTTTTTCCCGATATAGCAGCATTCCGATGCCTCGTAGGTCAGATCGTCGTAGATAATCCGTCCGAAATACGGTTGATCCAGCGCCGATCTGTTTTTACGGAGGGTATTTTGTACATGCTCCAGAATATTCTGGCTTGCGACCAGCTGACCGTAGGAATCCCCCTCCCCTTTACGGACAGCCTGAAATAATGCTGTAACCTCTTTTCGCGAGGCCTGTTCTCTGGCCTCATACAGCCGGATGTTTTCCTGAATCACGGAAAGACAGTTTTCCAGATGCAGGAGTTCTTCTTGATAATCCTGATTCATCATGATCATTCCTTTCTGTTCCGGCCATCCCAAACACTGTCTTTCCATTATAACAGGAGAAAGATCGAAAGAAAATCCGAAACAATGGGATTTTTTCACTTTTTTTCAGGTATGATAAGTGAAAAGCTTTTCAGAAAATCTTTTTCGGCGGAGGGGAGACAGTGGCTTTGACGGTTCGGAAGATCAGGCGCAGGAGGGAAAGGAAAGATTACATGATGAATCAGAAAGATGAGTTCAGAGAAATGGAAACTTATAAAATGGCATGCACAAAGCTCAGACCGGATCCAAAGGCTGTGAACAGGGTGATGAAGAGGGAGCGGGCGGCCAGACAGTTTCAGGTGAAATTTTTGGTGGACGGGAACGTCCTTCAGATCGGGGCCGGACTGGAGAAAAAAGAAGATCAGTATGTGATCCATTTGGAAGCAGAACCGGAGCCAACCGTTACCATGACAGAAGAATAAAGAGACAGGATGGAGGCAGAAGACGCCGGGAGGAGCCTGATTCGATCCGACAGGATCGTTTTCGTGGGGCAGACTTCCGGCGTCTGGTTTCGCTATTTTACTTGGAGTAAGGCCTCCTTTGGCGTCATATGGTACTTTTTCTTAAAGACCCGGTAAAAATAGGAAAGGTTGTGAAATCCACTGGAAAAGGCCACCTCGATGACAGAATACCTGCCACTTTGCAGCAACTGCCAGGCCTTCTCCAGACGAAGGGCATTGATGTACTCCGTACAGGTCATTCCCACATGAGTCTTGAAAAAACGCATAAAATGCGATTCACTGAAACAGCAGATTTCGGCAAGCGTAGAGACGGCAATGGAAGATTCCAGATGAAGATCAATATAATCCAGCACCAGCTTCAGCTTCTCACTTTGCTCCCTGGAAGAGACGGACACCGACTTTTGAAGACGGAACGGCCAGATCCGGTAAAACAACTCCAGAAACAAAGACTTCATCAAAAGCTCATACCCCTCCTCCTGGGACTCATACAACGCACTCAGACGACACATCAGATCCCGGAGATACAGATTCACAGGATGACCGGAAGAAAACACATACGGAAACTGCACCTCCCGATTCGCAAACGGCCGCAGATACTTCATACTGCAAAGATCCGAACCACCCATACCCGGAAAATTCATATGAAACACAAACGATTCCGAAACCATCCGGCTCTCCGGAAACGAACCCGCCGAATGAAGCACACGAGGCGGAAGCAAAATCACATCCCCCTCACTCACCGGATAATCACACAAATCAATATGATACACACACGAACCAGAACGGATCCAGGTAAACTCCGCCTCCTCATGCCAGTGCGCCGGCACCAGCGGGAACTCCCTTGATAACACCACATCATACTTCTCAAGCGGAAACAGTCGGTCCCCATGCCGAACCCCCTCACGCTTCAATAAAAACGAACGATCACGAAGATCCATATCAGCACCCATCCAATACACCTCCAAACCTGCTGCACATTTATAGGACATGAATAGGGGGATAGGGCCTCCAAATTGCCCTAAAAAGCAGAATCGTACAAAATAGTGAGATAATAATACAAGAAAAAAACAAAAAATGCAAGTATAATACAGTTATCCCTTTTGTTGGGGACGTGTACCGATGCAACGGAACCTGTCCCCGATGAAAAATTTCAGAATAGAGTGAGTTTTTAATATTGTATGAGAAAATGAGACAGTTCCAGACGGCGATTTGGAGATGCCCAAGGGACTGGATGAGGTCAAAGGAGGAGCTTGGTTATGGCAAAAAAGTGGTGGCAGGATAAGGTAGTTTATCAGATTTATCCGAGGAGTTTTCAGGACAGTAATGGAGATGGGATCGGTGATCTTCCGGGTATTATTTCCAGGCTGGATTATCTGGCGGATCTTGGAGTGGATGCGCTCTGGCTTTCACCGGTATGTCAGTCTCCGCAGGATGACAATGGATATGACATTTCGGACTATCAGAATATTGATCCGATGTTTGGAACACTGGAAGACATGGAAATGCTGATTGCCGAAGCGGGAAAAAGAAATATGAAAATCATTATGGATCTGGTGCTGAATCATTCTTCCGATGAGCATCGCTGGTTTCAGGAGGCAAAGAAAAGTAAGGATAATCCATACCATGATTACTATGTCTGGCGGGACGGCGAGGAAGGGGTACTTCCGAATGATATGAAAGCATCCTTTGGGGGGCCGGCCTGGGAGTGGGTGCCGGAACTTAAGCAGTATTATTTCCATCAGTTTTCAGTGAAACAGCCGGATTTGAACTGGGAAAATCCAAAGGTCAGACGGGAAATTTATGACATGATCTTATGGTGGATGGACAAAGGCGTTGGAGGATTCCGGCTGGATGTCATTGACCAGATTGCCAAAGAGCCGGATAAAAAAATCACCGCAAATGGGCCAAAACTGCATGAATTTCTGCAGGAGTTAAGCCGGGAAACATTCCAGAAGGGAGATTTGATTACGGTTGGTGAGACATGGGGCGCAAACCCGGAACGGGCAAAACTTTACAGCAATCCGGACGGAAGCGAGTTCTCCATGGTATTCCAGTTTGAACATGTGATGCTGGATCAGGAACCGGGAAAAGAAAAATGGGATCTCAGTCCACTCCCATTTGTGGAATTGAAGAAAAATTTCGCCAAATGGCAAAAAGAATTGCACGGTTGCGGTTGGAACAGCCTGTTCTGGAATAACCACGATCTGCCAAGAATTGTATCCAGATGGGGGAATGACAAGGAATACCGTGTAGAATCCGCCAAAATGCTTGCAACTATTCTGCACGGAATGCAGGGAACCCCATATATTTATCAAGGAGAGGAACTGGGAATGACAAACGTAAGATTCCCGGATATTACCCATTATCGCGACATTGAAACACTTCATATGTACGAGGAACGACTTGAAGCAGGATATAAAAAAGAAGACATTATGAAATCCATTTACGCAAAAAGCCGCGATAATGCCCGCACACCAATGCAGTGGAACAATCACACAAATGCAGGATTTACCAACGGGACTCCATGGATTGAAGTCAATCCAAACTATATCGAAATTAATGCAGAAAACGAGAGCAAAGATCCAGAATCTATTTACAACTACTATAAAAAACTGATAGAATTACGGAAGACAAACGAAATCTTCACAGAAGGAGAATTCCAACTTCTGCTGGAAGAAGATCCTCAGATCTTCGCATATACACGCACAACGAAAACAGAAACTATGTGCGTCATCGCAAACTTCACAGCAGAACCGGCACCGTGCAGCCTGCTGGAAAAATGGAAACAAACAGAACAAGTAATACACAACTATAACACAGAAAACACGGACGGAATATTACGCCCGTATGAAGCAATAATCTATATTGACAGATAATTAAAAAATGATTCTATTTTGGGGACGTGTACCGGTGCATCGGAACACGTCCCCGAAATAGACTGTAAAAAAGGAAGATGGTAACGATGTTGGAGCTGGATTATTTTGAGATTGATGGTGCTGTTGGCGGGAATCAGGACTGGTTTTCGAATGTGGTGATGCATATTGGGGGCTGTGCGGCTGCTGCGGCGTGTGATACGTGTATTTATTTTGCGAAGCGGTTTGGCAATGTGGGGTGGTATCCGTTTGATATCAGGAATCTGAATCAGAAGGATTATGCTGCGTTTGGCCAGAGGATGAAGCAGTATATCAGGCCGCGGGTTGGTGGTGTGAGAAAGCCGGAGTGGTTTGTGGAGGGGTTTTTGCGTTATCTGGAAGAGCATCCGGATCCGGAGAGGGCGGATCTGCGGATGGAGATTGTAAGAGGAGAGGAGCCGGAGGAGAAGGCGAGGGAGGCTTTGAAGAGCCGGATCGACTGGGGGTATCCGGTGCCGTTTCTTCTGCTGCAGCATCAGAACCGGGAGTTGTTTGAGGACTATATCTGGCATTGGTTTATGGTGATTGGGTACGAGGAGTCTGAAGAAGATTTTCTGGTTCAGACGGCGACTTACGGGGAGAAAAAGGCATTTTCTTTTGGAGAGCTCTGGAATACGGGCTGTGAGGAGAAGGGTGGCATGATCTTGTATGAGTTGTCCGGTAGGTCAAAGGTACAGAGAGGATAGGCATGCCCTCAGACTGAGATGGCTGCGGCTTGCCTGTTTTGTGGGAGTGTGTTACAATCATGTTAGTCTTGTGAGACAGGCAGTGAATGAAGATAAAGGAGAGAAATGAAATGGCAAATCCAATCGTTACATTTGAGATGGAGAACGGGGACATCATTAAGGCGGAGTTATATCCGGAAATCGCCCCGAATACGGTCAGAAATTTTGTGTCTCTTGTCAGCAAGGGATTCTATGATGGATTGATTTTCCACAGAGTGATCCGTGGATTTATGATTCAGGGCGGATGCCCAAATGGTACAGGCATGGGCGGTCCTGGTTATTCAATTAAGGGCGAGTTTGCCCAGAATGGTGTGGAGAATGATCTGAAGCATACGCCGGGCGTGCTTTCCATGGCGCGGGCGATGCATCCGGATTCTGCGGGAAGCCAGTTCTTTATTATGCATGAGGCGGCTCCGCATCTGGACGGCGCTTATGCTGCATTTGGAAAGGTGACGGAAGGTATGGATGTGGTCAATAAGATTGCCGAGACGGCAACGGACTACAGTGACCGTCCTCTGGAAACCCAGAGAATGAAAAAAGTGACAGTGGAGACCTTTGGCGAGGAGTATCCGGAGCCGGAGAAGCTGTAAAGAAATCTGCTGTCAGGCAGTTTGAATTTGGAAGGAACCGATGCTTTCATAATCAGAGAGCATCGGTTTCTTTATCCGTTTTTTATTTTACTATTTAGTACGAATGTGGTACACTATACGAAATGTGAGTAAATTGCAAAGAAAGAGCAAACTATAAGAAATAAGAGGTTGACTGCAGATGAGTATGGTAAAAACCGACAAGCTTGTATTTGAATATGAGAAACGAGACGAGGAAGGGAATGTCATCGGAAAGCAGCGGGCCATTGACGGAGTGGATCTGGAGATTGAGAAGGGCCAGTTTATTGCGGTTCTTGGGCACAATGGTTCCGGAAAGTCCACGTTTGCCAAGCATATCAATGCGCTTTTGATTCCGGGAGGCGGCACCATGTGGGTTGGCGGCCGGGATACGAAGGATGAGGACGAACTCTGGAATATCCGGCAGAGTGCAGGTATGGTATTTCAGAATCCGGACAATCAGATCATTGCCACGGTGGTGGAAGAGGATGTGGGATTTGGCCCGGAGAATCTTGGGATTCCCACAAAGGAAATCTGGCAGAGGGTGGAGGATGCCCTCCGGAAGGTAGGTATGCTGGAGTATCGTTACAGTTCTCCGAATAAGCTTTCTGGCGGACAAAAGCAGCGTGTGGCGATTGCAGGGGTGGTTGCCATGAAGCCGGAGTGTATCGTGCTGGATGAGCCGACGGCCATGCTGGATCCGAACGGGCGGAAGGAAGTGATCCGGACGGTCCGGGATCTTCAGCGCCAGGAAAAGGTGACGGTCATTTTGATTACCCATTATATGGAAGAAGTGACGAACGCGGATTATATCTATGTGATGGACAAGGGAAAGGTTGTGATGCAGGGAAAACCGGCGGAGATTTTTTCTCAGGTGGATCTGCTGAAGCAGTACCGGCTGGATGTACCACAGGCGACGGCCGTGGCGGATGCACTGATTAAAAAAGGATTTCCGGTTTCGGCCGGGACACTGACCAGGCAGACGCTTTGCCAGGAGATCTGTACCCTTGCCGAGCAAAGGGGGATCCTCCAAACGGCTCTCCCGCAGGAAGTTTTCCGGGAGCATGCCAGGATCCGGCCCGAAGGAGAGCCGGTGTTAAGTCTGCGGGGTCTGAATTATGTATACAGTCCGGGAACTGCCTATGAAAAGCATGCCATGAAAGATGTCAGCCTGGATATCTGGCAGGGGGAATTTATCGGAATTATCGGACATACCGGTTCTGGAAAATCTACTCTGATTCAGCATCTGGACGGTTTGATCCGTGCCACCAGCGGAGAGCTGTATTTTGAGGGCAACAATATTTATGAGGAAGGGTATTCCATGAAGGAGCTCCGACAGCAGGTGGGACTGGTCTTCCAGTATCCGGAGCATCAGCTTTTTGAAGCGGATGTTTTAAGTGATGTCTGCTTTGGACCAAAAAATCAGGGCCTTTCGGAGGAAGAATGCAAAAAGAGAGCGAAAGAGGCGTTGGAAATGGTTGGATTTCCAGAGTCCTTATACAGCGCGTCTCCATTTGATCTTTCCGGAGGACAGAAGAGAAGGGCGGCCATTGCAGGAGTCCTTGCCATGCGTCCGAAGGTTCTGGTGCTGGATGAGCCGACAGCGGGTCTGGACCCGAAAGGGCGGGATGACATTCTGGATCAGATTGCGTTTCTCCAGAAGACAACTCATATGACTGTGATTCTTGTCTCTCACAGTATGGAGGATGTTGCCCGGTATGTGGACCGGATTGTCGTGATGAATCACGGGGAAAAGATTTTTGACGACACACCAAAACAGGTTTTCCGACATTATAAAAGGCTGGAAGAAGTGGGACTTGCTGCCCCGGAAGTGACATATATTATGCACGAACTGAGAGATGCAGGCGTCCCGGTTTCCACAGATATTACACTGGTGGAAGAAGCAGCCGATGAGATAGAAAGGGTATTGAAGCAATGATACGAGATATTACAATAGGCCAGTATTATCCGGCGAAAAGCCCCATCCATAAACTGGACCCGCGTGTAAAGATTATCAGTACGCTGTTGTATCTGATATCACTATTTTTATTCCGGAGCATTCCGGGTTATTTGATCGCTACGGTGTTTCTCTTTGGCTGTATCAAATTGTCCAAAGTTCCTGTGAAGTTTATCCTGAAAGGATTGAAACCGATTTTCATTCTTCTGCTGATTACGATTCTTTTCAATCTGTTTTTGACAACAGGAGGAAGAACCTTGCTTCACGTCTGGGTTTTCCGGGTGACAGAAGAGGGATTTCGGACAGCTGTGTACATGGCGATCCGCCTGATTTACCTCATCATGGGGGCTTCCCTGATGACCTTTACAACGACGCCGACAGCGCTGACGGATGCCATTGAAAGTCTGTTGCATCCGCTGAACCGCCTGCATGTGCCGGTGCATGAGATTGCAATGATGATGTCGATTGCACTCCGGTTCATCCCGATTCTTCTGGAGGAGACAGATAAGATCATGAAAGCGCAGATCGCAAGAGGAGCGGATCTGGACAGCGGAAATATCATTCAAAAGGCAAAGGCCATGATTCCGATTCTCGTACCGCTTTTCGTGTCCGCCTTCCGCAGGGCAAATGATCTTGCCATGGCGATGGAATCCAGATGCTACCGGGGCGGAGAAGGGCGGACGAAAATGAAGCCGCTGATCTACAACAGCCGGGATATTCTGGCATATGTGATTGTAGTCGTTTATCTGGTGGTTGCGGTAGCAGCAGGAAGATTTCTGCCGTTTCATATCTGGATCTTTTAATATTAGGAAAAGAGAGCATTCCCGATGGTTGGGAATGCTTTTTTTGTTAGATAATGAAAACAGGACAGACAGGTGTCAGGTTACCTGTGGTATGGTTAGAGCAGAACAGGAGGTGAAGAGATGAAGATTGACAGGCTGATTGGAATCCTGGCCCTTTTACTGCAAAAAGAGACCGTCACTGCACCGGAACTTGCCAGACGGTTTGAAGTATCCCGGAGAACCATCAGCCGGGATATTGAGAATCTGTGCATGGCGGGGATTCCAGTGGTGACAAGGCAGGGAAAGAACGGTGGGATTTCTATTATGGAAAATTTCCGGATAGACCGTACGCTGTTGACCAGGGCAGAGATGCAGGATATTCTGGCGGGGCTTCGAAGTCTGGACAGTGTGCACGGGACCAACCGTTATGGACAGCTGATGGAAAAGCTTCTGGCAGGCTCTTCGGATTTTATGACGGGGAACCAGTCCATTTTAATCGATCTTTCCTCCTGGTATAAAGAGTCTCTTGCACCTAAGATTGAGCTGATCCGAAGGGCAGTGGAGCAGAAACAGTATCTGGAATTTGCCTACTATGCCCCGCAGGGAGAGACGAAGCGGAAGATTGAGGCGTATTATCTGGTGTTTCGCTGGTCCAGCTGGTATGTGTGGGGGTGGTGCCATACCCGAAAAGATTTCCGGCTGTTTAAACTGAACCGCATGGAACAGCTTCGAATGCTGGAGGAAACATTTTCCGGCCGCAAGGTTCCCATGCCGGATCTGAGCAATGAACGGATTTTCCCAGGCGGGATCCGGGTGGAAGCACGATTTCAGCCGGGATGCAAATGGCGCCTGGTGGAAGAATTTGGAACCGGATGTTTTCAGGAGCAGGCAGATGGAACGCTGCTGTTTCATGGAGACTATACCAATGAAGAGAACCTGATCTCCTGGCTTTTGACATTTGGGGATCAGGCAGAATTGATCAAACCGGAAGAACTTCGGGAAAAATTAAGGGAAACGATTCTGAGGATGGCCAGACGGTATGAAAGTGGGACGAAGGAGGATACACGATGAGGTATGAGTGGATGGATGAGTATCTGTTAAAAAAGCGGGGTGTGACTAGGGATTTTCAGCCGGTCTGGAACTGGATCCGCTATCATGTGGGAGGAAAGATGTTTGCGGCCATCTGTCTGGATTCGAAAGAGCGTCCTTACTATATTAATCTGAAGCTGGAACCTATGAAAGGGGAAATCTTTCGCAGACAGTATGAAGATATCCTGCCGGGCTATTATTCGGACAAAGTCCACTGGAATTCCATCCGCCCGGACGGAGAGGTGCCGGATGACCTGTTGAAGGACATGCTGGACGAATCTTATCATCTGGTGCTGGAAGGATTCAGCCGGAAACGGCAGAGAGAGATCCTTGAAATAACCTGTTGTGGCGCAGACTGTAAGGCCTGCAGATGTTATGGAAAGAACTGCCAGGGATGTAATGAACTGTCCGGAAAGGTATTTCATGTACCGGAAGGGAAGACCTGTCCGATTTACCGGTGCGCGGTTTACAGACAGCATCGGACAAGCTGTGCCGGATGCCTGGAGCTGCCATGTGAGATCTGGAACACCACCAAAGATCCTTCCCTGAGTCAGGAAGCCTTTGAGGCAGATCTGCAAAAGCGGATGGGTCGTTTGAAAGGAGCGTATGAGTATGACATTTGATTATAAAAAAGAATACAAAGAATGGTATCTTCCGCCCCAAAAGCCCGGAATCATCACGGTTCCGAAGATGCAATATGTAGCAGTCCGTGGCACCGGCGATCCAAATGAATCGGAGGGCGCCTATCAGAAGGCGATGGGAATCCTGTACGGCATTTCCTATACCATCAAAATGAGCTGGAAGGGAGAACATGCCATACCGGGCTATTTTTCCTATGTGGTCCCGCCGTTGGAAGGACTCTGGAAGATGCCGGAAGGAGAGAAAATCGATCTGACAAGGAAAGGGAAGCTTTGCTGGATTTCCATGATCCGTCTCCCGGAATTTGTCACAGAAGAAGTATTTGAATGGGCAAAAAATGAGGCTGGAAGGAAAAAGAACACGGATGTTTCCAAAGCAGAATTCTTTTCCTATGAGGAGGGACTCTGTGTGCAGTGCATGCACATCGGACCATATGACGAGGAGGGAGGGACTATTCGGAAGATGGAACAGTATGCCAGGAAGACCGGGTATCAGCTGGACCTCCGGGAAGACAGGATGCACCATGAGATTTATCTAGGGGATCCAAGAAGGACATCCCCGGAAAAACTGAAAACGGTGATCCGGCAGCCAGTGAAACAGATAGAAGCCGGTAAAAAGCAGAATCCGCATTTCATTATGTAGAAAAAGAAAAAGTGCCTTTCCCAGGGAATCAGCAGAGCAGATGATTCCGTCAAGGAAAGGCACATGGTCTGTATTCGGATACGCTTACTCAGAAAGAGAACCGGACGGACGGTTGGAAACCGGGATCCCATTGACCTCCACGCTGTCACTAAGCTGGATGACAAGGTATGGAATGCCATCAATGAGTTTTGTCTCCACCAGATCCGTGCGGTCCGGATTGACCTTGATCACCACATCCGGAGTTTTGACTTCAAAGGTTCTTGTATTGGCTACATTGGAAGCCAGCAGGGAAGGCGTGTCTCCGGCGGCCGCATCGAATTCCCGGTCAAACTGCTCCAGATTTTCTTCCTTTGCGCCACTTCGCTCCAGAAGCTTCTTCACATCCGTCTTGTCCAGACGCAGCGGTTCCGGCTCATCCTTGTGTTCCTCGATCATCTCGGTCAGATTGTCATGCAGCGTTTTGACCGTGTCAAAATTGCAGGAATCCCCAAGCGTATCACTGACCAGATACTGGAAGGTGGATTTCTGATCTCCGGCAGGCATCGGCACATGACATCCAAGGACATTGTCAATCAGATTATCCTGAAATTCCTTCGCGTTTTTGGAATAATACAACAGGCTGTGGATATCCGTAGAACGATCATTAAAAGCAGGGAACAAAAAGCCGATATCCGGCATTTCCACGATCCAGTCCCGGATCCGGTCCTCAATATGATTCGTCTCCGAATTATAGCAAAGCCCGGCCTTGGAGAGCTTCACCGGACAGATACTGCAAAGCAGGAATTCATACACCTCATCCGATGCATCAAACATCTCTTCCCCATCGGAAGATTTTCCAGGCACGTCATAATTGGCATGAATCAGAATAATATAATAATTCTCCCCATAATCATAAAAATCAATGATTTTCTGATAAAACTCATCCAGAAGCGCATCATCCTGAAGCTTACTGTCCCGGAGACGCAGCAAAAACTCCTGAGTACCACCTGACGTCTCCTGTTCCAACGGAAACTCCATATCCATCAGGTTTTTTCCAATGCTTCCGGACAACGTCTTCTTAAACAGATCAAAATATTTAAACATTTCCTCCTCCGGAAGAGAAAGGAATGCATCTTTCGACTTCGTCTTTACCGCCTTTTCCCCGTCCACATAACAGCCGCAGATTCGTGTGATGGCACAGTTGGCAGGAGAAAACTGTTTTTTAATTTCTGCAATTTCTTTTTTATTCATGTTCGTTCACCTCGCTGATTATCTTACCATGGATGAAAAAAATCCACAAGAAAAAGGAACAAGGATTTCCAGAAGGGAAAAGGAGTTTTTTCTTGGGCTCTGGTGTGCTAAAATGAAACAAGCGAAACAAAGGAATGAAGGAGAACAAACGTGAAACGAATCAAACTCACCGTCGCCTACGACGGCACCAATTACTGCGGCTGGCAGGTACAGCCAAACGGCATTACCATCGAAGAAGTGTTAAATAAAAAACTCAGCAGACTGACCGGAGAGGACATCCACATCATCGGAGCCAGCAGAACCGACTCCGGTGTTCACGCACTGGGAAACGTAGCAGTGTTTGACACAGAAAGCACCATTCCACCGGAACGGTTCGCCTATGCCGTCAATCAAAGACTGCCCGAAGACATTGTCATTGTCAGCTCAGAGGAAGTACCGGCGGACTGGCACCCAAGATATCAGGACTGTATAAAATACTACGAATATCACATTCTCAACCGCCCCCTGCCAGATCCCCTTAGACGGCTCACCACAAGTCACGTCTCCTTCCCACTGGATGAACACAAAATGCAGGAGGCAGCAAATTACCTCATCGGCACACACGACTTCAAAAGCTTTTGCAACATCCGCACCACCACTGAGGATACCATCCGCACCGTCTATGGACTTGAGGTAACCAGGAACGGAGACGAGATCACCATATCCATCAGAGGAAACGGATTTCTCTACAACATGGTCCGCATCATCGCAGGAACCCTCATCCGCGTCGGCAGAGGCTTCTATCAGCCAGAACAAGTCCAAGAAATCCTCGAAACCAAAGAACGCACCGAAGCCGGCGTCACCGCACCACCACAAGGCCTTCGCCTCGTAAAAATTCAATATTCATCGGGGACGTGTACCGATGCACAGGTACACGTCCCCAATGAATAAAAAACGGTCTCCAGCCCATTAAAATCAAGGACTGGAAGTAATTGTCAGATAATTTTCATCGGGGACAGGTTCCGATGCGTCGGTACACGTCCCCGAAATAATATACAAAAAAGCGGAATAAATCAGAAAGGAAACTGGTAAAAATGGACAAGATTTATTTTGATAATGGGAGTACGTCGTTTCCGAAGGCGCCTGGTGTTGGACGGGCGATGGCGGAGTTGTTGGAGCAGGGGGCCTTTAATATTAACCGGGGTGGCTATGAGGGTGCGTATGAGGTGGCGGAGCGGGTTTTGGATGCTCGTGAAATGCTTGCAAAGTTGTTTCATGCGGAGAGTTCCAGGCAGGTGATTTTTACGCCGGGGATTACCTGGTCTTTTAATATGCTTCTTCAGGGGCTTTTGTGTCCGGGGGATCATGTGGTGGTTTCGGGTATGGAGCACAATGGTGTGATGCGGCCGCTGGAGTACCTTCGGCAGACGTTTGGAATTTCCTATGATGTAGCTAAAACATCAGAAGAGGGGGAGGTTACACCGGAAGCGGTGGAGGAGAAGATTGGTCCGAAGACGAAACTGGTGCTTGTATTGCATGCATCGAATGTGTGCGGTACGGTGCTTCCGATTGAGGGGATCGGGGAAGTGTGCAAACGGCACGGGGTTTTCTTTGCAGTGGATACTGCTCAAAGTGCGGGAACGCTCTCCATTGATATGCAGAAGGCGAACATTGATTTTCTGGCTTTTGCGGGCCATAAGGGACTGAAAGGTCCCCAGGGGATTGGTGGTTTTCTGATTACGCCCCGGCTGGATGCCTGTGTCCGTCCGGTGATTCTTGGAGGAACGGGAAGCCATTCGGATCTGTTGACACAGCCCAGTGAGCTTCCGGATAAGTATGAGAGCGGAACCATGAATCTTCCTGGGATTATCGGACTTCATGCGGCGCTTTCTTATCTGGAGGAGGCAGGGATCGAGGTGATCCGTCGGAAAAAGGAAGTGTTGACCAGGCAGTTTCTGGAAGGGGTTACTGGGATCCCTGGGGTCCGGGTGATCGGAAAGAAGACGATGGAACATCGTACGGCTGTCGTTTCCCTGGATTTTCTGGAAATGGATAATGCGATTGCGGCATTTTATCTGGAGCAGGAATATGGGATCATGACGAGGGTCGGTCTGCACTGTGCGCCTCTGGCACATCAGAGTCTTGGAACCTTCCCAAAAGGAACGGTTCGGTTTTCTTTTGGCGAGCAGAACACGGAAGAGGAAATTGCAAAAGGAATCGAGGCTGTGAAAAAGATTTCGGAAAATAGAGATTGTCTATAAAAGAATATAAATATGTAAAAAAACGATAAGACAATCTGCCAGGCCAAATTGAAGCCTTGCCGGAAACATGTTACCCTTAATAATAGATAAGAAATACGGAAAACAGGGGTACGGCTTACCAGCAGCCGTGCCTTTGTTTCGCGACAAAGGAGGAAAATGAAATGGCAGATTATCATCAGATGTGGAAAGATCTTGGAATGGATGTAGAGACACACGACCAGCTCTGTGAGATACTTCCTCAGGCCTTTGGAGATGTGTATCTTTCTCAGGAAAACAGACCGGAGTGCATGGATTATTACAATTTCGTTGTGGCGGAAATCCATGGTGTGCGACCGGCGGAACTGATCGAGCATCAGAAAAAAGGCGGAAAGGTATTCGGAACGTTCTGCGTATATGTTCCGGATGAAATCGTATTTGCAGCGGATGCCATTGCGACCGGCCTGTGCGGCGGGTCCCAGTTCTGGGTTCCGGGTGGAGAGAAAGTGCTTCCAACCAATACCTGTCCGCTGATTAAGGCATCGGTCGGCGCAAGACTGGACCGGACCTGTCCGTTTTTCCGGATTGCAGATATGTATGTAGGGGAGACCACCTGTGACGGCAAGAAGAAAGCATGGGAGATTCTTGCGGAGGACGTTCCGGTTCATGTTATGGATCTTCCGCAGATGAAACGGGCAAAGGACGTCAAGGCATGGGCAGATGAAATCCGTATTTTCCGCGGTGTGGTAGAAGAGACGACCGGAAACAAGGTGACAGCAGAATCCCTGCATGATGCCATCGTTCTGATTAACAATAAGAGACGGGCTCTTTCCAGACTGTATGATCTTAGAAAGAACGAAAAGCTCCCGATCAGCGGAAAAGACGTACTCTTGATTTCTCAGATTGCCTTCTATGACGATCCGGCAAGATTTACAGAGATGACCAACAAACTTTGCGATGAACTGGATCAAAGAGTCAAAGACGGTGTCAGCGTATTCCCGGAAGGTACCAAGAGAATTATGTTGACCGGAACTCCGCTTGCCATTCCGAACTGGAAGCTTCACAACCTGGTAGAGACAAGCGGCGGTGCAGTCGTTTGTGAAGAAATGTGCACCGGAACAAGATATTTTGAACGGCTTGTAGATGAGGCGGAAGGAACGGTGGACGAGCAGATTGACCATCTGGCAGAGCGCTATATGGGAATCAACTGCGCATGCTTCACTCCGAATTCTGCGCGGATCGATGATATTATCCGGCTTGCAAAAGAATATAAGGTAGACGGAATCATTGATGTCAATCTGAAATTCTGCAGCCTCTATGACTGTGAAGGATACCATGTAGAAAAAGCACTGAAAGAAGCAGGCATCCCGGTACTTGGTATTGAGACGGACTACACAGACAGCGATGCGCAGCAGCTTCGGACAAGAATCAGCGCCTTTATCGAAATGTTAAACAGCTAAAGGAAGCTGGTGCAGACATGATTTCGTATTATGTACTTTTTCCAAATCACGATAATGGGATGCGGCTCTACCGGGCAATGAAAGAACAGGGACTGAAAGCAACGATTGCTCCGACGCCCCGGCAGGCCAGCAAGTGCTGCGGCATCTCACTCCTTGTTCAGAAGGAGGATCTGGATGAGATCCGGCAGATTGTAGCGGAAAAGCAGATTGAAATTCTTCAGATTGCAGAAATCGAAAAAGATATCAATCCCAACAGGGATCGGTACTGTTAATAGACTACGGGGACGCCAAAGGGGCGTCCCCCAATCATGATGGAGGGAATGAAACATGAATTACGTAGGAATCGACATTGGTTCAACCGCTTCCAAAGTCGTTGTGCGGGGGGACGCCAATGCGCACTTCGTACTTCCGACTGGGTGGAGCAGTAAAGAGACAACGAAAAAAATCAAAGACCATTTAAAAGAACTGGGAGCAGATGTAGAAAAGGATGATACCCGTGTTGTGGCAACCGGATATGGCCGTGTAGCAGTGGATTTTGCAGACTATGTGATCACGGAGATCACCTGTCATGCCCGCGGAGGCCGGGAGCTGGCAAAGGGGGACTGCGCTGTTATTGATGTGGGCGGTCAGGACACGAAAGTCATCCTTGTTGAACAGGGGATGGTGGTAGACTTCCTGATGAATGACAAGTGTTCCGCCGGCACCGGGAAATTCCTGGAAATCATGGCCAACCGTCTTGGAGTGACCATCGATGAACTGTTCGAAATGGCAGCAGCAGGAGAAGTACTTCCGATCAGCTCCCTTTGCACCGTATTTGCCGAGTCCGAAGTCATCAACTATATCGGAGAAGGACAGAAACGGGAAAACATCGCGGCCGGAGTCGTAGATTCGGTGGCGGCAAAAGTAGCACAGCTCGCCCAGAGAAAAGAATTGCCGGATCACATTATTCTGACTGGAGGATTAAGTCACAGCATTTATTTCACGGATATTCTCAGCAAAAAGATCGGCAAGAAAGTGGAGCCGACCGAAAACGGCCGCTACGCTGGGGCACTTGGCGCCTCTTATCTGGCAGAAGAAAAGAAGAAAAGATAAGTCCGTATACTTGACGAATTCCCACACCAAACGGTATGATAACAGAGAAGATTGGGAGGGAATTGCATGAAGATTTCAACAAAAGGAAGATATGCACTCAGACTCATGCTGGATCTGGCACTTCACGACCAGCAAAAACCAATCCGCCTCAAAGACGTGGCTGCCCGGCAGGAAATTTCCGTCAAATATCTGGAAAGCATCGCCGGAGTCCTGGCAAAAGCAGGATATATCCGAAGTCTTCGAGGCGCACAGGGTGGATATCTTCTCAAATACAGCGCGGACCAATATAAAGTCGGCGATATCCTGAGGCTGACAGAAGGCAGCATGGCACCGGTAGACTGCCTGGAGGCAGAAGAAAACCAGTGCCCACGAGCAGAAACCTGCACCACACTCCGCCTCTGGAAAGAACTCGACACCGCAGTCAAAAGCGTGATCGACCACTACACACTCGCCGATCTCGTCAAATGGGAAAAAGAAAAAGGAAACGAATACATTATCTAAGCAAAAAAGAAAAGACCGGCCAATCCATCCAAACGGATTACCAAAACAGCAGAGGGGACAAATGTCCCCTTTTTTCTTTTGCTCAACAACAACCAGAAAAAGACAAAAATCCCTTGACAAACCAAAACAGATACCATATAATTCCTATAAACTTTATAGGAAATAAGCACATTGGGGACAGGTACCGATGCATCGGTACACGTCCCCCAAAAAGAAAGAAGGGATCCATATGACGATGTTTGGTAGTGTGTTGGACCTGGTGGGTGGTACGCCGCTTCTGGAGGCGAGGAATCTGGAGCGGGAGCTTGGGTTGAAGGCGAGGATTTTGTTGAAGCTTGAGTATCTGAACCCGGCGGGGAGTGTAAAGGACAGGATTGCGAAAGCGATGATTCTGGATGCCAGGGAGAAGGGGCTTTTGAAGGAGGGGGCGGTTCTGATTGAGCCGACTTCCGGAAATACGGGGATTGGTCTTGCTTCGATGGCGGCGGCCCTTGGTTACCGGTTGATTTTGACGATGCCGGAGACAATGAGTGTTGAGCGGAGAAATATACTGAAGGCTTACGGTGCAGAGATTGTTTTGACCGATGGCGCCCGTGGGATGACAGGGGCTATTGAGAAAGCAAAGGAGCTGGCAGGGGAGATTCCGGGCAGCTTGATTCCGGGGCAGTTTGAGAATCCGGTCAATCCGAAGGCTCATGTGGAGACGACCGGGCCTGAGATCTGGGAGGATACGGACGGGCAGGTGGATATTTTTGTGGCGGGAGTCGGAACGGGTGGTACGATCACAGGAGTGGGGACCTATCTGAAAGAGAAGAACCCGCAGGTGAAGATCGTGGCTATGGAGCCGTCGGATTCTCCGGTGCTTTCTGGAGGAGAGTCGGGACCGCACAAGCTCCAGGGGATTGGTGCCGGATTTGTTCCGGAGACGCTGGATACGGAAATTTACGATGAGATTCTGACGATCGGCTCGGAAGAGGCGTACACTGGGGCAAGGCAGATCGCCAGAAAGGAAGGAATTCTGGTGGGGATTTCTTCCGGCGCAGCGTTTGCGGCAGCGGTGAAGCTTGCCAGACGGCCGGAAAATGAAGGAAAAACGATTGTGGTCCTGCTTCCGGATTCGGGAGACCGGTATTACTCGACTCCGTTGTTTACTGCATAGTGGAACAGGTACATGGTAAACAGAGTCCGAACATCATCAAAGCAGTCAGGAAAAGTACCGGATCATAGATCAGACAAGAAAAAGCAGCGAAAGGAAAGACAGAGTATGGAAAAAAATTTGACAAGAGACAAGAGAAACCTGAGATTTGAAACATTGCAGCTTCATGTAGGGCAGGAGCAGGCGGATCCGGCGACGGATGCAAGAGCGGTTCCGATTTACCAGACTACGTCCTATGTGTTTCATGACTGCCAGGATGCGGAGGACCGTTTCAGTCTGAAAGCAGCAGGAAACATCTACGGCCGGCTGACCAACCCGACCCAGGCGGTATTCGAACAGCGGATGGCAGCCCTGGAGGGAGGCTCGGCGGCGCTTGCGGTTGCATCCGGTGCGGCGGCCATCTGCTATACGTTCCAGGGACTTGCCGGGCAGGGAGACCACATTGTGGCTGCGAAAAATATTTACGGCGGAACCTACAACCTGCTGGCCCATACTCTTCCGGAATATGGTATCACAACCACCTTTGTGGATCCGTTTCAAGCGGGCGCGTTTGCAGATGCCATTCAGGAAAATACAAAAGCGGTATTTATAGAAACACTTGGAAATCCAAACTCCGATATCACGGATATTGAAGCGGCGGCTGCAGCGGCACATGCCCATGGGATTCCCCTTGTGATTGACAATACCTTTGGAACCCCTTACCTGATCCGGCCGATTGAGCACGGGGCAGATATCGTGGTACACTCGGCAACAAAATTTATCGGCGGACACGGGACCAGTCTTGGCGGCGTCATCGTGGAGAGCGGGACTTTTGACTGGGAGGCTTCCGGAAAATTTCCGTCCCTGACAGAGCCAAACGACAGTTATCACGGGGTGGTCTTTACCAAGGCGGCTCCGGGAGCGGCCTTCATTACAAAGCTCCGTGCTATCATTCTCCGGGACATGGGGGCCGCGATTTCTCCTTTTAACGCGTTTTTACTGCTTCAGGGATTGGAAACCTTGTCGCTTCGTGTGGAGCGCCATGTAGAAAATGCGCTGAAAGTCGTTGCGTATCTGGACCGGCATCCGATGGTGGAATGTGTCCATCACCCGTCGGTCGCAAAGGACGAGGATCAGAAAAGACTGTATGAGACTTATTTCCCGAAGGGCGGCGCATCGATTTTTACCTTTGAAATCCAAGGCGGGGCAAAGGAGGCGAGAGCGTTCATTGACAACCTGGAAATCTTCTCCCTTCTGGCAAATGTGGCGGATGTGAAATCTCTGGCGATTCACCCGGCCTCCACCACCCATGCCCAGTTAAGTGAAGGGGAGCTGAAAGAGCAGGGAATCAAGCCAAATACGATCCGTCTCTCTATCGGAACGGAACATATTGACGATATCCTAGAAGATCTGGAGACCGCATTTGAAAGACTGAAATAGGAAACCGGCAGAAAGAGTTTTGAACAGGAACGTTCAGAACTCTTTTTTTATCCGCAGGATCCCGGCTTCCGTAAAAGAGACCATGAGCACAACAATCTGCCCGGCAAAATTGTACGATGAAATTTGTGGAAAACGTATATTACAAATGTCACAACTTATGTGATGATTGTAACAAGTTTACAAAAGCGAATTGACTTTTAGTACTCCAATGATATGATAAAGATAAAATTCAGACGGAGAAGGAGGGCGTTATGAGAAAGAAAAAAATCATGGTAGCAGGACATATTTCTCTCGATATTACCCCAGAATTCCAAAATTCCGGTACACAAAAATTTTCGGAAATTCTAAGGCAGGGGAAACTGATCAATGTAGGACCAGCTCAGATGGCATTGGGAGGAGCGGTCTCCAATACCGGGCTTGCTCTGGACAGGCTGGGAGCCGATGTAGTTCTGACAGCGAAAATCGGGACGGATCTTTTCGGGGATATCATGATGAAAAAGCTGGAGGAATACGGATGTACGATGCACCTGATCCGGGATGAAGCGGGAGTCACCTCTTATACGATCGTACTGGCTCCAAAAGGGAGTGACCGGGCATTTCTACACGATCCCGGCAGCAATCATACCTTCTGCACGGAGGATCTGCATTGGGAAGAAATGAAACAGGCGGATTATTTCCATTTTGGATATCCGACTCTGATGCGCCGGTTTTATGAAAATGGAGGCGCAGAACTGCTGAAATTATATCAAACAGTGAAGGATGCGGGCCTTACTTCTTCTTTGGATCTGGCAGCAGTCGATCCGGACTCTGAAGCGGGGCAGTGTGACTGGGAAACCATATTAAAGCAGGTCCTTCCCTATGTGGATTTTTTTGTGCCGAGCATCGAAGAACTGGCCTATATGATAGACCGAAACAAGTATCAGGAATGGCAGGAACGAGCGCAAGGGGAGGATATTGTATCGATCCTTTCCCTGAGCAAAGATGTCAAGCCTCTGGCTGAGAAGGCATTGTCCTATGGATGCGGAGCTGTCCTGTTAAAATGCGGCGCGGCCGGCATGTACTTAAAAACTTCGGGAAAAGAGAGAATGAAAACAGTGGATGCGGACCTGGAAGGCTGGGACAATGTAGAGCTCTTTGAAGACAGCTTTGTCCCGGAACGGATTTTGTCCGGAACGGGAGCCGGCGACACCAGTATCGCTGCATTTCTGTACGCTGCCATGCAGGGATGCACTCCGAAAGAAAGCGTCGAATACGCCGCGGCTACCGGCGCGTGCTGCGTATCCACATACGATACGATCAGCGGGTTAAAGTCTTTCCCGGAATTAAGAGAAAAAATAGAAGCAGGCTGGAAAAAGCAGAAAATGATAAAAGAATAGGAGGAAAATGACATGATTGTATCCATGAAAACCGTATTAGACATAGCGGATGCGGAAAATATGGCCATCGGAGCCTTCAACGTGACAGAACTGGAAGGAATTCAGGCAGTATTAGGGGCGGCAGAAGAGCTGGGGAAACCGGTCATCCTTCAGTTTGCTCCGGTACACGAAGCGTATATCTCTCTGAAAACAATCGGACCGGTTATGGTGCTGATGGCAGACAGGGCGAAAGTACCGGTATGCGTTCATCTGGATCACTGCGATCGTTTTGACATGATCCGGGAGGCACTGGATATGGGATTTTCCTCTGTCATGTATGACGGGTCCATGCTGCCTTATGAAAAAAACTGCGCATACACAAAAACTGCGGTGGAAATCGCCAGACAGTACGGCGCATCGGTGGAAGCGGAAATCGGAGCCATGAACAGTGAAGATGGAAAAGCACAAAATGACTGCTATACCGATCCGGAAGAGGCGGGAAAGTTTGTCAAGGCGACGGGGATCGATGCACTGGCATGTTCGTTCGGAACCGTCCATGGCTTATATACCGCAGAACCAAAACTGGATTTTGAACGAATTCAAAACATCCGCGAAACCATCGGAATCCCGATTGTCATGCATGGCGGAAGCGGGGTCAGCGACGAGGATTTCAGAAAATGCATTGACCGGGGTGTAAGAAAAATCAATTACTATACATACCGCGCAAAAGCAGGCGGGGAATACGTAAAAAAGAAATGCATGGAAACAGAAGGGCCGGTATTTTTCCACGATATTACCTGTTGGGCAAGAGACTGCATGAAAGAGGATGTCCTTCATGCCATGCGCGTTTTTTCCGGGTGCGAAAAGGAGGAATAAAGAGATGAAACGTTCCGAAATCAATCAGGCATTAAAAAATATGGAGAACATGATCCAAAAATGCGGGTTCCATCTGCCGCCGTTTTGCAGCTTTACGCCGGAGGAATGGAAAGAAAAAGGACATGAGTATGACGAAATCCGCGACAATATGCTGGGATGGGACATCACGGACTACGGTCTTGGCAACTTCCGAAAGATCGGATTCTCTTTGATTACCCTCAGAAACGGAAATACACATATGGAGAAATATAAAAAAACTTATGCGGAAAAGCTGCTTTATCTGGAAGAAGATCAGGCGGCGACCATGCATTTTCACTGGACCAAAATGGAAGACATCATCAACCGTGGAGGCGGCAATGTGCTGATCCGTGTATATAATTCCAAAGAGGACGGATCATTTGACGATACAGATGTCACCATCCACAGTGACGGCAGGGAATATACGGTTCCGGCGGGAACACAGATCAGGCTGACGCCGGGAGAAAGTATTACGGTAACTCCGTATCTGTATCATGATTTTGAAGTGGAAAAAGGAAGTGGAGCAGTCCTTTTGGGGGAGGTTTCCATGTGCAATGACGATAATACGGATAATCGTTTCTATGAAACGATGGGAAGATTCCCGAAGATCGAAGAAGATGAACCCCCTTATCGGCTGCTGTGCAATGAATATCCGCCTGCGCCGTAGGAAAATCGGAATGGATCGTGCTGTGCCAGGCAGACAACACAACAAGCTGTCTGTCGCGCAGCACTTTTTTTTGCCCTGATATATGACATTTGTCATTTAACTTATTGCAAATGTCATATGGAAATCGTTACATTGTACACATGCACAAAAAATAGCGCTTTGATATGATAAAACTATCAAAAATACACAAAGAAAAAGGAGGAAAGATTATGAAAAGAAAAGTGTTAAGTGTATTGCTTGTGGCAGCGATGGCAGGAACCATGTTGATGGGATGCAACAGCGGAGACAGTGATTCCGGCGGATCGGATAAGGGCGACAAACATTACAAATTCGCCTACACCTGTATGGACGGAACAAACCCGTTCTTTGTGACGATCGAAGACAAGATCAAAGAACTGGTAGAGGCAAAGGGCGATGAACTGATTTCTACAGACCCGGCAAATGATGTTTCTCTTCAGATTACCCAGGTAGAAGACATGGTATCACAGAACATCGATGGAATTTTCCTGAATCCGGTTGAGGCAGAAGGAATCATGCCGGCACTTGATGCACTGAAAAATGCAGACGTACCGATCGTAAACTTCGATACAGAGGTAGCGGATATGTCCTATGTAGCATCTTATACCGGATCCGATAACTACAATGCAGGAAAAGTTTGTGGAGAAGACCTTGTAAAGAAATGTCCGGACGGCGGAAAAATCATTGTCCTGGATTCCCCGACCATGAACTCGGTTACAGACAGAACCAATGGTTTCCTGGACGCTATTGAAGGCCATGGATTTGATATCGTGGCACAGCAGGATGCGAAAGGAAATCTGGAAGTATCCATGGGTATCGCAGAAGACCTCCTTCAGGGCAACAGAGACGTTGTAGCCATCTTTGGAGGAAACGATCCGACAGCACTTGGCGCATTGGCAGCAGCAAATGCAGCAGGCCTGAAAGACGTAAAGATTTACGGCGTTGACGGTTCACCGGACGTAAAATCCGAACTGGCATCCGGAGACTCTCTGATGGAAGGTACCGGAGCACAGTCTCCAGTTGCAATCGCAGAGAAAGCAGTAGAAATCATGTATGACATTATGGACGGAAAAGAAGTAGACGACCGTTATCCGGTTGATACATTCCTGATTACTGCTGACAACGTAGATGAATACGGTACAGACGGCTGGCAGTAAAAAAGAACAGATTTCCGGGGAACAGATCCGCGTCCGTTCCCCGGAAAGAAGGAAAGCAAAACAGGAAGTGGGTGAAAGCGTGAGCAAAAATGTGCTTTTGGAAATGAAACATATACATAAGCGCTTTGCAGGAGTGCATGCACTGAATGATATCAGCCTGGAACTGCACGCAGGAGAAGTACATGCCCTCCTTGGGGAAAACGGAGCCGGAAAGTCGACACTGATCAAAGTCCT
>ERZ1643246.1424-NODE-1424-length-26087-cov-8.101875_pt1 | contig 26087 bp, 22 predicted proteins | sample MGYA00579265_ERZ1643246 | MGnify/ENA primary metagenome ERZ1643246 (study PRJEB29033, sample SAMEA4952261) | chicken gut metagenome | biome: Broiler Chicken; feature: Gastrointestinal Tract; material: Caecum | place: Ireland | collected 2018 | study: Broiler...
TTTGGCTCTGGATGTTTTAAATAATGCAGGGATAGAGGACGAAAGAGAGTTTTATCTCGACCCTTATTTAGAGCAAATTAAGGTGTATAATCCACTTCCGGCAGTCAAGCACTCAGAAGCATTGCAGATCATAACAAACGCCGGACGGTGTGCTTTGTTTGGATGTAGGAAAGCATGGTCTGTATCCTGTCCTGCTCGGCAGATTTCATTAGTGCATGAGCCAGCCCAAAAGAACGGATTTCTTCAAGAAGAATCCAGATTTCAGAAAACAAATTTTTCATCTAGAATTCGGAAGCAGGGGCATCCTGAATAGACAGTGCTTTATTGGGCAGAGACAGGATCTTTTTCTGTCGTTTTGTGCTGAAATGTGATATAATAACCGCGTTGCGTGCGATTAGACGCTGCACGGCGGCAAAGGAGGAATATATATGGACAACAGTCATTTTTCGACAATGATAAATCATTTTCAGCAGGGAATATTTGGAGCCCTGAATGAAAAAAAGGAAGAACTTATAAAGGAAGGGCGCAGAGTTTATAATCTGTCTGTGGGAACACCGGACTTTCAGCCTGCACCTCACGTAATGAAAGCGATGGAAGAGGCCTGCAGAAAACCGGAGAATTACAAGTATTCTCTAGCTGACCTGCCGGAGCTTCTGGAAGCGGTGCAGTATCGATACAAAAAGAGATTCGGCGTGGATATCACCACGGATGAGGTAATGTCAGTCTATGGCTCTCAGGAGGCGATGGCGCATATCGGGATGATCTTCTGTGATCCGGGAGATGTAATTCTTGTTCCGAATCCGGGATATCCAATGTTCGAAATGAGTGGAATTATGGCGAAAGCGGATGTACAGTATTATTCCATCAGCGAAGAGAACGGGTATCTGCCGGATCTTGACAGTATTCCGGAAGAGACATTAAAGAAAACAAAGTACATGATTGTTTCTTATCCGCTGAATCCTGTATGTGTGTGTGCTCCGGATGATTTTTACAAAAAACTGATTGCCTTTGCAAAGAAAAACGATATCGTGATCCTGCATGATAATGCATATTCGGATATTACATTTACAGAAAAGCCGGGAAAATCCTTCCTTGCATATGAAGGCGCAAAAGATGTAGGAGTGGAGTTTTATTCTCTTTCAAAGTCGTATAATCTGACGGGCGCAAGAATTTCTTTTGTAGTAGGAAATAGGGATATCATCCGTAAATTCCGGCTGCTCAGGTCTCAGATTGATTATGGTATTTTCTATCCGGTGCAGTATGCGGCTATTGCTGCATTGACCGGGCCGGATGATTTTATTGAAGAGCAGCGCAGAGAATACGGAAGACGTAACCGTGCGCTCTGCGGAGGCCTAAGGAGAATCGGCTGGAATGTGCCTGACAGTCAGGGAACAATGTTCGTGTGGGCACGGATTCCGGAAGGATATGATTCTTCCGTTGATTTCTGCATGAAACTGATGGAGCGCACCGGCGTAATCGTAACACCGGGAAGCGCATTTGGAACAGGCGGGGAAGGATATGTAAGGATGGCTCTTGTAGTGGATGAAAAGACTATTGCAGAGATACTGGATGTGCTCGAACAGTCGGGAATATTCCGCTCATGAGGAATGCGGGCAGAATAGAAATTAAAAACTGATTTTGAAAGAGGAGAAGCGAGGGTATATATGGATTACAATGAAGCTGTAAATGCGGCAAGAAAGTGTATCGGTCCTTACTGCAAGGCATGCCCGGTTTGTAATGGCGCGGCATGCAGAAATACAATGCCGGGACCCGGGGCGAAAGGAACCGGTGAACTTGCTGTGAGAAATTATCAGAAATGGCAGGAAATCCGTATTAATATGGATACGATCTGTGAACAGAAGGAGCTGAATACAGAGATAGAGCTTTTTGGACAGAGGTTCTCTTATCCTTTTTTTGCTGGGCCGGTAGGTGCGGTGAAGCTGCATTACGGAGATAAATATACAGATCAGCAGTATAATGAAATACTTCTCAGGGGCTGTGCGGAAAACAGGATTGCGGCATTTACCGGAGACGGAACAGATTACAATGTCATGATTGAAGCCACAAATGCGATCGGCCAGCTGGGCGGACAGGGAATACCGACAGTTAAGCCATGGGATATGGATACGATAAGGGAAAAAATGGAACTTGTGAAAAGGTCAGGCGCATTTGCAACTGCCATGGATATTGATGCTGCAGGACTTCCTTTTCTTCAGAATTTAAATCCTCCTGCGGGAAGTAAATCAGTGAATGAGCTCAGGGAAATCGTAAAGATGGCAGAGATTCCTTTCATTTTAAAGGGAATTATGACACCGCGTGGAGCGCTGAAAGCTGTGGAGGCAGGAGTACAGGGAATTGTAGTTTCAAACCATGGAGGCAGAGTTTTGGATCAGTGCCCTGCTACAGCGGAAGTACTGCCGTCTATAGTAAGAGCGGTCAGGGAATCGGGAAGCCGGATGAAGATATTCGTGGACGGAGGAATCCGTACAGGTGTAGATGTATTTAAGGCACTGGCGCTTGGGGCAGATGCTGTATTGATTGCCCGCCCTTTCGTGACAGCGGTCTATGGCGGACAGGAAGACGGAATCTCAGCTTATGTAGATAAGATCGGAGCGGAACTGAAGGATACAATGCGTATGTGCGGTGCATTTTCTCTGGATGAGATAAACAGCGATATGATCTGGAGATAAAATGCAGACGAAGTAAATACAGGAGTGAATCAGATGAAAAGAATAGCAAAATTCGAGAAAGTAAGTTTTGAACAGTTTCTGGAAGGGTGGGGGAACACCCTCGGAATAACGGATGAGAAAGAAATCAGGGAGATATTTGACAATATACGTCTTCCGAAACGCGCGACTGCAGGAAGTGCAGGATATGATTTCTTTGCTCCTGCGGCTGTTACACTGAGACCGGGCGAGACAATCAAGATCCCTACAGGAATCCGCGTGTGGATGGAACCGGAGTGGGTGCTCAAGTGTTATCCGAGAAGCGGACTTGGTTTCAAATACAGACTGCAGCTCAATAATACTGTAGGTATTATCGATAGTGACTACTATTATTCAGACAATGAGGGACATATATTTGCCAAGATTACAAATGATTCCAATGAAAATAAAACTCTCAGTCTGAAAGCGGGCGAAGGTTTCATGCAGGGAATCTTTGCAGAGTATGGTATTACGCTGGATGATAATGCAACAGGTGTGCGCAATGGCGGATTTGGGAGCACTACAAATTAATTCATGGAGACAGATAAGCTGATATGCCCGAACAGGTATCTGTCTGTGTCTGTACAGCTTACAAAAATGTAATGTAAATTAAGAAAAACGTAAGAAGATATAAGGGAAGAACACAGATTTATCCGGTATACTTTATGTATGAAAGGAGTACTTGCATACTATGAAATGGATTAAGCGTCTGTGTTCTTTTCTTATTCTGGCAATCGTGATACTCTGCGGTGTGCTCTGTGTGAAAGGATACATAGATTACAGGGAAGCACTTGATAATAAAAGCGTAGAGCAAATGGCAGAAGAGATTGAGTCAATCGATAATTATACGACAATAGATGAACTGCCGCAGGATTATATCAATGCCGTGCTGGCAGTTGAAGACAAACGGTTTTATTCTCATCCGGGAGTCGATCCTGCTGCCACATGCAGGGCTTTAATCAATGATATTAAGGCGGGATCCTACGTGGAAGGCGGAAGCACTATTACCCAGCAGCTGGCTAAAAATCAGTATTTTACACAGGATAAAAAGCTTGTACGAAAAGCAGCCGAGATGTTTATGGCTTTTAAAATTGAATCAGTTCTGGATAAAGATAAGATCTTTGAATTGTATGTTAATTCTATATTTTTCGGGAACGGATATTATTGCGTAGCTGACGCTTCATGGGGCTATTTTGGAAAGGCACCGTCAGAAATGGATTTTGATGAATGTACTCTTCTTGCAGGCATTCCAAATGCACCGACGAATTATAACCCTGCTGCCAGCCCGGAACTGGCCAGAGAACGTCAGGCACAGGTGATTGAAAAGATGAAGAAGGCGGGGTATATTTCAGAGGAATAAGGGAAATCTAACCATAGATAACAATCCAGCCGTCTAGCTGAAAGGAGAGGCATCTATGGTAGAAAAGAACTGTAAAAAGTTAAGCACCTCATTTGAGGAGAATATCAGATATATGAATGAAATCCTTCCGGTATCCGAGAGTTTTGACATTATCAGGAGGGATATTATGATAGGAGGAAAAGCGTCCGTGTTCTATTATATTGACGGATTCATTAAAGATGAAGTCATGCTGAAGATCATGGACTCTTTTCTTTCTGTTTCAGAAACAGATATGCCGGAGGATGCAGAAGGTTTTATACAGAATATGGTGCCTTATGTGGAGATTGATCTGGCAGAAAATTATGATCAGGTCATACGGAATGTTCTCTCCGGTCCTGCAGCATTATTCATCGACGGCTATAAGGAATGTATTATACTGGACTGCCGTACCTATCCTTCCCGGAGCGTGGATGAACCGGATAAAGACAAATCGCTTCGGGGATCGCGTGACGGTTTTGTTGAGACTATTGTTTTTAATACTGCGTTGATGCGAAGGCGGATCCGCGACCCGCATCTTATTATGGAAATGACAGAAGCCGGACAGTCATCCCGGACTGACATCGCGATCTGCTATATGAGCGATCGTGTCGACAAAGCACTGCTTGATAATCTGAAAAAGAGAATAGATAATCTTCAGCTTGATGATCTGCGCATGAATCAGCAGAGTCTGGCTGAAGCACTGTTTAAACGGAAATGGTTTAATCCGTTCCCTAAATTCAAATATACTGAACGGCCGGATACAGCTGCCGCCTGTCTGCTGGAGGGAAAAGTGGTCATCCTTGTCGATAATTCTCCATCGGCAATGATCCTGCCCACATCCGTACTGGATATGATAGAGGAAGCAAATGATTATTATTTTCCGACAATTACAGGCGTATACTTGAAAGTGACAAGATCACTTATCACGATAGCCACTGTGTTTTTTACTCCGCTTTATCTGTTGTTTATGCAGAATCAGGAATGGCTGCCGGAAGCCTTTGAATTTGTTGCAGTGAGAGATACGGTAAATATTCCATTGATATTCCAGTTCCTTCTGCTGGAGATTTCAATAGACGGACTGAGGCTGGCTGCTATGAATACACCGACCATGCTAAGTACTCCTCTCAGTGTGATCGCTGGTATTGTAATGGGAGAATTTTCCGTGCAGTCCGGATGGTTCAACAGCGAAGTAATGCTCTATATGGCTTTCGTTGCCGTGGCAAATTATACCCAGCCTAACTTTGAGCTTGGATATGCACTGAAATTCATGAGGCTGATGCTCCTGATACTGACTGCACTGTTTGATATATACGGATTTATAGCAGGGTGTATTCTGGTTCTCTGTTTTCTTGCATTCAATAAGACATTATCAGGAAGAAATTATCTCAATGTAAAATTGAATTAGTATAAATGACAGTCTGTGCATATCAGGCTGTTATTTAACGTTTTATAGAAAATGTTAAAATATTTTGATTAACAGTATAAAAAATGTTATGATAATTGAAGTGAAAGGTTTGCGCGTATATATATATCCCGCTGCGCGGAATCAAAATAACAGTTAATCAGGGAGGAAAACCAAGATGAGAGATTATGTAATTACAGTGAACAGTACGGTTGATGTTCCGAAAGAATGGCTTGAGGAGAGAAATGTTCCTGTTGTACCGCTGAAATATACAATTGACGGAGAGACTTATACAGATATGGAAGGTCTTTCTGCAAAAGAGTTCTTTGCGAAATTGAGAGAAGGAAAGATGTCTACCACATCTCAGGTAAATCCGGAAGAGGCGGCTGCTTTGCTCGAGCCATATGTAAAGGAGGGAAAAGATATCCTTCATCTCGGTTTTTCTTCCGGACTGAGCGGTACTCTTAACAGTATGAGAATTGCAGGCGGGATGCTTGAGGAAAAATATCCCGGAGCAAAGGTGATCGTAATTGATACTCTCTGTGCCTGCCTTGGAGAAGCGCTTCTGCTGCATCATGCGCTGAAACAGAAGGAAAAAGGAATGACAATTGAGGAACTGGCACAGTGGACGGAAGACAACAAACTGCATGTATGCCATGATGTAACAGTGGATGATCTGAACCACCTGCACAGAGGCGGCCGCATTTCAAAGACCACGGCTGTGCTTGGAACTCTGGTACAGATCAAACCGATTATACATATGGACAATAACGGAAAACTTCAGGTTATCGGGAAAGAAAGAGGACGCAAGAAATCTCTTAATAAAATCGTGGACATGGCGGCGGAACAGGCGAAAGGATGGGATAACGACATAATAATGATCACTCACGGCGACTGTATCGAAGATGCAGAATATGTGGCAAAACTCGTCCGCGAGAAAATGGGTATCGATAACATTCTGATCAATAATATCGGAACTGTCATTGGAAGCCATACCGGACCGGGAGTTGTAGCGGTGTTCTGTATGGGAAACAAGAGATAAACGTATTCATCCATTGAGGGATAATGATTTCAGCTTCAGTTACAGACGCCGGAATCATTATCCCTTCATTGTTGAAAGCGTTATCAAATCAGGAGCTTCTCATGTGTGTCGTATTCCAATTTCGTAGAGTATGACATCTGTTATGTATTTCCCGTCTTTCAGCTCTGTGTGCAGGGTGCCGGAATATTTCTTTACTGTTTCTTCCGCGTTTTTCATTCCGAGCCCGTAAGGGGCTTTTTTGGTGTCTGTACACGGATTCTCCATATGCAAGAAAAGTGTTTCTTGCTGCCATGTGACTGAGAGGGTTACGCTTGAGGCAGCTGTGCATGAATTTATTGCATTGTCGAGCAGATTTCCCAGTATGGTCACCGTATCGGAGAAGGGAAGATCCAATCCGCGGGGAATCGAAAGAGCGGGAGAGCAGGAAATGTCTTTTTTTCCCATTTCTGCTAATTTGATATTGAGGATCGCGTCAAATGACGGATTGCCCGTTGATATGACCTGTTCAGAATGGGCGAGCAGCTCGTAAGTCTGATGAAGGTATGCCCGCAGCTCATCGGTTTTGTTTTTATCATACAGGATGGAGAGCGTCTGCAGATGATTTTTCATATCGTGGCGGATCTTTTGTATCTGTTCGAACGAACGGATCAGGTGCTGATAATGGTTTTCCTGATATTGGAGCTGCTGTCTGAGAAGGCTCTGCTCTTTTTCTCTCTGAAAATATCCCGTCAGTTTTTGCAAAAACTCCAAAAGTACAAGATTAATGAACAAAAACGTCGCCTGAACGACAAGGTGTAATATGTCAGATTCCGGTCTCGATAGGTAACTGCTGCTCAAAAGAGGGATAAGGGCAGCTGAGCTTGCAAAGATGCAGACTGGTATCAGGAGGAAGATAAACCACAATGACAGTGGAATATCTGTATCTATATTTCTGCACAGCCTCAGGACGACAAACAGAAGAATCCAGAGACCTGCGTGGAAAATGGCAATATACGTTATCACCCACTCACTGAAACGAGGAGTCATGTTTGTAATGTCATTTAGAACCATCATATAAGTAAAGACACTTGAAAACAGGCAGACTTCAAACAGCAGCTTCTTCCTAATATTTTTCGGATAAAAGGGGAGCAGGACCATGCTGACAGGAAGGGTAAAGTAAGTATTTCTGTATGATTCCGGCAGAATCATTATCAGCACTGCGAGTGCGGCGGACAGAGCAATACACATGCCTCGCAGATGAGCAATACGTCCATATATGCGCTCCCGAAGTTCCATAATAATGATCATGTCGATCAAACAGAGAAAGGTATTGAGATAAATATCATAATCTGTCAAGTATATCATTGCATTGTTCTCCATTTCATATATTCCAGATGCCCTGCGCGGACAGAAGTGCGGTATTTCCGGCTGATGGGAATGCGCTCACCTGTCTGGAGTTCTATTTCTGCCTCGCAGACAGCACGTATGTACTCCATATTTACAATGTAAGAAGCATGTGTCCGCACAAAAAGCATGGGATTGAGCTTGGAGATCAGATCCTGCAGCCGTCCGTAGAATGTATAGGATTCTTTCGGTGTATGGAGCGTGATACGGCGCAGATGCGATTCAAAATATACGATTTCCTGCAGCGGGATCTGATATTGTGCCCTGTCAATATGGAAGAGAAACATTTTCTTCCGGTCCGTACAGTAGTTCATGGCGTCTGAGAGCGCTTTCTGAAATACGCTCTTGTCAACAGGTTTGAGGATAAAGCGGTAGGGAAGCGTCTCAAAGACATGGTACACATACTCCCTGTAATCAGTGATATAGAGGATCAGCGCATACGGGTCGCGTGCTCGAATGGATGCCGCAGTCTCAATTCCGGAAATGCCGGGAAGAGAGATGTCCATCAAATAAATTGAAAAGCCGCTTCCTTTCCGTTCAAGGCTGGAGAGGAGTTCTTCGCCGGAAGAAAAGACCTCTGCCGGACAGCTGCTGTACAGTTCGTGGATATAGTTTTCAAGCTGAGACTGTACCGAGACATTGTCTTCGCAGATGGCGATAGATAACATAATATATTCCTCCAGATATTCGTACTTGATAATAGTATAATTCTTCTGAATGAAGCAGGCAAGCATCTGATACGTTCAAAAATGACATACAGACATACCGGAAATGACAGCCTCGCAATATAATCTGTTTTTTCTGTTACGATATAGTCAGACCAAAAATCCGATGAAAATTTAGAAAGTGAGGAGGAAAGGGAAGAAAATCATGAAAGAAAAAGAAAGCGTAATCCTATGGACGGCAATAGCGGTTGTGCTGTTCTGCTGTGAGCTTATTGCAGTGACGCTTACCCCGCTTGCAAAAATAGGGAACGGTACACAGTTTGGAAGTACCGGGATGTACTTTAACCTTATGATATGCGGTGGAAGTTATATGGTTCCATTGATTTTTTACTGTTTGAATATCAGGCTTATGAAATATGTTATTGCATGTGTCAATGCTCTGTGGCTCATCTGCCATCCCGTGATCGCAGTGATCTGCTTTATAACTGCATTTTTGACTGCGTCCGGAATGGCAGAGTTTCTTAGCTGTATTATTGCAGGCGGACTGGCGGCTGCCGGCTTTGCGGCGGATATTCTGTGGTATCCTATGTGCAGGAAGAAAAAGTGAATTCGTGTTTTTTAATAGATGCCGCTTCATCAGCAAAGGTATAATAACTGAATTTTATTCAGCCAGCACCTCCCACATCTCGTAGAGCTCCTCCAGTCTCTTCTCATTTGCCGCGTGCTCTTTTGCAAGTTCTTGGCATTTGACGGAATTAGAGTAGACTTCTTCAAGTGTCAACTCGTGATCGATCTGTGCATTCCGTTCTTCCATGCGGCTGATCTCTTCCTCAGTTTTCTTGAGATCATTTTTACGTTTGCGCTCTTTTGCCTGCTGTTCTTTCTGCTCCTGCCAGCTGAGCTTAGAGCCCGGAGAGGCGGTGCCGGCGGAGTTCTGCAAAGATGCAGAAGAAGCAGAAGAGTTTCCGCCGGCAGCTGGAGAAACAGGAGCACTGCCTGATGCGTAAGCGCGGGTGAGTTCTTCCTTTTTCTCCAGATAATAATCGTAATTTCCAATATAGTTTACAAAAGTCTGATTTACCAGTTCAAGGATCCTCGAGGCTGTGCTGTTAATAAAATATCTGTCATGGGATACATAAAGCACAGTTCCGCTGTAGTTGTTGAGGGCCTCCTCCAATATCTCTTTTGATGCAATATCCAGATGGTTGGTGGGCTCATCGAGGATCAGAAAGTTCGCTTCGGAAAGCATGAGCTTTGCGAGAGAGACACGTCCCTTTTCACCGCCGCTCAGGGAACGGATCTCTTTAAACACTTCATCACCGGTAAACTGAAAGGCGGCAAGTGTATTACGGATCTGCGTGTTGTTCAGTGCCGGATAGGCATCGGAAATCTCATCAAATATCGTTTTTTCATCGTGGAGCACATGGTGTTCCTGATCGTAATACCCGATCTGGACCTTTGCACCGAGTGTAAAGGAACCGCTATCCGCTGTCTGCACTTGGTTCAATATCTTCAAGAGTGTTGTCTTTCCGGTTCCGTTGTCTCCGATCACTGCAACATGTTCTCCGCGCTTGATCTCAAAATTGACGTCGCGGAAAAGCACCTGTCCGTCAAACTGTTTGGAGAGGTTCTCTACAGTCAGGACATCATTGCCGCTGACGCAGGACGGCTCAAGGGTAAAATGCATCTCTGTGTTTACTTCCACTGGTTTTTCCACTGGTTTGATCTTTTCAAGCATCTTTTCTCTGCTTTCTGCACGGCGGATAGATTTTTCCCTGTTAAATGATTTTAGTTTGTCGATTACAGCCTGCTGGTGTTTGATTTCCCGCTGCTGGTTATAGTACTCTTTAAGGCGTGCGTCACGCAGCTGCTGTTTCTTTTCTGAGTATGCTTTATAGTTACCCATATACATGCGGATTTCGCCATTTTCGATCTCTACGACTTTCGTTACAACGCGGTTTAGAAAATAACGGTCATGAGAGACAATAAATACGGCGCCCGGATAATTGATCAGATATGTTTCAAGCCATGCGATGGAATTCAGATCCAGATGGTTGGTAGGTTCGTCGAGCAGAAGTATATCAGGATTGGTCAGCAGCAGCTTTCCGAGAGCTACGCGGGTTTTCTGGCCTCCGGAAAGAGTATCCGTCTTTTTGGAAAAATCATCTTCGGAAAATCCGAGTCCTTTCAATACCCCGGTGATTTCGCTCTCACAGGCATATCCGTTGCGTGCTTCAAATTCAGACTGAAGACGATTGTATGTATCCAGACGGCTTTCCAGTTCGTCGCCCGAAAGTGATTTTAATTCGAGTTCGATGGAACGTATTTTCTGTTCCATTTCAAAAATATCTGCTTTAGCGGACCTCAGCTCATCATAGATCGTGCCGTCAGGCAGCATATTCTGGTGTTGTGCCAGATAGCCGATGGTCTTGCCTTTTGCAAGGATAATTTCACCGCCGTCTGACGGCTCCTCGTTCATGATCATTTTTAATATTGTAGATTTACCGGCACCGTTTATTCCGACAAGAGCAGCCTTTTCCCGTTCTTCTATATGAAAAGAGCCCTCTCGGACAATTATACGTTCGCCGAATGCTTTCTTAAGATTGTGACATGCGAGTATCATATCGGTACTCCTCCTCTCAGATATTCATTATAACTGATATAGACAAAAAAGAAAGTAAAAATTGACATAAGTTTAACTATTCTATATAATAAGACAGAATATGATAGGAAGCGCATAGGTGAACATAATCCATCCGCGGAAGGCTGTATATTAGAGCAGGAGGAACGCTATGCGATGGAAGGTGGTAAGATTTGGAACATAGAAAAATATCCCGTGCGGTGATTTCCCGTCTGCCGAGATATCACAGATATCTCGGCGATCTTCTTGAAGAGGGAGTAGAAAGGATATCCTCCAATGATCTGAGCAAGAAAATGCAGGTTACGGCATCGCAGATCAGGCAGGATCTCAATAATTTCGGCGGGTTCGGACAGCAGGGGTACGGGTATAATGTCAAGTACCTGTACACAGAGATCGGTAAAATACTGGGGCTGGATAAGACACATAACTTTATTATCATTGGCGCAGGTAATCTCGGACAGGCGCTTGCCAATTATGCATCCTTTGAGAGAAGCGGATTTATTTTGAAAAGTCTTTTTGACGTAAATCCCAGACTGGAAGGAATGTCCATCCGGGGAGTGCAGGTGAGAATGATGGACGAACTGGTTGATTTCCTTGGAAATAATGACATTGAGATCGCAGCGCTGACGATTCCGAAATCAAAGGCAGTTGAAGTGGCGGATATTCTTGTGGAAAACGGGATCAAGGCAATCTGGAATTTTGCACACACAGATCTGACACTGCCCAAAGATGTTGTCGTAGAGAGTGTCCATCTCTCAGACAGTCTGATGCAGCTGTCATACAATATCACACAAAAAAAGAAATTATGTAAAACTAAGTAGTGCAGAACAAAGATAACCCCGCAGCTTGCTGCGGGGTATGTTGTAAAAATATGTTTTAGGCATATCTCAGCTGACGGAGATGTGCAGTAAAATAATATCAGAATGAAAGAACGGTGATCAGATATGAGATATCTTCCGAACGGAGCTCAGATGAGCGCTGCTGACCGGCACACGATTGATGAAACAGGGCTTCCTTCTCTTGTTCTTATGGAACGGGCAGCACTGAAGACAGTGGAGGCTTTGCACGCACACGGGATTGATACTTCGCGGACACTTGTCGTATGCGGCAGCGGTAATAATGGCGGGGACGGTTTTGCCATAGCAAGGCTTCTCACAGAGGAAGGGGACTGTGCACATATCCTTTTTGCCGGCAGAGAATCCTCACTCAGCCCGGAATGCAGTGTACAGAAGAAGATTGCAGAAAAATTGGGGATCAGGATATTCACTGAAATACCGGAAGAAGAATATACTGTTATAATAGACGCAGTATTCGGAGTGGGGTTAAGCCGTGAAATAGCTGGAAAATATAAAGATATTATTTGCTGGATGAATGAGCAGAAGTGTGCAAAAACAGCAGTGGATATTCCATCCGGTGTCAATTCTGCTTCGGGTGAGATTATGGGGACCGCGTTCCGCGCAGATCTGACTGCGGCTATGGCATGTGTCAAGGCAGGGTGTGAGATGTATCCCGGCAAATTATATGCCGGGGAGACTGTTGCGCTGCCCATTGGAATAGATCCCGATTATTTCGCATCGGACAGTGAAGTGTATATCACATATGACCGTAAGGATATACCGCAGCTTCTTCCGGAGCGAAAAGCAGATTCTCATAAAGGCAGTTATGGTAAAGTGCTTATGATTACCGGGAGCAGAGGAATGGCAGGCGCTGCTTATCTGTCAGCAAGAGCCGCATATGCGGCAGGTGCGGGACTGGTACAGATCTATACGGCAGAATCAAACAGGGAAATACTCCAGCAGCTTCTGCCGGAGGCGGTAATTTCCTGCTATGAAGAATATGACGGCGATAAGCTTGCGGCACTGCTTGAATGGTCTGATGTGGTGTGTATCGGGTGCGGTCTGGGAACGGACAGTATTGCGGAACAGATACTGGAATATACATTAAAAAATATCAGCGTGCCATGTATTATCGATGCAGACGGCCTCAATCTTCTCTCAGGAAGAATGAAATTGCTGGAGAGTGTCAGTATACCGGTTGTTCTCACGCCTCATATGAAGGAAATGTCACGTCTGACGGGCCGTCCGGTCAGCGAGATCAAGAGCTGCCGCATGAAGATTCTTAAGGAGTTTACAGACAGATATCCTGTCACCTGCGTGCTCAAGGACAGCCGGACACTTGTGAGGAAAAAAGGACGTCATCCGTTCCTCAATCTTGCCGGAAACAGTGCAATGGCAAAGGCAGGTTCCGGCGATGTGCTCGCCGGCGTAATCACAGGTCTTACAGCTCAGGGGATGGAGACGTTTGATAGTGCGTCGCTTGGCGTATATATTCATGCCTGCGGCGGGGACGAGGCGCGGGATGAAAAGGGAAGCTACAGTGTGCTTGCCCGCGATCTGATCAGCGGAATCGAAAAAATCATGTCTGTAAAAGGACAAGAAAAACAGGAGAGATACAGCAATGAAACAGCATAATCGTGTGTGCGCCGAGATCGATCTTGACGCGATTGCATATAATATGGAACAGATGAGAAACAGGATCGGCGGTGATGCACGGCTGATCGCTGTTGTAAAGACAGACGGATACGGGCACGGCGCTGTGCCGATCGCTGAGATGCTTGAGGAATTCCCGTATGTATGGGGGTATGCTGTGGCCTGTCTGGAAGAGGCAGTCGAACTTCGCAGTCACGGTATAAAAAAACCGGTTCTTGTACTGGGATGTATTTTCCCGGATCAGTATGAAGAAATGATCCGCTGTGAGATCCGGCCGGCCGTATATACGGAAGAAATGGCAGAAGCCATGTCAGAGGAAGCACTCAGACAGCAGAAGAAAGCATATTTTCATATAAAAATCGACACGGGAATGGGAAGACTCGGTTTCCCGGTCAGCAGCAACAGCGCGGATATCATCGAGAGAATCAGCCGACTCCCCTATGTGGAATTGGAAGGCATGTTTACTCATTTTGCGAAAGCGGATGAAAAGGACAAAGAATATACTATGCTGCAGCACGCACGCTTTACGCAGATGATAGATCAGGTTGCGAAAAGAAACATCCCGATCCGGTATTTTGACTGCGATAATAGTGCGGGGATAATCGATCTTCCGGATCTCAGGCATGATCTGGCAAGAGCAGGCATCTCGACCTATGGAATGTATCCTTCTGATGAGGTGGAAAAGGATGCAGTAGATCTCAGGCCGGCGCTGTCGCTTATCAGCCATGTGACTTATGTAAAGGATGTGGAGCCGGGAACCCCTATCAGTTACGGAGGGACATTTGTAGCGCCGAAGAAAATGAGAGTTGCGACGATTCCGGTCGGATATGGCGACGGTTATCCGCGTTCCCTTTCAAACAAAGGAAGTGTACTGATTCATGGAAAACGAGCGAAAATACTCGGCCGTGTATGTATGGATCAGTTTATGGCAGATGTGACAGAGATTCCGGAGACAAAATTTATGGATCGTGTGACTCTGATCGGAGAGGACGGCAGTGACCGGATTACGGTGGACGAACTCGCAGAATTGAGCGGAAGATTCAATTATGAATTTGTCTGCTGTCTGGGCAAACGCATTCCGCGTGTCTACAGACGTAACGGCAGACTGATGGAAAGAGAAGGCGGCGAAGAATAACTCATCCGGAAAATCGGGGAAAGATCATTGAATACATCCGATGAATAAGGGAATACTGAAGTATGCAGATTGCATTTAGTAAGTGAATCGGAGTGTGAATTAATTGATGATCAGAAGAGGCGATATCTATTATGCCGATTTAAGTCCTGTGGTTGGTTCGGAGCAGGGAGGTATCCGGCCGGTTCTTGTGATACAGAATAATGTAGGAAACCGGCACAGCCCTACAGTGATCTGTGCGGCGATTACCTCAAAAATGAATAAGGCGAAACTGCCGACTCATATTGAAATCAGTACGAGAGACTATAAGATTGTTAAGAATTCTGTGATTCTGCTGGAACAGATACGGACGATAGACAAACAGAGACTTAAGGAATATGTCTGTCATATCGACGGTACTACGATGCATAAAGTGGATCAGGCTATCAGAGTCAGTCTGGAACTCACTACATAGTACGGTTCAAACAGACTTCTTTACAGAATACAAAAAGAATGCTAAAATTGAAAGGCATAATGTGCGCGAAAGCGCTAATATACAATTTATACCAGTTAGAAAAGAGGAGAATTTATGTCAGGACATTCAAAATTTGCCAATATCAAACATAAGAAAGAGAAAAATGATGCAGCCAAGGGAAAGATCTTTACGAAGATCGGACGTGAACTGGCGGTAGCAGTTAAAGAAGGCGGAGGCCCGGATCCTGCAAATAACAGCAGGCTTCGTGATGTCATCGCAAAGGCAAAATCTAATAATATGCCCAATGACACGATAGAAAGAAATATTAAGAAAGCAGCAGGCGAAGGTTCGGGAGATAATTACGAACATATTACATATGAAGGTTATGGTCCGAACGGTACTGCAATCATTGTAAAAACGCTGACAGACAATAAGAACAGAACCGCTTCTAATGTAAGAAATGCATTTACCAAAGGAAATGGAAATGTGGGAACGCCGGGGTGTGTTTCTTTTATGTTCGATGAGAAAGGACAGATTTTTGTTGCCAAGGAAGAATGCGATATGGATCCGGATGAGCTGATGATGCTGGCACTCGATGCAGGAGCGGAGGATTTCACAGAGGATGAAGAAAGCTATGAGATCCTTACTTCACCGGATGCTTTCAGCGATGTGCGGCTGAAACTGGAAGAGGAAGGCATCCCGATGGCGCAGGCGGAAGTGACAATGATTCCGCAGACATACGTGGAGCTGACTTCGGAGGAGGATATTAAGAATATCCAGAAGACCCTCGATCTTCTTGAAGAGGATGATGATGTTCAGGATGTATATCACAACTGGAATGAATAGAGGAATAGCAGTATGGAGACAGACAAACTTCTGGATGAGCTGAAAGAGCTGTATAATGTGACAATGGAATATGAATTCCATAAGTCCAGTTATGAAAAATATATGGAATCTCTCAAGTCAAAATACGCGGAACTGCTGGAAGAAACTGCCCGATGCTGTGACAGGACAGACGGCGGGGCGGAACGTATCGCCGCATGTATTCCGGAGTATGTCTGCGGCGAGCTGGAAAGAATCAGTTCCAGAAGAAAACGTGATCTGAAAGCACTGGATTACAAGATGAACATGGTATCTTATTTTGTTCCCCTGCTTGGTGAAATTCCGTCACTTCAGGCTAAAGACCTGACAGAACGCACCGTGGCAGTTTGGAATGAAAAAATGCCGGAATATAAGATCGGCCATTCTACATATGACAGCATTAAAGGCGGATTTAAAAAAGGTATTTTCTGTTATATTACGACAGCTGTGTGCAGGAGTATGGACAAGCCGGATGACTGCTATGAGCTTACCACTCTGCGCAGATACCGAGACGGATATCTGTCGGATACAGAGGAGGGCAGGGAAATTATCCGTGAATATTATAATATCGCTCCTACCATTGTGAAAAGGATTGACAGGCAGCAGAATTCTGATGCTGTTTACCGGAAAATATGGGAGACTTATCTAAATCCATGCATCCGGCTGATCGAGGAAGACAGAAATGAAGAGTGCAAAGGGCTGTATATCCGTATGGTGCGCAGCCTTGAAAAGAAATATTTATATTCATAAAATAAAATACAGGAGGAAATAGACAGATGAGTGACTATAGAATTGAGACAAAATGCATACAGTCAGGCTATGAGCCCGGAAACGGAGAACCCAGAATACTGCCGATTTATCAGAGCACCACATTCCGTTATACGAGCAGCGAGCAGATGGGCAGGCTGTTTGATCTGGAAGAATCCGGATATTTTTATACAAGACTTCAGAATCCGACAAATGATGCTGTCGCAGCAAAGATTAACGATCTGGAGGGAGGAGTGGCTGCAATGCTGACCTCTTCCGGACAGGCTGCTAATTTTTATGCTATTATGAATATTGCGCAGGCAGGGGACCATATCGTATGCGCATCTGCCCTGTACGGCGGCACATATAATCTCTATGCACATACGATCCGCAAAATGGGTGTGGAAGCTACGTTTGTTGATCCGGACTGCACAGAGGAGGAACTTGAGGCGGCTTTTAAAGATAATACAAAAGCTGTGTTTGGAGAATCTATAGCAAATCCTGCGCTTGTTGTTCTTGATTTTGAAAAATTTGCCAAGGCGGCTCATGCCCACGGGGTTCCGTTTATTGTGGATAATACGTTCGCGACACCGATCAACTGCCGTCCATTTGAATGGGGCGCGGATATCGTTACACATTCCACTACAAAATATATGGACGGACATGCTGCCTGCGTAGGCGGAGCTATCGTGGACAGCGGAAACTTTGACTGGGATGCCAATGCAGAAAAATTCCCGGGTCTGACAACTCCGGATGAGACATATCACGGCATCATTTATACAAAGAAATTCGGAAAAGGTGCGTACATTACAAAGGCAACGGCGCAGCTTATGCGCGATCTGGGGTCCATTCAGTCTCCGCAGAATGCCTTTTTGTTAAATATCGGACTTGAGACTCTTCATTTGAGAGTCCCGCGTCACTGCGAGAATGCTCTTAAGGTAGCGGAGTATCTGGAAAATCACGAGAAAGTGGCATGGGTGAATTATCCGTCCCTGCCGGGAAATAAGTATTACGACATAGCACAGAAGTATATGCCTAATGGAACCTGCGGCGTGCTGACATTCGGACTGAAGGGCGGAAGAGACGCTGCCGTTGAGATGATGGATAAACTTAAAATGGTTGCAATCGTAACACATGTGGCAGATGCAAGAAGCTGCGTTCTTCATCCGGCAAGCCATACACATCGTCAGATGAATGATCAGGAACTTCTTGAAGCAGGAGTACAGCCGGATCTGATCCGCTTTAGTGTAGGTATCGAGAATGTAGATGACATTATCGCTGATGTAGAGCAGGCGCTGAAGTAATTCATAAATGGTATGGATGTATACAATTTACATCCATACCATTTTTCGTATAAAAAAGACTGGTTTCTTTCATACTAATTTCTGTAAAACAGATAAATCAGTATTGAAGAAAGGCAGAATCAATATGGAGACGGACAGAACGCAGAATGAGAGAAACGAAGAAAACAAAGAAATTAAGGAAATGGGAACTCTTAAACTGGATAACGGCTATTCGAAACATGGGATTCAGTTATTAACTATAATCGGAGAGATTGAAGGTCATGAGACTGTATCCGGAAATACGAAAGCAACCAAGTACGAGCATCTTCTGCCAAGACTCGCGGAGGCAGAAGAAGATGAGAACACAGAAGGGATTCTGATTTTACTTAATACACTCGGGGGCGATGTGGAAGCAGGGCTTGCAATTGCGGAAATGATCGCTTCGCTGAGCAAGCCGACCGTATCCCTTGTGCTTGGTGGAAGTCATTCAATCGGCGGCCCGCTCGCAGTATCGGCAGATTATTCATTTATCGTGCCCACCGGAACGATGATAGTTCATCCGGTTCGCTCTAATGGAATGTTCATTGGTGTAATACAGAGTTACCGCAATATGGAGAAGACACAGGACAGGATAGCAGGATTTATTGCCTCACATTCCAGAATTACTCAGGAACGGCTGCTGGAACTGATGCTCGATTCCACCCAGCTTGTCAAAGATGTGGGGACAATGCTGGAAGGAGAGGAAGCGGTCCGGGAAGGGATTATTGATGAAGTAGGAGGTATCAGTCAGGCGCTGCGCAAACTTCATGAGCTTATAGAAGAAAGGCGCAGAACCCGGCAGCATGATGAATGCCGTAACGGCTGAAAAAATGTAATGACATGATTTTCAAATGATGATATACTATTATATAGTATGTTTAAATTACTAAGGGGGAATTCTATGGCTTCAAAATCTACAAAGGGCCGTAAAAATTCAAAAAGCAGACAGAAGAAAGTACAGCAGAATACAGAGCTGCGGGGAGAGATCATTATTCTGGCAGTACTTGCAGTATGTATTCTGTTAGTGCTCAGCAATTTCGGAGTCGGAGGAATCGTTGGGGAGGCGGTATCGTCCGTATTTTTCGGTTTATTCGGATTCATGGCTTATCTGCTGCCTTTTGTGCTGTTCGGACTTGCGGCATTTCTCGTGTCGAACAGGGGCAATGCTCATGCATATGTAAAGATTGCGGCTTCAGCCGTGCTGTTTTTTTTAATAACTGCTATTCTTGAGCTGATTTTTAATTCTTATACCCCGGGCACATCCCTGCTTTCATATTATACTGCGGCAAGCGAACACAGGAATGCAGGAGGTCTGGCAGGAGGCTGCCTGATCAGTCTGTTCTGTCCTCTGATCGGAGTGATAGGCACATATGTTGTACTCGTGATTTTATCCGTCATATGTGTGATCCTGATCACGGAGAAATCTCTTCTCGCACCACTTGGACGGCAGAGCAGAAAGGCTTATGAGGACGCGAAGAAAAAACGTCAGGAAACCGCGGCAATACGAGCAAAGAAACGGGAAGAAAAACAGCGGACAGAAAAAATACGGAAAGAAAGTGACGATGGTAAAGGAGAAAGGCGGACAGACCATAAAGTGTCCGGCGTATCTTTTGCTACTACACTTGGCGGAGATGAAACATCAGGGCGAAAAGGCAGAAGCAGGAAAAAGAAATCTCCTGATGTATATGAACTTATGCCGGAAGAAACCCAAAATGAAGAGTATATACAGGCAGAGCCGGAAAATACTTTTGTGATCAACCGGGCAGAACCTCAGGATGCTTCAATGGAAGAGACAGAACATATTTCAGACGGCGGTACAGGTCCGGGAATCGGTGAAATGGCAGAAACCGGGCCGGAAAATCCGGATAAGCGTACCGGAAGACGAAATAAAGTGAAAGAAGCGGCGGAAGTATCTGCGGAGACAGAAAATGTTGCAGCTGCCGTGGAGAAGGAGCAGGAAAAAGAATATCACGTCTATCACACTCCGCCTCTCAGTCTGCTGAAACGCGGAAAGAAAAGCGGAGGAGATTCGGACAGCCATCTTCGTGCTACGGCACTGAAACTGGAACAGACGCTGAAAAATTTTGGCGTAGGCGTCCATGTGACAAATGCCAGCTGCGGTCCTTCTGTTACCAGATATGAGCTTCAGCCTGAGCAGGGAGTAAAAGTGAGTAAAATTGTCGGTCTTGCCGATGATATTAAATTGAATCTCGCCGTAGCTGATCTGAGAATTGAAGCACCTATTCCCGGAAAAGCGGCAGTAGGCATCGAAGTGCCAAATAAGGAAAATACAGCTGTAATGCTGAGAGATCTGCTTGAATCTAAGGAATTTAAGTCAAGCGCATCTCCGATCACATTTGCAGTGGGAAAAGATATTGCGGGAAAAGTGGTTGTTGCAGATATTGCCAAAATGCCCCATCTGCTTGTGGCAGGCGCTACAGGATCGGGTAAATCAGTCTGCATCAATACGCTGATCATGAGCATTATATACAAATCGGATCCGGATTCGGTCAAGTTGATCCTTGTAGATCCGAAAGTAGTAGAGTTAAGCGTATACAATGGAATCCCTCACCTGATGATTCCGGTGGTAACAGATCCTAAAAAAGCGGCAGGGGCCCTTAACTGGGCAGTTGCCGAGATGGAAAAGCGCTATAAGCTTTTTGCAGAATATAATGTAAGGGATCTGAAAGGATTCAATGCAAAAGTTGAAAAGGGAGAGACAAGCGGGGAAATTAAAAAGAAACTGCCTCAGATCGTGATTATTATTGACGAGCTTGCAGATCTGATGATGGTGGCCCCGGGAGAAGTGGAAGGAGCTATCTGCCGTCTGGCGCAGCTAGCCAGAGCAGCAGGACTTCATCTTGTTGTAGCGACCCAGCGGCCATCTGTAAATGTTATTACAGGACTGATCAAGGCGAATATGCCGTCCAGAATTGCGTTTTCAGTTACGTCCGGCGTTGATTCAAGAACAATTATCGACATGAACGGTGCAGAGAAGCTGCTTGGAAAAGGCGATATGCTTTTCTACCCATCGGGATATCCGAAACCGGTTCGTGTACAGGGATCATTTGTTTCGGATAAAGAAGTGCAGGATGTAGTTGATTATCTAATCAGCAGCAACGGAAGCACGGTGTATAATGATGAACTGGAAGAACATATGAATACAAATCTTCCTCTATCAGGAACAGCGGCTGCATCAGAGGCGGGAGATGACAAAGATACATATTTCGTTGATGCCGGAAAACTTATTATAGATAAAGAAAAAGCTTCTATCGGAATGCTTCAGAGAATGTTCAAAATAGGTTTTAACCGGGCGGCCAGAATTATGGATCAGCTTGCAGAAGCAGGGGTGGTCGGACCAGAAGAAGGAACAAAACCTCGGAAAGTTCTTATGACAAAAGAGGAGTTTGAAGAATATCTCAATACTATTAAGTAGGCAGTTATAATAAGAAAAACACATATATCAGATACAGAAGAAAGAGGAGGAGACAGAATGAAGACGGATATTGAAATTGCACAGGAAGCAAAGCTTGAACACATTAAGAACGTTGCGGCAACAATCGGAATACAGGAGGATGATCTGGAATTCTACGGGAAATACAAGGCGAAACTTTCCGATGATCTGTGGGAGAAGATTAAAGACAACGAAGACGGCAAGCTTGTTCTTGTAACAGCTATTAATCCTACTCCTGCAGGAGAGGGAAAGACTACTACCACAGTTGGTCTCGGCGAAGCTATGGCAAAGCTGAATAAAAAGGCGCTTATTGCACTGCGCGAGCCTTCTCTGGGGCCGTGTTTCGGTATTAAAGGCGGTGCTGCCGGAGGCGGCTACGCACAGGTAGTCCCTATGGAGGACCTGAATCTTCATTTTACAGGTGATTTCCATGCAATTACCTCTGCAAACAATCTGCTTGCGGCTATGCTGGACAATCATATTCAGCAGGGAAATGCGCTCCGGATTGATCCGAGGCAGGTTGTATGGAAGAGATGCGTTGACATGAATGACCGTGTCTTAAGAAATATAGTGGTCGGTCTCGGAAACAAAACAGACGGCATGGTTCGGGAGGATCATTTTGTAATTACTGTTGCTTCCGAGATTATGGCAATCCTCTGTCTTGCCGATAACCTGGCAGATCTGAAGGAACGTCTCGGAAAAATCATTGCAGCTTATAATTTTGACGGAGACCCTGTTACAGCAGACGACCTGAAGGCTACAGGCGCAATGGCAGCACTCCTGAAAGATGCGATCAAGCCGAATATCATACAGACGCTGGAACATACACCGGCACTTGTTCACGGCGGACCTTTTGCCAATATAGCCCATGGCTGCAACAGTGTCCGTGCCACCAAGATGGCGCTGAAACTGAGCGATATCACAATTACGGAAGCCGGATTCGGAGCGGATCTGGGAGCAGAGAAGTTTTTTGACATTAAATGCCGCATGGCGGGGCTGAAGCCGGATGCAGTCGTTCTTGTTGCAACTGTACGTGCTTTGAAGTATAATGGAGGAGTTGCAAAGAGTGACCTTGCTGAGGAAAATCTGGATGCTCTTGCAAAAGGAATTGTTAATCTTGAAAAACATATTGAGAATATTCAGAAATACGGTGTGCCTGTGATTGTTACACTTAATTCTTTTGTAACAGATACAGATGCTGAAAATGAATACATCCGCAGATTCTGCGAGGAAAGAGGATGCGAATTTGCTCTTTCCGAGGTATGGGAGAAAGGCGGAGAGGGCGGTATTGCTCTTGCGCAGAAAGTACTTGATACTCTGGAGAAGAAAGAAAGCAATTTCCACCTGCTCTATGAGGATGAACTTTCGATCAGGGAAAAGATCGAAAAGATCGCAAAAGAAATCTATGGTGCCGACGGAGTAGTATATGAACCGGCTGCTCAGAGACAGATTGACAGAATAGAATCTCTCGGATTTGCATCTTTCCCTGTATGTATGGCGAAGAATCAGTATTCGCTTTCCGACGATGCAAAGAAACTGGGAAGACCAAGCGGCTTTGATATTCATATCAGGGAAGTATATGTAAGTGCCGGAGCAGGCTTTGTTGTCGCTCTTACCGGTGCGGTTATGACTATGCCGGGCCTTCCGAAGGTGCCGGCGGCAAACGGAATCGATGTTACAGAAGACGGAAAAATCACAGGACTGTTTTAGATAAAAGGAGTAGTCAATGACACAGTTAATTGATGGAAAGCAGATTTCAAAACAGATCAAAGATGAGTTGAGGGACGAAGTACAGCAGTTAAATGTTCAGGGAAAAAACGCCTGTCTTGCTGTTGTTCAGGTGGGAAATGACCCTGCGTCTTCAGTCTATGTTAACAATAAAAAGAAAGCATGCGCATATATAGGTATAGGTTCAAAGGCGTATGAGCTGCCTGAAAAGACGACAGAGGCAGAGCTTGTTTCTCTTGTGGAAGAACTCAACAGAGATGAAACGGTGAACGGAATACTTGTACAGCTTCCCCTGCCGAGCCATATTGACGAGGACAAAATTATAAGAACAATATCACCGGACAAAGATGTAGACGGATTCCATCCGGTCAGTGTGGGACGCTTATGGATAGGAGAAAAAGGCTTCCTGTCCTGTACGCCGGCGGGAATTATACAGCTTTTAAAACGTTCCGGTATCGAAATTGAGGGGAAAGAATGCGTGGTTGTCGGCAGAAGTAATATCGTTGGAAAACCAATGGCTGCGCTTCTTCTCAGGGAAAACGGAACTGTGACAGTAGCGCATTCACGGACAAAAAATCTGAAAGAAATAACAAAGAGAGCGGATATTCTTATTGTTGCTATAGGTAAGAAGCGGTTTATCACTGCGGATTATGTAAAAGAAGGGGCTGTAGTCATTGATGTCGGCATGCACAGAGATGAGAATAATCATCTGTGCGGTGATGTCGACTTTGAGGATGTGGCACCGCATACTTCTGCAATTACACCGGTGCCGGGCGGAGTCGGTCCGATGACGATAGCAATGCTGATGAATAACTGTGTGGAAACGATGCGTACTCAGGAGGAAAGACCATGAGATGTACCCATTGCGGAGCAATAATTCCGGATGATCAGGTGGTCTGCCCAAGATGCGGGACTGAAGTACAGATTGTTCCGGACTATAATCCGCTGGACGATGTCCTTACCAGAGAGGTGAAAGGCTCTGTAGAGGGGGCAACACGTCAGATACAGACGGATGATATCAGAAGATACAGACGAGATGACAGAACGAAGAATGTCAATTCAACAAGAGTTCTAAGTCAGGAAGAAATGGAACGGCTGCGTGAGCAGAGAAGACGTTCCGGAGGAAGAAGGCCGTCGGACGGCGGTTCACGCAGTACGGGAGAAGTGAATCAGAAGAAGCGCCCAACACATACTCAGAGACAGGACACAGCAGAATTAAGGCGTCTGCGTCAGCAGAAGAGACTGGAAGCGGCAAAACGCAAGAGACGGAACCTGCTTATTACATTGTTCCTGCTGGCTGCGCTGATTGCTGCCGGGATTTATCTCGTTTACCAGAATTCATATACTTCTATGGTTAACAAAGGATACAGAGCGATCCAGAGCCGTGATTATGATGCCGCTGAGAATTATTTTAACCGCGCGGTTACGAAGGACAAATCAAGACCTGAGGCATACACTGGCTGGGCGCAGATTTACGTAGATCAGGATGATCTGGAAAGTGCGGAAGATGTATTCCTTTCTGCCATAGAAACACAGCCGACAAATAAGCAGCTGTATCAGGCAGCCATTGATTTTTATATGGAAACGGAGCAGCCGGAGAAGGTCTCTGCTCTGCTCCAAGACTGTGAGGATCAGAATGTATTAAATGCTGTTTCAGATTATATATCGGCTGCGCCGGTATTTTCTCCGGATGCGGGGACTTACAATGAGGTGCAGGAGATTACAATTTCTTCTGAAACAGGCGGGGATATCTATTATACTACCGATGGTACAGATCCGACAGCGGAGACAGGCACAAAATATGAACAGCCTGTTCTTATCCAGACAGAAGGTGACTTTGAAATCCGTGCGATTGCAGTGAATGCAAACGGGATTCCGAGTACGGTGGCTTCATCTGAATACACAATAGAGTTCCCTATAGAAAACGCTCCGGCAGTAACGCCGTCAACAGGACAGTATACGGAACCTGCGCAGATTACGATTACAGTTCCGGAAGGTTATACGGCTTACTATACTATGGACGGCTCGACGCCCGATCCGCAATCATCTTCGACAGAAAAGTATACAGGACCTGTAGCCATGCCGGAAAATACCCAGACAATATTTAATGCAATACTTGTCAATAATCAGAACGGGAAAGCAACAGAAGTTACAACCAGAAACTATATTACGACCTCGGATTGACACGCTTTAGATCGGGAAAATTCCCGATATCAGAACGATGGTAAAATCGTATAGACAACCCTTGCAATGATAAAAATTATTATGTATTTTTACCAATACAAGGGTTGTTTTTTGTGTAAAAGAGAGCTATAATATGTGTGTTAAAAAAATAACAATAAATATAAAGGAGATGCAGGTTATGAGCAGATTTTGTTTACCAAGAGACATTTATCATGGAAAAGGATGTCTTGAAGAGCTGAAGAACTTAAAAGGGAAAAAAGCTATGCTTGTTGTAGGCGGCGGCTCTATGAAACGTCAGGGATTTCTTGACAAAGCTGTAAACTATCTGAAAGAGGCAGGCATGGAAGTTCAGGTATTTGAGGGAGTTGAGCCTGACCCGTCTGTTGAGACAGTTATGAAAGGTGCAGAGGCAATGCGTGCTTTTGAGCCTGACTGGATCGTAGCAATGGGCGGTGGTTCACCGATCGATGCTGCAAAAGCTATGTGGGCATTTTATGAGT
>ERZ1643246.1426-NODE-1426-length-26065-cov-72.309150_pt1 | contig 26065 bp, 21 predicted proteins | sample MGYA00579265_ERZ1643246 | MGnify/ENA primary metagenome ERZ1643246 (study PRJEB29033, sample SAMEA4952261) | chicken gut metagenome | biome: Broiler Chicken; feature: Gastrointestinal Tract; material: Caecum | place: Ireland | collected 2018 | study: Broiler...
GCGCCAACTGGATCAGCGGCGTCTCCCATGACATCCGTACACCGCTTTCTATGATGATGGGATATGCTGGCCGGATTGCTGCAAATGAAGCAATCAGCGATACGGTTAGAGAACAGGCCGAAATCGTGCGAAAGCAAAGCGTCAAAATCAAAGAACTCGTGCAGGATTTGAATTTAGTATCCCAACTGGAATATGAAATGCAGCCCCTTCACAAGGAAAAAATACGCCTGTCCAAACTCATTCGTTCCTATGCAGCCGAATTGCTCAACTCCGGGCTTTCTGATACCTATACGATTGAAATTGATGTTGCACCCGAAGCGGAAAACGCCATGCTGGAATGTGATGCCCGATTGATTTCGCGGGCGGTCAACAACCTTGTTCAGAACAGTATCAAGCATAATCCACAAGGCTGTGAGATCCAACTTTCTCTTAAAAACACCGGAGAGACGCTCGTATTAACTGTTGCTGATAATGGAGCAGGGCTTACTTCTGAGAAATTACAAGAATTAAAGGAAAAGCCACACTATATGGAAAGCACCGATGAACGACTTGATTTGCGGCATGGGTTAGGGCTTTTGCTTGTGCGCCAAATCGTCGAGGCGCATGATGGCACCATGAGAATAGATAGTAATTCAAATCAAGGATGCCAAACAATTTTATCTTTTCGGGCAATTCCAACAAAAGACCAAAAATAAATTTTATAGCACAACCGGAGACTATATGAACAGCCTCCGGTTGTATTTTGTTCAAGAATGAATAATATTAACCAAGAGCGATTGAAAGAAGATACGAAATGCTCCGGAACCTTGATATGTATTGCGATAGCATCTCTTCACTGAACGCTCCTTGTCCGGGCAAACAATTGAGCTTATCATAGTTACCATGAATCGAGTGGATCATTTTAATCTGTAATAGCAAATGTTTTTCCCGGTGCCCTCTCGTTTTAATTCGCCGGATGCCACCAATTTTCGCAGTGCCCCTTCGATGGAACTGATGCTGAGCGAGGGGCAGAGTTCCCGGATGTCCTGCTTCGTAAACCGGCCGATCCTCTTCATGGTCGCCCGGCGCACGGTCTCCAGGGCAGGGAGCTTAGTCTCTACCAGAGCAAAGCGATCTTCAAAATCCTTGTAGGCAGAAAGAATGTTTCCCAGCAGATACTTGATAAACGGAACCACATCTTCAGTCCCTTCATGCCATCCGATCTGCGCCTGACCCAGGACATCATAATAGAGGTCCTTGTTTTTTGCGATTTTAGCCTCCAGCGAGATATACTTGCCTACATAAAAACCACTGCGGTAGAGCAGTAGCGTAGTCAGCAGACGGCTCATTCTGCCGTTTCCATCATTGAAGGGGTGAATACAGAGAAAGTCGTGGATGAACACGGGAATGACGATCAGCGGCTCCATTTCCATGTTCCCAATGACCCGGTTGTACTCCCCGCAAATCCGGTCCAGGGCCTCTGGCGTTTCGTATGGGGCCAAGGGCGTGAACAAGGTCTCCACATGGCCGTCGGGATAGGTGGCGCTGATGTAGTTCTGCACGCTTTTGGTCCTGCCCGCCATGGGATTGTTCATGTGGCTGTAGAGGATCTTATGGAGCTGCCGGATACGGGTGTTTGTGGTCACGATGCCCTCAATGGCGTTGGATGCCTCGGTGCTCTGCACCTTTGCAATCTCCACCAGTTTCTCCAATTCCTCCGGTCGCTGTTTCAGGTACAGTTCCTGCTTTCCGGCTTCTTTATAGATTGCTGCAACCAGGCCCAGAATCTCCGAGTCCCACTTCTGCTCCCGAATTGCGGAGTAATTGAATGTACGCATACCCTTACGCCCTCCCTTTTTCCCTTAAATTTTAATATAAAATAAGGGAAAGTTCAACTCTTTGAAAGAACCTTCCCTTAATACCCCTTCCCTTAACATTATGCCAAATTCAAGGGATTATATACGCCTGCAAGGACAAATTAACCGTATTCCCGCCATGGATTTGCACCTGTGCTTTTATGTCCGCTTCTGTTTCTCATCATCAAAGCTATACTGAAAGGAGTCGAAGATCTTATGTTTTTTCTTCGGAGTTAGTGTTGGCGGATGTGTTTCCTGTATGATACAATCTTTTTATATGGAACGGAGATATTCTTTAAAGGGATGCGTGCAGATCATGTGCAGTATGGACAACGCAATCTTTTGGGAAGGCCCGGAACAGGGAGAAGGCCTTTCGGTATAGGGCCTGCTGGACAAAAACGATCAGAGGGGGATAGGACGATGAGACAGTGCGGGAAATGCGGACGGGAGAACTGGGACCATGCCAGGTTCTGTACAGGATGTGGAAGCCCTTTGCCGGATGGGCCGAAAAAGAAAAAGCCTCGATGGCTGATTGTACTGGCTGCCGCCGCTGCGGGAGTGTCTGCCCTGGCAATTGCCTCCGGGGTACTGGTATTCTTATCTGGAGATAAACAGCCTGGGAATGCGGCGGCCCGGGGAGATACGGACTTTTACCAGCCTGTCACGGAAGAGGATGTCCGGGAAGAAAACGGGGTCTGGTACGCGGATTCACGGCTGTTGCTGACCACGGATGGGACAGTGGACTATGGAGAGGTGGAAGACCTGGTTTCGGAGAAAGGCGGGGAGATCATAGGATACCTGTCTGTCACGGACGATTACCAGATTTTTTTCCCGGAAGGAAAGACGTACGGAGAACTGCAAGGACTGGAATCAGAACTGCTCCGGGAACCATTTGTGGAAGAGGCATCGGTCAGCCTGGTAGGGCAGATAGAAAGCGAGGCGGTTAATTACCGGGGAGATCCCTGGATTGACGCCAATGACCCGTTGGATGCTTCCGGGTCTGACTGGGATGAAGAAAATCCCGGAGGAAAGAACTGGTGGGCGGAAGCGATCCATATGCCAACGGTCTGGGAGATGGATCTGGACACGGAAACGGTAAAAGTCGGGATCTTTGATTCCATGTTTGATACGGAGAATGAAGACCTGGATGAAGGCCTGTTCCGACAGGTCTGGTTTAACCCGGAAAACGAAGATGGAAGCTGCAGGGTAACAGAACTCTATGAGGAGGCGGAAGCGGATTATCAGGCAGCGGTGGACAGCGGAGATTCCGATGCGGCATTGGAAGCGGACGATCGGATGTCAGATGCAGCCCATGGCAGCCATGTGGCCGGGATCATCGGCGGGCAGGGCGGCAACGGGTTTGGGATTGCCGGCATCAATCAGGACGTTGAGTTGTATGGATTCTCTACAAAATCGGAGGAAGCGAGCAATAGTACAGTTTTCTCCTGGGGCGATATCTTTGAGTATAAATATGCCTTATCACAAATGCTGAACCGGGATATACGCGTCATTAATATTTCCATGGGCTTTCCGGCTTTCCTGAAAGGAGCTCAGGAAGGAGACAGTTCCAGCCGGCAATTTCTGGACGTCAACAGCAGGTCTTTGGAGAATTTTCTGCTGAAATATATCCGGCAGGGGAAAGAATTCCTGATCTGCAAATCCGCCGGGAATGGAAGCACCCCGAGCCAACGATATGACGCGGCCTATGACCTGTTCGGTATGATCAGCAATACAGAAGCCGCGGAACGTATCGTGATTGTCGGGGCGGCAGCCTGCCATGAGGACGGGTATTATTACGCGGCGGATTTTACAAATACCGGGGACCGGGTGGATGTATATGCTCCCGGTGTGGATATCTTGAGCGATTACCCGACCAACGTAACGGCCCTGATGAGCGGAACATCCATGTCTACGCCTATCGTAACCGGGCTTGCGTCCCTGATCTGGGGGATCAACCCGGATCTGGGCGCGGAACAGGTGAGGAATATCCTGAAGGCGTCTACCTACGCGTCCCCGTTTAATCAGGACGGGAAAAGAACGCTTGGACGGGAATCGGCAGAAGTGAGGCATGACGTTGTTGCGATTGTGGATGCCAATATCTGTGTGCAGCTCGCGCAAGGAAGCCATGGCATGGCTGAACAGGATGGGCAGACAGCCGAATTCGGGGCTGTGCAGGGAGTGATCTATTATCTGGATGAAGATGACTCCCCGGAATATCTGACGGTGACGGATATCTCTGTCCTTAACCAAAAGGGACTGGTCGTACAAAAGACAGAACCGCATGATATTGCGCTTCCGGTGCAAGATCCACAAACTGGCGCGCTGACCATGCTGGAGTTAAGTTCCTACGACCTGATCCTGGAACCGGGGACTTATACCATCCGGGTGACGGCGGAAGATCAGGAACCGATGGAGCAGGAGGTGACAGTGACCGGAAATGAAACAGGGATCCTGAATTTTGAATTTAAGATAAGTGCCGACCCTGCCGGAATATGGCTGCAGCAAGATTCTTCTGATCCCATGCTGTTGAATCTTGGCGAAGACGGGACGGTGGAGTATTATGCTTCTTTCAGCCGTGAAAACGATTATACAAGCCAATATATTGTCAATGGCAAAATGATGACATTGAATTTGGTGTCCGCCGATAATAGCGGTGTAATTCCGGTTCTGTATGATATCGCGGATCTCAGTGATACGGAAATGACACTGACCCTGGATTTGGCGAATTCCAATGGCAATATGGAAGCATTATATGGCATGGAGAAACTGATGGAAGGCCGTTACAGGAGGTTGAATTTAACGGAGAAACAGCTAAAAGCTGCAAGAGAAATTTTGAAGGTTCCGGAGAATCTGCAGGCAGAAATCACGCAGAATGTACCATATTACTGGAGTGCGGGGGAACGCTGGCTGGTCTATGTGAAAATCACTGTAAACGGTGAATTTGCTGCAGGAGCAAGCTTTGATCCGCTGACGATGGAGATGTGTACAGATATTTATAGATATTCCGGATAAATCTCAATGGGACAATAGCAGAGATGGGATAGAAACGTCCCGCGGGGTGTTTTTCTATAATAGGATCTGGTTGAGATCGACAGCACTTTTCCGCAATGGTTACAATAGGATTAGATGCTTTGAATAGGAGGAAGACAGGGTGTATTGCAATAATTGTGGACGGCAGTTGACGGGCAGGGAGAAGTTCTGTCCGGAATGTGGAAATCTACTGCCTGATGGAGGGAGCAATAAAAAGAAAGAACAGCATGGAAAAATTGTTATTTTTGTTCCGGCCTTCTTAGTGGTCGGCTTTGTTGCCGTGTTCCTTATCAGATTGTTTCTGATGGGCGGGACAAATTCTGCGGAGGTAGAAGAACGATATGAAACTGCCTCCCGTATCAGTGACCAAGTGGATGAAATTATTGCTCCTTGGCTGAATGAGAATCGTATGATTGATTATGATGAGGATATGCTGCAGGAAGCCGCCAAAGCAGTCTATGACTATGCGCTGGATCTTGTGGACAGCGGAGAAATTGAAGACACAGCCTATTGTGAAGAAGGCGCTTCGGTGTCGTTCTTTCTGAACGACGGATCGACCACTGTTTACCTGCCATCTATCCAGGATACATGGGCCGGAGAAGGCAATCAGGGGATTCTGACGGTTAATCTTACATCTGGTCTGGAAAACACCGGGCATGCCAATGCAGGCGAAACAATCGCCAGTAATGTCAATGAGTTTCAGACATTTGAATATGACGATGATCTGACGGTTGCAGAACTTAAGGATATACTGGAATCGATGGATGAAAATCAGATACGTGCCCTGTTCTGGAGAGGGCATGGTGGCATTTATACAGAAAAAAATGGGGAAGTTATATTTGCCTTTGTACTGAATGAAAAGATGACGGCAGAAAAAGAGTCTCTATATGCAAAGGACAGACGGAAACCGGATGATGGCAGCCCGCTTCTCTTAAATATATGCGGCGGGAAAACCTACGGAGTGAACTACCTTTTTTTTGAAAAGTATACCTGTGAGATGGACGGCGGGCTATTTTTTACCGGATCCTGCTACAGTGGAGCAGACGGAGGACGTATGGCTGATACCTTGATTAATAAGGGGTTTGATGCCTATGTAGGTGCAAGCAATGCTATTAACATTCTCTATTCCAATGAGGTTTTAAGTGAAACAGCCCGAAAGCTGACGCAGATGCAGAATGGTTGTTATACCGAGATCGAAGAAGCATTAGACCAGGCTGTAACCGCTTATGAAGGCAGTTTCGGTGAAAATGTGAATTGCATGGGCGGCCGTTTTGTCATGAGAAAAAAGAGGCCATTCCGTCTGGTGGATCCTTATCTGGATGTGACTTTGGATTTTGGGGAAGAAGGTCCGGACCTGGATCAATTATCTATACATGTTATGCAAACACTTTCTGACGGAACAACGGAACCTTATAACCGGAGGATTAATGGTTCAGAACTGAAAGACGGATCATTCTCTGTTGCGAATATTGATCCATCGGGTACCTGCCAGATTGATATTAATTACGGGAGTTGGCAGGTGAAAACAGTCACGCTGAAATTCACCAGCATGGTTTTTGAAAACAATGCCGTTTATGCGGAGATACCGCTGGCTCTGTTTAATTTTGATATTATTCTGGAAGATGAGGAAGATATATTTGTATCCGAGGTATCTGCAGAAGTATGGGCTGCAGATGATGAAAACGGGATTCATGGATTAATTCAGGAACTGTCTCCATCTCGAAACAACGCTGGAGAAGATGTGCACAGAATAACACTTGCCCCGGGTACCTATACGGTCAGAGTTATTTCTGATGATGGTACAGAAATACAACGAACAGTTACTGTAGAAGGCGATATGGAGCTGCGTCTGTCCCTGGATCAGAATTCAATAGAAGCGTATGCGGAAATTGTAAGGCAGTATGAGGATCGGTATGGCGAACTGCAGTTTTATGAGTTTAGCTACAGCACGAATTATACCGGCGTATTTTTGCTTCAGCTTGTGGATTTTGACCAGAATGGCACGGAAGAGCTGGTGATCGGCTATTCTGTCCCATATCCGGAAGGCATTGAATACTGTGCCTGGCCATCCATGGACGTGTGGACGATTGAAAATGGAACACCCGTCCGTGTTTATGAAGACGCGTATGTGCAGCATGGCGATATTGGAAGGCATTGCCAGTATATAAATTGGAACGGTACAAATTATTTAGTAACTGGCTGGTCAGGTTCTGATGTGGATCTGGAATTATTAAAGTTTGAAAACGGGGAATTCGTCACCGGATATACGCTGAAAGCTATAGAATCCATGTCCGGTGCATATGTGACTGATGTAGAATATTATCTGAATAATGAACAGATTGATATTGACACATTCAACTTGTATTTCAATCAGATTAATGCAGGAGATCTTTATAATGGCGGTGTGTATGAAAGCGATACAATAACAACGCAGGATATGCAGGAACGGCTGGAGGCAGCAAAAGAACAATTGGGGATACATGGATAAAATAAGGCATATATGATTTATTGCTATTATAAAAGGAGAAATCAGATGAAAAGAAAAATTTTGGTGCTGTTGATTACAGCTGCATTAGCCGGCAGCCTGTTCGCGGCCTGTGGCCAAAGTCAGGATCCAAAAGACGGAACAGTTCAGGAAGAATCAGGAACGGAAGACTCCGGCCATGGCACAGAGGAAGAGAAAGAGACGGAAGAAATCGCTGCAGCAGATTATTCAGCGGATTCTATGTGGGCTTATAATGGGACTGACAATTCTCTTCAGGCAGATCTGTTCCTGATTGGACCGACGACATATGCCGGAGATGATGAAAGCATGAATATGCCTCTGGATGATGAAAAGGAGAAGGAAAATTTTCTGGGAGCGCTGAACATGGAACGGGGAATTTACGAGGGCTCTCTGGATATGTATGCTCCGTATTACCGGCAGGGCTCTCTGTCCGCTATAGATGCGGGACGTATGGAAGAGTCTTATGAGATTGCGTATGAGGATGTTTCAGCGGCTTTTGAATATTATATTGAGAACAAGAAGGGAGACAGCCCCTTTGTGCTTGCGGGATTTTCCCAGGGGGCTTATATGTGTCTGGAACTGATAAAGGATTATCCGGAAGAAATGGAGGATATGATTGCCTGCTATTGTATCGGATGGGCGCTGACTAAGGAGGATGTGGAAGAATATCCGCAGCTTGTGCCGGCATCCGGAGAAACGGATACAGGCGTGATTGTATGTTTCAGCTCAGAGGCGGAAAAAATTACCGATTCGTTCTTTATTCCGGAGGGCAGCTGGTCGTACAGTATCAATCCGTTAAACTGGAAGACAGACAGTACACCTGCGGATAAAGAATTAAACCTGGGCGCCTGCTTTACTGATTATGAAGGAAATATTACTGAGGAGATCCCGAATCTGACCGGAGCTTATATTGATCCGGAGCGGGGAGCTTTGAAAGTAACAGATGTATCACCGGAAGATTATCCGGCTGCTCTTTCATTTTTGCAGGAAGGGGAATACCATATCTATGATTACCAGTTTTTCTATAGAAATCTTCAGGAGAATGTAGAAAAACGAGTAGAGGCATATCTGGAATGAGATTTTTTCGCGGTCGTGATGCGTGAATAGACAGGTATATATAAAAAGGGACCCTCTGTTCCGGATTTTCCGGAAGTTCAGAGAGTCCCTTTGATTTTATGCGGATGCAGTACTGCTGAGTGATCAGGCGTTTTCCTCGGCGGATTCCTCTTCGTCAGGAGCGGTGTGTACTTCTGTTACGGTGACAACATCCGCTTCCGGATCTGTCTGCAGATCGATATTTTCATCTTTTGCAATAGCAAGATCCTTCACCTTGAGGATATCTCCGGCTTTCATATGTCCCACATCCAGTTCGATCTTGTCTACCAAATGAGCGGGATCAGCCCGGTAAGCGACTTCGTGGAGCAGCTGCTGCACGACTCCGGTGTTGACCATCTCATGGTTCAGCAGGAAAATCTCTGCTACAGAGTGGACTTTTTCACCTTTTACCAAAGCCTGGAAATCAATTTCATCCACCTGGCTCTTCATGGAATTAAACTGAACCTCTTTGATCAGTACATTGTGGACTGTGCCATCGGTTTCCAGAAGGATCTGGCTGCCCTTGCCGTTGGTTTTCAAAAGTTTTTCAACCGCGGATTTTTCAATCTGGATCGGGATGGATCCTTCGATTTCCCTTCCAAAAACATTTCCAGTTACATAACCTTCTCTTCTCAGCTTTTTCGCTTTGATGCTCATGTCCCTTTTTTCAGCTTTTAAAGTATTCATTTATCTTTTCCTCCAAAATCTGAATGCCCGGCGTACGGTCTGTGAAACACTGCAGACGATGTCAGGTATGCTCCTTTATGTTACAAGTGTATTATAACACGCATTCAAAATTAATTGTGCCGAAAATCTAAATTTGTTTTAAAATTTTTTGTATAAATTTTTACAATCCGAATAATAGAAAAATATTTGGGGGGATTCTGTTGACACAGGTAAAAAGAACAGTATAATAAAACTGATGAGTGAGCCGACAAGTTTCGGCGGATAATTACAAAAAAGCCATGGTGTGCCGGGGAGGACAGCCATGGGTATTTTATTTTATTGAAGGGGAGTCTATGTCGTTTTCCAGTTTGTTTTTCTTATTTTTCTTTTTGCCGGTTTTTTTGCTGGTATATCACAAAGCTGCGGGGCTCAGAAAAAAGAATCTGGTTCTTCTGGCAGCATCATTGATTTTTTACTGTTGGGGAGGAATCCGCTATCTGCTCCTTTTGCTGGCTATGACGGCAGTGGGATGGATGAGCGGCCTGCAGATCGTTAAGTATCCCAAAGGAGACAGACAAAGAAAATTCTGGATGATTTTATCCGTTGCTGTTTTTCTGGCAGTACTGGGTATTTTTAAATATACGGGATTTTTCCTGGGCACCTTCGGCGCGCTGTTCCATTTGAAGGGGCCGGTGGGGGAGATCGCTCTTCCGCTGGGAATTTCTTTCTATACTTTCAAACTGATCTCCTACACGGTGGATGTATACCGGGAGGAGACAGAGCCGGAGGAAAGCTACTGGATGCTGCTTTTGTACACCAGTATTTTCCATCAGTGCACCCAGGGACCGATCGTCCGCTACAGGGATATGCAGGCGGAACTCAGGGAGCGGAAAGTCACCTACAGCGAATTTCTGGAGGGTATGCTCCGGTTCTGTGTAGGCCTGGGGAAAAAAGCGATCCTGGCGGATCACTGCGGGGAACTGGCATCTGCCTTCCTGCCCCTGGACGGGAACGTGGCTTCTGTGCCCGCCGCATCGGTATGGCTGGGTTCTCTGTGCTACATGCTTCAGATCTATCTGGACTTTTCCGCCTATTCGGATATGGCCCTGGGGCTGGGAAGAATGGCCGGTTTCCATTATCCGGAAAACTTTAATTATCCCTATATGGCGGTTTCCATAAAGGATTTTTGGAAGCGGTGGCACATCAGCCTCAGTACATTTTTCAGAGATTACGTGTACATCCCTCTGGGCGGAAGCCGCTGCAGTCTCCGGCGGACTACTTTAAATCTGCTGGCAGTCTGGGCGCTGACAGGATTGTGGCACGGCGCCAGCTGGAATTTTGTTCTGTGGGGAATTTATTATTTTGGCTTTATCGTCCTGGAGAATTACTGGAGGAGGATCGGATTTCAGATGCGCCCGGCTCTGGCCAGGCTGTATACTCTGGCAGTGGTGTTCTTCGGATGGATCTTTTTCCGGTTCGAGGATTTCGGGAAGATGGGGCAGGCCTTTAAGGGGCTGCTCGGACTGAACGGAAACGGCTTCGGCAGCACAGTCACCGCGCTGACTCTGAAAAACAATCTGTTTTTCCTGGCAGTGGCGATTTTGGCAGTGACGCCTGTAATTCAGGCTGTCGCGGAATATGCCGCTTCTTACGCAAAAAGCAGGCGGCAGTCAGGGGCCGTGATCCGGGGGATCGCAGTGGCCGCTTCCGCAGTACTGCTGATCGTGTCGGTGATGATGCTGGCGGGAAGCAGTTATACCCCCTTCCTTTATAATCAGTTTTAATGGAGCCGCAAAGCAGCGGCGGGAGATTGGATGTAAATGAAAAAAACACAGCGTAAAGCGTTATCAGAAAAATACAGGCGCCTGAGAATAAAAATCAACAAGGCAGGCGTCAGGATCTTTATAGTGCTTTTAGGCGCGGGATTCGCAGTGGGACTGTGTTTCCCGCTGCGCCCGGAGCATTCGGACATTGAAAAAAGGGATCTGGCTTCCTTTCCGGGGCTGACTGCTTCCGGGCTTTGGGACGGATCCTGGTTCAGCGATGTGGGGACCTGGTATTCGGATACCTATCCGCTCCGGGAAACTCTCATCAGCGGCGCGTCAAAGATCGAGGGACTGTACGGTTTTCAGGGAGAACAGATCGTATCGGGAAATGCGCAGACGGCGGATGAAGTTCCGGATACCCAGGAGGACGCGGTAGTAACGCCGGCGCCGGTAGCCACGGATACACCGGAGCCCACGCCGGAACTGGAGGACGGAACGATCCACCAGGAGCCGGAGATGGCCGGCGATGTCTATATAGCAGGGGATACTGCGTTTGAGCTGTATTATTTCAGCCAGGCCGGAGCAGATGCCTACGCCTCTATGATCAATACAGTACATTCCAGACTGGGAGATGATGTGAAGGTCTATGACCTTCTGGCTCCCACCAGTTTTGGCGTCTGTCTGGACGAGAAGATCCAGGAGCAGATGGGAGCTTCCAGCCAGAAGGACGCGTTCCAGTATATTTACAGCCGTCTGGATTCCGCTGTGAAGCGGGTGGATGTGTTTGACGAACTGGTGCGCCACAATGCGGAATACATCTATTTCCGGACGGATCATCACTGGACTCAGCTGGGCGCGTACTACGCCTACCGTGTTTTCGCGGAGCAAAAGGGGGTTAAGCCCCACGAACTTTCAGAATTTCAGCAGCGCAGTTATCCGGATTTCCTGGGAAGCTTTTACGCCTACAGCAATCAGGCGGAGGCTTTGGCTGCCAATCCGGATACTCTGGAAACGTATATTCCCATGGGAACCAATGACGCGCAGATCCAGCCGGCGGAGGGAGAGGCGTACGAGTGGTTTGTGGTCAGCGATGTCAGCGATTACGCTTCCGGGACAAAGTACAGCAGCTATATCGGCGGAGACAATCCGTTTACGGTGATCAGCAATCCGAAGATCCAGGACGGGTCTTCCTGCGTTGTGATCAAGGAATCCTACGGAAACGCCTTTGTCCCGTGGCTGGTGGATCACTATCAGAACGTGTATGTGGTAGACTACCGGTATTACACAGATAATCTGACGCAGTTCGTGAAAGATCATCAGGTAGATGACGTGATTTTTGTAAACAATGCCAGCGCTCTTACAGAAAGCAGGGCGTCCACTATGCTGGCCCTGTTTCCGGAAAGTTAAACAGCCATAATAAAAGGATTTATAAAGCAGGACTTCTCACTTTTGTGGGGAGTCCTTTTTGTTGTGCGGCGGGTTTGCTTCCTGGCTTTTCAGGGAAAGATACTTTACGGAAAAATATACCTTGACAGATGAGGTATGGTGGAATATGATATAGACAAAGAAAGGAGGTACTTACATGTCAATTACCTCAGATATTCTCCGGGGACACACGGAGGCGATTATTCTTTCTCATCTGATGGACAGCGACAGCTACGGCTATCAGATCAACAAGGATATCCTGGAGAAGACGGACAACCGGTATGAATTAAAGGAAGCGACCCTGTACACAGCATTCCGGAGGCTGGAGCAGGCGGGCTACATTACCACATACTGGGGCGATCAGACAACGGGAGCCAGGCGGCGGTACTATTCCATAACGCCGGAGGGCCGGGCTGCCTACAGTGTCTACAAGCATGACTGGGAAGAGGCCAAAGAGCTGATCGACAAATTATTGAAATAAGGAGAAGCAGATTATGAGAGAGAGATTAAGAGCATTTATGGATGAACTTTTGAAGGATATTCCAAAGAGCCGGAAGGTTCTGGAACTGAAAGAAGAACTCATCGGCAATATGGAGGAGCGGTATGACGATCTGATCCGCCAGGGCTACCGGGAGGAGGACGCTTACCAGTGCGCCCTGGACTCCGCGGGAGATGTGCGGGAATTGTTCCGGGAATTTCTGGAGCCCTCCGGCAGCGCTCCCGGACAGGAAGAAAATTTTGAGATCCGCAGAAAACGCTCCCTGCTGAACGCGGTTTCTGTAAGCCTGTATATTATCGGCTTCGCGGTCTGGATGATCATTGTGGCCATCGGATACGGGGTCAGCTCCACAGGGGAGATCGGTATGGTCTACGGGCTGACGGGATTTATCGTGATGCTGGTCTTTACAGCGGTTGCCACCGGCATGCGGGTGTACACCTCCAGCCTTTACGGAAGGCATCAGCGGTATGAGAAAAAGGACGACACCATCGTAGAAGAGTTTAAAGAGTGGAAAAGCGGGACAGACCGGAACCGGGAAATACGGAAAGCCATTGACAACGTGGTCTGGCTTCTGGCGACGATCCTCTATTTTGTCATCAGTTTCGGCACGATGGCCTGGTATATCACCTGGGTGATCTGGCTCATCGCTCCCTGCGTACAGACGATCATCCATCTGATGATGGACCAGGAGAAACATTAAATAAGCAGGAGGACAGAGGAATGAGGAAAGGGAAAATCGTCCTGATCGTTCTACTGGCGGCTTTGGCCCTGGGCTTTACAGGCATTTTGATCTGGGGGATCCGGGCCGGAGAGGGAAAATTCGGAGAGAATCTCCGGCAGATTTTTTCTATCAGGAAATCGGAGCATACCCAGAACGTGGATCTGGAAGGGATCCGGGAAATCTGTCTGGACTACGGCTCCGTAGATCTGACCTTCGCGGAGGGGGACGGCAGCCAGATGATCCTCACGGAATATTTTTCCGGTGATCCGGAGGAAGAGAATTACGCGCAGATCCAGCGGAACGCCCGGGACGGCCAGGTGACGGTGACACAGGGGAAAAATTATCTGGGCTTTTGGTTCTTCAGCTTCGGAAGCGGGCTGGGCCATGCGGAAATCACGCTGCCCAAGGATTACGCCGGAAAGCTGACGATCCGGACGGACGGCGGAGATGTAAAGGCGGAAAACCTGTCCTGCGGCAGCATTGCTATAACGGCCGGGAGCGGAGATATCCGCCTGGAAGGGCTGGAGAATGAAACCCTGTCAGTGACGACCGGCAGCGGCGATGTCCATACAGCGGACTGCCGGGCGGAACTGGAGCTGACAACGGGAAGCGGAGATGTCCGGGTGGAAAATCAGACGGGGGCCATCCGGGCGGAAACCGGATCCGGGGATGTGGATCTTCTGGGCGGAACCGGGAAACGGGAGGTCAAAACTAAAAGCGGCGATCTGCTGATGGATGGAGGCGGCAGTTCCATCCAGGCGGAAACCGGAAGCGGGGACGTTCATATCCGGAAGCTGGAGGAGAGTTCCTTCAGCCTTCAGACAGAAACCTCCTCCGGCGATCTGGAAGGTCCCGTGTTCCGGGAGCTGGGGGCGGACGAAGACGCGGAGCATTTCCGGGGCATATACGGCCAGGATCCGGAATTCCAGGTGGAGATCCGAACCGGGAGCGGAGATATAAAACTGGAGTAGACACAAACAAAGATCTGCTTTCATGGCGCAGGCGCTGTGGAAACAGATCTTTTTGTGCAGAATTGTGCTTGACAATCCCCGCAGATATTATATACTTTAGTAGTCAAACTATTTTAGATTAAAAATAAATGGAGAATCAGTATGAATGGAAGAATATGCGGCACGGGCTCCTATATACCCGGCAAAGTACTGACCAATGATGACCTGGCCCAGATGGTGGAGACCAACGATGCCTGGATCCAGGAGCGCACGGGAATTGCCAGACGGCACATTATTTCCGGTGATGAATCCACCGCCACCATGTCGGCGGAGGCTTCCAGAAAGGCTCTGGAGATGAGCGGTATTTCCCCGGAGGAGATCGACATGATCATCCTGTCCACAGCCTCACCTAATGCGGTAGTGCCCTGCGTGGCCTGCCAGGTCCAGGAGATGATCGGCGCCAAAAACGCGGTCTGCTACGACCTGAACGCGGCCTGCAGCGGTTTTCTGTACGCCTACTGCACAGCCCAGGCTTTTATCCGGGGCGGTATTTACAAGACCATCCTCATTATCGGGGCGGAAAGCCTTTCCAACCTGGTAAACTGGGAGGACCGCAGCACCTGCATCCTTTTCGGGGACGGAGCGGGAGCGGCAGTGATCCAGGCGGATCCGGAGGCCCCCTTTGAGTGTGTGCTGCATTCCGACGGCTCCAAGGGCGATGCTCTGGCCAAGGCTACTCCGTACACCAAGGGACTGCCGGAGGAAGCCTACAACATGACCATGGACGGAAAGGAGATCTTTATGTTCGCGGTGAAGCGGATTCCGGAGGTGGTAAAGGAACTGATGGAGAAGCTGCCCTTCACGGCTGAGGAGATCGATACCTTTGTGCTTCACCAGGCCAATGCCCGGATCGTGGAGGCGGCGGTCAAGAAAATGAAGCTGCCTCTGGAGAAATTCCCCATGGATATGCATGAGTACGGCAACACCTCCTCGGCCAGTATCCCCATCCTGCTGGATGAACTGAACCGGGAGGGGCGGTTTAAAAAAGGCGATAAGCTGGTGATGATCGGCTTCGGCGGCGGACTCACCTGGGGAGCCGCTTACCTGGAGTGGTAAAACATAGAAAGTTTCTGTTCCGAAAAAGATCTGTTTATATATAGAAGAAAGAGAGAAGAGAGGTTAACACAATGCAGACTGAAGTGACGAAGTTGCTGGGAATCAAATATCCGATCATCCAGGGCGGAATGGCCTGGGTGGCAGAGCACCATCTGGCCGCCGCGGTATCCGAGGCAGGCGGTCTGGGACTGATCGGCGCGGCCAACGCTCCGGCTGAGTGGGTGCGGGAGCAGATCCGCAAGGCAAAAGAACTGACAGACAAGCCTTTCGGCGTGAACATCATGCTCATGAGCCCCTATGCGGACGATGTGGCAAAGGTAGTAGCGGAAGAGGGCGTGAAGGTAGTCACCACCGGAGCCGGTAATCCCGGAAAATATCTGGCTGCCTGGAAGGAAGCCGGCATCTGCGTGATCCCGGTGGTCGCTTCTGTGGCACTGGCCAAGATGATGGAGAGGGCCGGCGTGGACGCAGTGGTAGCTGAGGGAACAGAGTCCGGCGGACATATCGGAGAGACCACTACCATGGTGCTGGTTCCCCAGGTGGTGGACGCGGTGAAGATCCCGGTGATCGCGGCCGGCGGAATTGCCGACGGCAGAGGCATCGCGGCAGCCTTCATGCTGGGCGCGAAGGGCGTGCAGCTGGGCACCCGGTTTGTGGCCTCCAAGGAGGCGGTGGTCCATCAGAACTATAAGGACTACATTGTGAAGGCAAAAGATATCGACACCAGAGTAACCGGCAGGAGCACCGGACACCCGGTGCGGGTTCTGCGCAATGCCGTTACCAAGGAATACCTGGAACTAGAGAAAAAAGGAGCCAGCTTTGAGGAGCTGGAGAACCTGACTGTAGGCGGCCTGCGCCGGGCAGTTCAGGAGGGCGACACCAAGACCGGAAGCCTGATGTCCGGACAGATTGCCGGCATGATCCACGATATTCCCACCTGCCAGGAGATCATCGACCGTCTGGTGGCGGAGACTGACAAACTCATGAAAGGAACGGGAATCTATGAGTAAGACCGCGTTTATCTTCCCTGGCCAGGGCGCCCAGACGGCGGGCATGGGAAAGGATTTTTATGAAAAATACCCGAAGGCGGCGGAAATCTATGATATGGCCTCCGACCTTCTTCATCTGGATATGAAGGCACTCTGTTTTGAGGAGAATGACAAACTGGATCTGACAGAGTACACCCAGGCGGCTCTGGTGACCACCTGCCTGGCTATGGAGAGTGTGCTGGCAGACGCCGGGGTAAAGGCCGATATCACTGCAGGCTTAAGCCTGGGCGAATACTGCGCCATTCATGTGGCCGGCGGCATGAGCGCTGCCGACGCCATCCGCACCGTCCGGGAGAGAGGAATTCTCATGCAGGATACAGTCCCCGCCGGAGAGGGCGGCATGGCGGCAGTGCTGGGCATGGAGGCCGCGGCCATCGAGGAGGGAATTCAAAAGATCGAAGGTGTATGGATCGCCAACTATAACTGTCCGGGCCAGATCGTGATCACCGGGCAGAAGGCTGCGGTGGACCAGGCGGCGGAAGTCCTGAAGGAAAAAGGAGCCAGAAGAGTCCTGCCCCTGAAGGTCAGCGGCCCCTTCCACTCTCCTATGCTGAAGCCGGCGGGAGAGAAACTTCTGGAGACTCTGGACCAGGTGGAATTTACGCCTTTGCGGATTCCCTACGTCACCAATGTGACGGCGCAGCCGGTGACGGATATCAGCCAGACCAAGGAACTGTTAAAACAGCAGGTTTCTTCCTCTGTGCGCTGGCAGCAGAGCATGGAGTACATGCTGGCCAATGGAGTAGACACCTTTGTGGAGATCGGACCGGGCAAGACCCTGACCGGCTTCCTGCGCAAGATCGACAGAAGCGCTGCTGTCTATCAGGTGGGATGCTGTGAGGATATCGAGAAAGTGGCTGCGGCCTTAGTCTAGGAGGATAGGAATGGCAGAGAAAAAAGTTGCGGTGGTGACAGGGGCTTCCCGGGGAATCGGGAGAGCGATCGCCCTGGAACTGGGCAGAAAAGGAAATTTTGTGGTGGTAAATTATAACGGATCCGCGGAAAAAGCGGAGGCGGTAAAGCAGGAGATCGAGGCTGCCGGCGGAGAGGCCTGCGTCATGCAGTGCGACGTGTCTGACTACGCGGCCTGCGAGGCTTTTATCAAACAGATCATCAAGGAATACAAACGCATCGATATTCTGGTGAACAACGCCGGAGTTACCCGGGACGGCCTGCTGATGCAGATGAAAGAGGAGGATTTCGATCTGGTGCTGAACACCAACCTGAAGGGCGCTTTCCACACGATCCGCTTTGCTTCCAGACAGATGCTGAAGCAGAGAAGCGGCCGGATCATCAACCTGTCCTCCGTAGTGGGGCTCCGGGGAAACGCCGGCCAGGTAAACTACAGTGCCTCCAAGGCGGGCGTCATCGGCCTTACCAAGTCGGCGGCCAGGGAACTGGCTTCCCGGGGAATCACCGTGAACGCCATCGCCCCTGGATTTATCGAGACAGAGATGACGGCGGTTCTGCCGGAGGAGACCAAGGAGGCCACTCTCAAGGATATTCCTCTGCAGAAATTCGGAAAGCCGGAGGATGTGGCAAAGGCTGCCGCTTTTCTGGCCTCCGATGAGGCGGCTTATATTACCGGACAGGTACTGTGCGTAGACGGCGGCATGGCCATGTAAAAGGAGATAGATAGAAATGAAAAGAAGAGTAGTGATCACCGGCCTTGGCGCCGTAACCCCTCTGGGAAATAATGTGGACGACTTCTGGGCAGGCATTCAGGCAGGAAAGGTAGGCATCGGCCCCATCACCAAATTTGATACCGCGGATTATAAGGTAAAGATCGCGGCGGAAGTAAAGGACTTCAAGGCCGCTGACTATATGGATTTTAAGGCGGCCAAGAGAATGGAGAACTTCTCCCAGTACGCCGTGGCGGCCGCTAAGGAAGCCTTTGCCATGGCGGGACTGGACATGAGCAGGGAGGATCCCTTCCGGGTAGGCGTCATCATAGGCTCCGGAGTGGGAAGTCTCCAGGCCATCGAGCGGGAGCACCAGAAGCTTCTGGAGAAAGGACCGGCCAAAGTAAACCTGATGCTGGTGCCTATGATGATCTCCAACATGGCCGCAGGCAATGTTTCCATTCAGCTGGGAGCCAGAGGAAAATGTACGGATGTGGTGACAGCCTGCGCTTCCGGAACCCACAGCATCGGCGATGCCTTCCGGGCGATCCAGTACGGCGACGCGGATGTGATGATCGCCGGCGGAACCGAGAACGCCATCACCCCCATCGGTGTGTCCGGATTTACGAATCTGACTGCCCTGACCACCTGCAATGATCCGGAGAGAGCTTCCATCCCCTTTGATAAGGACAGAAGCGGCTTCGTCCTTGGCGAGGGCGCCGGCATTGTGATCCTGGAGGAGCTGGAGCACGCGAAAGCCAGAGGAGCCAGGATCCTGGCAGAGATGGCAGGCTACGGCGCCACCGGCGACGCGCACCATGTAACCGCTCCCATTGAGGACGGCTCCGGAGCGGCCAAGGCTATGAGCCTGGCCATGGAGGAGGCCGGGGTTCGGCCGGAGGAAGTGGACTATGTGAACGCCCACGGAACCAGCACCCCCTTAAACGACCTGTCCGAGACCCGGGCCATCAAGCTGGCCTTCGGGGAGGCGGCGTACAAACTGAAGATTAATTCCACCAAATCCATGATCGGCCATCTGCTGGGCGCAGCCGGCGGCGTGGAGTGCGTGGTCTGCGTCAAGAGCCTGATGGAAGGCTTTATCCACCAGACGGTGGGAAGCAGGGAGACCGAGGGCGAGTGCGATCTGGATTACTGCATCGGCGCGCCGGTAAAGAAAGATATCCGCTATGCCATGACCAACTCTCTGGGATTCGGCGGACATAACGCGACCCTGCTGCTGAAGAAATGGGAAGGCTGACGGAGGTGCCGGTAAAATGAACGTAGAAGAGATCAGTAAACTTATAGAAGTATTCGCGAAATCAGGACTTCAGGAATTTTCCTATGAGGAGGGGGACGTGAAACTCTCTCTGCAGGGGAAACAGAATACCATCGCGGTCAGCGCGGCCCCGGCCGCCCTGCCGGTGATGGAGGTGCCCGCCGGGGCAGCGGTTCCGGCCGCGGCTCCTGCGGCGCCGGCAGAGCCTGCTGCAGAGGAAAAAGAGGGCATGATCATTACATCTCCGCTGGTAGGCGTATTTTACGCCGCTCCTTCGGAGGATGCCGCTCCCTACGTATCCGTGGGAGATCCGGTGAAGCAGGGCCAGGTGGTGGCCATTGTGGAAGCAATGAAGCTGATGAACGAGATTGAGAGCGATTACAGCGGAACCGTGGCCGAGATCCTGGTGGAGAACGGCCAGGCTGTGGAGTACGGCCAGCCTCTGTTCCGGATCGTTCCGTAAGGAGGAGCCATATATGAACAGTCTTGGAATTGAGGAAATCAAACAGATCATTCCCCACCGGCATCCGTTTCTGCTGGTGGACGCTATAGAGGATTATGAGCCCGGAGAGTATGCGGTAGGTTATAAATGCGTGACTTACCGGGAAGACTTTTTCGCGGGACATTTTCCCGAGGAGCCGGTGATGCCGGGCGTACTCATCATCGAGGCCCTGGCCCAGGTGGGCGCTGTGGCCATCCTTTCCCTGGAGGAAAACAAGGGAAAGATCGCTTTTTTCGGCGGCATCGACAAATGCCGGTTTAAAAATAAAGTCCGTCCCGGCGATAAGCTGAGACTGGAGACGAAGATCATCAAACGCAAGGGCCCTGTGGGCGTCGGCGAGGCGACTGCCACCGTGGACGGCCGGGTAGTGGCCAAGGCGGAGCTTACCTTTATGATCGGATAAAAGAGGAGACTATGATAAAAAAGATTTTGATCGCAAACCGGGGAGAGATCGCCGTGCGGATCATCCGGGCCTGCCGGGAACTGGGCATCGCCACCGTAGCCGTTTATTCCGAGGCTGACCGGGACGCCCTTCATACCCAGCTGGCGGACGAGGCCATCTGCATCGGGCCGGCCCCCTCTTCCCAGAGTTATCTGAATATGCAGCAGATCATCAGCGCCACCATCGTGTCCGGGGCGGACGCCATCCATCCGGGCTTTGGCTTTCTGTCGGAGAACAGCCGGTTTGTAAAACTCTGCGAGGAGTGCAATATTACCTTTATCGGCCCGGACTCCGAGACGATTGAAAAGCTGGGAAATAAATCGGAGGCCAGAAATACCATGATCGCGGCGGGGGTACCGGTGATCCCCGGCACCACGGAGCCTATCTATGATGTGCGCAACGGAAAGAAAGAGGCGGAGCGCATCGGTTATCCGGTAATGATCAAGGCGGCTCTGGGAGGAGGCGGAAAGGGCATGCGCACCGCTTTTACTCCCGGAGAATTCGATAATGCCTTTCAGACAGCCCAGACCGAGGCGAAAAAAGCGTTCGGGGACGATACCATGTACATCGAACATTTTGTGGAGCATCCCCGGCATATCGAGTTTCAGATCCTGGCGGACAGCAAGGGCAATGTGATCCATCTGGGGGAGAGAGACTGCTCCATCCAGAGAAATCACCAGAAGGTCATCGAGGAGGCTCCCTGCACCGCCATTTCCGACAAGCTGCGCAAAAAGATGGGGGAGGCAGCGGTAAAGGCCGCCAGGGCCGCCCATTACGTGAACGCCGGAACCATTGAGTTTCTGCTGGAAAAGAACGAGCAGTTTTATTTTATGGAGATGAACACTCGGATCCAGGTAGAGCATCCGGTGACCGAGTGGGTGACGGGCCTGGATCTTATCAAGGAGCAGATCCGCATTGCCTCCGGGCTGCCCCTTACGGTAAGCCAGAAGGATATCAAGATTTCCGGCCATGCCATTGAGTGCCGGATCAACGCCGAGAATCCGGACAAGAACTTCCGGCCCTCGCCGGGACAGATCGAGACCCTGTATCTGCCGGGAGGCTGCGGCGTGCGGATGGACACTGCCGTGTACAGCGGCTACACCATCCCGCCCTATTACGATTCGATGATCGCCAAGCTCATCGTCCACGGCAAGGACAGAAAAGAAGCCATTGCCAAGATGATCAGCGCCCTGGGAGAAGTGATCGTGGAGGGCATCGATACGAATGTGGATTATCTCTACCGGATCCTGAATGAGCCGGACTACCAGGCGGGCAGGACAGATATCGAATATCTGAACACCCATCATATCTGAAAGCGGGAATTAACAGGTTATGGAATGGAAAGAACTGTTTAAGAAGACCATACGGCCGGAGAGCGGGGCGCGGAATACCAGAAGCGCTCATCCGGAGGTGCCGGAAGGTCTGATGAAAAAGTGCAACGCCTGCAAGGCGGCCATCCTCACGGAGGACGTGAAAAAGAATTATTATATCTGCCCGAAATGCCACAATTATTTCCGGGTCCACGCTTACCGCAGAGTGGAAATGATCGGTGATCCGGGAAGCTTTGAGGAGTGGGACAAGGGCATCCCGGAGACGAATCCCTTAAAATTCAGCGGCTATCCGGAAAAGCTGGAGTATATGAAACAGAAAACCAGGCTGGACGAGGCGGTGACCACCGGGCGGCTTACCATCAGCGGAAGCCCGGCGGCGGTGGGTATCTGCGACGGACGCTTTATGATGGCCAGCATGGGAGAAGTGGTGGGAGAAAAGATTACCCGGATGGTGGAACGGGCTACCCGGGAACGCCTGCCGGTGATTATTTTTACCTGTTCCGGCGGCGCCAGAATGCAGGAAGGAATCGTGTCGCTGATGCAGATGGCGAAAACCTCCGCGGCCCTGAAACTCCACAGCGAGGCGGGACTTCTGTATATCACTGTGCTGACAGATCCCACTACGGGAGGCGTCACCGCCAGCTTTGCCATGCTGGGAGATATCATTCTGGCAGAGCCGGGAGCACTGGTAGGTTTTGCCGGCCCCAGGGTCATTGAGCAGACCATCGGCCAGAAACTGCCCAAAGGCTTCCAGCGGTCGGAATTCCTCCTGGAACACGGTTTTGTGGATCGGATCGTGGAGCGGGAAGAACTGAAGGCTGTGCTTTCGCAGATCCTGAAGCTGCACGAGGATTCCGGAAAAGTGGCCTTTGAGATGGATACAGAGGTGCAGGTGTCTCCGGAGAAGCGGATCCCGCACAAAACAGAAAAAAATCTGACTGCCTGGGATAGGGTGCAGCTTTCCAGAAGGAAAGACCGGCCTGTGGGCACTGACTATATCAAGGGACTGTTCACAGAGTTTATGGAGTTTCACGGGGACAGATACTGCAGGGACGATAAGGCCATCGTAGGCGGCATCGCCCGGTTCCACGGGACGCCTGTGACAGTCATTGCCCAGGAAAAGGGAAGAAGCACCAAGGAAAATATGATGCGGAACTTCGGCATGCCCTCTCCGGACGGCTATCGGAAAGCTCTGCGGCTGATGAAGGAGGCGGAAAAATTCCGCCGCCCGGTGGTCTGCTTTGTAGACACTCCGGGAGCCTTCTGCGGCATGGAGGCCGAGGAGCGGGGGCAGGGAGAGGCCATTGCCCGGAACCTGTATGAAATGTCGGCGATCCAGACGCCGATCCTGACTCTGATGATCGGGGAAGGCGGCAGCGGCGGCGCCCTGGCTATGGCTGTAGCCAATGAGGTGTGGATGATGGAGAACGCCACCTATTCCATCCTTTCGCCGGAAGGCTTCGCTTCCATTCTCTGGAAGGACAGCAAGCTGGCGCCGGAGGCGGCGGAAGTGATGAAGATGACCTCCGGAAACCTGAAGGAACTGGGAGTCATTGAAGATGTGATCCGGGAACCGGAGGGTCTCTGCCCGGAAAATATGCAGCCGGTGCTCTGCGCGCTGCGGGTGAAGATTGACGGCTTCCTTCAGAAATATAAGACCATGTCCGGCCCGGAGCTGGCCAAACAGCGGTATCAGAGATTCAGAAAAATGTAGGAAATTCCTTCTCCCTGGGAACTTCCAGGGAGAAGGAAAGTGATTGATAAAGCGGGAGAAAAAAGTTGAGCGCGAGGGAAACGATCAACGGGGTGCTGGTCTACCTGTTCAATGAAATCTGGGAACTGGAAGAGCAGGCCATTATCACGGATGAATTTAAAGACATTACCAATAACGACATGCATGTCATCGAGGCGGTGGGACTGGAAGGCAACAACATGTCCGCCATCGCCAAAAAGCTGAACATTACCATGGGCTCTCTGTCCACGGCCATGAACAGCCTGGTAAAGAAGCATTACGCCGAAAGAAACAGAAGCGAACTGGACCGCCGGGTGGTGAACATCCGCCTGACCTCCAAGGGACGCAAGGCCTACGCGTACCACCGGGAATTTCACGACCGGATGACAGACGCCGTGCTGGCCCACTTAAGCGAGGAGCAGGTGAAGGTGCTGGCCCAGGCCCTGGAAAATCTCACAGACTTTTTCAAAAACTACGGAAAGGAGAGCTGACAGACATCTATGGTAGTTACAGATTGTTTACTGCACGCCCTGGAGGACACGGCAAAGCTGCTTCCCTTCCTGTTTTTGACCTACCTGGCTATGGAATATCTGGAGCACCGGGCGGGAGATAAATCGGCGGGCCTCATCCGAAAAACCGGAAGATTCGGCCCTCTGGCGGGAGCTGCTGTGGGAATCGTGCCCCAGTGCGGATTTTCAGCGGCGGCAGCCAGCCTCTACTCCGGCGGCCTGGTGACCGCAGGCACCCTGATGGCAGTATTCCTCTCCACATCGGACGAGATGCTGCCGATTTTTATCTCTGAAGCTGTGCGGGTCCCCACGATCCTTAAGATCCTGGGAATGAAAGTCCTGCTGGCGGCAGTTACCGGCCTGGTGCTGGATCTGCTGATCCGCCGTTTCCGGAAACAGGAAGTCCACAAGGAGATCCACGATCTCTGCGAGCATGAGCACTGCCACTGCGAGGAGGGCAGCATTTTTCGCTCTGCCCTTCGGCACACCCTGCAGATCGCTCTCTTTCTGTTTGTGATCACCCTGCTGCTGGAACTTGGCATCCATCTTCTGGGAGAGGAGACTATCTCCGGATTCCTGACGGGCCAGCCGGTGCTTGGGGTCTTCCTGGCCTCCCTGGTGGGGCTGATCCCCAACTGCGCTTCCTCGGTGATCATCACGCAGCTGTATCTGTCCGGCCTGCTGGGCGCGGGCCAGATGATGGCGGGGCTGCTGGTAAGCTGCGGCGTGGGCCTGCTGGTGCTGTTCCGCACCAATCAGAAATTAAAAGAGAACCTGAAAATCACAGGAGTCCTGTATCTGGCCGGCGTGCTGTGGGGACTTCTCATCGAAGGCTTGGGAGTTACATTCTGATGAGCACTGCAAAAAACAAGATCCCGGGAGCCTGCCCCGCCGCGAAAAAATGCGGGGGCTGCGCCTACCAGGGAATTTCCTATGAAGAACAGTTAAAAATCAAGACAGATAAAGTAAAGCGGCTTCTCCGGGGTCTCTGCCCTGTGAGGGCCGCTGTCGGCATGGAGAACCCTTACCATTACCGGAACAAGGTCCATGCGGCCTTCGGCCGCCTGCGGGACGGCCGGATCATTTCCGGCATCTACCAGGAAGGCACCCACAAAATCGTGCCGGTGGATGACTGCCTGATCGAGGACGAGACGGCGGATGCTGTGATCCGGGATATCCGGGGCCTGCTGGCTTCCTTTAAGATCAAGATCTACAACGAGGACAGCGGATACGGCCTGCTGCGCCATGTGCTGATCCGCCGGGGCTTTGCCACCGGCCAGGTTCTGGTGGTTCTGGTGCTGGCAAGCCCCATCCTCCCTTCCAAAAACAATTTTGTCAAGGCGCTGCGGAAACTCCATCCGGAGATCACCACTGTCGTCTTAAATGTCAACGATAAAAGAACCAGCATGGTGCTGGGAGAGCGGAATATCACCCTCTACGGCAAAGGGTATATTGAGGATGTTCTCTGCGGCAAAACGTTCCGGATCTCGCCGAATTCTTTTTATCAGGTGAATCCGGTGCAGACAGAGGTCCTGTACCGGAAGGCCATTGAACTGGCGGGACTGACGGGAAAGGAGCGGGTGCTGGACGCCTACTGCGGCATCGGAACCATCGGCATGACCGCCGCGGATCAGGCGGGAGAGGTGATCGGCGTGGAACTGAACCGGGAGGCTGTCCGGGACGCCATCAGCAACGCCAAAGCCAACGGCGTGAAAAACATCCGCTTTTATGCCGGGGACGCAGGAGATTTTCTGGAGGCCATGGCCGCCAGAGGAGAGCGGGCCGATGTGGTCTTTATGGATCCGCCCAGAGCCGGAAGCACGGAGAAATTTATGGACTCCGTGGCAAAGATGGGCGCAGAGCGGGTGGTATACGTGTCCTGCTGCCCGGAAACCCTGGCCAGGGATCTGAAATATCTGAAGAAAAAAGGGTATGAGGCAGAAGGAGCCTGGGTGGTGGATATGTTCCCGTGGACGGAGAGCTGCGAGTGTGT
>ERZ1643246.1427-NODE-1427-length-26018-cov-7.562916_pt1 | contig 26018 bp, 26 predicted proteins | sample MGYA00579265_ERZ1643246 | MGnify/ENA primary metagenome ERZ1643246 (study PRJEB29033, sample SAMEA4952261) | chicken gut metagenome | biome: Broiler Chicken; feature: Gastrointestinal Tract; material: Caecum | place: Ireland | collected 2018 | study: Broiler...
ATCCCGTGGGTAGTGATACCCGTACCGGTTCGATTCCGGTCTGCGGCACTCTATGGACCCCGTATTTACGGGGTTTTTTTGTTGGAATTTGATGTGTTTATTGACATTGCAGGGCAGCGTTCTTAAAAGGTCTTAATATTTAATGTTTTTAGAAGATATTGTATTGCGGTGAAAAAATAAGTATAATGAATCATATAGTGAAAAAGTGAACGATAATGCTAAAAAATGAATAAACAGGAAGGGAGGGATGGCAGATTGGAGAAGAACCGATTCAGCAGACTTCTGAAGCATTTAATGTCGGTAGCAGAGGTCAAAAATTATACTCTGGCCAGGGAGCTTCAATACGATGTATCTTATATCAGTAAATGGACAAGCGGGCAGCTGCTGCCAACAGAAAAGCTGGAGAAAAAAATATTAAAAGAAATAAGCAGATGTATTGTGTTTAGCTGCGGCAACGGGGCATTAGAGAAACTCATGACAGATTATCAGGTAGAAAACAAAGAGGCTCTTTGCATGGCAATTTTTGATAATCTGGAGGCGGAATATTTTTATGTACGGGATCTGCAGAATAATATGGGACGAGACGTAGCTCCTAAAACCTTTTTCTTCCCGGAGTTGTCCATGCCGCAGTATATTGCTAAAATGCGCCATCCGGTTCTGCGCAGAGTAAGTTCGCTTGAAATTGCAGGCGCTCTGGATTTGTTTTCTATGAAAAGGGAATATCTGGCCCGTATTCTGGGAAGTGAAAAGGAACATATTCCCAGTGGCCGCGGCTATCCGGATGTTCATTATTCTTTATTGATCAATATTAGAAAAGATAAATGGGATTATACGTATGATACAGTTTTTCTCATACATTTGCTGATAGAAAACCAGTGCGTTGATTTCCGGTTATATGGAAGTACACAGGCGGTTGGGAAGGCTGTATTTGTAGTAAAAAATGAATATTCTATATCCGGCATGCTGTTTGGCAGTGAGCGCTGTATGTCGGTTGTAATAAGTGAAGATGCGGATACATGCAGCGAGATGTACAAAAATATAATGGCCTTATGCAGTAAAGAACGGTTATTATTCAGAAAAACAACGATGAAAGAACTGCTGTCAGGGCATGAGTATCTGCGCGGTTTGCTCTCTATGAATTCCAGGTGGGTTATTGGCCATTTAACCGAGCATTTTCTGCCGGATGACCTTTTTGAGGAATTGGCTGCAGATCTGGGAGCCCATCAGGACAATGAATTAAATATCGATGTATTAAGAGAGACTCATCAGGTGACAAAAAGAATTATAGAAGAATCAAAAATCAGGCTTTTAATTAACAAAAATGCCTTTTATAACCTGGTTGTTGAGCAGGAATTGGATTTTTATAATTACAGAATTCATTTATCAGCGGGGCAGCAGGTGCGATGCCTGCAATACTTTCTGGAGCTTTGCCGGAATCATGGAAATCTGGAGATGAAGCTGATTTCGGGAAAGCTTCTTGAGGACGAAAGGTATGATGTCAGCCCCTGTGTCTTTTTAAGTGATTCAGCCGCCTGTCTCAGGCTGACAGAAAATTATAATAATTTATTTGTGATCAATCGCTCTGATATGGAAGAAATCTTTGAAAAAACTTTTGACAAATTCTGGAACACCTCAAACAAGGGAATTGTTGAGGATCAGGCGGCGATTATGGAGCATATCCGGCATGTGATCCGGGGGATTTATTGGTCAAATCCGGATTTGAAAATGGCAGATATATAGAAAAAATCAGGCATAATCACATTTGTTCATGTTTATTCAAAGCCCATTCATTTTTTCTTATAAAAAATATGATATACTGAAACGGTCTGCTAAGGACATAAAAGAAGAGAAAATGAGGAGAGAGAAAAACGGATGAGCAATGAATACATAACCAGAAAAGCAAGCGAAGAACGTCCCTGGATGAAGTATTATCCAGAACCTTTGAGAAAGATTGCAGTTCCGGAATGTACGGTGCTGGAATATCTGAAAATGAACTGCCCCGGGGAAGATGTTGACGCCATGGATTTTTATGGCAGCCGGATTCCCTGGCGTGTAGTCTACGACAGGACGGATGCGGTGGCCCGTTCTCTGCGGGCGCTTGGTTTTAAAGAGGGGGATCAGATACCTGTTTTCCTTGCGCTGGTGCCGGAATTTATCTATATTCTTCTGGCGGCAGAGAAGATTGGCGCGTCACTGCTTTGCAGGGACAACACGCTGGAAGAAAATATTGAAGCCGTAAAGAAGTCCCGGGCCAGGGTGATGATCGCACAGGACTATCTTCCGCAGAACGAGATGGAGAAATTTTTGTCAGATACATCCGTAGAAAAGGTCGTACTGATTGATTCATGTAATTCATGCGATCGTGACAATATGCCCGACTATGTAAGGAAGAACCTGGAGAGCAAGTATCCGGAGCATCCGGCCGGCGGTAAGAATACATTAAACTGGGAAGAGTTTCTGAAAGAGGGAGAGAATTATAAAGGGGAAGTAAACGCGCCTGTTGATATTAACCGGCCGCTGTTTCGGGCATATACCAGCGGTTCAACGGGTCCTTCCAAGCAGGTAATCCATTCAGCGCATACGATGATCTCTGTCATCGCTCAGATGAATTTCTATGCGGGCTCCAATGAGTACCGTCCCACCTGGATGGTGACCGCCCTGCCGCCCTGCCTGGTGGCAGTCGTTGTTGCTATGGTTCTGATGCCGCTTGCGTCCAATAAACTTTTAATTATGAATCCGTACGTGGCCGTAGAGGATGTGGATCTTGAGCTGATGCGCTGCCGTCCGAATTCCTGGCCGCTGATTCCCATGTTTATTGAAACCGTTATGCGGAACGGAAGAATTCCGGATGATTACGATATGTCGCATTTGACCGCAGCCGGAGCCGGTTCGGAATCCTATAATAACAACCAGATGAAACGTGCACAGGCTTTTCTCGAGGCGCACAACTGCCATATCCGTTTTACCACAGGTTATGGGAACAGTGAAGCAGGTTCCAATGTAACGCTGCCAATGACACCGCATCCCATGGGAAATGGTAATGTAGGCGTGCCGACGATTCTTAATGTGATCAGCGTTTTTGAGCCGGGCACCCAAAATGAACTTACCTATAATCAGATGGGAGAGATCTGTATCAGTGGTCCGGGGCTCATGCTGGGCTATGATGATCCGGAGGCAACAGCCAGAACCCTGCAGGTTCATGCGGACGGACGGAAATGGCTGCACACAGGAGATATTGGCTATATGAATGAGGATGGTGTAATCTATGTGCAGACCAGAGGCAAATCTCCGCGCTACAATGGGGGCGATTTAGCCACTCTGCCCATGGAAAACAGACTGGCAGACGCGAATATAGAGGGGATTGATGATGAATTCTTTGTGGTTGTGCCGGACCAGGAGCATGCGGGATACTTTTTGCCCTATTTGTATGTTGTTTTAAAAGAAGGCTATACACTCGACAGTATAAGCGGTAAAATAAGAGAATGTCTGGAAGATTATATGCAGCCGGTAGAGATTATTCAGGTTCCGGAACGGCCATTCTTCCATTTTAAAACGAATCGAATTGGCCTGGCCAGACAATTAGTAGGAGATGAAAATTTTAAATACAAAAATGAAGTTGTACGATCCTAAGTTCTGTTGAAACAGAAAAAAGAGGCACCTTTCATCCAAAGGCCGGAAAGCAGGAAGGCAGTTGGTTGAAAGGTGCTTTGGCATCTGGAAGTATAGGTCAAAGACTTCAGCGAACGTTGCATATATATGCAGGCAGAGAGAGGAGCAGATCATGAAGGTTTCGGAGTATTTCCCAATCTGGGATCAGCTGACGGCTGCCCAGCAGGAACGGCTGAAAAAGGCAGCTGTACACCGTGAAATTCCGAAGGGAACGGTGATACACAGCGGAGAGCTGGACTGCCTGGGTCTGGTGCTGGTGGAGAGAGGCAGGCTCCGGGCGTATATTGTCTCGGAGGAGGGCAGGGAAATTACCATCTACCGGCTTCTGGAGCGGGATTTCTGCCTGTTTTCCGCCTCCTGCATGATGAAGAATATTCAGTTTGCGGTTACGGTGGAGACGGAAACAGATGCGGCGGTTTGGATTATCCCGCCGGCTGTTTTTAAAAGTCTGATGGAGGAGTCCGCAGCCGCGGCAAACTATGTGAATCAGCTTATGGCCGGGCGCTTCTCGGAGGTGGTCTGGCTGATGGAGCAGATCATGTGGAAAAGCTTTGATTCCCGCCTGGCTGCATTTCTTCTGGAGGAAAGTGATCTGGAGGAGACAGAGAGGCTTAAGCTGACCCACGAAAAGATTGCGGATCATCTGGGAACGGCCAGAGAGGTGGTGACACGGATGCTGCGGTATTTTCAGGGGGAGGGGCTGGTCAGGCTCTCCCGGGGAATGGTGGAGCTTCTGGACAGAGAGGGGCTGGAAAAGCTGGCGGAATAGATAAACAGCAGCGGAGAAGACGAGGAAACGGAAACGTCTTCTCCGCTGCTGTTTACTTTTCCGTGCAGCCGGTCCGATACATTTTCTTTTTGGTTCGGGCCTGCGCTACAGCATGGCCTCGATGTCCTCTCTGGGACGGACGCCGATGGATTTTCCGGTGACATTGCCGTTTTTCATAACGACTACAGTGGGAATGCTCATGACCTGGAAGGCGGAGGAAAGCTCCGGTTCCTCGTCCACATTGACTTTTCCCACCCGGATATCCGGTCTGTCCTCCGCAATCTCATCAATGATGGGGGAAAGCATGGAACAGGGGCCGCACCAGCTCGCCCAGAAATCCAGCAGAACGGGTTTCTCGCTGTTTACAACCTCTTCCCGAAAATTATTTTTTGTAATATTTATCACTGACATATATGTGTCCTCCTTATTGTCTGTTTTTTGATGGTTTTACTATACCAGAGAGAAATAAAAAGTTCTGTGACATTGTCACCGTTTTGCTTGAAAAAGCGGCAGGTATGTCGTATAATAAAAAACAACATAAATGTCGCTTTTTATATGGAGGGGCCATGGGGATAAAAGGAAACAGACGGAGAGAGGAGATTCTGCGGCAGTCGGGAAAGCTGTTTGCGGAAAAGGGGTACACAGCGGTCACTATGCAGCAGGTTTGCGGGAGCTGCCGCCTGAGCCGGGGCGGCCTGTATCGCTATTTTGGAAGCACGAAGGAGATTTTTGAGGAGCTGCTGAAAAGACGGACCGGACCGGGTGGGGAAAAATGGAAGCGTCTCATGGAGGAGGGAAGACCTGCGCCGGAGATACTGGAGCAGGCGCTTGCTGTGCTGGAGATGGAGATGAACAGTGCGGAAACCTCCCTGAGCCTGGCAGTCTATGAATATTCCCGCGTCTGGGGAGGAGGATTCATAGAAGAGCTGAACCGGAAGGCCAGGGAAAAGTGGAAGAGTCTCATCCTTTACGGCATGGAGCGGGGAGAGTTCCGGGATGTAGATCCGGAACAGATGACAGATATCATCCTTTATGTTTACCAGGGGGTCCGCCTGTGGAGCCGTGTAATCCCTCTGGGAGAAAAAACAGGGAAAAATATTGTGAAAAAAATAAGAAAGGATCTGGTGAGGGAAACATGAAGTTCAGACTGCGGGAATGGAGAAAAACGGACGCGGAAGAGATAGCGCCGCTGGCCAATAATCGGAAGGTGGCCGCCAGGCTGAGGAATGTCTTTCCACATCCCTATACAGAGCAGGATGCAAAGGAGTATATCCGGTTCTGCATGGAAAGCGGGGAGGAAACACAGATCTGCCGGGTTATAGAGGTGGAGGGCCGGGCAGCCGGAAGCATTACGGTTACCAGAGGAAGGGATATCTATGAAAAGAGCGCAGAACTGGGTTACTGGCTGGGTGAGCCTTTCTGGGGGAAGGGGATCATGCCGGAGGCGGTTGTGGAAATCTGCCGGATGGCCTTTGGAACCTGGGACATTGTAAGAATTTTCGCAGAGCCCTTCGCAGATAACGGGAGATCCAGACGGGTGCTGGAGAAGGCGGGATTTTCGCTGGAAGGAACCATGCGCAGAAGTGTGTGCAAGTGGGGAAAGATTTCGGATTCCTGTATGTACGCGCTGCTTAAGGAGGATCTGAGATGAGAAATATACTGTTTATCAATGCCTGTGTGCGGCCCGGGTCCCGGACCCGCCGCCTGGCGGAAGAGGTGCTGGGAAAGCTGGAGGGGGAGATTCAGGAGCTGGATCTGGAAAAGGAGCAGATACAGCCTCTAAATCGGGAACGGCTGGAAGAGCGGAACGCAAAAGCAGCCGCGGGGGATTTTGCCGCTCCCATATTTCGCTATGCCCGTCAGTTTGCCCGGGTGGATGAGATTGTGCTTGCCGCTCCCTACTGGGATCTGTCCTTTCCCTCTATGGTAAAGATGTATTTTGAGGCGGTGACGGTTACCGGCGTCACTTTCCGGTATACGGAAGAGGGAAATCCTGAGGGAATGTGCCGGGCCCGGAGGCTGCTCTATGTTACAACGGCAGGAGGCCCCATAGGGGAGCTGAATCTGGGATTTGACTATGTGAAAGGCCTGGCGGACACCTTTTATCAGATCCCGGATATCCAGTGTATCCGGCTTGAAAATCTGGATCTTGTGGGGAATGACGCGGAGGAGATGCTCCGGGAAAAAATAAAAGAGATCCGGAATCTGCAGTTGTAGCAGATCCGTAAAGATAAACGGCGTCCAGAAGCCGTCTGACCGGGAGATCAGAGGCTTCTGGACGCCGTTGCTGCAGTTTCAGGAGATTACAGCGGACTGATCTCGCTGTGAAGTTCCTGCAGGGATTTTACTTCTCCGTTTCCGTGCTCCTGCACGTAATGGATTCCCTTATAGCTGGCTCTGGCTGCCGCAATGGTGGTCATATAGGGAATTTTGGCCTTGATGGCTGCCTTTCTCAGGTAGCTGTCATCGTGGGCGCTTTCCTTGCCGACCGGAGAGTTAACAATCAGGTCGATCTGGCCGTTGGTGATCATATCCAGAATATTGGGCCGCCCCTCATATACCTTGTTCACGTGTTCTGCTTCTATGCCTGCTTCCTGGATCAGGCGGCAGGTTTCTCCCGTGGCCAGGATTTTAAATCCGCAGTCCGCAAAACCGCCGGCAATCTCTACGACCTCGTCCTTGTCCCGGCGGTTGACGGAGATCAGGACAGTGCCGGAAAGCGGAAGCCGTGACTGGGTAGCTTCTTGAGCCTTGTAAAATGCTTCTCCATAGTAGGTGGAAAGTCCCAGTACCTCGCCGGTGGAGCGCATTTCCGGTCCAAGGACGGGGTCCACTTCCGGAAACATATTGAAGGGGAACACGGCCTCTTTTACACCGTAGTAGGGAATGCGCTGTTCCCGGAGTTCCGGAACCGGAGAGGGTCTGCCGGTAAGTTCAGAGGTAAGAATATCAATGGCCAGGGGTACCATGCGGATGTTGCAGACCTTGGATACCAGGGGAACTGTCCGGGAAGCTCTGGGGTTAGCCTCCAGCACGTAGACTCTGCCGTTCTCAATGGCGTACTGCATGTTCATCAGCCCCCTGACATGCATTTCCTCCGCAATCCTGCGTGTGTATTCCTTGATGGTTTCCAGATTTTCTGCCGAAATGTGGACGGAGGGAATGATGCAGGCGGAATCTCCGGAGTGGATGCCGGCCAGCTCAATGTGCTCCATAACGGCGGGAACAAAGGCATGGTTTCCGTCGCTGATGGCGTCCGCTTCGCACTCCATGGCGTGGTTCAGGAACCGGTCAATGAGGATGGGACGGTCAGGCGTTACACCTACGGCCGCCTTCATGTAGCCGGCCATGCTCTCATCATCATATACGACCTCCATGCCCCGGCCGCCCAGCACGTAGGAGGGACGGACCATGACCGGATAGCCGATCTTTCCGGCAATTTCCAGAGCTTCCTCCACGGTGGTGGCCATGCCGGATTCCGGCATGGGGATATCCAGCTTCTCCATCATGGCACGGAACAGATCCCGGTCTTCCGCCAGATCGATAACGGCCGGGGAGGTCCCGAGAATCTTTACCCCGTTCTTTTCCAGCTCGGCGGCCAGATTCAGGGGTGTCTGTCCTCCGAACTGGGCGATGACGCCCACGGGCTTCTCTTTCTTGTAAATGCTCAGCACATCTTCCAGAGTCAGAGGTTCAAAGTACAGTTTGTCGGAGGTGTCGTAGTCTGTGGATACAGTCTCCGGGTTGCAGTTAACGATGATCGTCTCAAAGCCCAGCTTTTTCAGGGAAAGCGCCGCATGCACGCAGCAGTAATCGAACTCGATGCCCTGTCCGATGCGGTTGGGTCCGCCGCCCAGGATCATGACCTTGGGTCTGTCGTTCCGGATGGGATTTTTGTCCTCTCCGTTATAGGTGGAATAATAGTAAGCGCTGTTCTCTGTTCCGCTGACGTGCACGCCCTCCCAGGTCTCCTCAAGGCCCAGGGCAATCCGGCGGGAGCGCACCGCATCTTCGGAGATCTCCAGGCGCTGGCTCAGATATTTGTCTGAGAATCCGTCCTTTTTGGCGGAGATAAGCAGTTCATCGGAGGGAAGACCGCCGCGGCAGGCCAGAATCTTTTCCTCTTCCTCTACCAGTTCTTTCATCTGCTGGATGAAATACGCTTTTACCTTTGTGATTTTGTGGAGTTCTTCCACGGAAGCTCCCTTGCGGAGCGCCTCATACATGATAAAATGCCGCTCGCTGGAGGGGGTGACCAGAAGCTTCAGCAGATCCTCTTTTGATCTCTCGTGGTAATCTCCGGCAAAGCCCAGTCCGTACCGCCCGGTTTCCAGGCTGCGGATAGCCTTCTGGAAGGCTTCCTTATAATTTTTTCCAATGCTCATGACTTCGCCCACAGCCCGCATCTGGGTACCCAGCTTATCTTCCACACCTTTGAATTTCTCAAAGGCCCAGCGGGCAAACTTGATTACCACATAGTCGCCGTCCGGCACGTACTTGTCCAGAGTCCCGTATTTTCCGCAGGGAATATCCTTCAGAGTCAGGCCGGAGGCCAGCATGGCGGAAACCAGGGCGATGGGGAAGCCGGTGGCCTTGGAGGCCAGGGCCGAAGAACGGGAGGTTCTGGGATTGATCTCGATGACCACGATCCGGTCGGATACCGGGTCATGGGCAAACTGTACGTTGGTGCCGCCGATGACCTGCACAGATTCCACAATCTTGTAGGCCTGCTCCTGCAGCCGTTTCTGGCATTCCTGGGAAATGGTCAGCATGGGAGCGGCGCAGAAAGAATCTCCGGTGTGCACGCCCATGGGATCAATGTTTTCAATAAAGCAGACAGTGATCATATTGTTGTCTGCATCCCGGACAACTTCCAGCTCCAGCTCTTCCCAGCCGAGAACAGACTCCTCCACCAGTACCTGGCCCACAAGGCTGGCCTGGAGTCCTCTGGCGCAGACGGTTTTCAGCTCATCCCGGTTGTAGACCAGGCCGCCGCCGGCGCCTCCCATGGTATAGGCCGGACGCAGAACTACGGGATATCCCAGCGTATCAGCGATTTTCAAAGCCTCCTCCACGCTGTAGGCCACCTCGCTGCGTGCCATCTCTATGCCCAGCGCATCCATGGATTTCTTAAATTCAATCCGGTCTTCCCCGCGTTCAATAGCGTCCACCTGTACGCCGATAACCTGTACATGATATTTTTCGAGAATCCCCTTTGCGGACAGTTCCGCGCAGAGATTCAGACCGGACTGTCCGCCCAGATTGGGCAGCAGGGCGTCGGGCCTCTCCTTGGCGATGATCTGTTCCAGCCGTTCCACATTCAGCGGTTCGATGTAGGTGACATCGGCGGTCTCCGGATCGGTCATGATGGTGGCCGGATTGGAATTCACCAGCACGATTTCATAGCCCAGCTTCTTCAGAGCCTTGCAGGCCTGTGTGCCGGAATAGTCGAATTCGCAGGCCTGGCCGATGATAATGGGGCCGGAGCCGATAATCAGCACTTTATGGATGTCTGTTCTCTTTGGCATTTTGTTCCTCCTGAAATAAAAGATTCTACCTCTCTCCATCCTATTATATAAGAGAATTCCGAAAAGGAAAAGCAGTTTTTCGACTTCCGCCGCCCCTGCCGGCCGGAAGATTTAACGGGAAATTTACGGAAATTTGCAGGTAGACACAAAAGAAAGACGGTATACTGTAAAAAAAGTCCCGCCGGACTGTCATAAAGGAGAGTATTGCATGGTCAAGGTTTATGTTCTGGACACCAATGTGCTGGTGCAGGCGCCCTATGCCTGCGAATGTTTTGAGGAAAACCGGGTGGTTCTGCCCCTGGTGGTTCTGGAGGAGCTGGATAACCTCAAAAAGGCGGAGGGAGAGAGAGGGCAAAATGCCAGAAGCGCCATCCGTTATCTGGAGGGGCTGCGGCAGAGGGGTGACCTGCTGGAGGGAGTATCCCTGGAGAGCGGGGGTACGCTCCGGGTGGAAAAGAACTTTGTGAACGTCCGGCTTCCGGAGGATCTGCCGGAGGATAAAATGGATAACCGGATTCTGCGGGTGTGCCGGGGACTGGCCGAGAGCGGTCCGGAGCCGGTAATTCTTGTGACGAAGGATATCCTGCTGCGGGTGAAAGCCCAGATGATTGGGGTGCAGGCGGAGGATTTCGTTACAGAGCAGGTGTCCGGCCGGGAGGAGCAGTACCGGGGACGAACCGAGGTCTACGCCCCGGAGGAGGCATTTAAGGAATTTAAGAAAAAGGGAATTCCGCTGGAACTGGTTTATCAGAGCGATCCGGAGGGAAAGATTACAAGGCCGAAGCTTCTGGAAAATGAATTCGTGCTCCTGAAGGCGGATCAGTCCACGAAGAAAACCCAGCTTGGACGGGTGGAGAAGGGGCTGATTAAAAAGCTGGAATACAGAAAAAGCACGCCCTACGGAGTCAGTCCCAGAAATGCGGGCCAGTATTTTCTGCAGGAGGCGCTGATGCAGCCGGCCGATAAGGCTCCGCTGGTGATTGTCAAGGGGATGGCCGGCACAAGCAAGACCTTTTATTCGCTGGCTGTGGGGCTGGAAAAATTGCTGAACAATCCCACCGGGGAATACCGGCGGATTCTGTTCTGCCGTCCCAATGCCCAGTTTGATTCCGATATCGGATTTCTGCCGGGGGATGAGCAGGAGAAAATCGCCCCCCTGCTGCGGCCGGTGATGGATAATCTGGAGCAGCTCATTGATTCCAACGAGGAGGCCAGATACGAAAATGAACAGGAGCTGAAAGGTAAGATTGAAGAGATTTTTGACCGGGGCATCCTGCAGGCAGAAGCGCTGAATTTTCTCCGGGGCCGTTCCATCGAAAAGACGTATCTGATCATCGATGAAGCGCAGAATATGACGCCGGGCCAGGCAAAAGGCATTATCACCCGGGCGGGAAAAAATACAAAGATCATCCTGCTTGGAGATCCGGGACAGATTGACCGGCCCTTCCTGGATGAGCGGACCAACGGGCTCAGCTACGCCTCCGAGCATATGAAGGGAAGCCCCCTGTGCTGGCAGATTACTCTTACCGCCGAAGAGTGTGAGCGCTCACCTCTGGCCATGGACGCGGTGAGAAGACTGTGACCGGCTGGAGACGGGAAGAGCGGGGCGGAAAAAGATCATGGAAAAGGAAGAGACAGAGACGCATGGAGATTACATACAAAGAGATACGCGACAATAAGGAGGTTAATCTTCTGATTGAAAAGGGCAATCAGGTGCTGAAGGCCCTGGGCTATACGGAGCATTCCAGAAAGCACGCGGCCAAGGTGGCGGAGACAGCCGGAAAGATTCTGAAGGAGCTGGGATACGGGAAAAAGGCCATCGAGCTGGGACGTATTGCCGGTTATATGCACGATATCGGCAACAGCATAAACCGCCATGACCACGCCCACAGCGGAGCGGCCCTGGCCTATCAGATTCTGAAAGAACTGAAAATGCCCCTGGAGGATATTCTGGTTATCGTGACGGCCATCGGCCACCACGATGAGAGCACGGGAACGGCAGTGGATGTCGTATCCGCGGCGCTGATTCTGGCCGACAAGACGGATGTGCGGCGAAACCGGGTGCAGAATCCCAATATAGCCAGTTTTGACGCCCACGACCGGGTCAATTACGCTGCGCTGTCCTCCAGCCTGGAGATCAAAGAAGAGAAAAAGGTGATCCAGATGGAGCTGGAGCTGGATGATTCCATGTGCACGGTTATGGATTACTTCGAGATCTTTCTGCAGAGAATGCTGATGTGCAGGCGGGCCGCTGAGGTGCTGGGCTGCCGGTTCAAGCTGTCGGCCAACGGGAGCAAGCTCTGCTGATCGTGCAACAGGAGAAAGTAACGAAAAGAGTTGTATTTCCAACGGCGCTGGTATACTATAAAAGGCAGGATAAAGAAGACGAAAAGGATATATGAAAAATGACAGAAACGATCAGCAGCAAAATTTCCGTCCGCAGGTACAGTTCCCCGGATCTTCCGTCCATGATCCGGATCTGGAATGAAGTAGTGGAGGAGGGTGCAGCCTTCCCACAGGAGGAATGCCTGGACGGGACGGAGGCCGCGGAATTTTTCGGAAGCCAGAGCTACTGCGGCGTGGCGGAGGACGAGAAGGGAAGGATTTTGGGCCTTTATATCCTGCATCCTAACAATGTGGGCCGCTGCGGCCATATTTCCAACGCCAGCTATGCGGTCTCCTCCGGCGTGAGGGGCTGTCATATCGGCGAAAAACTGGTGGTGGACAGCATCCGTCAGGCGCGGCTGCAGGGGTTCCGGATCCTGCAGTTTAACGCGGTGGTGGCATCGAACCTCCACGCGCGCCATCTGTATGAGCGTATCGGCTTCCGGCAGCTGGGCACTATCCCTGGGGGCTTCCGGATGCGCGACGGTTCCTTCGAAGATATCTGTCTTTATTTTATAGAGGTAAATGATCCGGCGTGACCGCATGGGAATAGGAAGATTGCATAATGAATTACATTTGAGTCTATGCTGGATGATTTGTTATTCGTAGTTAAATAACAGCTAAAAGATGAGGGAGTGATGAAAAAAATAGAGAGGGAGACCCGGGCTGCCCAGGCGGAGAAAAAAATCATAAAGTTTGCATGGATATCAATTGTATCCGGCGCGGTCCTGATGATCCTGGGGGAAATATTCGAAGGGAATCCGGTTGTTGATTTTGTGAGCGGAGCATTGCCCTGGGTCCTTCTTGGCGTAATGTTTTTATCTGCTATTTTGTATCTCAATCAAGAAGAAAAGTAAAGAGTGACTGCCGCCCGGGCCGGATTCTAGAAAATCTCCGGCCCGGGCGGCAGTTTTCAGATACAGGCACTTACTGCTGGTAATAACTGAGAAAATCTCCGATCTTTGTCATGGCATCTTTCAGAACTTCGATCCTGGGAAGGTACACGATGCGGAAATGGTCCGGCTGATTCCAGTTAAAGCCGCCGCCGTGGATAATAAGGATTTTTTTCTCCCGCAGCAGATCCAGCGCAAACTTTTCATCGTCCGTTATGTTGAATTTCTTTACATCGATCTTCGGAAAAATGTAAAAGGCAGCTTTGGGCTTTACGGCGCTTAACCCCGGGATCTCATTGATGGCACTGTAAATATACTCCCGCTGCTCGTAGATGCGGCCGCCGGGCACGATGTAGCCCTCCACGCTCTGATGGCCGCCCAGGGCCGTCTGGACAATGGCCTGGGCCGGTACATTGGAACAGAGCCGCATGTTGGACAGCATGTTCAGCCCCTCGATGTAGTCTTTTGCCATGCGCTTGTTTCCGCTTAAGATCATCCAGCCGATGCGGAAGCCGGCGATCATGTGAGATTTGGACAGTCCGCTGTAAGTCACGCAGAACAGATCCGGGGCCAGGGAGGCGATGGATACGTGCTTTTCTCCGTCCATGACCAGACGGTCATAAATCTCATCGGAGAAAATGATCAGCTGGTGTTCTCTGGCAACTTTTACAATTTCCTCCAGCACCTCCTTCGGATACAGGGCTCCGGTGGGATTGTTGGGATTAATCAGCACGATGGCTTTAGTGCGGTCTGTAATCTTGCTGCGGATATCATTAATGTCCGGATACCAGTCGGCCTGTTCATCGCAGATATAGTGAACAACCCGGCCCCCGGCCAGAGTGGCGCAGGCTGTCCAGAGAGGATAGTCGGGGGAGGGGATCAGGATCTCGTCCCCGTCATCCAGCAGCGCGGACATGGAGATGTTGATCAGCTCGCTGACACCGTTGCCGGTGTAAATATCTTCCATCGTCACGTTGGGAATCTTTTTAATCTGGGCGTACTGCATGATAGCTTTTCTGGCGGAAAAAAGGCCTCTGGCATCGGAGTAGCCTTCGCAGTCTGTGAGCTGGCGCCGCATGTCATAGATGACTTCATCGGGGGTGCGGAAGCCAAAAGGCGCCGGATTGCCGATGTTCAGCTTCAGCACGGAGGTGCCGTCAGCCTCCATCCGGGCGGCTTCATCCACCACCGGCCCTCTCACATCGTATAATACATTGTCCAGTTTGCTTGATTTCTTAAATGTCCGCATGGTTCTTCCTCCTGAAGATTCAATTTTCTGATCTATATCTGCGGAAGCCGGTTTTTCCGGTTCCGCGGCCTGTTCTGCGGTGTCCGCGCCTTCCAGCCACAGCGCGTCCACCTGGAGCGTCCGGGCCAGAAACTGAAGGATGCCGGCCCTGGGGACGGTTTTGCCGCTGACGTACTGGCTGATGTGGCTCTTGCCGAGCTTTACGCCGGCCTTTTCCGCTTCGCGGATCAGATCCACCTGTTTCATGTGCTGCCGGTCCATGGCGTTTTTCAGCCTGTCTGCAAATGTTTCCTTTGACATGGTTCCTCCTGAATATTTAAAACAATGAGTTCAAATTGCATTGAAGAGAGTATACCACTGACAGGGAAAAAGTTCAACAGAAAAAAGAGGAAATTTAAAAAAATGCGAAAAGTTCAATATTTAAAAGAGAAAAGTTCAATTTAAAAATGCGAAAAAGTTTTTCAGGGGATTGCGGGAGCGGGAAAGGACGGGTTATACTGGAAAAAAGGAAGAAAAAATGGAGTACGGGGGAAAAATGGATTTTACGGATGTGAAGGAAAAGTATTATAAGAGAAACCATCTTCTGTTTTCCAGGGACAGCAGCTGTCTGCAGGAGCTTGCGGATGTCCTCTCCAGGCAGAAACACAGAACGGTTGTCCGGTGGGCCCTGGAGTGCGCGGAAGTTCCGGCAGGAATTCTGCGCGTACATGCGCCGGAAGATGAACGGCCCAGAGAAGCGCTGGAAGCCTGCCGGGCCTGGGCAGCGGGCAGGATTAAAATGCCCCGGGCGAAAAAAACAATTTTGGCCGTTCATGCCATGGCCAGGGAGATGAAGGATCCGGCAGACGCCGCCCGCTGCCATGGCGTAGGACAGGCCTGCTCTGTGGTGCACACTGCAGGACATGCACTGGGCCTTCCCGTGTATGAGCTGACAGCCATTGTCCGGGAAATGGGAATCCAGGAATGCGGTGAGATGCTGGAGAAGAAGATACGTTCATACCTGTCCTGCCTGCTGGAGTGGGAGAAGAAGATTGAAAGCGACGGAGGACCCTGGGCCGGTTTTTTAAGCGGAAGATGAATAACTGCACCGGTCTGGACGGGCGGAGCAGGGATGGTGATTCATAAAAATTATATATTTGGAGGGAGAGAAAATACAGTGAAAATTAAAGTGTTGTATACAACAATGATTGTAAAAGATCTGCGGGAGTCGGTAGCGTTTTACAGAGACGTTCTCGGTTTTCAGGAAGGATACCACGTGGATCTGCCGGGCGGGGCGATCACCATCATGCAGAGTGACGGAGGCGCTGCCGTGGAGCTGATCCAGCATCCGGATTTTCCGCTGGGCCTGTATTCCGTAGGTACGGACGTGGACCGGCTGGACGAGGTGGTCGCCCATCTGGAAAAACAGGGGTATATGGTGACCGGCCCGGCTGTTTCCACGACGGTGGGACGGCAGACCTTTGTGCTGGATCCCAACGGCGTGCGCGTCTGTCTGATTGAACATACGGAGGAGTACAGAAAAAAATACCTGCTGCAGACAAAACAGAGTGGAAAAGCCGAAGGATCTGTGGTATAGTCTTCGATAGAAAAAGGAAAAGAGGTGCAGGATGTTCAGATAATCTGTTTTATGAAAGCGCGAGAGACACAATTACGGAAACGCCCGGCGGGCGTTTGGCCGCGCTGTCAGAAAACAGATTTTCCTGCGGAACCTCCAGCTCTCTCCGGCACAGTGGCAGGCTGTACGGCATTTTAGGAACGAGTAAACAAGTCCCCGCAGAACGGCGGGGACTTTTACAGTTCAGGGAGATATCCGTCTGGCAGGAAGATTCTGTCCGGCAAAGCGGCACCGCCGGAGAAGCAAAAAGGAGCGTGACAGAAATGGCACAGATTGTGATATCGGATCTTAGCTTCTGCTATGAGGGAAGCTCTGAACAAATTTTCGAACATGTATCCCTGAATCTGGATACAGACTGGAAACTGGGGCTGATCGGGAGAAATGGAAAAGGCAAGACAACTTTTCTGCGGCTGCTGCTGGGGGAATACGCGTACCAGGGAAGCATCCGCGCGCCGGAGGGCTTTGCATATTTTCCCTTTGACACGGCGGGGATGGAGAACCGGGAGACGCTGGAACTGGCGGAGAGGGTCTTTCCGGACTATGAGTTCTGGAAAATTGCCCGGGAGCTGGAATTGCTGCATCTCTCCCCGGAGATACTTTTCAGGCCTTTTGGGGAACTGAGCCAGGGGGAAAGAAACAAGGTGATGCTGGCTATTTTGTTTTCCGGAGACCATGTGTTCCTGCTTATCGATGAACCGACCAATCATCTGGACCGGGAGGCCAGAGAGCAGGTCTGTGCGTACCTGCAGAAGAAAAAGGGATTTATTCTGGTTTCCCATGACCGCTGGCTGCTGGATTCCTGCGTGGATCATGTGCTGGCTCTGGAGCGGGAGAGCATCCGGCTGGAAAAAGGGAACTTCAGTTCCTGGTGGGAAAACAAGAGCCGCCGGGATCAATTTGAGCAGAGTGAAAATGAAAAGCTGAAGAAAGAAATCGGAAGGCTTCGGGAGACGTCCGCCCAGGCATGCCGCTGGGCGGACCGCGCGGAGGCAGTCAAGATCGGCTATGATCCCAGAAAGGAGAAAACCTTTCTCGGTACCCGGGCGTATCTGGGAGAAAAGTCCCGCCGGATGCAGCAGAGAAGAAAGAACCTGGAGCGCCGCCGGGAACAGGCGGCGGAGGAAAAGCAGAAGCTGCTGAAAAATGTGGAGCGTCCCCCGGAGCTGAAGCTTATGCCCCTGATTCATCACCGGGAGGTCTATGTCCGGATGGAGGACGTTACCGTTTACTACGGAGAACAGAAGGCTCTGAGCCATTTTTCCATGGAACTGCGGCGGGGAGAGAGGGTGCTGCTCCGGGGGAGAAACGGCTGCGGAAAATCCACGGTGATCCGGACGATTCTTTCCGCCTGCCAGGAGGACCAGGATACTCCGCCGGGCTTCCGGACGGAGGGCAGAATTGAGACGGCCGCCGGGCTTAAAATTTCCAGGGTCAGCCAGGATACCTCCCGGACGGCCGGGAGCCTGCGGGCCTTTGCGGAAAAAGCCGGGGCGGAGGAAAGTCTTTTTCTGGCGATCCTGCGGCAGCTGGATTTTGAACGGGAACAGTTTTTGAAACCTCTGGAGACGTATTCAGAGGGACAGAAAAAGAAAGTGCTGCTGGCGGCCAGCCTGGCCGTGCCGGCTCACCTGTACATCTGGGACGAACCTCTGAACTACGTGGATGTGTTCTCACGGATGCAGCTGGAGAAGCTGATTCTGAAATATCAGCCCTCCATGCTGCTGGTGGAGCACGACAGAACCTTTGGGGAAAAATGCGCGGACAGGGAGATTAATTTCTCGGGGATAAGATCTGCATAATGGGAGAGGTACCTGCGGAAATGCTGACGTTTGATTCCGCAGATCATATTTATCAATATGTGGAGAAACGGGTAAAAAACGGGCCCACGGGGTATATTGTCTGTTCCGGATGTGATATTCCCCATAATGCGAAGTATAAAGCGGCAAAGGTCAGCAACAGATGACAAATAAAAAGTGTTCTGCAAACGGCAGAGGAGCATAAAGAAGTATTGAAAAAAACTGACCTGTGCCAGGTAAATAGAATAAGCCGCCATACCCCGCCCATCATCAGGGTGGGATATGGCGGCTTTTGCCCCGGAGAGGGCTTTTTCTTTTGTATCAAAATCAGCAGGAACATAGGCACTGCTTAAAAAACAGAACACTTTTTGACGGATGTCAGGATGCGGCAAGCATTTTCCTTACGTCCGGGACCGCGGTCAGCACCGGATACAGAACCAGAGAGATAGCAAGGCCGCTGACGCCCTGAATCAGGTTGGCCGGGATGCTGGCTGCTGCCCCGCCAATTCCGTAGAGGAAGGATTCACAGAAGAAATATCCTCCTGCTACCAGTACAATGTCGGTGATCCCCCCCAGGGCCACACCGAGATAGCGATGTCTGCCTCTCCCGGAGACCTTCCGGTAGATGACTGCGGACAGGAGCGATATCAGCCCCTTAATGACCAGCGTGATGGGTACGTAGAAGAAATAGCCTCCTGCCAGATCGGCCAGGGCAGACCCTATGCCGCCGGCCAGAAAACCGCAGGCCGGCCCCAGGATGATTCCGGACAGGATCACAATGGCATCGCCGGGATGGATATAGCCGCCGGTGCCGGGGGTGGGTATCCGGATGGCCATGGTGGCCACGAAGGCCAGAGCCGCGAAAAGAGCGGTCATGACAAGCTTTTTCACATTTGATTTCATAGATATGACCTCCTCATATTTGGTTTGTGGTTGAGATCTCAAAAGGCGTTATCTTTGATTTCTTATTATACAAATAATTGGCATGGTTAAAATGGCCACTTTAATAAAAAATAACCATGCCAGTTTTCGCGTATATTTTTTTGACTGGCTGACATACTAATAACGTCAACGGAAGAAACAGAGACATCCGAACAGACGGAGCAGGCTGTTTTCCGGTGACAGGAATTTCAAAAGAATGTCAGGAGGAATGTCATATGGCAAAGAATTACGGCAGCGATGCTTACAGCAAAAACAGAGCGGGCAGCACAGATGAAATGGATACCACAAACGAGACCAGCAGGAACAGCAGAAACTGTGGAAACAAGAAAAATTCCACGAAGAATACTGGATCCAAAAACACCCACAAGGATGAGATGGACAGATACTAAGCAGCAGGAGCATTCCTGAAAGGAATGAAAGAGAGGCCGGCACGGAAACAGGATCAGAAAGATCCGGGTTACCGTGCCGGCTTCTTTCCTGTGTCCGGGCGGCCGCCAACATCCCGCTTATTCATGCGGGCATGAATCGCGTGACCTTGGCGGCCTGGAAGTGGTAAGCCGCCCGCGGATTTCTCCGCCCTGCGGGCTCCCGAAATCCTGAAAACATTCGAAATCCGCCCTGCCGGGCTTCTTTCTCGTGTTTAAGCGGCCGCCAACATCCCGCTTATTCATGCGGGCATGAATCGCGTGACCTTGGCGGCCTGGAAGTGGTAAGCCGCCCGCGGATTTCTCCGCCCTGCGGGCTCCCGAAATCCTGAAAACATTCGAAATCCGCCCTGCCGGGCTTCTTTCTCATGTTTAGGCGGGTTCCAAAGTCCAGCCTGTTCATGCAAGCATGAAATGCTGGACCTTGGAACCCTGGGGCGGCATATAGTAATTAAAAAGGAGGAAGGGATTGTTTTGACGGGTCTTGAGATGGTTTCGGCCGACAGGATTGACAGCTACGCGGGGAAACCAGGCGTAGTTATAATAGATCTGCGCACACCGGAGGAGTTCCGCAGGGGGCATATCCGGGGGGCGGTGAACCTGCCTTATGAGGAAATGGAGAAGGGGAGGCGCCCGCCCCGGGGAAAGCTTCTCGTTCTGTACTGTGAGAGAGGGGCCGCCAGTCTCGCCATGGGGAGAGAACTGGCGGAGGAGGGATACCAGGTGAAGAGTGTGACCGGAGGGCTGAAAGCCTACCGGGGGGCGCTGCTGACCCGTGGCAGCTGAGGTCAGGGAAGGAGAACCCGTTCCAGACGGGAACCCAGACGGCTTAAAATCTCGTTGGAGATGGTGCCGGCCCAGGCGGCCAGGTCGCAGGCGGTGATGGTTTCTTTCCCGGAGCTGCCAATGAGAACCGCCGTGCCGCCGGGAGCCGCCGCCGGGATTTCGGAGATATCCACCAGGGTCTGATCCATACAGATTCGTCCCAGGATAGGGGCCCTTTGTCCGGCAATCAGCACCCATCCCTGTCCGCAGGAGAGGGAGCGGGGCAGGCCGTCCGCATAACCGATGGAGAGAACCGCGATCCGGGTAACTTGGCGGGCAGTAAAGGCCAGTCCGTACCCGGCGGATTCACCGGCTTTCAGCTCTTTTACGGCGGTGATCCTGGCCTTCAGGGAGAGAACAGGTTCCAGAGGAAGGGGGCAGGATTTCGTGTCCTGCCGGGTGCTCAAAACCCCGTACAGGGCAATTCCCACCCGGGCGTAATCCCCTGCTAGCTCCGGATAGTTCAGAACTCCGTAGCTGGCCAGCAGGTGAAGCTTTGGCCGGGGCAGGCGCCCCGCGCAGAGAGCGCTTGCAGTCCGGTAAAAGGATTCCGCCTGGGAAAGGGTGTAGTCCCGTTCCTTCTGTGAATGGCCGTCCGAGACGCAGAGATGGGAAAAGAGGCCCCGGATCTCCAGATGCTCCATCTGAAATATCTTTTTCAGGGCAGCTTTGTGGCCGCAGGGTTCTCCCAGCCGGTGCATGCCGCTGTCCAGGGCCACATGGACCTTCAGTTTCCGGCCGTATTGATTCAGCAGTGCTCCGTAGGAGGCGTCCAGAACGGTCTGGGTCAGGCGCCAGCGCCGCAGCAGCGGAAACTGATCCGGATGGGTGTAGCCGAGGATCAGGATTTCTCCCCGGATATGGGCTTTCCGCAGTTCCACCCCTTCGGATGGCGAGGCAACGCAGAAAGCGTGGACGCCCATGCGGTTCAGCGTTCTGGCGGTCCAGACGGCGCCGTGTCCGTAGGCGTTGGCCTTGACGGCGGGCATCAGCCGGCAGGAATCCGGAAGCCGGGAGGAAAGAAGCTTTACATTGCGGCGGAGCGCGCGGGCATCCAGCTCGATCCAGGCCCGCCCCCGGGAGCCTGGGGAAGGCCGCCGGAGGGTCAGAACCCGGGCGGTGCCCAGGGAGGCCAGAGCAGTAAGCGCCGCCGTGGCCAGATAAAAGAGGGGACCGCTGCGGTTCAGGAAGGAGAGTCCCCCCATGCGTCCGGAAACGGCATGGATGCCGGCAATCACCAGGGGATGCAGAAGGTAGACCCAGGCGGAGAAGGGGCGCAGGAAGGGGATTTCCCGGACTCTCCAGGAGAGCAGCAGACGGAACAGAAAATACATACACGGCACCAGGGCCATGTACATGCTGTCATGGCGCTGGAAGTGAAGGGCCCGCAGGGTAAAACCTTCTGCCGTCATAGCCAGGAAGGAGAGCAGAAAACCGGCCAGCAGCGGCCCGGTTTTCGCCGCCCTTCCCCTCCGTCCGGCCAGGGCCCCGAGAAGCAGAAAGACCGGTGCCAGAAACAGGCCGTTGCGGGTATAGGAGAACAGGCGGAAGCCCAGGCTGTACAGGCCGGATAAGCCTGGAAGGAAAGCGGTCAGGCCGTACCAGCTGTCCCCCAGTAGGCCCATGAGATAAAGCAGAAGGCAGATAAAGGCCGCCGCCCGAAGCGGAAGTAACCGCCGAAGCAGGCACAGGAGCAGCACGCCCAGGATACAGGCGGGAAAATACCACAGATGATAGAAGGTTCCGTCGAATACCAGCATCCGCAGTACGCCCCCTGGCGTCAGGGCATGATAATGCCCCGCATAGAGGCCGAGAGGCAGATACAGCAGGATGGATATACCGTACAATACCAGAGTCTTTTTTAAAAAACCAAGGATTTTTGGAAGCTCCCTGCTGTCCCGGGAAAACAGCCAGCCGGACAGGACAAAGCAGCCGGTTACCATGAAGAAAAAGGGGACAGCCGTCCGGGCCAGGATGCGGGTCAGAAAGAAATCCGCATCTCCGTTTATGGAAGCGAGGGGGGAGGTATGGATGGCGATCACCAGGAAGGCGGCCGCCGCCCGGAACCGGTCAGGCCCTCCGAAGCTCTTCTGTGTCTGCATGGGCGCGCCTCCATTCTGTCAGGATAAAGCCGTCTGCGTTGTTTCCGGAGAGAGAATGGGGATACCGGCCTTCCAGGCGGATCCTTGTGTTGCCCTCCGCTGCGGCCGGGATATAGGAGACGGCCAGCACCAGTCCTTTTTCGCGGCGCAGGTAAGGATGGTCCGGTGTGTATTTCTTAATAAACTCCGTGTACTCCTCCAGGGTCAGTCCCAGTTCCGTTATAATGGCGGCATGGGGGGCTCCCACATAGCGGAAATGCCAGGGCTCATGTCCAATGCCGGTGACCGCCTCCTTTCCCGCTGGATAGCGTTCGATAAATCCAAAGTCTGCGGCTCTCTGGCGGAAGGTCCGGCAGACGCCCCGGCGGGGAAAATCGGGACAGATGTAATCCAGCAGGGATTTTCGGAAGCCCAGATCGATGGCCAGCCCTGTCTCGTGCTCACTGCATCCGGGAAGAGCTACAAACCTGCGGGTAAATGCTTCTCCCCTGTCCCGGAGAGATTCTTCCCAGATCTTCCGCTGCTCCCCGGAGGAGCGCCAGCCGCTGACCGGCGTAATATGGCGCCAGCCGCCGATTTCTTCCATGAGCTTCTGCAGCAGGGCCGCGGCGCGGCGTTCCAGAAGCTGATCAGAGCCCTCCCGGACAGGAACGAGGGGCGGGATGGACGTTTCGCGGAAGGGATGGCTTTTATTTACCAGGATCAGACTGCCCCGGTAAAGAGATTCTTTTTCAAGTGCCAGCTGTTTCATGTATGCTTCACCTCCGATTCAATGATCCGGGTCAGAAGTTCCCGGAAGGAAAGGCCTGCCGTCTTCATCATGGCCGGATAGCGGCTGTGCTCTGTAAAGCCGGGGATGGTGTTGATTTCGTTAAATACAATCCGGCCCTCCGGTGTCAGAAACAGATCCACCCGGGCAAAGCCGGAGCAGTCAAAAAGCCGGTAAAGCATCCGGGCTGTTTCCTGGATCTCCGCGGCTTTTTCCGGCGGGATCCGGGCCGGGACGTGGATGGAAGAGGTTTTCAGGGTATATTTTTCCGTAAAATCAAAGAAACCTTCTGAAAGCTGAATTTCATCCACCGCTCCTGTAAAAAGTTCTTCACGGCCCAGAACTGCGCAGCCCACCTCAAAGCCCTCCACATGTTCCTCCAACAGAATCTGGCTGTCATACCGGAAGGCCAGTTCCAGGGCGCCGGGAAGTTCCGAAGGACGGCAGACCCGGGTGATTCCGAAGGAGGAACCTGCCCGCAGGGGCTTTACAAACACAGGAAACCCCGTTTTTTCGGCAAAGGAGACGGCATCCTCCGGATGCGCCTCACAGGCAGAGCGGTCAAACAGCCGGGAGCGGGGAACCTCCGCGCCGGCTGCTGCCGCCAGCAGGTGCGCCCGGTATTTATCCATGCACAGCGCGGAAGAGAGAACTTTGCAGCCCGCCAGAGGTATGCCGGCCAGGGCGGCCAGCCCCTGGATGGTGCCGTCCTCTCCGTTCTGTCCGTGGAGGATGGGCAGGATGGCATCCGGCCGGCAGTGATCCGTCCGGTCCTTCCGGAAAATCAGGAAGCCTCCGTCCCGGCGGCTGGGGGAGAGCAGGGCCGGGCAGCAGTCCCCGCGCTCCAGCCATGTATCTTCCCGGATGAAGCGGATATCCCCCTCATAACAGAACCAGCTGCCTTCCCGGGAAATGCCGATCATCAGAGGCTGATACCGGCTGCGATCCAGCTGTTCCAGCACAGCGGCGGCAGACTTCAGGGAAACGGGATACTCCGGGGACATGCCTCCGAATATTACAGCAATCATTTTTTTATTCATAATTTCTCGTCCTTTCTCGTGGGTGACCGGGGTTTTTCCGAAAAATAAGCGCCCCGTCCTGATACAGTAATGGTATCAAAACGGGGCGCCTGATGTTTTCGTATTCCCTGAGAAAAGACTTGTTATTTTCTGACTGAAATCTTACGATTTTCTGACGGAGGGGGAAAAGGGCAGCTGTACGGTGAAAGCAATGCTCTCCTGTGCGCTTTCCGCGAAGATCCGGCCGCCGTGGAGTTCCACAATTTCTCTGGCGATGGCCAGGCCCAGTCCGGCGCCTCCTGTGGAACTGGAACGGGAGGAATCCAGGCGGAAGAACTGGTCAAAGATCCGGGAAAGCTTCTCCGGAGGGATCGTGCGGCCGTGGTTTTTCACGCAGATCCGGATTCCTTCGGGTTCGGAAACCAGAGACAGCAGAATGGTGCTGCCGGGATAGCTGTAGTTGACTGCGTTGCGGAACAGATTGTCAAAAACCCGCTCCAGCTTCCCGGGATCGCAGAGGATCTTCAGCTCCGGCGTGATCCGGGCTTCCCAGGACAGATCCTTTTTGGCCAGGATCGGACGGAATTCATCGGCCATCTGTTCCAGCATCCGGCTTAGGTTTACCTGTTCCGTCTCCAGGGAGATGGAAGTCAGATTAAAGCGGGTAATTTCAAAAAACTCATTGATCAGATCTTCCAGCCGGAGGGCTTTGTCCAGGGCGATGCCCGTGTAGCGGGCCCGGGTTTCCGGGGAAATGTCCGGTTCATCCTGAAGCAGGTTCAGATACCCGATGACGCTGGTCAGCGGCGTTTTCAGGTCGTGGGCCAGATAGACGATCAGATCATTCTTTCTCTGCTCTGCCTCCCTGGCCAGGCGGGCGCTGCGGAGGGCGTTTTCCCGCACCTGATTCAGCTCGTCCTGAACATTTTTCAGAGGCTCCGGCAGGAGGATGGACTGGTCATCGGGAGCGGCCAGCCGTTCCGCGGCGGCGAGAACCTCATCCAGATACCGGAGAGGCCGGGAAATAAAGTAATAGGTGAGCAGGATCCATCCCGAGACAAAAATGATTCCGGCGATCAGAAGATAATTGGCCCGGATCCAGCTCAGAATCCGGTACAGGGGATCCGTATAATACCAGGTGAAGGTATTGGCCAGCATCATCCCTAAGACAAACAGAAAGACGAGGGCCGCCAGCAGAATAAAAACGGCCAGCAGGTACTGCAGCAGAATTTTCTGGGTTATGGCGCTGCCTCTGCGCCGGCCCGGTTTCTTCGAGTTATTCAATGGTATATCCCACCCCCCATACGGTTTTGATCAGGCGGGGCTTCCGGGGCGGCTCATGCAGCTTTTCCCGGAGCCTGGCAATGTGTGCCATAACGGTATTGTTGTTATCCAGATACTGTTCACCCCAGACAGCCTCGAAAAGTTCCTCCGAGGACACCACATGGCCCTGATGCTCGCAGAGATACCAGAGAATATTGAATTCCAGAGGAGTCAGAGGTGTCTCCCTGCCGTTCAGGAAGCATTTGTGGCTGGCCCGGGAAATGATGAGGCCGCGGACCGTATACTCTTCCGGTTCCCTTGGAAGCGCTTCTCCCACGTTGTAGCGCCGGTAGCGGCGGAGCTGGGTTTTTACCCGGGCCATAAGCTCCAGGGGATTAAATGGTTTGGTAATGTAGTCATCGGCCCCCAGCGTCAGGCCGGTGATCTTGTCCATATCCTCCACCCGGGCTGTTACCATAATAATGGGAAAAAGATGGCGCTCCCGGATTTTCTGGCAGAGCGTGAAGCCGTCCATATCCGGCAGCATTACGTCCAGAACGGCCAGGCTTAAATCCTCCCGGCCAACGCAGGAGAGAGCCTCCGCGGCATTGTAAAACTTAAAGACCTGATATCCTTCGTTTTTCAGATAAACTTCCTCCAGGTCGGCGATTTCCTTTTCGTCATCTACAATCAGGATTTTTTCACTCATCTTGCGGTCCTCCTTTGCTGTGAATTTCAGTATACCATGAAAGAGAAAAATGTGCTATGA
>ERZ1643246.1428-NODE-1428-length-26017-cov-7.515869_pt1 | contig 26017 bp, 24 predicted proteins | sample MGYA00579265_ERZ1643246 | MGnify/ENA primary metagenome ERZ1643246 (study PRJEB29033, sample SAMEA4952261) | chicken gut metagenome | biome: Broiler Chicken; feature: Gastrointestinal Tract; material: Caecum | place: Ireland | collected 2018 | study: Broiler...
GTGGACGAGATCCACCGGCTGAACCGCCAGGTGGAGGAGGTGCTCTACCCGGCTATGGAGGATTTTGCCATTGATATTATGCTGGGCAAGGAGGCTACCGCCCGCTCTGTCCGGCTGGAGCTGCCTCATTTTACCCTGGTGGGAGCCACCACCAGAGCCGGACTTTTGACTGCTCCCCTGCGGGACCGGTTCGGCGTGGTGCAGAAGCTGGAGTTTTATACGCCCCAGGAGCTGAAAGTGATCATTCTCCACTCAGCCAAGGTGCTGGGGGTGGAGATTGAGGAGAGCGGAGCTATGGAGCTGGCCAGAAGATCCAGAGGAACCCCCAGGCTTGCCAACCGGCTGCTGAAGCGGGTCCGGGACTTTGCGCAGGTAAAGTACGATGGCGTCATTACGCGGGAGGTGACGGATTTCGCCCTGGATATTATGGATGTGGATAAGCTGGGGCTGGACCAGAATGACCGGAATATCCTTCACATGATTATAGACAAGTTTGCAGGAGGTCCGGTAGGCCTGGATACGCTGGCGGCAGCTTTGGGAGAGGATGCGGGTACCCTGGAGGATGTGTACGAACCATACCTGCTAATGAATGGGCTGATCAACCGCACGCCCCGGGGACGTATGGCCACAGAGGCGGCTTACCGCCACTTGGGACTGGAAATGTAGAAGAAGGTATGATATACTATGAGCACTTGGAGAGGGGCAGACGACAGGAAAAGCCTCTTTGTGAAACAGATTGAAGAGCTCAGGGAGATAGCAGATGGATTCGAAACATTATACGCAGGTATTGATTGACGGCAAAGTGTATACATTAGGAGGCAGTGAAGACGAAGGCTATCTTCAGCGGGTGGCCTCCTATGTCAATGAGAAGATGGGAGCGATGAGAAAGCTGCCCGGTTTTACAAAACAGAATAATGAATACCAGACCGCCATGATTGCTTTAAATATCGCAGACGATTATTTTAAGTCCCAGGAGCAGGAAGCGCTTTACAGGGACCAGCGGGATGAGATGGAGCGGGAAACCTACAGCTTAAAGCATGAGCTGGTCAGTACCCAGATGAAGCTGGAAGCTGTTTTAAAGGATCTGGAGGAGCGGCAGAATCAACTGGAAAGTCTTGGAAAAGAAAAGGGGAAACTGGAGCGGAGACTGCGGGAGATGGAGAAGAGCCGGTCTTCCGGGGAGCAGGATTCCAATGTGGTAGAGGTGAAATTTTCCAGAGAAGAGAAGGTGGATGTAAAGGAGCGCATAGGTGAGGAATCATCTGGTGCCAAAGAGACAGCTGCTGCTCAGGAGCCTCAGGCGGAGGAGAAGAAAGAGACTGTTTCGGATACCCGTCAGGAGGAGGAAAAGAAGCAGGAGCTGACCCGAAGAGCTATCCATGCTGCTATGGAAGCCAGAGGGGCGGGACATAAAAAGCATTGAGAACAAAGTTGCCGAAAAGATGCTTCATCACAGAAGATGGGGCATCTTTTCTTTCAAAGTAATTACAGGAGAGAAGAAGATGGAGCGAGGAATGGGATTGGAGGTGCTGGCTCCGGCCGGCTCCGTTGAAAGTATGAAGGCGGCTGTGGCAGCCGGGGCAGATGCCGTTTATATGGGAGGCAGCCGTTTCGGGGCCAGGGCGTATGCGGACAATCCGGATGAGGACGGAATGCTGAGGGCCATTGATTATATCCACCTTCATGGGCGAAGACTGTATTTGACGGTCAATACGCTGTTCCGGGAAGAGGAGATGGGGGAGCTTTACGATTATCTGCTGCCCTATTATAAAGAAGGACTGGATGCAGTGATCGTCCAGGACCTGGGAGTGATGGCTTTTATACGGCGCCATTTTCCGGGCCTGGATATTCATGCGAGCACTCAGATGACGATTACCGGTGTTTATGGCGCCAGACTGATGAAGGAGCTGGGCGCAGTGCGGGTGGTCACGGCAAGGGAGCTGTCCCTGGAGGAAATCAGCCGGATTCACCAGCAGGTGGATGTGGAGATTGAGAGTTTTGTACACGGAGCACTGTGCTACTGCTATTCCGGCCAATGTCTGATGAGCAGCCTTATTGGAGGAAGGAGCGGAAACAGAGGACGCTGTGCCCAGCCCTGCCGTTTGCCCTATGAGGCCAGAGAGCGGGGAAAGAAGGTGCCGGCCAATCCGGAACAGGAGCGGTATCTGCTGAGCCTGAAGGATCTGTGTACCCTGGACCTGATTCCTCAGATGGCCCAGGCGGGGGTTTATTCCATGAAAATCGAAGGGCGGATGAAGAGTCCAAGATACACAGCAGGAGTGGTGCGGACATACCGCAAATATGTGGACCGGTATCTGGAACATGGAAGCCAGGGGTACCGGGTGGAGCCGGAGGACAAGCGCCAGCTGGCAGAGCTGTTTGACCGGGGAGGCTTTACAGAAGGCTACTACCGGCAGCACAATGGACGGGATATGGTGGCATTAAAGGAGAAACCGGCTTTCCGCAAAGCCGATCAGGAGCTGTTTGATGAGCTGGACCGGCTGTATGTGAACCGTGAGGTAAAGGAGCCCGTCCGGGGAAAGGTGAGGCTGGAGGAGGGCAGTCCGGCGGAACTCTCCCTGTCTGCGGATGTCCGGGGCAGCCATGGCTGCGTCCGCCGGATTACCGTTCAGGTCCAGGGGCAATGTCCCGGCAGTGCAAAGAACCAGCCTTTGACGAAAGAAAAGGTTCAAAAACAGATTGAGAAGACGGGTTCCACTCCCTTTGAATTTGAACGGCTGGAGACGGAGCTTTCCGGAAGCCTGTTTCTTCCGGTCCAGGCTCTCAATGAACTGCGCCGAAGCGGTCTGGAGCAGCTGCAGGAAGCTGTTTTGATGGAAAGCAGAAGAGAGGAGCCGGAAGGAAACAGGAAAGAGAAGGAGAGAGAAAGAGAGAAAACCGAGGGACAGACTTCTGAGACCACGGGGATTCCGGAGCTTTGGACTTTTCTGGAAGAACCTGTCCAGCTGCCGGCTGTCCTTCAGGATCCGGGAGTCAGCGGAGTCTACCTGGATGCAGGAGGCTTTCCGGCCGATTCCTGGAAGAAGGCAGTTCAGGAGTGCCGGGAGAACGGAAAACAGTGCTATCTGGCCCTGCCTCATATTTTCCGCACAGAAGGGGAAGCCTTTTTTAAGGAACACCAGGAGGAACTCAGGAAGGCAGGTTTTCAGGGATTTCTCGTCCGGAACCTGGAGGAGCTTCAGTGGCTGAAGGAGAGAGACGAGTCCCTGGCCCGTCTTCCCAGGATATTGGATGGAACTGTGTACTGCTGGAACAGAGAAACGGTTTCCCTTCTGAAAGACCTGGGGGCGGCCCGGCTGACGCTCCCCTGGGAGCTGAACAGCCGACAGGCCAGGCCGGTGTCCGGCCAGGCGGAGCAGGTGCAGCTTCCGGTGGAGATCCCCGTATATGGAAGAATCCCCATGATGGTGTCGGCTCAGTGTATCCGGAAAACGACTCTGGGCTGCAGCGGAAAGAACGGACAGATGGAGTTAAAGGACCGGACGGGAGCGCGGATGGCGGTTAAGAACCGATGCGCCTTCTGCTACAACACCATTTACAACAGCGCTCCTCTCTCGCTCCTGGGAAATGAGAGCGGGGTTGCGAAACTGGATCCAGCTGTACTCCGCCTGAATTTTACAACGGAGACCGGGGAGGAGACGGCTCAGATCATCCGGGCATTCCGGGAAAGCTTTCTGGAGGGAAAGGAGAGCCGGGTGCCTTTTCAGGATTTCACAAGAGGACACTTTAAGAGGGGCGTAGAGTAACCGGACAAGGAGAGCAGTATGACGAATCTGATTGCGGAGATTTCCAAATATGTGATGATTTTTTTGATGGTAATCTATACCTATGCCAATTTCCGATTCTTTACCCTGGACGATCAGATCCGGCAAAGAAGAGTGTGCGGCAGACAGAACCGCTGTATGTTCCTGATCCATTTTCTGGCTTATCTGACCTTGACGCTGAGGGCAGAGGATGAGGGAATGCGGATGATGCTCTGGGCCTTTTACGGGGCCCAGGCAGTGTTTTTCCTGTGCTACATTTACCTGTTCCGCCTGATCTACCGGAATGTATCCAGACTTCTGGTCAATAACACCTGCATGCTGCTTTCCGTAGGCATGGTGATGCTGACCAGAATATCCATGGCCAGAGGAGATCTGGACAGCGTACTCCGGCAGTTTGTGATCGTGGTGGCCTCTGCTGCTGTGACTTGGCTGATCCCCTGTGTGATGGAGCGGTTCTGGCAGCTGTACCGGCTGCAGTGGGTTTACGCCGGGGCAGGAATTGTCCTGCTTCTGATCGTCTGCGCAGCAGGAAATACCAGCTACGGGGCGCAGCTGTCCATTACCATCGGAGGAATTTCCATTCAGCCTTCCGAATTTGTAAAAATCACCTTTGTATTTTTTGTGGCGGCTATGTTTTATCAATCCCTGGAATTTAAAACCATTGTGGTGACCACGGCTGTGGCAGCTGCCCATGTGGCGGTTCTGGCTCTCTCACGGGATCTGGGCGGTGCATTCCTCTTTTTTGTAACCTATGTTGCCATGCTGTTTGTGGCCACTGGGAAATGGACCTACCTGGCAGCAGGAGCGGGAAGCGGAGTGCTGGCTGCCATTGGGGGATATTATCTGTTTGACCATGTGCGCCGCAGAGTAGCGGCCTGGCAGAATCCATGGGCGGATATTGAGAATACGGGATATCAGATCACCCAGTCTCTTTTTGCAATTGGCACCGGAGGATGGTTCGGTATGGGGCTGTGCCAGGGGATGCCCCAGAAAATTCCGGTGGTGGAAAAGGATTTTGTGTTTGCAGCTATCGGAGAGGAGCTGGGCGGAATCTTTGCCATATGTGTTGTGCTGATCTGTCTGGGCTGTTTTCTTCAGTTTATGCTGATTGCCACCCGTATGGAGGCGGTGTTTTACAAGCTGATCGCCCTGGGACTTGGGCTGGAGTATATTACCCAGGTATTCCTTACAGTGGGAGGCGTGACAAAGTTTATCCCTTCCACAGGGGTGACCCTGCCTTTCGTCAGTTATGGGGGGAGTTCGATTTTCAGCACCTTTATTCTTTTTGGAGTGATGCAGGGGCTGTACATTTTGAAACGGAACGATGAAGAGGAACTGGAAATGGAGGAGGATTGAGCAGCAATGAAAAAAGCGGACCCAAACCCTAAAGCCAACCGGAACATTATGAAGCTGGTGTATGCGGTGACGGCTCTGTTCCTGGGAATGATGGTTTATATGGGATATTTCCTTCAGGTCAGAAGTGAGGATGTGATCAACAATTCCTATAACCCCCGTCTGGACAGCTTTGCGGACCGGGTGGTCAGGGGGGAGATCCTGGCGGCGGACGGCACAGTTCTGGCCCAGACTCAGCTGGATCAGAATGGAAATGAAGTCCGGGTCTATCCCTTCGGCAGCCTGTACGGACATGTAGTAGGATACTCTACCAGAGGAAAGACGGGAATAGAATCTCTGGCCAATTTTTACCTCCTCAGCTCCCATGTGAATCTGATGGAACAGATTGCCAATCAACTGATGGGAGAAAAAAATCCGGGAGACCACGTGTATACAACGCTGGACCATCAGCTGCAGCAGGCGGCAAGTGATGCCCTGGGAGACCGCCGGGGCGCAGTAGTCGTCATGGAGCCGGATACAGGGAAAATCCTGGCCATGGTATCCAAGCCCGGATACGATCCCAATACCGTGGCTGCAGACTGGGATAGCCTGACCAGTGAGGACAATAACCAGGGGCAGCTTTTAAACCGTGCAACCCAGGGACTTTATCCTCCGGGCTCCACGTTTAAGATTGTGACGGCACTGGAATATATGCGGGAGTATCCGGAGGACTATAAAAATTATCAGTTCGACTGCGATGGCATCTACGAGAATGGGGAGTATCAAATCCGCTGTTATCACAGCACGGCTCATGGTTCCCAGGATTTCATCCACGCCTTTGCCAATTCCTGCAACGGCGCTTTTGCAAACCTTGGTCTGAGCCTGGATCTGTCCGCCTTCAGGGCGACTGCCGAAGGGCTGCTCTTCAACAGCGCGCTTCCGCTGGCGATCCCTTACAGTCAGAGCTCCTTCGTGATGGATGCGGGGGCGGATACCTGGGAGATCCTTCAGACTTCCATGGGCCAGGGTGCTACCCAAATCACCCCCATCCATAACGCAATGATAACGGCTGCAATTGCCAATGGCGGAACGCTGATGAAACCCTATCTGCTGGACCGGGTGGAAAACGGGGCAGAGGAGGAGATTAAGAAATTTCTTCCGGAAGCTTACGGAGAGCTGATGACAGCAGAAGAAGCTGCCAACCTGACAGAGCTTATGCGGGCGGTGGTGACAGAAGGAACCGGCTCCGCGGTGCGGACCGATGCATACACAGCAGCGGCGAAAACCGGTTCCGCAGAATTTGAAACGGGAAAAGAAACCCACGCATGGTTTACCGGATTTGCGCCGGTGGAAGACCCAAGGATTGCGGTAACTGTAATCGTGGAGGAGTCCGGCAGCGGCGGCGCCGTAGCAGGTCCCATTGCCAGAACACTGTTTGACCTTTATTTGAGCCGGTGATGATTCACCGGCTTTTGCTGTGTCTGGCTCTCCATATGCCAGATGGCCGCTATGTCTGGGAAGAAGGCAGAGGAGGCAGTTTGGAAAGCTGTTCTTTGTAATAGGCTGTTTCCGGTTCAATGTGGGAACTGTTCAGGGAATAGAAGTAATTCAGAGCAGCTTTTCGGCAGGTATCGATATGGCTGCGCAGAAAATTCGCAGATGTTTCCGCATCATCCCGGCGGATAAGGCTGTTGAGAATCTCCAGGTGCTCCAGCCTCGCATCATGGATTTTGGCGCTGTTCTGTCCGGTTGCAATGACAGCCTTGGTGTTGTCATCAAAGAGCTTGCGCATCATCTCGATCAGATAAGCATTTCCGCAGTGTTCAACGAAGAATAGATGCATGGCGGTATCCAGTCGGAAGGCATCCTCCAGATTTAAGTCCTCTGATTCAAAACGCTTTTGAAAAAACATAAGCTCATCTCTGTTTAAATAGGGAATGGCCAGCCGCAGGGTAATGGGCTCAATTTCAAGTCTGGTCTGGAAAATCTGAAGCACATCATTCAACGATACATCCGTTACATAAATCCCCTTTTTGGGAATCACCTTTACATAACCATCCATTTCCAGCCGGTTGATGGCTTCCCGTATGGGGGTTCGGCTTAATCCGTACTGTGAGGCAAGCTGAACCTCATTCAGCATAGAGCCGGGAGGATAGGTACAGTGAATCAGTTTTTCTTTTAAATCCTGATAGACATGGTATTTCAGTTCAGTCCGCTTGACTGTATGGGGCTGCCTGGGCATTGGGAACACCTCCGTTATGCTTTTATTTTGAAAGGCTTGTTCTGAAAAACACCCTTAATAAAATCTGGTTGTATACATATTGTTTTTATTATAAATCAAATAATCTGAAAAAACAACGGAAAAATGACGTAAAAAATTATGGAAAATTCACAAAAAATGCTGTGAAAAATGTATGTTTACTCTCTTGAATCTTTCATGTATACTACAAATATGCAACTGGTAAGCAAAATAGCTGCGGGAAAGGAGAGTATCAAGGTGATTTTGTCATCCATCTATAGTCAGGATGATTTTGGTAAGTACCCTAAATCAATCCAGACTGCCTTAAAGTTTTTGAAGACAACCGATTTCTCAAAGCTTGAGAATGGGGTACATGAAATTCAGGGGAAGGATATCTATGTACAGGTCTTTGACCAGACTTCCCAGCCGATTGAGAAAACACGGCCGGAGTGCCACAGGAAATACATCGATGTCCAGTTCTGGATTAACGGAAGGGAACTGGTGGGATTTGCCCCGATGAAAAAAGAGTATCCGGTGGCGGAGGGAATTGAGGAACGGGACCTGTATTTTCTGGAAGGAGTTGAGGACGAAATCCAGATTCCCGCTTCCCAGGGTGACTACATGATTTTTTATCCCGGCGATATCCACCGGCCGGGAATTGCAGTGGACAAGCCGGAGACATACCGCAAGGCGGTTGTAAAGGTGCGGGCAGATCTGCAGTAAAAGCAAAATAAATCTAAAAAATAAAGGAGACTGAACATGTGTACGTATAATCTTGGAAAATTAAAAGTGATCGATCTAACAAAGCCTCTGGACCCCAAGACGGAGACGAGAAGATGCCATCTGTTCCGTTTTAATACAGGAGGTCCGATTCCGGACTTCCATACAATTATGGATTTGACCAGTCATCTGGGAACACATGTGGAGTGCCCGTATCATCATGATGACAACTGGCCTTCTGTGGCGGAGCTTCCCATTACCACATTTATGGGGCGGGCTCTGTACCTGGACTTTAAAGACACCATTCCCCACAGAGGCCATATTACAGGGGCGGACCTGGACCGCATCACAGAGGGCAAGCTGCAGGAGGGAGATATCCTGATCCTGGATTCGTCCTATAAACTGGCCCCCTTTACGCCGGATACCAATACGGAGAAGGACCAGCGTCTTCTGGTAAACGGGGAGACGGCCCAGTGGTGCGTAGATCACAAAGTGAAATGTGTTGGCTTTGGGGACGGCGTTTCCATCGAAAATTCCAACGAGGATGTAAAGCCCTTCCATGATATCTGTATGGCGGAGAATATTGTATTTTTGGAGGTATTAAAGAATCTGGACAAGCTGACCAGTGATGTATTTTTTATGTCCTACTCTCCGCTGCCGATTTACGGGCTGGATTCCTGCCCTATCCGTGCTTATGCAATTGAGGGCCTGGAGGAATTTTCATGAAGATCGCGGTAATTGGCGCTGGGGCCATGGGCTCCATCTATGGAGGGCGTCTTTCCCAGCATAATGAAGTATATTTGATTGATACCAAGCAGCAGATTGTGGATAAGATTAACCAGAGTGGGCTGACCCTGCTGGAAGGGGACCAGGAGCTGGTTTTCCATCCTCAGGCAAGGATGAGTGCAAAGGGAATCGGTCCGGTGGATTTGGTGATCCTGTTTGTAAAGGCCCTTTACTCCAGAAACGCCCTGGATGCGGCGAAGGAGCTTTTCGGGGAACATACCTATGTGATGACGCTGCAGAACGGCGCAGGACATGAGGCTGTTTTGGGCGATTATGTAAAACGCAGCCGCATTATTATCGGGACCACAGAGGACAACGGAAGCGTTCTGGAACCGGGAAAGGTCAGACATGGACACGGAGGAGCAGGATACACAAATGTAGGACTTCTGGTTCCGGATGAGAGCGGTATCCTGCAGAAGATCAAGGATAGCTTTGACTGCTGCGGTTTTAATGTGCAGATACACCAAAATATCCAGAAGCTGATCTGGCACAAGCTTTTTACGAATGTTTCTTTGAGCGCTTTAACCGGGGTCCTTCAGGTGGACATGGGCTTCATTGCGGAAGACCCTCATGCATGGGCCGCTGCCCGCAGGCTGATACACGAGGCGGTGGCTGTGGCCGATCGGATGGATCTGGATTTTGATGAGGAAGAGATCGCAGAGGAAGTGAAGAGGACATCCCAGGGCAATCCGACAGGCTGCACTTCCATCCGGGCAGATCTGAGGGATGGAAGAAAGACGGAAGTGGATACCATCAGCGGAGCGGTGGTGCGGGCGGCTCATGAACTTGGAGTGGATGTCCCCTGCCATGAGATGATGGTAAACCTGATCCACAGTATGGAAGCCCGCAGCAGGGGCTGATTGTTCCAGGGCAGCTGTCAATGCCGGTTTGTCCCTGTTTTTTCCCGTTTGGAACGGTTGATCGGAATTTTATATTGGCAAACGGCCGGTTAGATGATATACTCATAATCAGACAGCATGGTCCGTCATAGTGAAGCTCGGAAGTGGCATACATTTCCGGGCTTTATAGTTGTCTGTCTGAGAGAAAGAATATACAAGAGAGGAGAACGGCCGGTGTTCCGAGCGGAGGATTACGTAAAGGTAAGAGATCTGGAAGAAGCCTATGAGCTGTGCCAGAAAAGGAGCAGCCTGGTGGTAGGAGGAATGGTCTGGATGAAGATGACATCCCTCACCAAGCGTGTAATTGTGGATTTGTCCGGGCTGGGACTGGATAAGATCGAGGAGACAGAGGAGGAGTTCCGAATCGGCTGCATGTGCAGTTTGAGGCAGCTGGAAACCCATCAGGGCCTGAACGATTATTTTCAGGGGATTTTTAAAGAATGTACCAGACATATTGTTGGAGTGCAGATGCGAAACTGCGCTACTGTGGGGGGAAGCATCTACGGACGTTTTGGATTTTCCGATATTCTCACCTGCATGATGGCCCTGGATTCCTATGTGGAGCTGTACAAGGGAGGGGTGCTGCCTATGGCAGAGTTTGCCGGCCGTCCCATAACCAGAGAGGAACGGGATATTCTGGTCCGGATCATAATCCGGAAAGACGGCAGAAAGGCCGCTTACGCCAGTCAGCGTATCAGCCAGACTGATTTTCCGCAGATTGCCTGCTGCGTTTCAAGGCTGGGGAATTACTGGGATGTCTCCGTAGGAGCCAGGCCGGCCCGGGCAGAAGTAGTCCGCATTCTGGACGATGGACACCACAGCTTAAAGCAGCTGGCAGATGAGGCGGCGGGCCAGTTCCGGTTTGGCTCTAATCTGAGAGGAAGTGCCCGGTACCGCCAGGCGCTGGCCTCGGTTTATGTGCGCAGACTGATGGAATGTCTTACAGGAAGGAGCATCAGCAGATGAAAATACAATTCCGTTTAAATGGAAAAGCAGTGCAGAAAGAGATAAAGGCGGATCTTCTGCTGATTGATCTGCTGCGGGAGCTGGGCTGCTACAGCGTGAAGAGGGGATGTGAAACCTCCAACTGCGGCCTGTGTACCGTCTGGATGGACCAGAAGCCGATCCTCTCCTGTTCCACCCTGGCGGCCAGGGCAGATGGCTGTCACGTGAAAACGCTGGAGGGACTTCAGAAAGAAGCGGAGGAGTTCGGCCGTTTCCTGGCAGCAGAGGGCGGAGAACAGTGCGGCTTCTGCAGCCCCGGATTAATTATGAATGTACTGGCAATGGAACGTGAGCTGGTGAGGCCGGATGAGGAAGAAATTAAGGAATATCTGGCTGGAAACCTTTGCCGGTGCAGCGGATACATGTCTCAGCTTCGTGCCATAAAAAATTATTTAGCCTGTAAGGCCGGGGAAAAAGAGAGGGAGAGCCGGAAAGGAGGTACCGCCTGATGGATGTGAGAGACAGAAAAGCCTGCCGCGTAGTGGGAGCACCTGTTGTGAAAAAGGACGCGATGGCGCTGGTAACGGGAAAGCCGGTCTACACTCAGGATCTGGCGCCGAAGGACTGCCTGGTGGTAAAGGTGCTGCGAAGCCCCTATGCCCATGCCTGGATTGAAGAGATTGACTGTTCTGTGGCCAGGAAGCTGCCGGGAATCGAATGCATTCTGACTTACAAGGACGTTCCTCAGAAACGGTTTACCATGGCGGGGCAGACGTTTCCTGAGCCCAGTCCATATGACCGTCTGATCCTGGACCAGAGGGTCCGGTTTGTGGGGGATGCCGTGGCGATCATCGCAGGCGAGAAGGAAGAACAGGTGGAACACGCCATGCGCCTGATCAAGGTGAAATACCAGGTGCTGGAGCCGGTTCTGGATATGCACGATGCAAAGGATGGGAAAATTCTGGTGCATCCGGAGGAAAATTGGAGGGCTCTCTGTGATGTGGGGGCGGATAACCGTCGGAATCTCTGCGCCTCCTCCCTGGAGGAGCATGGAGATGTGGATCAGGTGATGGCTTCCTGTGCCCATGTGATCGAGAGGGTTTATCATACAAAGGCCAATCAGCAGGCTATGATGGAGACATTCCGGACATATGCCAGCCTGGATACTTACGGACGGCTGAATCTGGTTTCCTCTACCCAGGTACCCTTCCATGTGAGAAGAATCATTGCCAATGCCCTGGATATTTCCAAATCCAAGGTCCGGGTGGTCAAGCCCAGAATCGGCGGCGGTTTTGGAGCCAAGCAGACGGTGGTCAGCGAGGTTTATCCGGCCATTGTGACCTGGATAACCGGAAAGCCGTCTATGATGATTTACAGCCGCTATGAATCTCAGATTGCCTCCTCGCCCAGACACGAAATGGAACTGCGGGTGAAAATCGGCTGTGACGATCAGGGAATCTTTCAGGCCATTGATGTCTATACATTGTCCAATACCGGAGCCTATGGGGAGCATGGCCCTACGACTGTAGGATTGTCCGGACATAAATCCATTCCTCTGTACCGGACTCCCAAGGCGTTCCGCTTTGCCTATGATGTGGTTTACACCAACCGGATGTCTGCGGGAGCCTACCGCGGATACGGGGCAACCCAGGGAATCTTTGCGGTGGAGTCGGCGGTGAACGAGCTGGCGGCGGAGCTGGGGATGGACCCGGTTGCATTGAGGGAAAAGAATATGGTGCGTCAGGGCGATGTAATGCCTGCCTACTATGGGGAGGAGGCGAGGAGCTGTGTTCTGGACCGCTGCGTGGCGAGAGTAAAGGAGATGATTGGCTGGGAGCAGAAGTACCCCAGAGTGGACCTTGGAAACGGGAAGGTGCGGGCTGTAGGCCTGGCGATGGCCATGCAGGGTTCTGCTATTGCCGGCGTGGATGTGGCCTCCGTGTCCATTAAGGTTAATGATGACGGATTCTACTCCATGACCATCGGTGCTTCCGATATGGGAACGGGCTGTGACACCACTCTGGCTCAGGTAGCAGCGGAGTGCCTGGAATGTTCCGTGGATGACATTGTAGTTTACGGAACAGATACGGATATTTCGCCCTATGATTCCGGTTCCTATGCCTCCAGCACCGCTTACCTGACCGGAATGGCAGTGGTGAAAACCTGCGAGAGCCTGAAAAAGAAGATTCTGGCCAAGGGAGCTCAGTATCTGGGATGCCGGGAGGAAGAGGTCCTTTTTGACGGCAGGCGGGTATACCGCCCGGATGTGGACGGAACAGGAGAGTGGGAGATTTCCCTGAAGGATATTGGAAACCGCGCGATGTGCAGCAATGAGGATGCGCTGTCCGCCTGCGAATCTCATTTCTCTCCTGTGTCACCGCCTCCTTTTATGGCCGGAGCTGCTGAGGTGGAGGTAGATCTGGAGACAGGAGCGGTTTCGCTGGTAGATTTTGCGGCGGTGGTCGACTGCGGCATTCCGCTGAATATCAATCTGGCCAGAGTTCAGACGGAGGGAGGACTGGCCCAGGGAATCGGAATGGCCCTGTATGAGGAGATCACTTATTCGGATAAAGGCCAGATGTATGAAAATTCTCTGATGCAGTACAAGATTCCCAGCCGTCTGGATGTGGGGAAAATCCGGGTGGAATTTGAGGAAAGCTATGAGCCGACCGGCCCGTTTGGAGCCAAGTCCATTGGCGAGGTGGTGATCAACACGCCTTCTCCGGCGATTGCAGATGCGGTGTACAATGCCACAGGTGTGCGGATCCGTGAACTTCCCATTACGGCAGAAAAGATTTACCGGGGACTGCATCCGGAGGGATAGGACAGAAGAAAGGAAAAGCAGCTGCCAGTTTATTCACCCTTGCATATCGAAAGCAAAAGTTGTATACTAAAGCCAGTTGTGACGCAGATAAGTTCTTTTGTCAATGGGTCTGCGCCGGATACACACCAAAACCGGGAGGAATTGCAATGATTGAAGCAACGAGCTGCGGCGGTGTGGTTATCTTTCGCGGGAAGATTCTGGTCCTGTACAAGAATTACAAGAATAAGTACGAGGGCTGGGTCCTTCCCAAGGGAACAGTAGAAGCTGGCGAAGAGTATAAGGAAACGGCCCTGCGGGAAGTAAAGGAGGAAACCGGGGTCAGTGCCTCCATCATCAAGTATATCGGAAAGAGTCAATATTCATTCAATACGCCTCAGGACGTAGTGGAGAAGGATGTCCACTGGTATCTGATGATGGCTGACAGCTATTACAGCAAACCACAGCGGGAAGAATACTTTTTGGATTCCGGGTATTATAAATTTTATGAGGCCTATCATCTGCTGAAATTTTCCAATGAAAAGCAGATACTGGAAAAAGCCTACAATGAATACCTGGATTTAAAGAAGAGTAATCTTTGGGGAAGCAAGAAGTATTTTTAGGAAAAAGTAAAGATAAGGAAGTAAGAGATAAAGGCGCTCCGGGATGACCGGGGCGCCTTTGGCTGTCTAGTCCTGGGTGACCTGCCGCAAAGTTTCGTACTGCTGACGGTCCGATTACTTCCTTCCTGGCGGAGTCGGTTGACGGTATCTGTTAAGGCCTCAGTCCCCGTTAGATATTTCGTTCATACGGTCCCGGGGTCAGCCGTTCCTTTCCGGACAGTCCGGAAGCTTCAGCATAAGTGCTCATATTTATACCATAATTCCAGACGGGCGGCAGAGAATTTTTGCCAAAGCTGAGATTTTAGATTGCGGGGATTCCCATAAATCGTTATAATGGATGTCATAAACGGTGCGAGCAGAAAAAAGAAAGGCGGACTTTACCAATGACAAAACAGGAACTTGCTCTTGAGATCATCCGGCGCCTGAAGAAAGAATACCCGGATGCAGGATGTACTCTGGACTACAATCAGGCATGGAAGCTGCTGGTCAGCGTTCGTCTGGCAGCTCAGTGTACGGATGCGAGGGTCAACATAGTGGTGGAGGATCTATATAAAAAATATCCGGATGTGAATGCCCTTGCAGATGCGCCGGTGGAGGAGATTGAACGGATTGTAAGGCCCTGCGGTCTGGGAAAGAGCAAGGCCAGGGATATCAGCGCCTGCATGAAGATGATCCGGGATGAATACGGCGGAAAGGTCCCGGACCAGTTTGACCAGCTGTTGAAACTTCCGGGAGTTGGAAGAAAGAGCGCCAATCTGATTATGGGAGATGTGTTTGGCAAGCCGGCGATTGTGACGGATACCCACTGCATCCGGCTGGTAAACCGCATGGGGCTGGTGGATGGCATCAAGGATCCGAAAAAAGTGGAGATGGCACTTTGGAAGCTGATTCCCCCTGAGGAGGGAAGCGATTTCTGCCACCGTCTGGTTTATCACGGGCGGGATGTGTGTACGGCCCGGACCAAGCCCTTCTGCGGGCGCTGCTGCCTGAAGGATATTTGCCCAAAAACCGGGGTGGAAGCATGGCAGTAGGATGAGGACAGTCTGACTATATAAGATGTGTGAGACCGGAGGTTGAAAAAATGGGAAGAGGATGGCTGGATTTCAGAAGCCGTGAGGAAAAAGAGCGGGATTACCGGGAATTTGCCGAAAGGGTATTTCCGGGAGGCACAGAACACAAAAAGAGGGTGAGAGAGCGCTTAAAAGAGCTTTTGCCTAAGGAAGATGTGACCTACGTATTTATGTATTATGTGGCCCTGAAGGACTTGCTGGTCAGAAGGCCGTCCACTACCTTCGAGGAGGGGATGCGCCAGGTATGCGGCGAGATTCGGGTGATGCGGATAACGCCCCAGATAAAGGAGGCAATTCAGAAGGTTTTGGAGGAAGATCAGATCGGGAGCGGTGAGGCCTAGGGCCTGCCGCTTCTTTTGGGCTGTTCACAAAAAATTTAGATTCCGTTCATTGACAATTGATGGAAGATGTGGTTTACTTTACAGGTGACAGGGTGTCATTGATGACAGGCTGTCACCTGCGGAGCAGTGAAAAGGCGCTGCAGATCTTGTACAAATGACAGCAAAAAAGGAAGGGATTACATGCCAACCCAGCGATTTTTTAATCTGAAGGAGGAGAAGCGCAGGGCGATCCTGGATGCCGCGTTTCACGAATTTTCCAGAACCTCCTATGCAAATGCCTCCATCAACCAGATTATTAAGGAAGCAGATATTTCCAGAGGAAGCTTTTACACTTATTTTGAGGATAAGGATGATCTGATGCGCTATCTGGTGCGGGATTTTAAGGAGAGCTGCAAGGAACGGATCCTGAACGTCCTGGACCAGTGCCAGGGAGACCCCTTTGAAACGGTCTGCCGTCTTCTGAAGGAGCTGATGGAGGGCCGCCAGCCGGAAAATGCTTACGCGCTCTATAAAAACTCCCTGATGGATATGAATGTGGTGCATCAGAATCAGCTTCTGGGAATGGAACGCTCCGGGACAGGCGGAGAGGAGCAGAGGCAGTTCATACACGAGCTTCTTGCCCATATTGACCAGAAACAGTTCCCTCTGGGGGATGAGGAGAAGGCGGCCTGCCTGATCGAGATGATGTTTGTTATTGGGGTGAAGGCTGTTACCACCTACTATATGGGTGCGGCGGAGGAAGGAGAGATCCTCCGGTCCGCCAGAAACCAGATGAATATACTGAAAAACGGGGCGTTTGCCTGAATGTGGATGGAAGAAGGAGATTGAAATGAGCAGACATAAAATCAAAGGGACAAGAGGAACTGGCAGAGCTACCGCACTGACTCTGGCCGCTGTGATGACGGCTGTGGGGCCGGCTGCGGTTTACGGAGCAGAGAGGCCCGATGACAATCTGATCGATGTGGAGGCTCCAAGACCGAATTATAATGCAGATCTGAGCCCGTCTTTTGCTTACTCGGAGGAAAAGTGGGCTTCCCTGCGGGACAATGTAATGGAGTATGGGGAGCTGGCGGATTTGATCCATGAGTACAATCCTACGGTCAGAAGCAACCGCTCCTCCTATAACGATATGAGGAACAGCGATTTAAACGATGTCTATGACTCTGTTATGGAGGATGTGCGTGACATCTGGGATGCGGCGGATTCAGCAGCGGCAAATGATGATTATATTACGGAGGCTTCCCAGAACTTCAGCGCCAACAGCCTTGCCCAGCAGGCAGACGACAACTACGAGGACCCGGAGATGGAAAAACTCCGGTATGACCAGACGGAAGCAAATTTGGTGTATCAGGCCCAGCAGCTGATGAGTACCTATGAGCAGGCAGGATACAACATGGAATATCTGCAGAACACCAGAAATCTTCTGGAAACGCAGTACAACATTACCCAGGCCCAGAGAAATGTGGGAATGGCCACAGATACGGATGTGCTCAATGCCCAGAAAAGCGTGCAGGACCAGGATGCTTCCATCCTTTCCGCACAGAAATCGGAAGACAATGTACACCGCCAGCTGTGCCTGATGCTGGGGTGGCAGGCGGACGCACAGCCGGAAATCCGCGCGCTGCCGGAGCCGGATCTGACCAGAATCGATGCCATGAATCCCTCAGCGGACCTGGCAAAGGCGGTGGCGAACAACTACGATGTGCGCTATTATGACAAGATGAGCCAGAATGTAAATACGACAGAAAAGAAGGATTCTGCCATCGCCAGCCGCCAGAATGCGGAAGACACGGTGGCACGCTCCCTCAACAGCCAGTATAATACAGTGATCACCACCAGGGATTCCCTTAATACGGCTCAGACTCAGCTTCAGCTGGCCCAGACCAATCTGAATACGGCGGCAGCTCAGCTGGCAGTGGGAACCATCACCCAGGCGGAATACCAGAGTGTGGAGAACAGCTGTCTGTCCGCTGAGAATGCGGTCCGGACCGCGAAGCTTCAGCTCCAGCTGGCCATGGATGGCTATGACTGGATTTTGAACGGGCTGACTCTGTCTTGATCTTGCAAAGGGAGTGATGGGATGAAACGGATAAAAGGATATAAAACGATTCTGTGCCTGGGGCTGGCGGCGGTCCTGAGTGCGGGGGCTGCCATTACGGCTTTAGCAGATGCAACGCCGGAGGAGATGGCCCGTCTGGATGACAACCAGATGGAATATGATGAAGTTTTTAATTTGATCAAATATAAGTATGGGCCGATTAAGAGCGCCTATGCCCAGGTAGAGTCCAGTATCAGCGGAAGCGAGGATATCTTGCTGGAGACCAGTCTGGTGGCCGATGATCTGATGCGTACCGCTCAGGATCTGGAAGATTCCATGGAGGGAATGTCTCCGGAGGCAAAGGCGGCTGTCCGGGCGCAGATAAGCGCCTTGAAATCGCAGGCAAGCGCCACCAGGAATACGCTGTTTTTCAGCAATCAGCAGATCAATTCCTCCAGAGACTATGCCTCCCGCACGCTGGACCGCACGACCAATGGTCTGGCTTGGCAGGTGGAGAGCCTGATGAACCAGTATCAGCAGCTCCTTTCACAGCGACGGATTGCGGCAAAGGCTGTGGAGCTGTCCCAGAGAGCCAGGGACCTGCAGGTACAGATGGAGAGCCAGGGCATGGCGGTGAGCGCAGATGTACTTTCGGCTTCAGCCCAGCTGTCCTCGGCTCAGGACCAGTTAAAGTCCCTGGATGATGGGATTGAAACACTTAGAGAAACCCTCTGCAGTTTTGCCGGCGTAAGTCCGGGCGGGGATATGCAGATCGGCGCAGTTCCGGCGGCCGATGCAGCGGCGGTTTCCAGCATTGATCTAACAGGCGATTTAGAAAAGGCGGTCAACAACAACTACAACGTCATTGCCATGCGTTCCGGCGGCAGCAGCCAGAGTCTGGTAGAACAGCAGCTGGTGAAATCCACGACCGCCAAGAAGAACAAGCTGAGGGATACGGAGTACACAGAAAACCAGGTCCGCTCCAATGTGCAGACCCTCTATGACGACATCCTGGAGAAAAAGGCCCTTTACGACTCGGCTTCTACTGCATGGCAGAGTGCCCAGAATACCTGGAATGCAGTCCAGGTCCAGCGGCAGACGGGTATGCTCAGCGATGTCCAGTATCTTCAGCAGGAGCTGGCCTACCTTCAGGCCAAGTCCCAGATGGAGTGTGCGGACCTGAATCTGCAGCAGTCCATGCGCAGCTATGAGTGGGCTGTGAAGGGCGTGGAAGTGACGGCAGAATAATAAAAAGGGAAGTTCCTTTCGGAGATTGGGAGAAAGGGGCTTCCCTTTTTTTGAGCCTCAGGCCGAAGAAAAAGGGCAAGGTCTTTATAAAGTTAAGGCAAAAGTCGAAAAACGTTGGATAAATTACGAAAAAGATAATAATATGAAAAAAATGCAAGAAAAAAGTAATAAAATCAAGAAATCGTCTTGCATTATTGCAAAAACAGTGATATGATTTTAATAGCAGAAATATAATATTTTTGAGGAGCGTGGTAACAGTTCAGAGCTTGAAATGAGGTGAGCATATGCTGATGCGTCAGGTGGATTTGAAAGCGATGGCGGTAAGACCCATATCCATATCTTATTTGATACAGACGGCGAATCAATTTGACTGCGATATTTATATGATGAGCAGCAGAGAGAGCGCCAACGTAAAGAATTACGATGAGATGAAGAAGGTAAGTATGAATATGAGTCCGCTGGTTTTCTACTTTAAGGGAAGCGATGAGGAGGAAGCTGGTGAGCGGATCCAGCGGATCTTTACGTTGAGTTAATGAAAAGGAGCGACAGAGAAAGGACATGCAGTGTACATAAAGCGGGAGAGCCTGAAAGATTCCGGAGCTCTCCTTTTTTTGTGCCCTACGTGGGATTTGTCTGCTTAAATTCCATTTAAAGTATCCATAAGAGCATCCATGATGTAGCGCCCCAGTTTGTGCCGGAACTGGTTTAAGATGCTGGCGCTTTCCTTGAGTCCGGTGATAAATTCCGAATACCTGTAGGGCAGGGAGCTGTCGGATAGGAAAGAAATCCCCATTTTTCGGTTTAAACTGGCATGATCGATGGAGAGAAAGGCATAATCGCCAAATTCGCGGAGATTGAAATGATAATTAGCAGGAGTAGAGAGAAAACCGTTGGTTTGTTCGCCGCTTCCCATCAATTTGTTATAATCTTTCATATTGCTTTCCGTAGCATAGTGGATTGATACGTCCAATTGACTGAACAGTTCATCACACAGCCGGCGAAAGGGATTTTCTTTCGATAAGCCGTGAATGGGTATATCTTCCAGCTCCTTTGGGGAGATGACAGACCGTTCTGCAATGGGGTGGGACCGGGGAAGAGCCAGACCGATGGGTTCCGTGAATAATTCTACAGTAGTGACGCGAGGGTGTTGGATATGAGGACAGGATATGGCAAAGTCCAGTTGGCGCGATAAAAGCATCTCCAGGGCCTGTTCGCAGTCAAGGTAACAGAGTTTGGGAATCTTTTTGCCGAATTGCTCCAGGATTCCGGATAACTGCAGAGAAATAAAGAAATATTGGCTGCCTGAAAAACTGATGTTGATAAATTGTTCCGTTGCAGGATTTCGGAGCAGTTGGGCTTCGTGAACCAGAGAATTATGATCCAGCTGCATCTGTTTAAAATAAGGCAGAAGAAGCTGAGCCTCTTCACTGAGAATCAACTTTTTTTTGGTGCGGTAAAATAAAGTGATGCCCAGCTCGTCTTCCAGCCGTGAGACGGACAGACTAAGGGCTGGCTGGGAAATACATAGTTCCTCGGCGGCCCGGTTCATATTCATATATTTGACAATCGTCAGAAAGTGGATAATTCTAGTGTAGTTCAAATTCATAAAAAAATCTTCCTTCTTATAGACATAATTCACAAAACATATCTTCAATACTATTCCAATCATAACAAAAAATTATCAACATATCAACCTTCAATCCTTGAAATACTGTAATTTATCAATAAATAAATATTATAAATTTTATCTAATATAGTCTCAAATGTATAATAAAGAAAAAAGGGGAACCACAAAGCATGGGAGGAGAAAATTTAAAAAGACTGGAGGAGTTGAGAGAAAAAAGAAGACTTTGGAGGGAAGGGGGAAAAGAAGGAGAAGAGAAACAGCACAGGATGGGAAAATTGACGGCCAGGGAACGTCTGGAGCAGCTTTTTGACAAGGGAACTTTTGTGGAATTCGGAACATTCGCGATTCCTGAAAGCAGTTTGCATGGGCTTGACAAGCAATTTGTACCGGGAGATGGGGTGGTAACTGGATTTGGGAGAATATACGGCAGGCTTGTTTGGGCGGTCTCACAGGATTTTACAATTCTGGGCGGAAGTATGGGGCAGAACCACTGCAAAAAAATCAATCATGCCAGTGAAATGGCTGCCCGTTGTGGCTGTCCTTGTGTGTATTTTTGGGATGGGGGCGGAGGAAGACTTCAGGAAGCATGGTTTGACGAGCTGTACAAATGCACGATTTTGGCTGCGAAAAACTCCGGATATATTCCAACTGTGTCCGTGATTTGCGGACCATGCGCGGGCGGTTCTGTCTATGCTCCGATTTTAAATGATTTTCTGATTTGTGTAGATAAAACCAGTCGGTTTTATTTATGCGGACCGGAAGTCATTCGGGCTGCCACAGGGGAAGTTGTATCGGAGGAGGAACTGGCAGGGGCCTATACGGAAAATTTTATATCCGGCAATGCCCAGCAATGGGCTTCAAATGACCAGGAAGCCATCTGGCATGTCAAAAAATATTTGAGCTATATGCCTCAAAATTGTAATGAAAAGCCCAAGACAGTACCGTATCTGGATGATCCCGGCCGAAAGATTCCGGAGTTGAATGATCTTATACCGGATCAGTCCAGTAAAACATACGATGTCTGGGACGTAATCCGGCTTCTGGCGGACAAAGACAGCCTCTATGAGTATCAACCATACTGGGCGCGGAACCTTGTAACCTGTTTTGGAAGAATCATGGGCGAGACAGTTGGATTTATTGCCAATCAGCCCAAGGTAAAGGCGGGGTGTTTTGATATTAATGCTTCGGACAAGTTCGCACGTTTTACAGATATTCTGGACTGTTATAATATCCCAATGATTACATTGACGGACACTTCCGGATTTCTGCCGGGCAAAGATCAGGAACAAGGCGGCATTATCCGTCATGGCGCGAAGGCTTTGGAGGCGGCCTATCGGGCGACTGTTCCAAAAATAGGAGTGGTGCTGCGAAAACAGATTGGAGGCGCCGGAATGCCTATGGGATGGAATCTGTTTAATCTTGATATGAATTTGTACTGGCCGACATTGGAGTATGGACTGATGGATCCCAAGTCAGCCTGCCGCTTTATTGCAAGGCGTAGGATGGCAGCGGAACCAGAACGGGCAGAAGAAATTCTCCAGGAAAATGTGGAAGAATTTATTAATGCCAGAACGCCCTATGCGATGGCTGGTCACCTGTGGGCAGATGATGTAATTGAGCCCAGCGAAACCCGGATGTATCTGATTCGGGGACTGGAGATGTTAAAGCAAAAGAGTTCCGAGTTGATACAGATACCGGAGCGAAAGAAGAAACATGCAGTGTCTCCCAGATGAGGGAGTGAAAAATTGAGCAAGGAAAGTGAGCGTATATATGAATACACAGATGATTGGATGGATATCACTTGCGGTTTTCATTTTGACAATTGTGGTGGGAATTAAGCGAAAGGTGAATTTGGGAATTTTGGCCGTGGCAGTAGGATTTATTCTGGGCTTTTTTGTAATGACAGAAGGGGGAAGCATGTCCGGTCTGGAACTCAGAGGAAAGCCGATTACTGATTTGTTTCCTTTTAACATATTTTGGATGATTCTAAGTGTAAGCCTGATGTTGAATGTCGGCTCCGCTAATGGGGCCTTCGATATTGTGATTAAGAAGCTGGTAGGGTTAACAGGAGGAAGAAGGGCTTTAATACCAGTCTATGTATTTGTAATTATTGCGGCGGCATGCGCTGCCGGAATCGGAACTTCCGGTGTCGTTATCCTTTTATGTACCATAGCATCTAACATTGCGAAGGACCAGAAGATTGATCCGATCTTTATGATGCTGACGGTTCTGATTGGCACGACGGTTGCCATTGGCTCGCCTGTAGGAATTATTGGAATTGTCTGCAACGGATATGCTGAAGATTTGTGGGGACAAACCATCGCCCCCAGTTATATGCTGCCCCATTCCATCGCTCTGGCCAGCTTATCTTTCGCGTTTATCTATATGGTGTTTAAAGGGTGGAAGCTGGAGCGTTGGCCTCAGCACAGCTCGGAAGAAATTCCTAAGATGAACAGCAAACAGATCATTTCTCTTTTCGGCATGGCGGTGTTTATTATTTTGTCCATCGTGGTTGGATTTGACATCGGTTTGTCTGCATTTTTGGTGGCTGCGGTGCTGCTGCTTTTAAGATGCGCTGATGAAAAGAAGGTGATTGCCATGGTCCCATGGTCTTCTGTGATTCTGATTTCCGGAATGTGCATGCTGATCGGAATTGTCCAGCAGGCTGGAGGAATGGAGTTGCTGACAGAAGTTCTGGAAAACTTCATGAACCGTTATACAGCAAAGCCTCTTTATTCCCTGATTGGAAGCCTGTTGGCTCTGGTTTCTTCTACGACCGGCGTGATTCTGCCTTCTATGATTCCAACGATTCCGGAGATTGCGGAAGCGGCGGGGGTCAACCCCTTTGGTATGGTTACGGCCCTGGCATTTGGTGCGAATTGTGCGGTTATTAGTCCCTTAAATTCTATGGGCGCGATTGCAATGGGAATTATGGGAGCTAACCCGGATTGGGATACGGGAGTATTGTTCAGAAGGCTGCTGACCTGGGTATTTATCCTGATGGGCGTGGCTGCTGTTCTGGCAGGAATCGGAATTGCCTGAGCAACTATTATTTTAATTTTATAAAAAGGAGTTGAGAACATGACTGAAAGACCTCTTTCCGGTATCCGTATTTTGGATTCCACATCGATGACCGCCGGACCCTGGGGGGTTCAGATTCTGGCGGATTTAGGAGCCGATGTTATTAAGATCGAGCGGCCCGGAAGACAATGCGACGTCAATCGCCGTCTGGGCGTAAGCGCTCATAATACATCGTCCTATTTCATGTGCATGAATAAGGACAAACGCTCCATTGAGCTGGACTATAGTAAACCGGGACATAAGGAAATTTTCCTGAAACTAGCTGAAAAATGTGATGTCGTTACGGAAAATTTCAAAAGTGGATCGATGAAGCGGCAGGGCTTGGATTATGAGGTACTGAAAAAAATCAATCCCGGTATTGTCTACAGTGCTGTTTCAGGCTTTGGACAGACAGGACCGAAGCATACTCTTCCGGCAGTAGATATCGTGATCCAGGCGACAAGCGGATTTATGAGCGTAAACGGCGACAAAGGGAGCGGTGGTATGAAGGGAGGTTCCTCGCTGGCAGATATCTATGCGTCAACCTGCTCTGCACTGGCTATTCTGGCTGGCATCCTGTACAAAATGGAAACAGGGGAAGGCGTTATGGTGGATACTTCCATGCAGAGTACATGTATGACTCTCATCGGATATGAACTGGCGAAGTATCTGAATACAGGGGAGATTACCAGACCCAATGGAAACGCGCATCAGGAGGAAGGATTCAGCGACACGGTTTTGACCAAGGATGGAATGGTTATGGTGGATGCCAGGGAAGATGAAGAATTCAAGAACTTTATGAAGATTTTGGGACTGGAAAGCCACATAAAAGATGAGCGCTTCAAAGACCCGGTTTCCAGACATGACCATGCGCAGGAGCTGGAAGCATTCATTGCACCGGAAACACAGAGATTTACGATGGCTCAGCTGACGGATTTATGCCGACAGTCAGGAATACCAGCAGGAGCGGTGAATACTCAGGACCGTCTTATGAGAAGTTCATGGATTGAGGATGAGAATATGACGATGATTGTTCGGGATTCCAAATTTGGAGATTGCAAAACATTGGGACTGCCCATCCGTTTTGATCAGTTTGAGATTCCGAAGCATCGCAGGGGAGCTCAGCCCGGAGAAGACACGGCGGATGTACTAAGGGAGATTCTGGGCATGGAGGATGAGGAAATAAAAAAACTCTACCACTATGAGGGAGCAGTGAAGGTGTAAGATATTGCCAGAAAGGACAGGAGATATGGGAATCAGACCACTAAGCAAAATCAGGATATTGGATTTGACACAGGAAATCTGCGGCCCGTTCTGTACGCAGCTGCTGGGAGATCTGGGAGCAGAAGTGATTAAAGTAGAGCCGCCTCAGGGGGATAAAAGCAGAAAGAAGGGCAGAACTTACGGAGAAACGAGCCTGATGTATATTCATACAAACAGGGGAAAGAAGAGCATGGTACTGGATCTGGGGCAGGCTGCCCACAGGGAGGTATTTTTACGGCTGGCGGAGAAAGCGGATTTAATTGTAGAAGATTTGGGGCCAGGAAAAGCGGACAGCCTGGGAATCGGTTATGAGGAAATTCGGAAGGTTAAGGAAGATATTCTCTATTTATCGATTACAAATTTCGGGAAAGCGAACCCCTTCAAGGATGATGCGGCTACAGACGGGGTGATACAGGCCATAAGCGGATATATGAGCCTTACTTCTACCACTTATCAGGGGAAATTTACAAAAATCGAGCCTCCTCTGGCTGATTTGCTGACCGGAATATATGGGGCGATTGCGGCAGTATCTGGAGTGATTTATCGGAAAAAGACGGGAAAAAGCCTTTTGATGGAGGTGTCCAAGCTGGCAGCTATGGTTCAGACCATGGGAGATGCATATGCAAAATACCTTTCATCAGGAGAGAAGGGATTCCCAACGGGCAATGCCCACAGAGCTACGGCAACCTTTTACCCCATGCCCGCCAGGGACGGCAGCATCATCTGCAATGCGGCAAATCGGAATACAACTGAGCATAAATTTGAGGATTTCTGCATTGGGATCGGGATGCCGGATTTCTTCAAAGATGAAAAGTACGCCACGGAAGAAAGCCGTCTGAAGTACCGGGAGGAAGTGGCGGAGGCCGTAAATGCGCACACATCCAAGATGACAGTAGAAGAACTCTATCAGCTGTGCCAGAAATGCGGGATTGCAGCAGGCATCATACAGGATATGGCTATGCTGGCGGCTGATCCTCAGGTTATCCATGACAAGGTGATCATCGATGTCCACGATAAGGCAGCCGGTGATTTAAAGGTTTTGGGAAGTCCCTTTAAGTTTGATGCCTTTGACCGGCCTATGCAGGATTTTTCGGATGCCCTGGGCGAGCATACAAGAGAAATTCTGTCCCAGCTGCTGGGGATGGACGCGAAGGAAATCGATGAGCTGTATTGAAATAAACATCAGTGGAGACCAGCTATGAAAAGTCAAGTATAAATTAGCAAAATATTTCTTTTCGATT
>ERZ1643246.1430-NODE-1430-length-25982-cov-6.627145_pt1 | contig 25982 bp, 22 predicted proteins | sample MGYA00579265_ERZ1643246 | MGnify/ENA primary metagenome ERZ1643246 (study PRJEB29033, sample SAMEA4952261) | chicken gut metagenome | biome: Broiler Chicken; feature: Gastrointestinal Tract; material: Caecum | place: Ireland | collected 2018 | study: Broiler...
TCTTTTAAACATTCTATTACTATTTCTGCTCCTGTAAGCTTCACTGCTCTTCTTCCTTTCGTCTAGTTTTTCGGAATTTCCAGGATTGCTCCTCTATTTCCGCTTGTTACCATTGCCGAATAGCGGGCCAGGTATCCAGTCTTCACTTCCGGCTCTTTTGGCTGCCATGCCTTCCGTCTTCTTTCCAGCTCCTCTTCTGAAACATCCAACTCCAGTTTCAGACCAGGAATATCAATCTTGATGATATCCCCTTCTTCCACAAGTGCGATCGGTCCACCCACTGCGGCTTCCGGTGATACATGTCCGATGGATGCTCCTCTGGATGCTCCGGAAAACCGTCCGTCTGTAATCAGAGCAACGCTGGATCCAAGTCCCATTCCAGCAATCGCAGAGGTCGGATTCAGCATTTCTGGCATGCCAGGTCCTCCTTTTGGCCCTACATAACGGATGACAACCACATCGCCCGGATGAATTTCCCCGCCTTTGATCGCTTTGATCGCATCATCCTCGCAGTCAAATACTCTTGCAGGTCCCTCATGAACCATCATCTCTTCCACAACAGCGGAGCGCTTTACTACACTTCCGTCCGGTGCAAGATTGCCTTTCAGAACAGCAAGACCTCCTGTCTCACTATATGGATGATCGATTGGTCTTATGACTTCCGGGTTCTTATTGACACATCCTGCAATGTTTTCCTTGACCGTTTTGCCTGTTACAGTCAGGCAGTCCGTGTAGAGAAGTCCTTTCTTGTCCAGCTCGTTCATCACCGCATAGACGCCGCCGGCTTCATTGAGATCCTCAATATACGTCGGTCCGGCCGGTGCCAGATGGCACAGGTTCGGAGTCTTTTCACTGATTCCGTTTGCGAAATCAATCTCAAAATCCATACCGATTTCATGGGCGATGGCCGGAAGATGCAGCATGCTGTTCGTTGAACATCCAAGTGCCATGTCAACGGTCAGCGCATTTAAAATCGCCTCTTTCGTCATGATATCCCTCGGACGGATATTCTTTCTCCAGAGCTCCATAACCTGCATTCCTGCATGCTTTGCAAGACGGATTCGTTCTGAATAAACTGCAGGGATGGTTCCGTTTCCTTTTAAGCCCATTCCGAGCACTTCCGTCAGACAGTTCATGCTGTTCGCTGTATACATTCCCGAACAGGAACCGCATGTCGGACATACCTTGCACTCAAACTCATTCAGCTCGTCTTCCGTAATCGTTCCGGCCGCATAAGCACCGACTGCCTCAAACATACTGGAGAGACTTCTTTTTTCTCCTTTGACATGTCCCGCAAGCATCGGCCCGCCGCTGACAAAGATGGTCGGTATATTGATTCTCGCCGCCGCCATCAGAAGTCCCGGAACATTTTTATCACAGTTTGGCACCATGACAAGGGCATCAAATTGATGAGCCATTGCCATAGCCTCAGTAGAATCCGCAATCAGATCTCTTGTCACAAGAGAATATTTCATTCCAATATGTCCCATGGCGATACCATCGCAGACAGCGATCGCCGGGAATACAATCGGCGTTCCCCCTGCCATGGCAACTCCCATCTTCACTGCTTCTACAACCTTGTCCAGATTCATATGCCCCGGAACAATCTCATTATAGGAACTCACAATTCCTACAAGCGGTCTTTCCATTTCCTCTTTTGTCAGCCCAAGCGCATTCATAAGAGAACGATGCGGTGCCTGCTGGGTTCCTTTTGTTACGGTATCACTTCTCATTTTTCTTCCTCCTGTCCTTCCTCATTCTGTATTATTCAGCCTTGATTCTTTCACAGATCAGGTCGCCCATTTCCTTTGTGCCGACCTCTGTACATCCATCCGACATAATGTCTCCCGTCCGGTATCCATCTTTCAGGACCTGATCTACCGCCCGTTCTACAGCATCTGCCTCCCGGTCGAGATCAAAGGAAAACCGCAGCATCATTGCTGCCGAAAGAATCGTAGCGATCGGATTTGCAATGCCTTTCCCTGCAATATCCGGAGCAGAACCGCCGCTTGGCTCATACAGCCCGAATTTACTGTCGTTAAGGCTTGCACTCGCCAGCATTCCGATGGATCCTGTCACCATACTTGCTTCATCAGACAAAATGTCTCCAAACATGTTTTCTGTCAGAATCACATCAAACTGCTTCGGATTTTTTACAATCTGCATAGCACAGTTGTCCACAAGCATGTTCTCCAGAGTCACATCCGGATAGTCTTTTGCCACCTCTTCCGTCACTTTTCTCCAAAGTCTGGAAGAATCCAGAACATTGGCCTTATCAACGCTCGTTACTTTTCCGGAACGTTTCCTTGCAATATCAAACGCCCGTTTGGCAATTCTGCGGATCTCATTTTCATTATAGGAAAGCGTATCCACCGCCGTCATGACTCCGTCCCGTTCCTCGGTTTTTCTTTCTCCAAAATACAGCCCTCCGGTCAGTTCCCTCATAATCATAAAATCAAAACCGCCCTCGGTCAGTTCCGGTTTCAGCGGACAGGCTCCCTCCAGCTCTTCGTAGAGCACTGCCGGTCTTAGATTGGCAAAGAGTCCCAGTTCCTTGCGGATTCGTAACAGTCCTGCTTCCGGTCTTTTGGACGGCTCCAGCTGATACCACGGTGAAGTTTTTGCATCTCCTCCGATGGATCCCATCAGCACCGCATCGCAGGATCTGGCCTTCTCCACAGTCTCATCCGTGAGCGGCACTCCATGTACATCGATGGAAGCGCCTCCCAGAAGAAGCTGGGTATACTCGCAGTCATGTCCGTAGACTGCGCCCACCTTATCCAGGACTTTCACTGCCTCTTCGACAATTTCCGGTCCGATCCCATCACCTTTTATAATTCCAATATGTAATCTCATTGTTAAAATCCCTCCCAGAAAGTCTGTTACAGAATATCATATAATATTTTTGATTTTGTTTCAACCCTTTACCTCGTAAAAGTGTTTTTTTCAGATTTTCCGCAACTAGAAAAGGCAGATCCCCTTTTCTGGGAATCTGCCCTGTCCTGTTCTTATTTTGATTCGGCTGCGCCCGGCTTTTCTACCTGCATAATAGCGGATTTCTGCATCGGGATACGGCAGTTTTTATTGTTTCCGAACTCTACGATCACGTCTTCTTCTGTGATGTCGATCACTACGCCGTAGAATCCGCTCGTTGTCAGGACGGTATCTCCAACTTCCATATCAGCGATCATCGCCGCTACTCTTTTCTGCTCTTTCTTCTGCGGTCTCATCAGGATGAACCAGAGTCCGCCAAGAACAACAACGTAGAAAAGGATTAAAACAAGCGGGTTGGAAAAAATGCCGCCGCTTGACTCGGTAAGTAACGTGTATTCCATTATTCTTTCCTCCTAATTTCTAGCTGAACACTATTGCTATCATACACAATTTTTCCTGTTTCATCAAGTACTTTTGGGAATTTTATAGGATCTTTATCCTTTCTGCCCCTGCGCCATTCCAGCCAGCTTTTGCTTTTTATATTCCTTGTACCTTCCTTCCTCAATGGCAGTACGAATCTCTTCCATCATTGTATTGTAGAAATACAGGTTGTGGAGAACACAGAATCTCATACCAAGCATCTCTTTTGCTTTCAGAAGATGCCGGATATAGGCTCTGGAATACTTTCTGCACACCGGACAGCCGCATCCTTCTTCAATCGGCCGGTCATCCAGTTCGTATTTTGCATTAAACAGGTTCAGTTTTCCGTGATTGGTATAGACATGACCGTGGCGCCCGTTTCTCGTCGGATAGACACAGTCAAAAAAGTCCACGCCTCTGTCTACTGCCTCCAGAATGTTGGCAGGGGTACCGACCCCCATAAGATACGTCGGCTTTTCAAGCGGAAGATGCGGAACAACCGCATCCAGAATCCGGTACATTTCCTCATGGGATTCTCCTACCGCCAGACCGCCGATTGCATATCCCGGAAGATCCAGCTCCGATATTTCCTGGGCATGGGCAATCCGGACGTCCTCCAGAATCCCTCCCTGGTTAATTCCAAAAAGCATCTGATGCGGATTGATCGTATCCGGAAGACTGTTGAGACGCTCCATCTCCGCTTTGCATCGTCTGAGCCACCGCGCCGTTCTCGCAACAGACCGCTCGATATAATCCCGGTCCTTTGTGCTGGCCGGACATTCATCAAAGGCCATTGCAATAGTAGATGCCAGGTTGGACTGGATCTGCATGCTCTCTTCCGGTCCCATAAAGATTTTCTTTCCATCGATATGAGAGTGGAAATGGACCCCCTCTTCCTTGATCTTCCGAAGACCTGCCAGGGAAAACACCTGAAAGCCGCCGGAATCCGTCAGGATTGGCTTGTCCCAAACCATGAATTTATGAAGTCCTCCCAGCTTTTTGATAATCTCATCTCCAGGTCTGACATGGAGATGGTAAGTATTGGAAAGCTCCACCTGGGTCTTAATTTCTCTTAAGTCATCGGTGGATACTGCTCCTTTGATAGCTGCGGCAGTCCCGACGTTCATAAACACCGGGGTCTCCACAACACCATGTACCGTTGTAAAACGGCCCCTTTTTGCGAGGCCGTCCCTTTTTAGTAATTCATACATTTCTCTTTGCTCCGTTCTGAAATCTGATTTAGAAATGACAGATGATCGGCGTCGTCTCGTTGATCAGATCGTAAAGCTTTGCCGCGTCATCGTATTTCATATTAATACATCCGTGGGATCCATGAGTCAAATACCAGTCTCCGCCGAATCTTGTCTGCCAGGATGCATCGTGAAATCCAATATCTCCGTTAAACGGCATCCAGAATGCCACCGGAGATTCATAAGAATACTGTCCGTTTGGAAGAAGCTGACCACGGAGTACCGCATTTTTCGTCTTGTAAGTCAGATCATAGCTTCCCTGAGGCGTATCATCCTCTCCGTTCGGCTTTCCAGAGACGATGTCGCAGCTCATGATCGCCTTCCCGTTCTGGAAAAACCAGAAATGCTGGGTCGTCAGATCCACTTCTGCGTAGGTATTGCCATAGTCATTATTGTCTCCATGATCCGCTCCTCTTCTGGACCATTTCGGCTCTCTGGATACTTCCTGTCCGCTCTCGATATTGGCGGTCAGGGCCGCATACTCATCTTCCTGATTCAGGTACCATCCAAAATCTCCACCTGAAACCTGAACCGTATCTCCGCGTCCGGATACAAACGTTCTGGTGGTTCCGACCGTATTGTACTTTGATGCAAGCTCTGCAATGTACGCGTTGACCTTTTCCGTATCAAACACGACCTGCATCTTGTCATCCACAGTCAGCCACTGGGAGATCAAAGTCTGGTCTACCACTTCGGTCTTTGGCGACAGATCATAGGTGATCTTGCTCTTGAGGTAACTGTTCATCTTATCCACAGCCGCCTTTACTTCCGGGGAATCCTTGGTATACGTCGGTGTAATATAACAATTCTCTGCTTCCAGATCCAGTTCCTGGCTGAATCCTCCTACTGCTTCCTTCACTTTCTGAAGCAGATTTTCCTGATTAACCTGTGTGCCGACAACCTCATCCTGAATGACAAACTGGCTGCCGTCATATACCGGCTGCGCATTCTGGGATGCAACCTGGTCCGATGCTGTCACACAGTTCAAAGACGCCGTCAGACTCTCCAGCTTCGCCTCGTCATAGCCAATCCCGATTTCTACCGTGACATCAGACTTTTTCAGCAGTGCTTCAGGCCAGAGAAATGGATTCTGCTGGCTCTTCACCTTTTCCAGTGCACCGTTCTCCTGATATGAAATCCCAATATCCTGTCCGGAAATCGTCTCTGTCTGTCCGTTCTTTTCCTTCAATGTCAGTGTATATCCGGCAACCTGATCTGCCATGTAGTCCTCCGCGTCGTCAACACTCCGCAGCGAGAAACTGTTGCCGTTGATCATCGTTCCCGGATAATAATGTCCCTGAAAGAAGATCACGCCGCCAAAATAAACCACCGCCACAATGCCGACAATGCTTCCGCAGACAATCGCAATCCTTTTCTTTGCGGTTTTTGACATTTTCCGTTTCTCTTTCTTTTTCCTTGGTCCTCTTCTATGCTTAATTCTTGCTTTTCTGATCATTACATCATCGCCGTCTGTTCTATCTTCCTGCTCCGAAAACTGAAGTTCTTCTTCCGGTTTGTTTTCGTTTTTTTTCATGCAATATCTACCCCTTACTATTTTTACCTTATACATCGATATTATAATATGTCTATATAGAAAAGTACAGTGAAAATTTGTTGAATATTGTCGGATTTCCAGCTTATTTTTCGGCGTTTTCCTTCAAATTTCGATTGCAGTTTCCGCTCTGCTTTTATATAATAGATAGAAGTTTATTCAGAATTTTAGTATATTGGAGGTTTATTTATGGCTGGATCATCTTTTGGAACTCTTTTTCGGATTACTACCTGGGGCGAATCTCACGGTGCCGGGATCGGCGTGGTAGTGGATGGCTGTCCTTCCGGGCTTTCGCTGTCTGCTTCTGATATTCAGGCCTTTTTAAATCGCAGAAAGCCAGGCCAAAACGCCTATGCCACCAAACGGAACGAAGCCGATGAGGTGGAAATTCTTTCCGGTGTATTTGAAGGCAGGACAACCGGAACTCCGATCTCTCTTCTGGTTCGGAACCAGGATCAGCGTTCCCACGATTATTCCCAGATCAAAGACTGCTACCGCCCAGGCCACGCCGACTATACCTTTGACGCAAAATACGGCTTCCGCGACTACCGGGGCGGCGGACGTTCCTCCGGGCGGGAGACCATCGGCAGGGTGGCCGGCGGCGCCATTGCTTCCCGCCTGCTGAGCGCTCTTGGCATTCAGGTCACTGCTTATACAAAAGCAATCGGACCTTATACCATTCCGGCGGACGAATATGATTTTTCCGTTCTGAAATCCAGTCCGCTTTGCATGCCTCACCTGGGCTTCTCCCAGAAAGCGGAGGCATACCTTCGCACCTGCATGGAGCATCAGGACTCGGCGGGAGGTATGATTGAGTGTCAGATTACAGGACTTCCGGCCGGCATCGGCGAGCCGGTTTTTGACAAATTTGACGCACTCCTTGCACAGGCTGTGCTCTCCATCGGAGCAGTGAAAGGATTCGAAATCGGGGATGGCTTTGAGGCTGCCCGGTCAAACGGCTCATCCAATAACGATGCTTTCTGTATCAAAGACGGAAAGGTAGTCAAAGCAACCAACCATTCCGGCGGAACACTTGGGGGAATGAGCGATGGAAGCACCATTCTATTCCGCGCGGCCGTTAAACCGACCCCTTCCATTTCTTCTCTTCAGCGCACAGTAAACTCCTCTATGGAAGAAGTCGATATTTCCGTCAAAGGCAGACATGATCCGATTATTGTTCCACGGGCAGTCGTTGTTGTAGAATCTATGGCAGCTCTGACCACGGCGGATCTTCTTCTCCGGAACATGAGTGCTTCCATGGATCATCTGTTCCGGATTTACCGGTAAGCATACAGTCGCGCCATTGAAAGGAATACAACCATGACAAGAGAACTGACCTACTCGATCGGACCGGAATGCAGAGATGCTTCCCCCTTTACCATCCAGAAATTTTTAAAACAGCATGGATACTCCCATTCGGTAATTGTTTCCCTGAAAAAGACACCGGATGGAATACTGAAAAACGGAATCTGGGCACGGGTCCAGGATGTGCTTCTCCCTGGGGATCAGCTTCGCATCCGTATTGTAGAGCACGCATCCTCTGATCATATCGTGCCGCGCCCTCTTCCGTTTCCCATTGTTTACGAGGATGAAGATCTGATCGTTGTAAACAAACCTGCAGACATGCCAATCCACCCTTCCCAGGGAAACTATGAAAACACACTGGCCAATGCTGCCGCCTGGTATTTTCAGGAAAAAGGGGAGTCCTTTGTCTATCGCTGTATCAATCGGCTGGACCGCGATACGACCGGCCTGCTGATCCTGGCAAAGCATGCCTACAGTGCCGCCCGCCTCTCCCAGATGGTCTCCTGCCGCCAGATCAGAAGGGAGTATCTTGCAGTTGTAAAAGGCACGCCAGATCCTTCCGGAGTCATCGATGCTCCAATCGGGCGCAAAGACGGGTCTACGATCGAGCGTCAGGTGGACCTGGACCACGGAGAACCTGCCCGAACCCATTATGAGCTCCTATCTTCCTGGGACGGCTATTCTCTCGTCCGTCTCAGACTTGATACCGGAAGAACGCATCAGATCCGGGTGCATATGAACTATATCGGCCATCCTCTTCCTGGAGATTTTCTCTACTGCCCGGATTACACCAAAATAAAACGGCAGGCTCTCCATTCCTACCGTCTTGCTTTTTCTCATCCTGTCACCGGCATCTCTCTTGTCTTTACCGCGCCGCTGCCGGATGATATGCGTGCTTTCTTTCCTTCCGCTTCTCCGGACAATCTTTAAAGATCAAAGCATCCTCCTCCGATAAACTCCCGCAAAAGGGAGTTTGCCGGAATCCGCTCCGTCCCGATTCCAAGAAAATAATCCAGAAACTTCAACAGCCTTTTAGCCTCGAAATACTCTTCCATCTCCGGTGTAATCTGAAAGAGCAGCGGTTCTACATAAGTCTTCAGAACTGCCAGTTCATAAATCAATGCAGAATTAAACATCACATCCGCTTCCTCCTGAAACGGAAAGATATTGCGCTCTTCGCCTCTTCTGACCGAATACCACATGGCAATCGTTTTTGCGGCGCTGGTCCCTCTCGTTCTTGCATCACGCACAATCCTCCGGATCAGTCTCCCGTCCGTCGTAGGAATCCGATTGTGCTCATCTACATTCAGCTGTGTCAGCGCACTGATATAAATCTTAAACTTTCTGTTATCCGGGAGTGATTTTGTAAGCTCCGGATTCAGGCAGTGAATGCCCTCAATTACGAGGATATCCCTGCTCTCCATTTTCAGTTTCTTTCCTTCATACTTTCTCTGACCTGTGATAAAGTCAAACGTCGGTATCTCTACTTCTTCTCCCAGCAACAGTCTCTTCAGATCCGCATTAAACTGTTCTACATCGATCGCTTCCAGACATTCAAAGTCATAATTGCCTCTTTCATCCTTTGGAGTATGTTCCCGGTTTACAAAATAGTTGTCCACTGCAAGGGGATGCGGGCGTAATCCTTTTACCCTGAGCTGTACAGACAGTCTGTGAGAGAATGTTGTCTTCCCGGAGGAAGATGGGCCTGCCACCAGCACAAATTTCACATTGTCCTTTTGTGCAATATTCTCCGCAATCTCTGCAATCTTCTTTTCCTGCTGCGCCTCCTGCACCAGAACCATGTTCTGGGCGCCTTCCCTGACAATTTCCCGGTTCAAATCTCCTACCGTCTCAATATCCTGAAGATCCCCCCACTTCATGGACTCTTTCTGGACCTGAAACAGCTTTTCCCTGACTCTCAAAGGTGGCACTGTCCTGGTATCTGTCATCCTCGGCATCTGGATCACGAACCCTTCATCATAAAGATACAGTTCAAAGTATTTCAGATATCCGGTTGACGGAACCATATAGCCATAATTGTAGTCTTCAAAGCCACCCATCCGGTACAGATTGACTCTGGAGCTTCTCCTGTACTTAAAGAGTTCCTCCTTATCATACATTCCATACTGGTGAAACAATTCCACTGCCTCATCTGTATGAATACTTCTTTTTTCGACAGGAAGATCGTCCGCAATGATTTTCCGCATCGTTGCTTTCACACCCGTTAAAAATGCTTCATTCAGACAGATGCTTCCATCAATCGTACAATAATAGCCCTGATCCACCGAATAATGGATGCGTACTTTCCGGATCTTGTCATGGCCGGCCGTATCGTAAACCGCCTTTACCAGAAGCATACTCATGCTTCTTTTGTACGTTTTGTACCCGATATCTTCTCCTGTTGTGACAAAGCGGATGGTGCAGTCTCCCTGGATCGTCTTTGAGAGCTCTTTTAATTTCCCATCCTGGACAGCCAGCACGATATCATTTTCATACTGATCCTGTCTTTCCCTGGCAATCTGGAGAAGCGTAGTCCCACATGGATACTGTTTGACTTCCCCCGTATCAAAAGTCACTGTATATTGTATATCCTGCAACCGATCACCTTCTTTTTCCATCTTATATAATCACAGAATATGGCAAATGCTTTGGCATGGTGAGTACTTGAATGCTTCCGTCTATATGTTCTTCCAGATACTGCTGCATGTCTTTCATAAACAGGTACTCCAGACCATAATGTCCTGCATCCAGAACTGCCATTCCCTGTGCATCTGCATCGATTCCGGTATGATGCCCGATATCTCCGCTTAGAAATACATCTGCTTTTTTTGACAGAGCCTGCCTTACGACGCTTCCGCCTGATCCAGGGCAGACAGCCACACGTCTGATCAACCGGTCCTCTCCAAAACATCTCAACTCTTCCAGTCCGAAGCGTTCCCGGATCCGTCTGGCAAATCCGGACAAGCTTTCCTCTTGTTTCAGGACTCCGCAGACTCCGATTCCACAAGGAGCGCCGTTCCATTCCCCCGTCTCCTCCAGAGGGCTTATCTCCTCAAGGCCGATCTTTTCTGCCGCAAGCATTCCCATCCTGCAAATATCGTAATTGGTATGCATCGCATAGTATGCCACATCTGCCTGAATCAGTTTGACAAGTCTTTTTCCAATAAACTCTTCATCCGTAATTCTCTTTACCGGCTGAAACAGCAGGGGATGGTGGGAAACAATCAGATCCGCCTTCTGTTCCAGCGCCGTATTTACGGCCGCATCATCCACATCCACCGTAACAAGAATTGTTTGGATCTCCTTTTCTCTTCTCCCAAGAATCAGGCCGCTGTTATCCCAATCAAGCGCATACTCTTCCGGCGCAACCTTCCTTAATATCTCGCGGATTTCTTCTACCTTCATATCTCTGCTCCTTTACTCGTACCGTTCCATTGCTCTGTGTAACCGCTCTATCTCCTTTTGAATCTCCCCGACACGGAGTCTGGCACTTTCCGCCAGCTCCTCTTTTCCGGTCAACTGTTCCAGTATCTTTTCCCGGACAGCGGTTTCCCTGCGCAGAAACTCCAGCAAAACCGGATGCCTGTTCTCCAGCAGCAGCCGTCCGTACTCATACTCTTCCTCCGCATACGGAACCTGTTCTTTTTTCCCCGGAACAGCCCGCATCATAGGATAATATTTCCCCTCTTCACAGACTATATTTTCCTTCTCAATCGAAAATCCATTTTCGATCAGATATCGCCGTACTCTGCCAATCTCGGACTGCGGCTGTAAGATGCATTCCTTCATCCCTGCCGCTTTTTCAAACCCTTCCGAAAGAATGCGGATAATAAGAGCGCCGCCCATTCCGGCGGCGATCATACTGTCAGCTTCATTGTCTTTCAGCTCTTTTAACCCATCTGATCTTCTGGTTCCGATTACATTCTCCAGTCCATATTCTCTGATATGTTCTTCCGCCCGCAGAAGCGGTCCTTCATTGACATCCATTGCAACCGCAGACGGGCTTTTCCCTTCCAGAACCAGACGGATCGGGACGTATGCATGATCCGTCCCGATATCTGCCACTTTATAACCCGGCGTTACCAGCTCTGCGACTGCTTCCAGTCTCTTTGACAATTCCATAACCTGCTCCTAATCCAGATAATCTCTCAGTTTCCGGCTTCTGCTAGGATGGCGCAGCTTTCGCAGTGCCTTGGCTTCAATCTGACGAATACGCTCTCTGGTAACATCAAACTCTTTTCCGACTTCCTCCAGCGTCCTGGCGCGTCCATCGTTCATGCCGAACCGAAGTCTGAGCACCTTCTGTTCCCTGTCTGTCAGTGTATCAAGGACTTCATTCAACTGCTCTTTCAGCAATGTGGCGGCAGCAGCTTCCGCCGGAACCGGCACATTGTCATCCTGAATAAAGTCACCGAGATGGCTGTCTTCCTCCTCGCCGATCGGAGTTTCAAGGGAAACCGGCTCCTGAGAAATCTTCAGAATCTCTCTGACACGGTCTACCGGCATATCCAGTTCCTTTGCAATCTCCTCTGGAAGGGGCTCTCTTCCCAGCTCCTGAAGAAGCTGTCTGGATACCCGGATCAGCTTGTTGATCGTCTCTACCATATGAACCGGGATCCGGATTGTTCTTGCCTGGTCGGCAATGGCCCTTGTGATCGCCTGGCGGATCCACCAGGTTGCATAGGTACTGAATTTGAATCCCTTCTGATAGTCAAACTTTTCCACAGCTTTAATCAGTCCCAGATTTCCTTCCTGAATCAGATCCAGGAATAACATTCCACGGCCCACATACCGTTTTGCAATGCTGACCACCAGACGAAGATTGGCCTCTGCCAGACGCTTTTTGGCACTTTCATCGCCTTCTGCCATCCGTTTTGCCAGGTCAATCTCTTCCTCTGCACTCAAAAGCGGAACTTTTCCAATTTCCTTTAAATACATACGCACCGGATCTTCGATACTGATTCCATCCGGCACCGACAAGTCGATCTTCTCCATATCGACTTCTTCCTCTTCTTCCGAAAGAATCAGATCATCTATATCTGCGTCCAGATCATCTTCATTTCCAATACGCAGCACATCAATATTCATTGCCTCCAGATACTCATATACTTTTTCCATCTGTTCCGGTGTCAGCTCCAGATCAGCAAGGAAATCACTGATCTCCTGAATTTCCAGAACTTTCTTTTTCTTTTTTCCAAGTTCGACCAGCTCTTTCAGCTTTTCCTCAAATTTTGCTACGTTTTCTTCCATGCTTCGTCCATCCTCTCATCGCTTGTTCTATCTTTCTATTTTACGGAAATCTGCATCTGATACAGTTTTTGCAGATCTTTTTTGGCTTCCATCAGTTTCTGAAGACCTTTGATATCGGTCGGAGCCAGCGCTTTCCCGGCCTCCTCGATGCTGTGATTTTTCACTTTGATCACCGTTTCCTTCAAAGCCTTCTCCTGTTCCTCTTTTGTGGACAGCTCCCGGATTTTTGTATGAAACAAAGAGGCCGCTTCCCGATGTTCCTCTTCATCTGTAAAATAATTCAAAATCCTGGCCGGATTGAGCTCTCCTTCCTCGTACTGCTCATAGAGCAGCGAAGCTACCTCCTTATAGAGGCTTCCGGTAAAATCCTCCGGAGTAATATACGCCTTCACCTGGGAAAAGACTGTCATGTCTTCAATCATCCAGGTCAGAAGAATCTTCTGAGACTTCAGATTGCCGTCCTCTTTCTCCTTTACAGTCACAGTCTGCTTCGGCCGTCTCGCCGGAGCAGCAAGTCCTCTTTCTACCGCCGTCTTTGAGACAAGCTTTTTCAGGTCTTCAAATGCCACTTTGTACGCTTTTGCAACCGCCTCAGTATAATTGTCTCTTTCAATCTGTTCTTCGAATTCTCCCAGCCTTGCCGCCACTTCCTGCATAAAAGCCGTCTTTCCCTCCGGTGAATTCATATCATACTGACGTTCCAGCACTTCCAGGCTGTACATGAAACCGTTTCTCGCTTTGCGGATCCGCTCCTCAAACGCCTCGGCTCCCAGATTTTTGATAAACTCATCGGGATCCTTGTAAGGATCCATCCGGATCACCTTCGCAGTAATGCCGGCCTCCTTCAAAATCGGCATCGCTCTGAGTGCTGCCTTGGTCCCTGCCTCATCACTGTCATAGGTAAGATATACCTCCTGAACATAACGCTTAATCAGGGAGGCATGTCCCGGTGTAAAGGCGGTTCCAAGGGAGGCTACCGCATTGGTAAACCCGGCCTGGTGAAGCGCAATCACATCCATATACCCTTCGCACAGGAGAAAATACGGCTTTCTCGAACTCCGCGCCCGATTCAGCCCGTACAGATTCCTGCTTTTATCAAAGATCGGCGTTTCCGGAGAATTGAGGTATTTGGGCTTTCCGTCTCCCATGACACGGCCTCCGAATCCAATGACACGGCTGTTGGCGTCCATAATCGGAAACATCACCCGGTTCCAGAACTTGTCGTGAATCCCATGCTTTTCATCAATGCTGGCAAGTCCGGACTGTACGATCACTTCATCCGAATATCCTTTCATTTTCAGATATCTGCTCAGATCATCGCTGTATTTCGTTGCATACCCCAGTCCAAAGTGGACAATCGTATCCTCGGTAAGCGCCCGGTCCGTCAGATATTTATATGCCTGTCTGCCTTTTTCTGATTTCAGCTGGGCAAAATAATATTTTGCAGCCAGCTTATTCACCGCCAGAAGCGTTTCTCTTAAATCTGCTCTTTCTTTTGCCGCTTTGGAATACTGCTCTTTCGGAAGCTCTACCCCTGCCCTGTCAGCCAGATAGCGCAGTGCCTCCGTAAATGAGAAATGCTCGTACTCCATTAAGAATGTAAACACATTTCCTCCTGCCCCGCAGCCAAAGCAGTAATACATCTGCTTGTCCCGGCTGACGGAAAAGGACGGGGATTTTTCATTATGAAACGGACATAGTCCAAAATAAGAACTTCCTTTTTTTTGCAGTCTTACATAAGAAGAAATCACGTCTACGATGTCGTTTTTCATTCTTACTTCTTCTATCACGTCTTCTGAATAATACACCTTTTTTCCTTCCTTCTAACCTGTGTACATTCTCCTACAAAATATATATTCGACAAAAGATGTTGATTTCCTTTTTCTTTTTTTATTTTTTTCAAAAAAGCGAAGAGAGCCTGTCTTTATTTTTCCTTTTCCTTGTCCAGGCGCTTCCGGATGGCATCAACTACGGTCTCCAGAACCTTAATTCTCGCATAATACTTATTATTTCCCTCTACAATAATCCAAGGGGCATGCGGTGTTGAGGTTTTGACCAGCATTTCCTCCACTGCCCGCTCGTAGAGATCCCATTTTTCTCTGTTTCTCCAGTCTTCGTCCGTGATTTTCCACTGTTTGGCCGGATTTTCCTGTCGCTCCCGGAATCTCCGCTCCTGTTCATCCTTATCAATCTGCATCCAGAACTTCATGACAATTGCCCCGGAATCCACAAGCTGTGCCTCCATATCATTCATTTCCTTGTATGCCCGTTTCCACTCCTGCTTCGTACAGAATCCTTCAATCCGTTCTACCATGACTCTTCCGTACCAGGTCCGGTCGAAAATCGCAATGTGTCCTTTCTTTGGCATCTTGATCCAGAATCTCCAGAGATAGTGGTGGCTTTTCTCCCAGTCATTGGGAGTTGCCGTTGGAATTACGACACAACCGCGCGGATCCAGTGCCTGGGTGAGCCTCTTGATAGCCCCGCCTTTTCCTCCCGCATCCCATCCTTCAAATCCAAGAACCATCGGGATTCTCCTGCGGTACAGTTCTCCATGGAGTTTGCCAAGCTCTTTCTGAAGTTTTTTCTTTTTCTTTTCATACTCCTCTTTCGTATAGGACAAGGATAAATCTACTCGATCAAGGACGGACTCCGTCTGTTTTTCATCCAGTTCCGGCGCTTTTTCTTCTTCTGCCGCTGTGTTTTCAAGGGCATTTTCCAGTGCCTTAATTACCGTCTTATAGATTTTGACCGATGCATAACGTTTATCTGTTGCCTCCACAATCGTCCATGGAGCAAATGCTGTATCGGTCTTTGCCAGCATTTCTTCATTGACCTGCAAATAAGCATCATACTCCTCGTTCCGGCGCCAGTCATTCCCCGTCACCCTCCAGGCACTTTCCTTGGAAGCAGCAAGTTTCTCAAACCGCTTTTTCTGCTCTCTTTTGCTGATATAGAGGAAAAGCTTGATAATCACCATGCCGTCATCCGTCAGTTCCTTTTCAAACCCCTGTATCGTATCGTATGCTTTTTCCACTTCCCCCTGGGACATCTGATTTTCAAACCGTTCTCCGAGCACCTTCCGATACCAGCTTGTGTCAAAAATGGACATTTTGCCCCGCTCCGGGATCTTGGTCCAGAACCGCTTCATATACGGATAAAACTTCTCTTCTTCCGTTTCTTTTTTTACCGCAAACACTTCAAAGCCTCTCGGATCCAGCGCCTGGATTAACTTACTGATCTGCACACCCTTCCCTGAAGCATCCAGTCCCTCAAAAACAATCATGACCGGAATATTCTTTGTCCTGCACGCCCGTTGCAGTTCTCCGAGCCTGACTGAAAGCTCCTGGATTTTCTCCTTATACTCCGGCTTCTTCATTTTCTTCGACAAGTCAATTTTTTCTAACATTGCCCTTCCTCCTCATGCTTTAAAATAATTACATTTTTTTGTTGACATTCCTTCTGATCTGTAGTAATATAACTTTCGGACAGTCGTGAGACGGTCACCTGCGGAAGTGTCGGAACTGGCAGACGAGCAAGACTAAGGATCTTGTGACTATTGCAGTCGTGTGGGTTCAAGTCCCATCTTCCGCATTTACAAGCAGAGTGCTGCCAGGTCAGCCTCTGTTTTTTTGATCAGAATATGTTACCTTCTATTATAGCATGTTCTGATGATAAATTGTATCTATTGATTAAAAAATATACATTTTTTAAATATTTTCACTTTTTATATTGACATTTTTCCTTATTTATAGTAATATAATTTTCGGACAGTCGAGAGACGGTCATCTGCGGAAGTGTCGGAACTGGCAGACGAGCAAGACTAAGGATCTTGTGACTATTGCAGTCGTGTGGGTTCAAGTCCCATCTTCCGCATTAAAGCCCCTGATTTTCAGGGGTTTTTTCTTATTACAAAAAAACAGGAACAGCTTTCTCTTTGTCTGTTCCTGCTTTCTTATTTTATGAGAGCGTTTTTATATATGCCGCTGCCTGGATACCTGCAACCGCTCCATCGCTTACCGCCGTGGCTGCCTGTCTTACCTGTTTTACACAGATATCCCCTGCTGCATAGACGCCCGGCAGATTTGTCTCCTGTCTTTCATTTGTGACCACATATCCATTCTCTGTTTCCAGTTCCGGATAAAGCGCTGTGTTCGGTGTAGATCCGGCATAGATAAACACTGCGCAGCCTGGTGCCTGAATCGTTTCCAGTTCTTTTGTATGTTCGTCCTGTATCACAATTCCGTCTGCCTGTTCCTCTCCCACAATTTCCACCAGTCTGCTGTGGAGACGGACTTCTATATTTTCCGTTTCCTTCACCCGACTGGTAAACTCCGGAATAGCTCCCAGAGCATCTTCAAAGTGAATCACAGTCACCTTCGAGGCATATCCGGACAGAAAAAGCGCTTCTTTGATCGCTCCGTCTGCACCGCCAACTACAAACATTTCTCTTCCCCTGTAGTTTTCTGCATCTTTCGCTGGATTGAGGCCTGTTCCACGGCCCGCAAACCTGTCTTCACCCTGGACACCCAGTTTTCTTGGTGTTGTTCCGGCAGCAAGAATCACCGTTTTTGCTTCATACGTCTTCGTTTCCGTTGTGATACGTTTTACTGTTTCGGAAAACTCCGCTTTCACAACCTTCTCCATCACAAGTTCTACTCCTGCACCTTCCGCCTGTTCCTTCAATCTTGCAGAAAAACTCGCCCCCGTTTCATTCGGAAGGATCCCTGCGTAATGTGTCACCGTTGACACGCTTCCCAGAAGTCCTCCTATCGCTTTTTGTTCCAGAACCACTGTCTTCATACCCCTGCTGGCTGCATATACCGCACTGCTGATTCCAGCCGGTCCTGCTCCAATGACGCAGACATCATACATCTTATCTTTCCTCCGCTTCCACTTCTTTTCCTGATGATCATAGCACAGATTGATAATAAAGAAAAATGATATATTTTTATTATTCCATAAATACAGTTTATCATTCATACACAGCTCAAAGGGAACATGGAGTTCCGGCAACAAAAAAACAGAGGCAACGCCTCTGTTTTCCCCATTCTCTTCTATTATGCCTGGTTTGCTTTTGCAAGTTCTGCTAATGCTGCAAATCCCTCTGCATCGTTGATTGCCATATCTGCAAGGATCTTTCTGTTGATCTCTACGCCTGCAACCTTTAATCCGTGCATCAGTCTGCTGTAGGATAATCCATTCATTCTTGCAGCTGCGTTGATACGTGCGATCCAGAGCTGACGCATCTGACGTTTTCTCTGCTTACGTCCTGCGTAGGAGCTTGCAAGCGCTCTCATCACAGACTGTTTTGCAACTCTGTACTGTTTGGAACGTGCTCCTCTGTATCCTTTCGCCAGTTTTAATACTCTATTATGTTTCTTCTTTGCGTTCATTCCGCCTTTAATTCTTGCCATGTCTTACTCCTCCTTCTATTCTTCCAACTCTTATAAGTACGGTAACACTTTCTTCATGTTCTTTACATTTGTAGAATCAGTGATGATAGATTTTCTAAGATTTCTTTTTCTCTTAGTAGATTTCTTTGTTAAGATATGGCTCTTGTAAGCTTTATTTCTCTTTAACTGTCCTGTTGCTGTTTTTTTAAAGCGCTTTGCAGCTGCTCTATTTGTTTTAATTTTTGGCATGATAATCGTCCTCCTTAAATTATAAATTTTATTTTTAACGTTTTTCAGTTAAAACCATGCTCATGCTTCTGCCTTCCAGCTTCGGGGCCTTTTCCACCACCGCAATCTCCTTCAGGTGCTCTGCGAAGTCATCCAGGATATGTTTGCTCTGCTGCATATGAGCCATCTCACGTCCACGGAAACGCAGTGTTACTTTCACTTTATTTCCTTTCTGGATAAATTTCTTTGCATTGTTTACTTTCGTGTTCAAGTCATTCGTATCAATATTTGGAGATAATCGAACTTCCTTTACATCTACAGTCTTCTGTTTCTTCTTTGCCTCTTTTTCTTTTCTTGTCTGCTCGTATTTGTACTTGCCGTAATCGATAATCTTACATACCGGCGGCTTTGCTGTAGGAGCAATCTTCACGAGATCAAGCTCGGCTTCCTGCGCAATCTTCTGCGCTTCCCTTGCAGACATAATTCCTAATTGTTCTCCATCCTGTCCGATCAGCCGCACTTCTCTGTCGCGGATCTGCTCGTTAATCATTAAATCGCTAATTGTCGTACACCTCCATGTTTGAATACTCATTCCTTGCCATAAAAAAATGGATAGCACAGACTATCCACATGATCGATCTTTACAAACCGTTTCTCCTGATGTAAACTGATCAGGATAACAGCAGTAATTCTATATCAGACCATCAGTCACTCAATCGTGCTGCGGTGAGAGTGGATACTCTGCTTTCTTTTCACACAGCCATTATATTATCACAGCTTCTTTTTCATGTCAATTACTTTTTTTCATCTTTTTTCTTACGCTCATTCTTTTCCTGCAGACCATGTTTCTGTATACTTTTTCCCGTTTTGGAAAGACTTCATACTGAAACTGGAAAAACGGAGGATGAATCTTATGAAGATTTCCAAACTGATACAGGAAAATATTGCGTATGTCAATGAGCTGCTTCCAGTTAAGGAGAGCTTTGACATTATCGAACGGGATATACTCATCGGCGGGCGGGAAAGCTGCTTTTTCTTTATCGATGGATTTATGAAAGATGAAGTCATGTCAAAGGTCATGGATACACTGTTTAAACTGCCCCCGGAACAGATGCCCAAAACCGCCACAGAACTTTCCCGCACCATGATTGCCTATGTAGAAATCGACACCTTTTCTGAATATGATGAGATCATAAAAAATATTCTATCCGGAGTGGCCTGTCTCTTCGTTGACGGCTACGAGTCCTGCATTGCTATTGACTGCCGGACGTATCCATCCAGAAGCGTGGACGAGCCCGCCCAGGACAAGTCACTCAGAGGTTCCAGGGACGGTTTCGTGGAAACCATCGTATTTAATACCGCACTGATGCGCCGGAGAATCCGGGATCCCCATCTGACCATGAAGATGATGGAGGTCGGCGAATCTTCCCGGACAGATGTGGCCCTTTGTTATATGTCCGACCGGGTGGATCAGGATCTTCTCTCGCTTCTTGTACGGAAAATCGAAGAGACAAAACAGGAAGATCTGAAAATGAATCAACAAAGTCTTGCAGAGCTTCTCTTTAAAAGGAAATGGTATAACCCCTTTCCAAAATTCAAGTATACCGAGCGTCCGGATACTGCTGCCGCCTGTCTGCTGGAAGGAAAGATCGTTCTTCTGGTAGACACCTCTCCTTCCGCCATGATTCTTCCGACCTCCATCTTCGACATGATCGAGGAAGCCAATGATTATTACTTTCCAACATTGACCGGTATCTATCTGAAACTGTCACGGAGTCTGATCACAATCATGACAGTATTTTTGACTCCTCTCTTCCTTTTGTATATGCAGAATCCAGGCTGGATTCCCGACATGTTTCAGTTTGCACTGGTAAGAGATACGGTCAACATCCCGCTGTACCTGCAGCTTCTTTTGCTGGAGCTTTCGATTGACGGTTTGCGCCTTGCCGCTTTGAATACTCCCAGCATGCTCAGCACACCCCTCAGTGTAATTGCAGGTATTGTTATGGGAGAGTTTTCTGTCAAATCCGGCTGGTTCAACTCCGAAGTCATGCTGTACATGGCCTTTGTAGCTGTGGCAAACTATACCCAGCCCAATTTCGAACTGGGGTATGCCCTGAAATTCATGCGGCTTTTGCTTCTGACGCTGACCGCCTTCCTGAACTGGGTAGGATTTGCAGCCGGCTGCATCATCATTGTCTGCTCCATCTGTTTTAACCGGACTGTATCCGGCCGCAGCTATCTAAATATAAGGAAAAATTAATCCCGGTTCCCTGTGAAAATCTTTTGCCTCCTCTTCTAAAAAATGGTATGATAAAGGAAGAAAAAAGCAGGACGAGGAGGTTACAGCAATGCGTGAATTTGTCATTACTACGGACAGTACCGTTGATCTTCCTAAAGAATGGCTGGAAGAGCGGCATATTCCGACATTAAAACTATCATATACAATAGATGGCGAGACCTATCCGGACATGGAAGGGTTGTCCAAAAAAGAGTTCTTTGACCGGATCCGGAAGGGTTCTCTCCCAACAACATCCCAGGTCACTCCATCACAGGCAAAAGAGCTCTTTGAGCCAATTCTGAAAGAAGGAAAAGATATCATTCACATTGGATTTTCTTCTGGTCTGAGCGGCAGCCTGAACAGCGAGCGGATTGCGGCACAGGAACTCTCAGAGGAGTACCCGGAGGCAAGAATTACCGTGATCGATTCTCTTTGTGCCTGTCTCGGAGAGGCACTTCTGCTCTATTACGTGCTGAAGCTTCAAAAAGAGGGGAAAAGCTATGATGAGATCGTATCCTGGGCAGAGGCGAATAAACTCCATGTCTGCCACAATGTCACGGTAGACGATCTGCATCATCTGCACCGGGGCGGACGGATTTCCAAGGCTACTGCCGTACTGGGTACCATGGTGAAAATCAAGCCGATGATTCACATGGATAACGAAGGAAAGCTCAGTGTCATCGGGAAAGAACGTGGTCGGAAACGTTCTCTTAACAAAATTGTAGATGTCATGGAGGAGCAGATGAAAGGCTGGGATAACGAAATCGTCATGATCACCCATGGTGACTGTGAGGAAGATGCCCAGTATGTGGCCGGATTGATCCGGGAAAAATACGGCATTGACAATATTTTAATCAATGTGATCGGCACTGTAATCGGAAGCCATACCGGTCCTGGTGTTGTCGCCACTTTCTGTATGGGAAATAAAAGATAGGATTTAGATTTATGACGGGACTCTGCCTGAATGCAGAGTCCTGTTTTTTTATACTTTCTATTGACTTTTTCTTCTTTCTTTTGTAATATAACAGTGATATATAGCGGTGTTATATTGAGGAGATCCGCATGAATGAAACAAAACCAGACACCTTACAGGCCATCCTGACAGCAGCGATGGAGGAATTCCTGGAAAAAGGATTTCAGGCTGCTTCTCTGCGAAATATCGTCAAGCAGGCCGGTGTGACTACCGGCGCCTTTTACGGATATTTCGCCAGCAAGGAAGCGTTGTTCGAGGCACTGGTAGGAGAACAGTATGACTATTTCATGAACTGTTTCTGCCATGCCCAGCAGGAATTTGCCGCTCTTCCGGCGGAAAACCAGCCAAAAGAGCTGAGCACCATATCCGGTTCCTGCATGCATGAAATGCTTTTGTATGCCTATGCGCATCTGAAGGAATTTAAACTGATCCTCTGCCATTCCGCAGGCACCCGGTTTGCCGGATTGATTGATGAAATGACCGAGATTGAACTAAAGGCAACGCACGATTACCTGGATGTACTGAAATCACTGGGGAGACCCGCTCCGCCAATCGATGAGCATCTGGAGCATATTCTTGTGACCGGCATGTTCAACGCCTATTTCGAGCTCATCATACATGAGATGCCGCTTCCAAAAGCGGAGAACTATCTCAAGGAAATGCGGGATTTTTATACAGCTGGATGGATGAAAATTATGGGGCAGTAAGCCCTGTAATTTTTGCCTGTTGGTTAGTTATCACTAACTTTTTTTGGCGGATACCATCTGCCCTTCCATTTCTGCCTGTTCCGGCCGGACATGGCAGTTGTTCAGAGCAGGGCTGATACTTTTAAAGGAGGTTTATCATGAAAAAACATTCAAATTTATCACGGCTTTTATCCTATGCCGGAGGCCACAAAATCCTGACATGGCTCTCGTGGATTTTGTCTGCTTCCAGTGCGCTTCTGGCACTGGTGCCTTTCTGGTATATCTGGCGCATCATCCACGATATCCTGGATGTGGCACCTGATTTTTCCAGGGCGGACCAGGTGGCCTCTTACGGCTGGAGCGCTGTACTTTTCGCAGTGCTTTCCATTCTGATATATATTGCCGCTCTGATGTGTTCCCACCTCAGTGCATTCCGGATTGCTTCCAATATCCGGAAAGCACTCATGAGCCATATTGCTTCTCTTCCTCTTGGCGTCATTGAAAAGTTTGGGAGCGGGAAACTTCGCAGAATTGTCAATACGTCCAGCGCGGCAGCGGAAACCTATCTTGCCCATCGGCTTCCGGACAAAGCCGGGGCCATTGCGACTCCTGTCGGTCTTCTCTTTTTACTGCTTGCATTTGACTGGCGCCTGGGACTTTTTAGTCTCATCCCTGTCTTGCTCGGCTTTTTGATTATGATGAAGATGACCGGACCGGATATGGAAGCCAAAATGAAAGAATATCAGAACGCACTCTCAGATATGTCCAACGAAGCGGTTGAATACGTTCGAGGCATTCCTGTCGTCAAGACTTTCGGGCAGAGTGTCTATTCCTTTAAGCGGTTTAAAGCCTCCATTGACAATTATGAAAAATGGGTGATCGCTTATACTAAAACATTGCGCCTCCCGATGATGTTTTATACAACCGCCATCAACGCTGTGTTTGCGTTTCTGATCGTTGGAGGCATTCTGCTGACCAGAAACGGTATATCAAACAGCTTCCTTCTGAACCTGATTTTCTACATTATTATCACTCCGGTCATCGGAACAACTTTGACGAAAATCATGTTCATGAGTGAAGATTCCATGATTGTTACAGATGCCCTCTCCCGTATCGACAGTATTCTGGATGAAAAGCCCCTTGCCGAGAGTTCGGTCCGCACCCTTCCTTCCAGCCACTCTATTACACTGGAACATGTCACTTTCAGTTATGAAGGAGAGAAAGATGCTCTTTGCGATCTTTCCCTGTCCATCCCTTCCGGACAGGTCACCGCCCTGGTGGGGCCTTCCGGAGGCGGAAAAACCACCCTTGCCGGCATTGCGGCCAGATTTTTTGATCCTCAGAAAGGCCGGGTGATGATTGGCGGCGTGGATATCCGCCGGATTCCAAAAGAAGATTTGATGAATCAGGTATCCTTTGTCTTTCAGAACAGCCGTCTGATCAAAGCTTCGATTCTGGAAAATGTCCGTATGGCAAAACCTGAGGCTTCCCGTCAGGATGTATTCCAGGCGCTGGAGGCCGCCCAGTGTATGGATATCATCGAAAAACTTCCGGATGGAATTGACACCGTCATCGGCACTGACGGTATTTATCTCTCCGGAGGCGAACAACAGCGGATCGCCATTGCAAGAGCCATTTTAAAAAATGCACCGATTCTGATCCTGGATGAGGCCACCGCATTCGCGGATCCGGACAATGAAGTACGGGTTCAGAAGGCCCTCTCGACCCTTTCCAAAGGCAAGACTGTGCTCATGATCGCTCACCGCCTTTCCTCCATCAAAGAAGCAGACTGCATTTATGTCATGCAGGATGGAAAAATCGTGGAAGGCGGCACACATACAGAACTGCTTCAAAAAGGTGGTCTGTTTGCCCATATGTGGCAGGACTATTCCGAAGCTGCAAAATGGAAAATCGAAAAGGAGGCGAAAGCATGATTCAAAAATTACAAAGACGATTTGCTTTATCCAGACAGGGGGCCATCGATCTGCTGAAAGGATGCCTTGCCTGTGTGCTTCAGGACTTTTCCTTTCTGTTTCCGGTCGGGCTTTTATATCAGTTTGTCCTGGATATGATGGATGGAGACGTAACCGGGATCCGGATCTTCTGGTATCTGGCCGGATGTGCCGCTTGCCTGCTTCTGATCTTTATCGTCACCTGGTTTCAGTATAATGCTACTTATCTGGCGACTTACGTGGAAAGCGGTGTACGCCGGATCACACTGGCTGAACAGCTCAGAAAGATTCCCCTTTCCTTCTTTGGAAAGAAGGATCTCGCTGATCTGACCAACTCCATTATGGGAGACTGCGCTACTTTGGAGACTACGTTTTCCCATTATGTGCCTGCTCTGTTCGGATCTTTGATTTCCACCACGATCATTGCAGTCTGCCTGTTGTTTTTCAATGTAAAAATGGCCATTGCCGCGATCTGGGTCCTTCCGGTTGCCTTTGCCATCACCCTCTTTTCCGCCCGGATTCAGGAATATTTTAACCGGAAGGCAGTGGCCGCCAATGTGGCACTGGAAAAAGGTGTCCAGGAATGTATCGAAAGCATGCAGGACCTGAAGGCAAACAATGCAGAGCGCCGCTATCTCACGGGACTGTACCGGAAAATCGATGAATCGGAAAAGCGTCACATTGTGACAGAGCTTGGCACTGCGCTTTTTGTCGTATCTTCCACATTGATTCTGAAATTCGGAATCGCTACCACTGCCCTGGTCGGATCGATTCTTCTGATCCGCGGGGAGATTGATATTCCTCTGTTTTTCATGTTCCTGCTTGTAGTCTCACGGCTCTATTCGCCCCTGGAAGGAGCCCTCCAGAATCTGGCTGCCGTCATTTCCAGCCGAACGAACATCAACCGGATGAATGAGATTCTGGATCATCCGGTACAGACCGGAACCCAGAAAGTTTCCAACAAGGGCTACGACATCTGCTTTGACCATGTAGGATTTTCCTATAACACAGGGGAAACCGTATTAAAAGATGTATCTTTCACCGCAAAGCAGGGGGAAGTCACCGCTTTGGTCGGTCCGTCCGGCGGCGGCAAGACAACCGTCTCCCGGCTGGCCGCCCGCTTCTGGGATATTCAGCGTGGGACTATCACTCTGGGCGGCACGGACATCTCCAGAGTCGACCCGGAAACACTGCTTTCTTTTTATTCCATCGTCTTTCAGGATGTAACGTTATTTAACAATACCATTCTGGAAAATATCCGGATTGGAAGGAAAGATGCCACCGATGCCGAAGTTCTGGAAGCAGCAAGGCTTGCCAACTGTGAAGAATTTGCCCTCCGGCTTCCGGACGGCTACCATAGTATGATCGGAGAAAATGGCTGTGAACTTTCCGGAGGCGAACGACAGCGGATCTCCATTGCCCGTGCTTTTCTGAAAGATGCGCCGGTCATTCTCCTTGACGAGGCAACCGCGAGTCTGGACGTGGAAAACGAAACACTGATCCAAAGCGCCCTCTCCCGCCTGATCAAAGAAAAAACCGTCCTCGTGATCGCACACCGGATGCGGACCGTAAGCAGTGCCGACAAGGTGGTCGTCCTGTCGGAAGGAACCGTCGCCGAGCAGGGAGCGCCCGAAACACTGCTTCGGACCGGAACCATCTATCCCCATATGGCAGAGCTTCAAAATATCAGTCAGAACTGGGAACTGTAAACCGGGCAGCTGTACAAAGCGGGCAGCATACCAAGACATGGTATGC
>ERZ1643246.1431-NODE-1431-length-25980-cov-46.463992_pt1 | contig 25980 bp, 21 predicted proteins | sample MGYA00579265_ERZ1643246 | MGnify/ENA primary metagenome ERZ1643246 (study PRJEB29033, sample SAMEA4952261) | chicken gut metagenome | biome: Broiler Chicken; feature: Gastrointestinal Tract; material: Caecum | place: Ireland | collected 2018 | study: Broiler...
AATATGGATTGGAGACTTTTTTCTCCAGTCCATATTTTATTTTGTCAACAGGTCCCTATTTTTACCTCATCATCGACCGGGCCGCCGACGGCGACCAGACGGCCCACTTCCTCAATATGGTGGACGAGGCCGACCTGCTGGCCCTGATGGACGAGGAGGACATTCCCGAGCCGGAGCCAGAACCCACTCCCGCCCCGGAACCTGAACCCCTGCCCGAGCCTGAATCTGAACCAGAAAAAGAGGACGGTGCAGGCAAATTTGTGTTGGTGCTTCTGGTGCTGGCCGGTATTGCCGGCGGCGGGGCGTATCTCTGGCTGAAAATGCAGCAGAAAAAGCGCGAGGCCGAGGAAAACAAGCCCGACCCAGACGCCGATTATCGGGAGGACGAGGAGGAAATCGTTCTGCCGGAGGAACCTGACGCCGAGGCCGACGAGGACGCCGAGCGCAAGGCGTATCAGGGCAGCGATGGGTACGAGGAGGAGTAAAATAGGATGATGGACAAAAAATGGAAAATGGCAAGAGGACCGCCCTCGATTCTCATAAGAGGAATGAAATCCATTTTGACATTGCACACGATCAAAAAACGGAGTATACTCTCTTTGAAGTGGATGCTGGAGTGAACGTGGAGAAAATGCTATGATTCGAGTGCTCTTTGTCTGCCATGGCAATATTTGCAGAAGCCCGATGGCCGAATTTATCCTGAAAGACCTAGTTCAAAAAGCGGGCCGGGCAGAGGAATTTGAAATTGCTTCCTGTGCGACTAGCCGGGAAGAAATATGGAACGGCGTTGGCAACCCAGTCTACCCGCCTGCCAAGGAAGAACTGCTGAAACATGGCATCCCCTGCCCTGACAGGCACGCGGTACAAATGCAAAAAAGCGACTATGCGCGGTACGACTACCTGATCGGGATGGATGAAAACAACATCCGCAATATGATGCGTATTCTGGGGTCGGACCCCGAACATAAGGTCCACAAACTGCTGGATTATACCAAACAGGGCGGAGATGTGGCCGACCCCTGGTACAGCGACCGCTTCGACATTGCCTACCGTGACATCTATGAAGGGTGCAAAGCCCTGCTGGAACAGCTTTAACAAACATTTTTACGGCCTTGCGATTGCAGAGCTGTTTTTATTTTCAAAACGGAAAGGAGCCGATACTTTGCATAATCTGATCGTAACCGAGAAGCCCTCCGTTGCCCGCACTATCTCGAAGGTCCTGGGAGCCACCGCCCGCCGTGACGGCTATCTGGAAGGCGGCGGCTGGCTTGTGAGCTGGTGCGTGGGCCACCTGGTGGAGCTGGCCCCGCCCGGTGTGTATGACCCGCGCTTGGAACGCTGGAATCGCACCGACCTGCCCATCCTGCCCGGGCGATGGCGGTATCTTGTGAGCAGTTCCACCAAAAGGCAGTTTGACGTTTTGTGCAAGCTCATGCACCGGGCCGACGTGGACCGCATCGTCTGCGCCACCGACGCCGGGCGGGAGGGTGAGCTGATCTTCCGCCTGGTCTATCACCAGTGTGGCTGCACGAAACCCTTTACCCGCCTCTGGATCAGCAGTATGGAGGACGACGCCATCCGGGCGGGCTTCGCAAATCTCAGACCCTCAACTGAATACGATGCTTTGTATAAAGCAGCCCTTTGCCGGGAGCGCGCCGACTGGTTGGTTGGCATCAACGCCACCCGGCTTTTTTCCTGCCTGCACGGCGTCACCCTCAACGTGGGCCGGGTCATAACCTCGACGCTTGCCATGACAGTGGAGCGGGAAGCGGCTATCGCTGCCTTCCGACCCGAACCCTCTTATACGGTGCTGCTCAAGATGGAGGATTGCATGGCGTCCAGCAAACGTTTCAAAGAAAAAGCCCAGGCCGAGGAACTTCTGGCAGAATGCCGGAAAAGCAGCCGGGCCCTTGTGCAAAAGAGCGAGCGCAGAGAGAAATCCGAGCGCCCACCGGCCCTCTACGACCTGACTACTTTGCAGCGGGATGCCAACCGGATGTTGGGATTCTCGGCACAGCAGACCCTGGACTACACCCAGGCGCTCTACGAGAAAAAGCTCGTCACCTATCCCCGTACCGACAGTCGCTACCTCACCGAGGACATGGCGGTGGGCCTGCCCGGTCTTGCGATGGATACCGCGGTAGCGTTTGGCTTCCGAGGTGCCATTCCGGTCCATGCAAAGCAGGTCATCAATAACCAAAAGGTCAGCGACCACCACGCCATTCTGCCGACACAGAGCGTGGCCGGGGCTGACCTTTCTTCTTTGCCCGTGGGTGAGGCCAGTATCCTGCGTCTGATCGCCGCCCGACTGCTGTCCGCTGTGGGTGAACCCTACCGCTATGCCGAAACTACGGTACAATTCGAGTGTGCCGGGCAGACCTTCACGGCTAAAGGCAGGACGGTTTTGGATGAAGGCTGGAAGGCTGTGGAGCGGGCCATTCTTGGCGATACCACTGAAAAAGGCAACGAGAATTTGGGTGTTCTGACAGAAGTGCAGGACAAGGAAACGCTTCCTATCCTGGACGCCCAGTTGAAAGAGGGCCGAACCACCCCACCCAAACATTTTACCGAGGACACCCTGCTGGCGGCCATGGAATCTGCCGGCGCAGACACCATGCCGGAAGAAGCCGAGCGCCGGGGCATCGGGACGCCTGCCACCCGGGCGGCCACCATCGAAAAGCTGGTACAGAAAGGTTTTCTTGCCCGGGAGGGCAGCGGTAAAACCAAGCACCTGATCCCCACTGAAAAGGGCTGCGGCCTCATTGCGGCCATGCCCGAACAGCTCAAATCTCCGGCTATGACCGCTGAATGGGAAACGAAGCTCACACAAATCGAGAAGGGCCAGTATGTGCCCGAACAGTTTATGGAGGAAATCGAATCTATGATGAAAACGCTTGTGAATCAGTACGTCAACGTCCCCAATGCTCCCGCCAGGGTCACCAGCGGTGCGCCGGTAGTGGGCACTTGCCCCCACTGCGGCTCGGATGTGGCCGAGCGGGAAAAAGGCTGGTTCTGCACGAGCCGCGAGTGCCGCTTTGTGATCTGGAAGGATAACGCCTTCTTTACACGCCTCGGCAAACGTCCTACCCGGCAGGTGGTGGATAAGTTGCTGCGGGACAGCCGGGCCCGCCTCAAGGACTGCAGGAGCCAGCGCACCGGCAAGACCTACAATGCTTCAGTGATTCTCACCACCGAGGCCGATGGCCGGGCAAAATTCAGCCTGGAATTTGAGAACGGGGGTGCACGATGATACAGGATGTTCTGGAGCGGTTTTTCGCCGCGGAGAGTGATGTGTACCTGATCTTGCAGCTCAAAGATGAGCAGGAGACGGCAGATGTGCGCTTTGAATCCTTTGCCCGTCTGGAGCAGATGGGCAAGGCGCCGAACCTCGACCACTACGAGGCCGCTTACTTTGCCAACACCCCGGCGTACTTTTACGGCATGAGCAACGTGGAGGCATTGGAGGAACTGTACCTCACGTTCAATTTGAAGCGTCCGGCGGATTTCAAGGGACACAGCCTCTCGGTCAGCGATGTGGTCGTGCTGAACCGCGAAGGTCAGGCCGGGGCGTTCTATGTAGACAGGATCGGTTTCAAGGAGCTGCCGGGCTTTTTGGAGCAGATGAAAGAGGCGACCCGGCCTCAAAAGTCGGTGACTGCACAAGTTAAGCAGACCAAAGAGACCGCACCCAAGGCTAAAACCAAGAAGCATAAAGAGAGGGACGCACGATGAAAAACTTCACCTACGAAGAAGTCAATCTCATGGCCCTCTACAATACCGGCAACCGGGAGCGCCTCATCGAAGTCTTAACTGAGATGCGCAGCTATCTCACCTGGTCGGAGGCAGAGCTGCGGGACCTGACCGACAGCACCCTGGACAAGCTGGCCGGCATGACCGATGCCGAGTTTGACGCACTGGAACTGTATCCGGACTTTATCTAAGATGGAGGGCTTATGGCAGACGAAAAAGACAGCAAGTGGCAGTGCTATATCATCCCCGACCTGGCTACTTGGACCGGTGCGGCGGGAAGCAAGCCCTATACGCCCATTGAGTTTTACGACACCTACGAACAGGCAGCGACCCGGTTCCAAGAGTTGCGTTCGGAATCCTACAACAGCGAAAAAGTGCCGGGTGCACGGCTGACCTTTGGGGTCCAGCGGGAGGACCCGCCCAGCGCCGCCGACCTGCTCCATGTGCGGCAGGGTAAAAACTATCTGGTGGACGATTATACCCGGATGGCGTCCCTCAACCAAAGCCCCGAGGTCATGGACATCCTGCGGCAGATGCGGAAAGACCTGGGCTTTGACCGGGTCCGCGCCTATGAACCGGGCGCGATGGAGCCGAAAGATGTTGCTTTCAGCCGCTGGAAACATCCCCTCAAGCCGATGGCGAGAAAATCGGTGCTGAAAGAACTGAGAGAATCGCGCCCCAAAGAAACTGTGGTCAAACCGCCCCGCAAGCACAAAGAGAGGGGCCGGGAATAAAAGGAAGGAGGCTTCATGTCCGAAAAAACACTCTACTATGCGCAACTCGCCGAGGACACCGCCCGCCGCCTGACCGGCAGCTGGGAGCGCTGGTCAGGCTTTCTGGCGACAGCCGGCAGGCTGTACAAGTACCCTTACCCTGACCAGCTCATGATCTACGCCCAGCGCCCGGACGCCACCGCCTGCGCCAGTTATGACGTCTGGAACGACCGGATGAACCGCTATGTCCGGCACGGCTCCAAGGGCATCGCCTTGCTGGACGATGCGGGCGACCGGCTGCGCCTGCGGTATGTGTTTGATCTGGCCGACACCGGCACGCGGGCAAACTCCCGCGACCCCTGGCTGTGGACGCTGGAGGACCGGCACAGGATTCCGGTGGCGGCCATGCTGGAGCGGCGGTACGGCACTGACGCGGCAGACCTGCCCCAGCAGCTAGCGGATGTGGCCGGGACGCTTGCGGACGCCTACTGGGCCGACCACGGTCAGGAGATCAGCGGCATCCTTGCAAATTCAATGTTGGAGGAGTACGATGAGCTCAACAGAGGGCTTGCCTTCAAACGGGCCGTCACCGCCAGTACCACCTTTGCCCTCCTGTTCCGGTGTGGTTACAGTCCCGAAAAACACTTCGGTCATGAGGAATTTAGCAACATTTATGAGTTCAACACGCCGGCCACCGTGGCTGCCCTGGGCACTGCCGTCAGCGAAAGCAGTCGGGAGATACTGCTGCAGATCGCGGCGGTGGTCCGGCAGGTGGAACGCGACATTGCAGAAGAAAGGAGACTTTGGGATGAGCAGCACAGCATTGCAGTACACGCAGAACGGGGACTATCTGATCCCGAACATCGAGCTGAACCAGCCGCAGACGCCTCTGGGCAAGTACGGGCGGATGCGCCGGATGTTTCTCAAGGAGAACCGGCCGATTCTCTACAATCACCTGCTGCTGAGCGGGAAGTTGTACCCGCACCTGGCGGAGATCGACCAGGCAGCGAAACACCGGCTCGAACAGATGATGATCGCGCTGACGCAGGCGGCGGGGGCAACGGAGGAGCTGAAAGCCCGCGACCCGATGCAATGGACGGGCCGGATGAACGCCTGCAAGGCCCAGGCCGAGGAAGTGATCCGGAACGAACTGATTTTCAACTGAGTTTCTTCCTCACCGAAACAGAACAAATCGCGCAGATCGACCAGCGAGCGGAGACCGAACAAGTCTCCGCTTTTTCTTTTTCCGAGGCAGATTGGCGGGCGGCGCTGGCATCCGGCAGCGGGTTTGAAAATGGCAAAGCGCGAATTATTGCTTACTATGCTGAAAATCACAGCGCCAAAGAGCGAACCGCCTTTCTGAAGCAGGAATACGGTACTGGTGGCCAGAGCTGGACGTTTCAGGATGGCAGTAATGGCTTCCTCGACTACGATGCCAGCGGCATCAAGCTGCGTTCCTATCCCAACGGACAGGAGCAACGTCTGAAATGGCCCGAGGTTGAAAAACGCATCCACGTCCTGATCGCCACAGGGCAATATTTGGACGGGCCGGAGCAGACCGTTCCCGATGAAAAAGATACCCGCACGGAAGGAGATATTTTGCGGGAAAAGCTGGCCGAGCGCGGCATCATAAATGGCCAGGTGATAGACCCGGAAAAGCTGGACAGCGACCCTTTTATTCGGCAGGTGGTGGCGGATGTCACAGCCAGAGAAATGGAACCAGTAACGGAAGTGGCAGAACCTGTGCCGCTGGAATTGGCTCAAACAGAACCACCTGAACCAGAAGCCTCGCCCGATGAATCTGCCGCGCCCAACGAGCCGACAGCAACTTCTGCGCCGGAGGCCTTTTATCCTGCCGATAAAAACGATCTGCCCTACGATGTGGTGGTCGAACGGCTCCATGTTGACCAGCCGCAGCCTGAAATTCCTGCCCCACCGGCCCGAAACTTCCGCATCACCGACGAGCATCTGGGCGAGGGTGGGCCCAAGCAGAAGTTTGCCCGCAACATCGAAGCCATCCGTACCTTGCAAGCCATCGAGGCGGAAGGACGCAGTGCGACCCCGGAAGAACAGGAAATCCTGTCCCAGTACGTCGGCTGGGGTGGGCTGGCAGATGCCTTTGACCCGGACAAGGACAGCTGGGCCAGAGAGTACACGCAACTGAAAGAGCTGCTTTCCCCGGAGGAATATACTGCCGCCCGGGCCAGTACGCTGAACGCCCACTACACCAGCCCCACCGTCATCCGTGCCATCTACGACACGGTGGAACGGATGGGTTTCACTACCGGCAACATTTTGGAGCCGTCAATGGGCGTAGGCAACTTCTTCGGGATGCTGCCGGAGAGCATGGCCGGCAGCCGCCTGTATGGCGTAGAGCTGGACAGCATCACCGGACGCATCGCCCGCCAGCTTTACCCGGAGGCCAATATCACGGTGGCTGGCTTTGAGACCACCAGCCAGCAGGACTTCTACGACCTCGCCGTGGGCAATGTGCCCTTCGGCAACTACAAGGTCAACGACAAAGGCTACAACCAGCTGGGCTTCTCCATCCACAACTACTTCTTTGCCAAGGCTCTGGATCAGGTGAGGCCGGGCGGTATCGTGGCATTTGTCACCAGCCGTTTCACTATGGATTCCAAGGATAGCTCCGCCCGCAAGTACCTGGCCCAGCGGGCCGACCTGCTGGGCGCGGTGCGGTTGCCCAACGATGCGTTCAAGGCAAATGCGGGCACGGAAGTTGTCTCGGATATCTTATTTCTCCAGAAGCTGGACCGCCCTATCGACCGGGAGCCGGAATGGGTGCAGGTGGGCCAAACGCCCGAGGGCTTCACCATTAACCAGTATTTTGTGGATCACCCGGACATGGTGTTGGGCGAGCTTTCTGCCGAAAGCACCCAATATGGCCGGGAGGACATAACAGTTGATCCCATCGAGGGGTCCGACCTGGCCGAACAGCTTAAAAGCGCGATGGCCCATATCAACGGCAGATATGAGGCGGTGGAGCGAGTGAACACCGAGCTGGACGAGGGCGCACCCGACGTCCTGCCCGCTGACCCGAGCGTCAAGAATTTCTCCTATACGGTGGTGGACGGCGAGGTCTACTACCGCGAAAACTCGGTCATGACGCCAGTGGAATTGAGCGGCGACGCGAAGGAGCGAATCAAGGGGATGGTGGAGCTGCGGAGCCTCGTCAACGAACTGATCGCCTACCAGCTCGAAGATTTCCCGGATGCCGACATTGCCGCCAAGCAGGCCGAGCTGAACGCCGCTTACGATGCCTTCAGCACAAAATTTGGCCTGCTCAACGACCGCAAAAACGGGCGGTTGTTCGAGGACGATTCCTCTTATTATTTGCTCTGTTCCCTCGAAAACCCGGACGAAAACGGCAAGCTCAAGAGCAAGGCGGATATGTTTACAAAGCGGACCATCCGGCCCGAGCGGACTGTCACTCATGTGGACACCCCCGCCGAGGCGCTGGCGGTGTCCATTGGGGAAAAAGGCAAGGTCGATCTGCCCTATATGGCCGAATTGCTGGGAACTCCCGAGGATTTCGAGCGCATCACCGGCGAGCTGCGGGGCGTGATTTTCAAAGACCCTTCGGAGGATGTGAGCGACCCGGAAGCGGGCTGGCAAACCGCGGACGAGTACCTGTCCGGCAACGTCCGCAACAAGCTGCAGATCGCCAAGCTGGCCGCTGCGAATGACCCAGCTTTTGAGGTCAACGTGGAAGCCCTGACCGCCGCCCAACCCAAGGACCTTGATGCCACCGAAATCGACGTGCGGCTGGGGGCAACCTGGATCAGTCCCGACGTTATCCAAAAGTTTATGAATGAGACCTTCCAGATCCCCTTTTATTTGAGGTACGCCATTCGGGTCAAGTTCTCACCGGCGACGGCGGAGTGGCGCATTGAAGGTAAGACCAAAACGGGCCACAATGATGTCATGGCCTACGAGACCTTCGGCACCACTCGGGCCAGTGCATATAAGATTCTGGAGGATACTCTCAACCTCCGGGACGCGCGGGTCTACGACACGGTGGAAGATGACAGCGGCAAGCCCAAGCGGGTGCTGAACAAAAAGGAGACCATGCTGGCCGGTCAGAAGCAGCAGGCCATCAAGGACGCCTTTGCAAACTGGGTCTGGCAGGACCCCCAGCGGCGTGAAAGTTTGGTTAAACAGTACAACGAGCTGTTCAATTCCACCCGGCCCCGGGAATACGACGGCAGCCACATTCACTTCGTGGGTATGAACCCGGAGATCACCCTGCGGGAGCACCAGCGCAACGCCATCGCCCATGTGCTGTACGGAGGCAACACCCTGCTGGCCCACGAGGTGGGTGCAGGCAAGACCTTTGAGATGGCTGCATCTGCCATGGAGGCCAAGCGCCTGGGCCTGTGCCAGAAATCCCTTTTTGTGGTGCCCAACCACTTGACCCTCCAGTGGGCGCAGGAGTTTTTGCATCTCTACCCCAGCGCAAAGCTGCTGGTAGCCAGCAAAAAGGACTTTGAGATCGCCAACCGCAAGAAGTTCTGCGCCCGCATTGCCACTGGGGACTACGATGCGGTCATCATCGGGCACAGCCAATTTGAGAAGATCCCCCTTTCCTTTGAGCGGCAGGAGCGCATCATCCAGGAGCAGATCGATGAGATTCAGAGCGGCATTGCCGAACTGAAACATTCGTCCGGGGAGAAATTCACCATCAAGCAGATGGAGAAAAGCCGCAAGCAGCTGGAAATGAAACTCGAAAAACTGCGGGCCACCGAACGCAAGGACGATGTGATTACCTTTGAAGAATTGGGCGTAGACAGGTTGTTTGTGGACGAGAGCCATTCGTTCAAAAATTTGTTTCTTGTAACAAAAATGCGCAATGTCGCCGGTTTGTCCACATCAGAGGCCCAGAAGTCCAGTGATATGTTCGGTAAGTGCCGCTATATGGATGAGCTGACCGGAGGCCGGGGCGTGGTATTCGCTACGGGTACGCCTGTGAGCAATTCAATGGTCGAATTGTTTACGGTCATGCGTTATTTGCAGTACGGCACGCTGCAACAAAAGGGGCTGACGCATTTTGATTGCTGGGCATCCACCTTCGGGGAGACCACCACCTCCATTGAGCTGGCCCCCGAGGAGTACAATGCAACAGGACGATGAAATCATCGCTCCTAAATGCAAAAACAGCGGTCAAAAAACTTTCGGTGAAAATTTCAAAAAATCACGATTTTCTGTGAGAAATGGTTCCGATTTGACCCCTGATTTTCTCCTATTAATAGAGAGTGCTCCATATCGTCCTCAACCAGATTACATAAGGAAAGGAGGGGGTAAACCATGCAGAGAACAGCAGGAAAAGCAAAAATGACAGCACTCTATGAGAGACTGTCGCGAGATGATGACCTTGTAGGTGAGTCGAACTCGATTACCAATCAAAAGAAGTTCCTTGAAGACTATGCCCGCAGAAATGGTTTGGGAAACATCATCCACTTCACGGACGATGGATATTCCGGTGTGAATTTCAATCGGCCCGGCTTTCAGTCTCTGATCGCCGAGGTGGAGGCCGGGAAGATCGGCACCATCATCGTTAAGGACATGAGCCGGTTCGGCCGAAACTATTTGCAAGTTGGATTCTACACCGAAGTGATGTTTCCGCAGAAGAACGTGCGGTTCATCGCCATCAACAATGGAATCGACAGTCAGAATGCATCCAGCAATGATTTTGCCCCGTTCCTTAATATTATGAACGAGTGGTATGCAAAGGACACCAGCAATAAAATCCGAGCCATCTTTGACGCTCGAATGAAAGATGGGAAACGCTGCTCCGGCAGCATCCCCTATGGCTACAACCGGGTCAAAGACGATAAGCAGTCGATTGTCGTTGACCCGGAGGCCGCAGAGGTGGTCCGGCACATCTTCCAGCTTGCGAACGAGGGCAAAAGCCCCCGCGCGATTGCTGAAATCCTCTCGGAAGAAAAGGTGCTGATTCCCTCCGCCTATGAGAAGGAGAATCACCCGGAGCAGTACAATGGACAGCAGTTTGAAGACCCTTATATCTGGTCGGTATCGACTGTCAGGACGATTCTCAGCCGACAGGAGTATCTCGGGCATACGGTTCTTCACAAGTCTACCGTTAAGGATTTCAAAAACCATAAGCGGCAGGAAACAGGGGCGGATGAGCACTATGTATTCCCCAACACCCATGAGCCAATCATCTCGCAGGAGCTTTGGAACAACGTTCAGAAACAGCGAAAGCGGGTGCAGAGAGCGTCTGCATGGGGTTCACACAGCCACCGGCTGAGCGGTTATCTCTACTGCGCCGACTGCGGCAGAAGAATGACCTTGCAGACCCACTACAGCAAAACAGATGGTTCTGTGCAATACAGCTTCCGCTGTGGCGGCTATTCCAGAATGACAGATTCCTGCACAGCACACGGCATCTCAGCGGAACAGGTGGAAACCCTGATTGCGGCCACGATCAAGAGGATAACCCGCCATGTTTTGACCGATGAACAGGCATTTGCCGAGGAGATTCAATCCCGCTGGAATGCCCAGCAGGAGGCAAAGCCGCAGCAGAAAAAGTCGGATATAAAGCAGCTGCAAAAGCGATACGGGGAGCTGTCTGACCTTGTTCGCGGCCTGTAGTTCGCGGCCTGTATGAGAACTATGTATCCGGCATCCTGCCCGAGCGGCAGTACCGGCAGCTTATGAAGCAGTATGACGAGGAGCAGGCGGCAATCGAGGTCAAAATCTCAGAATTGGAGGAGCACATTTCTGAGGAAAGTAAGACGCAGCTCCAGATCGATCAGTTCATTGCACTGGTTCACAAGTATCAGGAGAGTGACGAGGTGAGCGACGCCATGTTCCGGGAGATGATTGATAAAATCATCGTGCATGAAGCAGAGGGAGTTGGCAATGCCAGAACACAGCAAGTTGATATTTATTTCAACTACGCCGGACAGATCGACATCGCCTACACTGAGGAAGAACTTGTACAGATGAAGGAGCAGGAGGAATGCGCCCAGGCGGAGCGGATCGCAAAGGAGAAGGCACGCTCCAAAGCCTACCGGGAAAAGCGCAAGGCGCAGAAGATCGCTGAAAACGGCGGCGAAATCGTAAAGAAAAAAGTCTGCCCCCACTGCGGCAAAGAGTACGTCCCCGAAAGCAACCGGCAAATTTTCTGCTCCAAAGACTGCCGGAAAGCTGCATGGCGAGCCGAGAAGCAGAAACGGCGGGAAGCCGAGCGTGGGGACCATTACTACCGCCAGCGAACCTGCAGGGTCTGCGGTAAGCCTTATTGGCCCACCCACAGCCAACAGAAGTTCTGCTCCGAGGACTGCCAAAGAATAAACCACAACAAAGTCACCCTGGAATTTTATCACAGGAGAAAAGAACGGGAGGTATCAGCATGAAACTCAACCCGAAAGTCCATGACAACAGGAATGGTCTGGATTATGTCCTAAAGGACAACTATTATCTTCCGGCGCTGAGGCTGCCGGAAGATAAACGCCCCATTGGCCGATGGGGCCGATTACATAGCGAATACCTGAAAACTTACAGGCTGCTCCTTTATAATGAACTACTTCTATCCGGCAAGCTGTATACAATCCTGGCTGACCTGGACGAACAGGCCGCCGAACGGTGCTGCCTGATTGTCCAGCAGATGGCCCAGGCTGAGGGCATCACGGAAGAACTGAAAGCAACCGATCCGGTACGCTGGGTGCAGGCTATGAACTCCATCCGCAGCCGGGCTGAGGAAATCATTCAAACTGAACCGACGTAATTCTAAGGATAAGGTCCAACTATTGAGACCACCTGGAGTAACACATCATAATTTTCGGTTACTTTTTATTCGCTATAAAATGTTTGCGAATTAATCTGTATAAGCATCCATAAAATATTGTCTCGTTACAGCCTATTTGGAATGTTAAATTAGAAAATTATTGGAACGAATAAACAGCAAAAGAATCCAAGTGTTTTTTAATGAATAGATATTTAAAGTTTAATTGCTGCCGCTTAATATATTCGGGTTAATCCCCAACCAAATTCACTATCATAAAAATCTTTTATGATTTTTGCTTGGAATGTCTCAGAAACAGAAACTTCGTCAGCCAAATTGACAATGTATTGCCCTGTTACGTTAGATATATGTATAGAACCGTAATTTCGTGAATCTTCAGTTTTTAATGTCACATATAGGAAAGAAGAATTCATAGAAGAAACTACACAATGTACTATGTCTCCGACCTTAAGAAATTCCCTGTTTTTAGCTGCTTGTGATAAGGAAGCAATTCGGCTTAACAAATCTTTTGTTATATCTCTATTTCTGTGGCGCTCGTCATGGGGGACATCCGAGTAATTTTCAAGAGTTTCATTTAGACATGAAACTGCGCTTCGGGTGTATTGTCCTAGCTTTACATCGTTTTTAATTAACGCATATAGCTTTTCAAATTCTTTTTTTTGCTTTCGGTTTTGCCCAAAAATCACACGACTGCCTACTTCTAGAGATTTGATGGCACAAGCCAAATGATATTTAAAAGGCTTATATTTCAAAGGAATTTTTCCTGCTTTAAAAGCTTCATCCAAATAAAATACGAGATATGCAGAAATATAGTATATATCAGGACAATCATTTGCTAAGTAGAGCTTGTTTTCATAGGTCTTTAGAAGTTCGCCGTAGTAACGATGTGTGCTATGAGGCTCATTTAAAAAGACCGCTAGATAAGAAGATGTCTGCATAGCCAAAGTAACAATGCGATTTTTAGCTATACCATCATTTAAGTCGTATTGTTTAGATCTTCTCTCGTAGAAAAGTCTATATGGTGATTCTATAGCATTGTAAAAATCTTGCAGTTTTTTATGGAATGGTTTAGTGGAAGTAAATGCTTCGGCCTTTACTTCTGTTTGTCTGTTTGTCGTAAAAATAACTCGATCTGAGATTTGCTCATCGGATACTTCGATTATTTTCAATACAATATACGATTCATCGGTTAATTTGCCGGCATTATCAAAAAGGACATAACTTGTTTGACAACCATTTACTATTTGATAATCAAATAATTCAATAGTATCTCCAGTGCTTTTTATGGATTTGGCAACTATTGTAATGCCGTTATTTAGTAAAGCAAATCTGTTTTGGTCTTCTGGATTGGAAATCGTATCTTGTATTTCGCGGTTAACGATATTATAACCTTGGAAGTCACGGACATTATCTTCAAAAATGTTCGTGAGCATTTTTCCGTCACTATCAGTAAGGATTTTTACAAAATCCTTGCATTTGACAATGCCCATAAATGCCTGTTTAACACCTTCGATGGCAGGAAAAGTCATCCGTTTATCCATTTGAAAGGACTTGGAAATTTTTTTCTTGAGTTCTTTATATGTGATTATAATTTTCTCTGAATCATATGGGTAGAAATTTACCGTTGAGTAATTTGCTGAGGTGGTTAAAGGTTTTAAATCAATATTGATTCTATCTTGAAGGCCATTATCTTCATTCCACTTGCCGCAACACACATAATACAAATCTACTACAGGGGCTTTTTCAAAGCGAATGCTTTCTTCATATATTTTATCTTTAATTGAAATAAGTCGCTCCATTTTTTCATTTGTTTGCGGACGAGCAGAGGGATCTTCAAAAAATGCCTTTACGCCATAAATAAAATCACCAATTTCTGATCCACTAAAATTTTCACTTGTCTTTGATTGGATAAATACAAATGTGACATTAAGGGTTTCATAATCTTTCAATACACTTAATAAATCATCACTATCCAAAATTAGGCGATCATTTACTATGATTGCTACACCATCTAACCCCTTTTCCCCAGGATCAGTCATAATATCTGATGGGTCAAAACGGTCGGCAGCATATTTGTTAATTATGCATCTGTTAATAAAATGCTCGAAAGACAGTTCTTTCTCTGCGTCACCCAAGCCATATTCGTCAATGTGAGTATTCAAGAAACTCTCAATTATTTTATTCACATTAAGACCTCCTCAGTAATACGATAACTATTAAGGTTGATATATTGATTAGAAGAAAATGTTTCGAATCTGATGAATTAATTATACCACAATGCACAAGCACTAAGCAATGCTATTTACAAATAGCATTGCGTTAGTCCTATTGAGAAAATCTGTGACTACACAGTGATGTTCAACATCACCTGCGTGATGTGGGACTGTTGCGGAAATCCAAAGGTTTCAAGAATCATCATACCCGCTTTCGCAATCTCCTGTATTTTGACATTCAGAAATCTCATAGATAAGATAGCAGGATCACTCATACAGTAGGTTGCAAAAATAATGCCGTCTTTTTTCTTACACGAATTGCTTCTGACAGCGTCTGCACTAACCCCAAGAATTGATATTTCAGGTTTCAAAACCGCTTCAGAAAATGCATTGTCGTGATGAATTCAACCATTCCACACTTTGAACAAATCCTATTTTCTTCGTCATAGTTTCGATAAAACGTGTTCAGACAGTTTTGAAAATTTATTAACTTCCTTCTTGTAAAACATACTAATTTGGTTTCGTTTGAGATGAAAAACTCTTGTTCATAGAGTAACACATGAAATTGCCACTGTCAATTTCTCTAGGTGCTTTTGGTAGTAAATGAAAGGAGGAGAAGATTCCTATGAGCGAAAAACTGGACCACATGAAAGGCCAAAAGGAAAAGGTTGAACAGAAACTACGCTACTACCAGCACCAGGAGAAAATGCTGGAGCGCCGGATACCGGAATTCACCCGCAAAGCCCGTACTCATCGTCTCTGCACCCGCGGTGGAATGCTGGAAAGTTTTCTGATCTGCCCAGGAGAGCTGACCGATGACCAGGTGATGGAGCTGCTGAACCTCTCATTCCGTCAGCAGGAGGTTATACTGGCCCTGGCTAAGATGATTCACGATTTGCAAGAAGCCCGAGGAGATCCCAACCCTTTAGAATAAAGGGCGTAATTATACACCGTTCCGGTGCAATTGCGGTCTTGCAGACGGCTTGATGAAACCGGCCTGGCGTTCTGTTCGCCATCCCGATTTCATCCCAAGGAAAACTGCATTTTCCTTGCGCTGCTCCGCAGCTATCCTTTTGCAGCTCCCGCCCAGGGCCGAAGCACACTTCGCTCCATCCCTGGACAGAGAGCACAACCGAATACGATTTCAGACCGTTCGTCAAGAGCAATCCTGACGGGCGGTCTTTTTGTTTGGAGGTGATACCCATTCCATGTCCACATTTTCAAATCACGATCACCCAGCGCAGCAAGGGACAGTCAGCGGTGGCCGGTGCCGCCTACCAGAGCGGAGAAAAGCTGTTTTCTGAGTACGACCAGAAAACCAAAAACTACTCCGGCAAGCGCGGCATCCTGTACACCGAAATCATGCTGCCTGCTCACGCTCCGCCGGAATACGCTAACCGGGAAACCCTCTGGAACTCGGTAGAGGCCGCCGAAAAGCAATGGAATGCCCAGCTGGCCCGGCGCTTTGTGTTGGCCCTGCCCAAAGAAGTCCCGCCCGAGCAGTACCCGCAGATGGTCCGAGACTATTGCGAGAAGCAATTTGTTTCCAAAGGGATGATCGCCGACTTTGCCATCCATGACCCGGCCCCGCCCGGACACAATGTTCACTGCCATGTGATGCTAACCCTTCGAGCCATGGATGAACAAGGAAAGTGGCTTCCCAAGAGCCGAAAGGTTTATGACCTGGATGAAAACGGTGAACGCATCCGTTTGCCTTCCGGCAACTGGAAAAGCCACAAGGAGAATACCATTGACTGGAATGACCAGAAGTATGCGGAGGTCTGGCGGCAGGGCTGGGCCGATACCGTCAACCGTTATCTGGAAGCATCAGGCCGGCCGGAGAGACTTGACCTGCGCTCCTATGAGCGGCAGGGCCTGGATGTGATCCCCACCGTCCACATGGGGCCTGCCGTTGTCCAGATGGAGAAGCGCGGCATCCAGACCAACATCGGCAATCTGAATCGGGATATCAAGGCCGCCAACCAGATGCTGTCTGCCATCCGCAAAACCATTCGGGGCCTGCTGGATTGGATTAAAGAACTGGTTCAGGCAGAGAAAGAACTGTTGAAAGAAGACGTAGCCGCCACAGACCTTGGGGTGCTCCTCAATGATTACTTGAATCAGCGGAAAGCAGAACGGAGTGATTGGTCTTGGTCTGGCCAGCAGAAGGGCGATCTTAAGGATTTGAAGGATGTATCTAGGGTGATTGTCTATCTCCAGCACCATAAGATCTCGACTTTGGAGGAGCTGAACACCGTCCTGTCTGGCGTGAAGCAAAAAGCCAGCCGGGCCCGTACCGATATGAGAAAGGCCGAGAAGCGGATGAAGGATATTGCCGGTATTCAAAGCGCAGTTGCGGTTTGCCAGGAGCAGAAACCCGTCCATGACAAGTATCTGAAGATCGGCTGGAAGAAGCGCCAGGCAGCCTTTGCCGAGAGCCACCAGGAAGAACTGAAAGCCTACAACAAAGCCTATCGCTACTTGAAAGCGCAGCACGTTGATCTGAACGTGAACCTGGATGCCCTGGAAGCAGAGTACAGCAAGCTGCAAACGGAGCAGGCGACCTTTGCCCGGCAGCTGGAACAGGTGCAGGCAGAGCTGAAACCGCTGAACGAGGTCCGCTACTGGGTCAGTCAGGTTTTGGGAGCGGAACAGGTAGAGAGTCTGGACAATGCCGAAGGTAAGCAGTCGGTAGTGGAGCAGCTTCGTCAGGCCCGTGAGCGAACCCAAAAACAGGACAAGGCATCCCGAGAGGAACAAGAACAGAAGATGGAACGGTAAGGCATCCGGTCGGGTGCCTTTTTCTGTCTGGAAAAGAACAGTGTCCACTCAATCAGTTTTCGATATGGTCATAATTATTGCGCTGGTTTGGGCGAAAAATGACACGATGCTTGAATTATATCACAAATTACGGTATAATTTGTGATATAAAAAGGCGAGGCGGTGAAATCCTATGCGTTCATTTGATTATTCAAAGCTGAAAGACCGATCCTGGGACAGTGAGATTCTGGGGTATGTGGCACAGATTCACGAATATAAGGGACGACAACAGGCGCTTTTGCGTCAGAGGGCAGCGGAGCTGGACAAACTGGTGGAAATCGCCAAGGTCCAAAGCACAGAGGCTTCCAACGAGATCGAGGGCATCCGCACCACGAATACCCGGCTGAAACAGTTGTGTGCCGACAAAACCACACCGCGGAACCGGGATGAAAAGGAGATCATGGGATATCGGGATGTGCTGAATACCATCCATGAGAACTATGAATATATTCCTTTGCGTTCCAACTATATTTTGCAGCTGCACCGGGATTTGTACCAATACTCGGAAAAAAGTATCGGAGGAAAGTTCAAGAATACCCAGAACTATATCAGCGCAACGGATGGAAATGGTAATACCTTTGTGCTGTTTACGCCGCTGCCGCCCTATGAGACACCGGATGCAATCGGCCAAATCTGTGACAGCTATAACCGTGTGATGGACACGCAGGAAATTGACCCACTGATTCTGATTCCGGTGTTCATCCATGATTTCCTGTGCATCCATCCGTTCAATGACGGCAATGGGCGGATGAGCCGCTTGCTGACCACCTTGCTGCTTTATCGCAGCGGGTACTTTGTGGGAAGATATATTTCACTGGAAAGCAAGATCGCCCGCAATAAGAATCTTTACTATGATGCCTTGGAGGCCTGCCAGGGGGGCTGGCATGAAGGCACCGATGACCCCACGCCCTTCATCAAGTATTTGCTGGCGGTGATCCTGGCCGCTTACAGAGAATTTGACGAGCGGATGGAGCTGGTGGAGGGCAAACGCCCGGCACTGGAAGTCGTGCGGCAGGCGGCAGAGCGCAAACTTGGAAAGTTCACCAAAGCGGACATGATGGAAATGTGCCCCACTTTAAGTAAGACCTCGGTGGAAAGCTCCATCAAGAAACTGGTTGACGAGGGTTTCCTTGTCAAACATGGCAGCGGCCGCGCCACATTTTATACAAGAACCTGAGAACACTGGCAGAAGGCACCTGATTCGGAAACGAGTCAGGTGCCTTTTGCTATCATTCTTTAATGCTGTTTTGGCTTGTCAGGCGCAAGAGCCGACGATAATGTCGAAAGATTTCCGTCTTTTAAAAGATAAACGAGGTGTGAACTAGAAACTATACTGTTGAAAGCAACTGTGAAGTATGGTAAACTGATGATAGAGAATTTCAACCGCATCTGATGGATGGAAAGAGAATTAGTCTAAGATGAAAGTTGGGGAGAAAAATGAAAAAGCTCTTAATGTGCGTTTTGTGTTGTATGATCTCTTTATCGATGGCGGCGTGTGATAGCACAAATGTCAATTCATCTGAAGCTGCTTTGTCGGATGCTGCAGCAAGCTCTCCCCGCTTAGAGCCGGCGGCTGAGGAAACTGTAAATTTAGGAGAAGCAGAAATCAAAAATGAAATGCCCCAGGATGGTGTTGAAATGGGACTTGCAGTTAATGGCACATACTACGCTGTTCCAAGTGCATTGCAGCAGTTTATTGCAGATGGTTGGACTATAAGCGATCAGATGCCATATTTTTTGCGTCCAATGGTCGGTGAAGATTATTACGAGATTCGAACGGATTGGTCGTTGTCTCAGGATGGCCAAGGAATCCTTCCGGGCGGTTCGATCATCCGATTGCTGGAAAAAGATGGCGTGCTTTTGGAAGTTATGATAACGAATTTAGCACAGGACCAAGAAGCGGAACCGTACCAAAAAATCGAAAACGGAACCGTCACCTCGATTACAGTGTTTTACGATAATACTCGCACAAGTATTCAACTCAATGGGAAGGAGCTAAATAGTATTACACCGGAAATTCTGCTTGAAGATTACCCGACCGAAGAGGGCTGGACCCATGCGCCGAATGATTATTGCGCTTACCCGGAGTTTGGGGTTTCTACGGATTATTTGGTGATGTATGACAGCGGTAGCGAAAGCCGCTCTGTTGAAATATACTTTGATTTGGACAATATAGCTTCTAAGGTGCAAGTAGTAAATAAGCCAGAGGTAAAAAACTAAAAATATAATATTGATTTTGTTATTAAGAGACACTAAAAAGGGGCACTTAATTCTGCAATGAGTTGGGTGTCCTTTTATGTTCAGAAAAATTATGGAAGCCCTTGTGCGCCAAAGCACGAGGGCTTTTCTCATGGAAAGGAGATGCCTATGAGCGATCAGCAGAGCATGAATCAACAGATGGAAAGAAAAGGAGGAATTGAATGAACGATATCGAACTCAACGGCGCTACCGCCGTCAATACACTGGATCGTCAAGTCGCCATCACTGGCGGCTCTTTTTCTGTGAAAATCGGGAAAACACGTTTTGTTGTGCGTGTTCTAACGGCAGAAAACAACGGAAAAACGCTTGAAACCTCACTTCGTGAAGCGTGTGTACAGGACATTCTCAACGAAGTCAGACACTCCAATTTGGATCATTTAGAAAAAATGCGGAAAACCTCTTGACAACTTGCTTCCCGAGGGCACCGGCTATCGCGCGCAGACCCGCTTTGCCAAGTTCTTCAACCTGCCGGAACTCATGACTATGTTCAAAGAAGTGGCGGACATCAAGACCAGCGACCAGCTCCACCTGCCGGTGCCGGAGGCAAAGTTCGAGACAGTGCTGGTCAAGCCGTCGGAGATCCAGAAGGAGATGGTGCAATCTCTTTCCGAGCGGGCGGGCAAGATCAACGCCGGGATGGTGGACGCTTCCGAGGACAATATGTTGTGCGTGACGAACGATGGGAGGAAAATCGGCCTGGATCAGCGGCTTATGAACCCTCTTTTGCCCGATGACCCGAACAGCAAGCTGAACGCCTGTGTCCGCAATGTGCTGCGTATCTGGGAGGAAGGTAAGGAGCAACGGTTGACCCAACTCCTGTTCTGCGATTTGTCCACGCCAAAAGGCGACGGGCAGTTCAACGTCTACGATGATGTGAAGAAAAAATTGCTGGCAGCGGGCGTGCCGGAAAGTGAGGTGGCCTTCATTCACACCGCCGACACCGAGGCCAAGAAGAAGGAATTGTTCTCCAAGGTGCGCACCGGACAGGTGCGCATTTTGCTTGGCAGTACGGCAAAAATGGGGGCGGGCACCAACGTGCAGGACCGTCTTGTTGCCGTTCATCATCTGGATGTGGGCTGGAAACCCTCTGACATGACCCAGCGCAACGGCCGCATCATCCGGCAGGGCAACCGGAACAAAGAGGTGCAGGTCTACAACTATGTCACGGAAGGAACCTTCGACGCGTACTTGTTCCAGACCCTTGAGAATAAACAGCGCTTTATCGGACAGATCATGACCTCGAAATCGCCCGTCCGTTCTTGTGAGGACGTGGACGAGCAAGTGCTCAGTTATGCCGAGGTCAAGGCGCTGTGCGCCGGCAATCCGCTCATCAAGGAAAAGATGAATCTGGACGTGGAGGTGGCGAAGCTGAAAGTCCTCAAGGCCGACCACCAGAGCCAGAAGTATCGGCTGGAAGATAAGCTGCTCAAAGAGTTTCCCGCCAGCATCCAGCGGCAGAAGGTGGAAATCGCCGCCCTGCAGCAGGACGTAAAAGTAGTTGAATTAAATCCACAGGTGAAAGACGGTTTCTGCGGTATGACCGTGAAAGGGATGCACTTTGAGGACAAACTGGCCGCCGGCGAGCGGCTGCTTCTGGCCTGCAAAGAAATGCCCACCGCCGAGACTGTAACGCTGGGGCAGTATCGAGGCTTTGGTCTCGACCTGCGCTTTGATACCTTCCGCAACGAATACCAGGCGGTGCTGCGGGGTGCGACCAGTCACTTTGTCTCCCTTGGCACCGACGCCCGCGGCAATCTGACCCGCCTGGACAACGCGCTGGACAACTTCCCCGACCGCATCGCCCGCGCTGAGAACCAGCTGCAGACTTTGTACCAGCAGCGGGACGCGGCGCAAGTTGAGGTGGAAAAGCCTTTCCCCAAAGAAGCGGAGCTGGCCGAAAAATCCGCCCGTCTGGCTGAGCTGGACACCTTACTGAACATGGAGGGCCGCCCCGAGCCGGAGCGAGAAGAACCGGAGACTGAACAGGGCGAACGCCGCCCTTCGGTACTGGCCGGCCTGAAAACTGCCGCAGCTGAGAAGCCCATCCGTGATAAAGCCCAGAAAAAGGAGGAACCGGAACGATGACCAATGAACAGTGGAACACCACCCTTTACAAGCAGATGTTTGCCGAACAGGAGCAGTTCCGGGACTGGCTGCTGGCCCAGCCACCGGAGGAGATTCTGAACCACGCCTATGAGTATGTCGTGCGGGAGGACATTCTGCTTTCGCTGGAGTACAACGACCTGACCGATGCTCAGGCAGCGGCATTGCTGACCTCGCCTTCGCCGCTCGTGGACGTTTATGCGGAATTTGACAAGCTGGAAAGCAGCCACATGGAGGAGATCTGGAACTGCATCGAGAGCCAGGCAGATGCTCTGCAGGCTGGCTTGCTGGAGCGGGCCAAGACTCTGATCGACGAGTTTTGCGCCTACGAATACGCTTCGCAGGCGGATTTCAGCGACTTGAGCAAGGTCAACATCGCCTACACCACCGTGGGCGATGAGGATATCCCGTTGCAAGTCCATGTAGACCTGGAAGGTTACAAGATCGAGCGGGAGCTGGACGGCAGGCCGCTGGACGTCCGGCAGTACAGCTCGCTCCACGAGCTGATCGAAAACGAACTGGAAGGGCTGGATTTTCAGGAGCTTGTGGCGGTGAGTGATGCAGAGATTCAAACAGCCCTGGCCTCTGCAGAGAAGGAAGCTGCCTTTGCTGAGCTGCCAGTCTACCGGCAGAACGCGGCCTACGCTAGCGAGCACGGGGAGCTGGAACAATACCGCGTTTCGCATCAGGCCAACATCGCCTGCAAGGAGGCCATTGAGCAGAGTATTGACCAAAACTATGACGGCAAACGCCTTGCGAAGGGGACCGCCGACAAAGTGATGCAGAAGTTCGGTCCCGAGCGGGTGATGTATGTTCTAGCCTACACCATTCAGCAAAAGGGGTGGGACGGGCGTTTCCATCCCTATAACAAGGATTGGGCCAAAACGGTGGACATCCCGCCCAACCCGGATTCGTTTGGCTTTGAGAGGAACTGTGAGTTTGTGGTGGACAGCCACGCCGGCCTGACCGACCTGTTCGTAAGCCAGGCGCGGCGGGAAGTAGAACGTCAGCCCCGCGCTTCTGTCCGGGAGCAGCTCAAGCAGGCGCAGGAGAAGATGGAGAAGAAATCACCTGTGCAAGCCTCACCCAAAAAGAAGGAGCTGGAGCGGTGAGTCAGCCCCGGCGAAAGCGCGGCGTTCAGCTCAATTTCCGCGTTTCGGAGGAAGAACTGGCGGCGATTGAAAGCAAGATGGAACGGCTTGGCATCTTGAACCGGGAGGCCTATCTGCGGAAAATGGCGTTGGATGGATATGCTGTCCGGCTGGACTTGCCGGAGCTGAAAGAGCTGCTCTCTCTGCTGCGCCGGCACAGCAGCAACCTCAACCAGCTGGTGCGCCGGGTCAACACTACCGGGCGGGTTTACGAGGCGGACCTGGCTGATATTGCAAAGCGCCAGGAACAGCTTTGGGAAAGCGTGCGTGAAGTTCTGAACCAGCTGGCGAGCATTTTTTGAGGCCATTGAATCATACGGGATTGCCAAATCCTGCGGCTTGTGTTATCCTTATCATATCCCCCCAGGGGGGATATGATAAGGAGGTTTCTTATGGATAAGACGCACGCACATCCCCACACCGAAACAAAGAAAGTGATCGACAGACTTTCCCGTGCCATTGGACATTTGGAGAGTGTAAAGAAAATGGTAGAGGAAGGGCGCGACTGCAGCGAGGTGCTGATCCAACTCGCCGCTGTGCGGGGAGCCATCAACAATGTTGGCAAAATGATTTTGCAGGATCACATCAATCATTGTGTCGTGGAGTCCATTGAGACAGGAGACACAAAAGTCTTGCAGGACTTGTCGGAAGCCATTGACAAGTTTGTTAAGTAGGAGGGAGATATGAGCAAACATTTGTCCATTTTATGGGCGATACTGGCTGCAGCGCTTTATGCTGTTAATGCACCGGTATCCAAACTTCTGCTGCAGGAAGCAACGCCTACCATGATGGCAGCAATGCTCTACCTGGGCGCGGGTATTGGAATGCTTTTGCTCGGGATGGCGCGACAGCAGCTGAAAATAGGAAAAAATGAACAGAAATTGACGCGCAAAGACTTTCCCTTTGCCGTCGGCATGATCGTCCTGGATATTGCGGCACCAATCTGCCTCATGATCGGGCTTAGATCTACAACGTCGGCCAACGCTTCTCTGCTCAATAATTTTGAGATCGTGGCCACATCCGTGATCGCACTGCTTGTCTTTAAGGAAGCCATCGGTAAACGCCTGTGGCTGGCCATCGGACTGATTACTCTTTCCAGCGTGATCCTTTCCATGGAGGACGCTTCCAGCTTGCATTTCTCGACAGGCTCGCTGTTCGTCCTGCTGGCCTGCATTTGCTGGGGGTTTGAAAACAACTGTACCCGCATGATGTCGCAAAGCGACCCGCTGGAGATTGTGGTGCTGAAAGGTTTTGGTTCCGGGCTTGGTTCACTGGCGATTGCGTTTGTGGTCGGAGAGCAGCTTCCACCCCTGCGATTGATTTTGTGTGCGCTGCTGCTGGGCTTTGTGTCCTATGGATTGAGTATTTTCTTCTATGTCTACGCACAGCGAAAACTGGGGGCGGCCAAGACCAGCGCCTATTATGCCATCTCGCCGTTCATCGGCGTGCTTTTGTCTTTGCTGATCTTCCAGGAAATGCCGAGTCTTTCCTTTTGGGCGGCTCTTTTGATCATGGCTTTAGGTGCATATTTTGCTGCATAAAACTTACGGCGGCCTGCGTGAGCGGGCCGCTCTTTTTTGTTTAGGAGGTGCTCATGGCAACCACAAGCATCATGCCGCTGCACACCGGCAAGGGCCGGTCGGTGCGGCGAGCCATTCAGGATAGTATCAACTACGTGAAGAACCCGGCAAAGACCGATGAAGGCCGACTTGTGACCAGCTACCAGTGCAACGGCGAGATCGCAGACGCCGAGTTTCTGTTGGCCAAGCGGCAGTACATCGCCGCCACCGGTCGGGTACGCGGGAAGGATGACATCATCGCCTACCATCTGCGGCAGTCCTTTGTGCCGGGTGAGATCACGCCGGAGGAGGCCAACCGCCTGGGGCAGGAGCTGGCACGGCGTTTCACAAAGGGCAACCACGCCTTTGTCGTCTGCACCCACATCGACAAGGCGCACGTTCATAATCACATCATTTGGAATGCGGTCAATCTGGACTGCGACCGCAAGTTCCGCAATTTTCTGGGCAGCACCCGGGCAGTGCGGCGGCTGAGCGATACCATCTGCATCGAAAACGGCTACTCCATTGTGGAAAATCCAAAACCTCACAGCAAGAGCTACAACAAGTGGCTGGGCGATGCCGCCAAGCCCTCCCACCGGGAGACGCTGCGCCTTGCCATCGATCGGGCGCTGGAGCAAAAGCCCACCGACCTGGACACTCTGCTGGCGGAACTGAAAAAGTCCGGCTGCATCGTGGAACGCCGGGGCAAGCACATCACGCTTTGCGCGCCTGGCTGGAAAAAGCCGGTCCGGCTGCGCAGTCTGGGTAAGGGCTACACACAGGAGGATTTGACCGCCGTTCTGGCCGGGACCAGAGAGCACACGCCCCGCAAAGTGACGGCTGCCGCTCCCGCAGTGCCCAAGGTCAACCTGTTGGTGGACATTCAGGCCAAGCTCCAGGCGGGCAAGGGCAAAGGTTATGAGCGCTGGGCCAAGGTGTTCAACCTCAAGCAGATGGCCCAGACCATGACCTATTTGTCGGAGCATGACCTGCTGGACTACGCCGCGCTTGCGGCAAAGGCTGCGGCAGCGGCTGAAAGGCACAACGATTTGCGGGCGCAAATCAAGTCAGCGGAAAAGCGGATGGAGGAGATCGGCACCCTGCGAACGCATATCATCCAGTACGCCAAGACACGCGACACCTATGTGGCCTACCGCAAGGCGGGATACAGCAAAAAGTTTCTAGAAGCCCACCGGGAGGAGATCGCCCTGCACAAAGCGGCTAAAGATGCTTTCGATAAGCTGGGCCTGAAGAAGCTGCCCAAGGTGAAGGACCTGAACGCTGAGTATGCGGAGATACTGAGCCAGAAGAAAAAGCTGTACCCAGAATACCGCCGCGCCCGGGATGAAATGCGGGAGCTTTTGACCGTCAAGGCCAACGTGGACCGGGTGCTGAACATGGAAATGCCCGAGGCCGGGCGCGAAAAAGACCACAGCCAGCGTTGAGCAGGCTGTGGTCAAAATTGTATGGAAGCGTTCACAGAACGCGCAGCCGCAGAAGGACTTCTGCGTTCAAATGGGGTTTGGGGCGAGCACCAACAAGCATTCTCTGGCGAAATGGATAGCCAGAGGAATTGCTTGCCGGTTTCTCGTACCCCGTATTTATGCCCTTTCGGGCGGTATTTCT
>ERZ1643246.1432-NODE-1432-length-25980-cov-9.159190_pt1 | contig 25980 bp, 18 predicted proteins | sample MGYA00579265_ERZ1643246 | MGnify/ENA primary metagenome ERZ1643246 (study PRJEB29033, sample SAMEA4952261) | chicken gut metagenome | biome: Broiler Chicken; feature: Gastrointestinal Tract; material: Caecum | place: Ireland | collected 2018 | study: Broiler...
ACACTGGGATATACGACAGAAGTTTCTGATAAGGAGGTAGTGTCCACATGGCTCAGGCTGGAAAAGGCAGATTAAATTACCGCTGCCCGATGTGTTTTATGAGAGATCTTGACATCGATATGTTCTATGATAAGGACAAAGATGAATATTACTGTATCCGCTGCCAGTATGTCGGCAACGAGGAGGATGTACTCAAAAGAAATGAAGTCGTCCGCATGAAATACGGTTCGATGATGAAACGATATAAGATGGAAGATTTCTGAAGTACAAGAATCTTGCGGAATTACTATATCTCCGGACAGTGCTTGTGTGCAGTGTCCGGAGATTTGCTTTTTACAGGAGAAAGGAACGGAAGTCAGTTGAGACGCCGGAATTCAAGCGGGGTGACACCTACCGCTTTTTTAAATACCGCGATAAAATGACTGGAGTCGGTAAAGCCTGTACGCCGCGCAATCTCCTGTATCTCAAGTCTCGGGGCGGTGATCAGCAGCTCTTTTGCCTTGCTCAGCCGGTATGAAGTCAGATATTCGTATGCGGAGCAGTTGAGATAACGACGGAAGAGCCGGGAGAGGTACTGTGGAGTAATGAATACCTGCCTGCTGAGCTTCTCAATGGTCAGCGGAAGGAAATAGCTGCTTTCGATTTCTTTCATCACAGGCAGTACATAATTCCGGTAGAGCGGTTCGTCCGACCGGCTGCCGTGTGTTGTGTCCGCGATCTGGATCAGCACACTGTAGCAGTTGACGGAGAGCTTTTTTACATCCAGAGGCCGGGCGGTGGATATGGCTATGCCGTCGTCTATCAGCCGGCTGATCCGTTCCCCCTGCGCGGCGCCTGTGGAGATCATCTGCCGGTTTCCCATGATCTGAGGGATGGCCCGCTCTGCGGTCCCGGTAAAAGTAGCATACTTTACAACCCAGTCGTTTCCGCTTTTTTCATAGGAATGGCGGATAAAAGGCGCCATCAGAAGCCCCTCGCCTTCGTGCAGCAGACAGGATCCCGCGGGGGTTTCTACCCTGCCCGCCCCTTTCTCTGTCTGAAGATAGTGGTAGAATGGATAGCCGCCCGGACGGGAGACATGATCCTGCGTCCAGTCTTTTCCGATAGATTCATAAGTAAAAGGCTCTGTCACGGGGATGCTTCTGAAAATGATACGCATAAAACAGTTCCCCCTTTCCCGTGTTTCGAAATCTTACATTTTATAGTTTAACATATCATACAATGGGGCGTCCAGCCGATGTATAATAATGGTTACCATACAAAGTGCCGGTGCCGGCAACGGTCCAGTGTATACGTAGCGTCAGTGTACAAGGGGCAACACGGTCGCTACTGATGACGGATACATAAGGAGGATGTGGAAGATGAGGAAATTTGACTATGACAAAGTAAAAGATCCCTGTTATTTCAGGGACGGAAGGCTTGATGCACATTCAGATCATGCGTATTATGCGTCACGGGCAGATCTGCTGGCTGGAAAGTCAGAGTATACGGAAAGTCTGAACGGGGTGTGGAAGTTCCATTATGCGAAGAACTATCAGGCGGCTGTTCCGGGATTTGAAAAGCCGGAGTACTGCTGCGCTGACTGGGATGACATCCGCGTGCCGGCCCATATCCAGATGGAGGGGTATGATGTGCCGCAGTACGCGAACACCCAGTATCCGTGGGAGGGGAGAGAGGATATACGTCCAGGTGAGATCCCGGAACATTTTAATCCTGTGGCAAGCTATGTGAAATACTTTACCGTGCCGGAAAGAATGCAGGGGAAACGCCTCTTTATCTCCTTCCAGGGAGCAGAGAGCGGAATTGCAGTCTGGCTGAACGGAGAATTTGTGGGATACAGTGAAGATTCGTTTACTCCTTCGGAATTTGAACTGACCGATTATGTAAAAGAGGGAGAAAACAAACTGGCCGCACAGGTGTTCAAATGGACGGCGGGGAGCTGGTGTGAAGATCAGGACTTCTACAGATTTTCAGGTATTTACCGGGATGTGTATCTGTATACTGTTCCGGATGTTCATATCCGCGATCTGCGGATCCGCGCCCTGCCTGATGAGACTCTGACGAGAGGAACACTGGAGATCCGGACAGTTGCCTGGGCGAAAGAAGGCGAAGGAGAAGCGCGGTTCCGGCTGTCGCGGCACGGCAAAGTATATATCGATGAGAAAAAAACACTGAGCGGGGATGACACCTTTACCTGGGATATCGACAGACCCGGGCTGTGGAGCGCGGAAGAGCCGAAACTATATGATCTGACGATTGAAGTATACGGCGCGGACGGAACGCTGTGCGAAGTAATTCCGGAGAAAGCGGGGTTCCGGAGATTTGAGCTTAAAGACCGTATTATGACGCTCAACGGAAAGCGGATTGTATTTAAAGGGGTAAACCGGCATGAATTCAGCTCCATAAGCGGAAGAAACGTTCCGGAAGAAGATCTGCGCAGGGACCTTGAAGTTATGAAACAGAACAATATCAACGCGGTGCGCACGTGCCATTATCCGAATACATCGCTGATATACCGGCTGTGCGACGAGTATGGGCTGTACATGATCGATGAGACAAATCTGGAGTCCCACGGGTCATGGGATATGGCGCAGGCCACCGGTGATTACGGATATATTGTACCCGGCGACAGGCCGGAGTGGCTTGATCTGGTTCTGGACCGCGCGGAGTCTATGTACCAGAGGGATAAAAACCATCCGTCTATTCTGATCTGGTCCTGCGGAAACGAGTCTTACGGAGGAAAAGATATTTATGAAATGTCCCGGTTCTTCCGCAGAGAAGATCCGACCCGTCTGGTGCATTACGAAGGAATATTCCATGACCGCAGGTACAACGATACGAGCGACATGGAAAGCCAGATGTATACGCCGGTGGACAAGATAAAGGAATACCTGGCAAAAGACAGGAGCAGGCCGTTTATCTGCTGCGAGTATACCCACGCTATGGGGAATTCCTGCGGCGCGATGCACAAATATACGGATCTGACGGATACAGAGCCGCTCTATCAGGGCGGATTTATCTGGGATTATATCGACCAGACGATTACCAGAAAAGACAGATATGGCAATGAATTCCAGGCTTACGGGGGAGATTTTGACGAGAGGCCGACCGACTATAATTTCAGCGCGAACGGTATCGTATACGGCGGAGACAGGACACCTTCTCCTAAAATGCAGGAAGTGAAATTTAATTATCAGAATATCACTGCGGATGTGACGGAGGAGCAGGTGAGGGTCGTCAATAAAAATCTGTTTGTAAATACAGACACGTTTGACTGCGTGGTGACAACAGCAAAAAACGGGCTGGTGATCAGACAGGTATGCATGGACACAGACGTCCCGCCTCTCGGGGAGAAATGTTATAAACTGCCGCTGTCAAAAGAGACGGCCCCGGGGGAATACACTGTGACAGTATCATTCCGGCTGAAAGAAAAGACGGTGTGGGCACCGGCGGGATATGAAACCGCGTTCGGACAGTATGTGTACAAAATAGAAAGGCCGGCAGAAGAACAGATATGTGCGGCCGGAGACGAAAAAATGGTGGAAGTCATCCGGAGCAAACACAATATAGGTGTAAGAGGCAGTTATTTTGACGTTCTTTTCTCCCTGCAGGACGGAGGGCTTGTGTCCTACCGCTATGCAGGAAAAGAGATGATCAAAGAGATCCCCAAGCCGAATTTCTGGAGAGCGCCTGTGGATAACGACCAGGGGAATCAGATGCCGAAGCGTTACGCACAGTGGAAGATTGCCAGTATGTATGTCTCGCACAAAGACTTCCGGGAGGGGACGTGCTGCAGAATACTGGAGCCGGAAGTAGAGGAAAAAGGCGTTATGGGTACAGAAGAAGGAAAAAGAGCACAGTCTGTGAAAATAACGTATACATATCTGATGCCGACGATTCCGGTCAGCGAATGCAGACTTTCTTATGAGGTGTCGGGAAGCGGCCGGGTAAAGACGACACTGTCATGTAATCCGCAGGAAGAGCTTGGCGATATGCCGGAATTCGGAGTGATTTTCAAGCTGGATGCGGATTATGACCATGTAAAATGGTACGGGCTCGGACCTGCGGAGACATATGCAGACCGGAAAAAAGGTGCAAAGCTGGGCATCTATGAAAATCGTGCGGCGGATAATATGGCAAAATATATCGTGCCCCAGGAGTGCGGGGCAAAAGAGGAGGTACGGTATGCGTCGGTTACGGACAGAAAAGGAAGAGGGATGCTCTTTGAGATGGATGAAAAGAGCGGACCGATGATGTTCTCAGCTCTGCCGTACACACCTCATGAGCTTGAAAATGCAAAACATCCCTATGAGCTGCCCGGGGTGCATTATACAGTAGTGCGCGCGGCGCTCGGACAGATGGGGATCGCAGGCGATGACAGCTGGGGATCCCGTACACACCCGGAATATCTGCTGGACGTTAAAGGTAAAATGGAGTTCACATTCAGTTTCCGGGGAATCTGAATACAGGATACGGCCGCGCGGAGACAGCGGGCGAATATCGTAAGGAAAGAGGAAAAAAAGATGGTAGGCGGACATTTACTACACGGAGGAGATTATAACCCGGAGCAGTGGCTGGACTGTCCGGAGATTTTAGAGGAAGATATCAGACTGATGAAAGAGGCGGGCGTCAACTGCGTGACGCTGGGGGTATTCTCCTGGTCTGTACTTGAAGCGGAAGAGGGAGTATATAACTTCGGCTGGCTGGAGGAGATCATCGATAATCTCGGGCACGCGGGGATACAGGTTATCCTTGCGACCCCGTCGGGGGCAATGCCGCACTGGATGACTCAGAAGTACCCGGAGGTGATGCAGGTGCGCCAAGACGGCTCCCGCAACCTTCCGGGGAAACGCCATAATTTCTGTTATACATCACCTGTAATGCGGAAGAAAACAGCGGCTGTAGACGAGGCGCTTTCCAGAAAATTCGGCAGGAAAGAGAATGTGATCCTTTGGCATATATCCAATGAGCTGGGAGGAAACTTCTCGGACGGGGCATGCCACTGCGAAGCCTGCCAGAGCGCATTCAGGGAATGGCTGAAAGAAAAATACGGAACTCTTGACAATTTAAACCGGGCGTGGTGGGGGAGATTCTGGAGCCATGAGTACACCGAGTGGGAGCAGATACACAGTCCCGCGGACCGTGGAGAGACGACCGTGACGGCTCTGGAGCTGGACTGGCGCAGGTTTGTCACGGAACAGTTCTGCAGTTTCTGCGAAATGGAGATCAGCGCGGTGAAAAAACATTCAGATCTCCCGGCTACGACAAACTACATGGATATTTTTAAAAATATTAATTATAACAGGCTGGCGCGTGGGCTTGATATTATCTCGTGGGACAATTACCCATTCTGGCACAGAGAGAAAGACGAAGTGCCGACTGCGGTCAGGGCGGCCTTTAACCACAGCATGATGCGGAGTATGAAAAAGCAGCCGTTCCTTCTCATGGAGAGCGCGCCGTCTGTGATCAACTGGAGAGAGAACAATCCGGTAAAGCGGCCTGGGATGCATATGCTTTCTTCAATGCAGGCATTGGCGCACGGCTCTGATTCCGTGCAGTATTTTCAGTGGAGAAAAGGCCGCGGCTCATACGAGAAATTCCACGGGGCCGTGTTGGATAATAAAAACGGAAGCAATACCCGGGTCTTCCGTGAAGTATCGGAAGTGGGGAGACGTCTGCCGGGGCTTGAACATCTGCTGGACGGAACGGTCAATCGTCCGGACGCAGCTGTCCTTTTTGACTGGGAAAACTGGTGGGCAGTGGAGGATATTACCGGGCCGAGGCTGGATCTGGACTATCCGGGATATGTCATGGATCATTACCGTGCTTTCTGGGAGCAGGGGATTGAGGCTGATATCGTGGACATGGATGCAGATCTGAGCGGATACAGGCTTGTGTCCGCGCCTCTCAACTATATGTACAAAACTGGATGGGCAGAGAAAATAAGAGCATTTGTCAGAGACGGAGGAATATTTGTGACTACGTTTTTCAGCGGAATGGCGGATGAGACGGATCTCTGCTTTACCGGCAGCCATCCGCTGGAGGATGTTCTGGGCGTTGTACAGGAGGAGATCGACGCACCGTCTAAAGATTTTGAGAACCGTTTCATATATTCGGGAAAAGAGTATCCGGCAGTGAGAATGTGCGAGATCGTTCATGTGAAAGAAGGGACGGAAGTACTCAGCGTGTATGAAAGAGATTTTTACGCCGGTCTCCCGGTAGTGACACGCAGATCATACGGAGAAGGACAGGTGTATTATCTGGCGGCGGAGTCAGACCTATCGTTTTTGAGACGGTTTTATGAAAATATATTTGACTCCTGCGGCATGAAAAACGTGCTGGGGGCAAAGCTGCCGTACGGAGTGACCGTCACCGAGCGGACCGCCTGCCTGCCGGATCCGGCAGATGCGGACACAGGGACAGGAGACTGCCGTGGAGCCGTGTTTGTAATGAACTTTAAGAATGAACCGGTCTTTGTGGAATGCGCGGGAGAATGGACGGACGCGGAGAACGGGGAAGCATTCTCCGGAAAAATCAGACTGGAAGCTTTCGGCTGCAAAGTACTGCTGAGCAGGAAAACGAAATAGAGATGCCGGGGTGCGGGCAGGCACTTGACGAAGATACGCCGGAAATGGAATAATGAAACCGGAGGTGAGAGAATGCTGCTTCATACGATACTGATCAAACCTGCTTCCGGAGTGTGCAATATGCGTTGCAGTTATTGCTTTTACTGCGACGAGATGGACAAACGTGAAGAAGGCATCCGCGGAATGATGTCCGTGGATACTGTAAAAAATCTCATAAAAAAGGCTATGAGACAGGCTGGGGATGAGATGTGTTTTGCCTTCCAGGGAGGGGAACCAACCCTCCGGGGACTGGATTTTTTCAGAGAAGTGATCCGGCTTGAGAAGAGGTTCAACAGAAGAGGAATCCGTGTGATCAATACGATTCAGACAAACGGGTTTGCTCTTGACGAAGAGTGGTGCCGGTTTTTTAAAGAACATGATTTTCTGATCGGTCTGTCAGTGGACGGAACACAGGAGATTCATGACCGGTACAGGCATGACGCATCAGGGGAAGCGACTTACGCCCGTGTTAAAAAGGCGGCGGATCTGCTTGACAGCTTCGGCGTGGCCTATAATATTCTCACAGTTGTGACCCGGAGCGTGTCGGAACATACCCGGGAGATATACAGAGAATACAAAAACAACGGATGGAATTACCAGCAGTATATCGCCTGTCTTGATCCGGCAGGGGAAGAGCCGGGAGGCAGGGAATACTCGCTGACGCCGGAAGCTTACGGAAAGTTTCTGACAGAGCTGTTCCGGTTATGGGAAAAGGACTGGAGAAAGGGCAGGGCGCCGTATATCCGCCAGTTTGAGAATTATATCGGAATCCTCGCGGGTATCCCTCCGGAGTCCTGCGAGCAGAGGGGAACCTGCAGTGTGCAGTGCGTAGCGGAGGCGGACGGCAGGGCATATCCCTGTGATTTCTATGCGATGGACGGATACTGTCTGGGAAATTATAACGAGAACAGAATTGAGGAATTCTTTGAGAATGAGACTGCAAAACAATTTGTGCGGGAATCTCTGAAACACGATGAAGAGTGCAGGCAGTGCCGGTGGTTTCAACTCTGCCGGAACGGGTGCCGCAGACACAGAATACGGGATGATCAGACAGGGACGTACAGAAACTACTTCTGCGGCGGATACAGGATGTTTTTTGAAAAATGCGCACCGAGGATGAAAGAGATTGCCGGCTATCTTAGGAAATAAGACAGCCGGCAATCTCTTTGAATGTCCGGAAACAATCAGGGCGGCTTCCGACCCGGTCTTATTCGGTAACAGCGCAGAAGCCTTCCGCGTAGAATGCGCCGCCTGTGGGAAGGCCGTCTGTGAAGACGGTGACTATTTCTCCTTCCTGGCGGAAGAGAACCGGAGTGCCGGTACGCATACATATGACAGATTTCACCGGTTTTTCTGAGACGAGTGTGATCTGTGCCGGAAGAACAGGAGTATCTCCGTATGCGCAGAAAACATATCTTCTATTTTCTTTCTGCGTGTAGAACAGGTTATCTTTGAAATACGGGGCACAGATGCGCGTCCCATATATGCCGTCTCCGTAGATGTTAAGCCATGCGCCCATGTCGCGGAGAGACCGGACTGCGGGAGCCGGGAGTTCACCGTCCGGCTGCGGGGCGATGTTAAGGGCAAGATTGCCGCCTTTGCTCACAACATCAAGCAGAAGCAGAACAAGCTGGTGTCCGCTTTTGAATGTATCTGTATAGTGGAACGAAAACTTCTTCCCTACAGTCGTACAAGTTTCCCACGGAACACTGAGGGCAGTCTCGGGGACAGTTTTCTCCGGTGTGATGAAGTTTTCATACTCTCCCCCGCAGGTACGGTCAGAGACGATCAGGTGCGGCTGGGAGGAAGAGCGGATCTCCTCCACGATCTCGCCGAGACGGATGTCCTGTCCCAGATTATCGGGGCGCACCCAGCCTCCGTCCAGCCAGAGCACATCGACTTTGCCGTAGTTTGTGCACAGTTCCCGGATCTGCTGATGGGCAAACTGTACATATTTCTCCCACAGATCCGGATGTTCACTGACATCATAATTTACGTTTCTGTCAGGTGCGGTGCCAAACTGCGGAGCCCAGTAATATTCACTGTGCCAGTCCGGCTTGGAAAAGTAGACAGAGATGCCCAGCCCCTGTTTGCGGAATTCCCGGAAGAGCGCTTCTGTAATATCGGCATTCTTATGGGTATGGAACGGGCAGTTATCTGCCGTAATCTTATAATCGGTTGTTTTTGTGTTATACATACAGAAGCCGTCGTGGTGTTTCGTTGTGAAAAGCAGATATTTGAATCCGCATTCGGAAGCCATGCGGGCCCAGCTTTCCGGGCTGAATTTGACGGGATTGAATGTAAGGTTTGCATCCCGGTACTGCTGTTTGCATACTTCAACATCATCCCATGTCATGTCTTCCTGGCTCCATGAGCCGTCTCCGTCGCTGAGAGGCCAGCTCTCGTAAGTGCCGAGCTGGCATCCGGGCGCCCAGTGCATCATCAGACCGAGTTTCTGGTCCATAAACCATTCCAGATGTTCCTTTACAGCCTCTGATTTCGGGGAAATGTATTCTTCTGGTGCGGTATAGTTATGTATACCGTTGACAATAAGTGCCTTTGCCATAATTATTATGCTCCTTTTCTTGTCCGGACAAAAAAGCCGGATGGTTGATTCTAATATACCTCCCGGCCATAATATTGGAAAGAGTTAAATCTTTTGATCAGGTGTACTTTTTTTAGCCCGGCGGATTGTAAGCGTAGCGGCCAGGCGTCCGTTCTCGTCGATGGAGAACGCAAGACCGCTGTCGCCGCCGAAATGCAGGCGGATCCGTTCGTTGACATTACGTATGCCGAATCCGTGGGAAACTTTCAGATCTACGTCTTCATATCTGAGGTATGCGTTGAGTTTGTCCGGATCTGCGCCCCTGCCTGTATCAGTCACACGGACGCAGAGTCTGTCTTCTTCTTCCCATGCGCGCAGAAAGACAGTAATGCCCGCGTCCTGGCGCGTAATGCCGTGGCGGATTGAATTCTCCACGAGCGGCTGAAGTGTAAATTTGGGGATAAAGATCTCTGTATCCGGGCGGTCCGCCGAGATTTCCAGGTGGATTTTCTGGCGGAAACGCAGAGTGTAGATAGAGATATATTCCCGTATATTTTCCACCTCTGTGTGAATGCTGACAAGCTGGTCGGGCTCAGTGATGCTGTAGCGCATCAGATTGGCGATGGAATCAACGGTGGCCGCGATGTCGTCCTCCTCACGCATCAGCGCCATATAGTTTACGGTGTTCATGGCGTTTAATACAAAGTGCGGATTCATCTGTGCCTGAAGCGCCCGCAGTTCGCTGATCCTTCTTTGCTCTGCGGACTGCTGGATCTGTTCGGTCAGCCGGTTGACACGGCGGATCAGATCGCTGAAGCTGCTGTTAAGCCTTCTGATTTCCGGGGGTCCCGAACCTGAAAATGCTGACAGGTCTACATTTCGGGTATCTTCGATACTTTCAATCTTCCGTGTCAGCTGTACGACAGGAAGTGTAATTCCCCTGGAGAGCAGGAGAGAAGACAGGGCGCCGATGATCAGGAAGACGAATGAACAGAGCAGATACGGGAGCATCATCGCATGGAGCTGCTCTGTAATATCGCTGTAAGGCGTGAGGAAGAGGAGGTGGAGTCCCCAGTCAAGTTCCGCCGAGCTGTATATATATGAACTGCCATTCAGGCTCAGTTTCTGATGGGAGGTATCGCTCAGAAACTGCTCGGCTGCATCAGACAAGTCCGGCAGAGCGTCCGACTGGTACAGAAGCGCTCCGTCGCGGCTGAAAAGTGCAAATCCGCTGTTTGCAGTAAGCGGATGAAAAGAAAAAATCTGGGGGATGCGGCTTGCCGGCACACTGCAGAGAAGCACTCCGACTCCGTCTTTCAGGCGGGGACCGGAATAATGGCTGTTCTGGAGCTTTTTGGCGAAGCAGAGCCGGCCTTCCTTTGCGTCTACAAAAATATAATGACGCGCAACCTGATCAAGTGCATATGTATACCAGTCCTCATTGAGAAAATTCTCTGCGCTGAAGAGGCGGCTGACGCCCCGGACGGTCGCATTGGACCTGAAAAGAGTGCTTACAGGAAGTTCCGGATTAACATAAAGGACAGAAGAAAATCCTTTATTAGACAGTGCACTCTGGGAGTTCAGCGTGTATGCCATCCGGCTGTTCAGTGCAGATTTTGTCTGGAGATCCTCCAGCCTGTCATTGCCTACGGGCATGGAGAGCAGGCTGCCCAGCTCCTCATCGGTAGTATACATATATATAAGCTGGTCCAGCTCCTGTGTGAAAAGCCGGCACAGAGAGTTGTTGGCGTCTACAAGAGTGTCATAGGAAGTCAGGATCTGTTCGGTAATGGAATACTGGAAGAGTCCGTAGGTGACCAGGTTCAATGTGATCAGTATGCAGGATATGATCAGGCATATGATCATGAAACTGCGTTTGGTGATGCTCATGGATTGCCCTCCTTATCTGTATACTCAGGGTGAAGGTCCCTGGAACTGTGGAGATTACGGTACTCGCTGGGAGTCATCCCGGTCTGCTTTTTAAAGGATCTTGCAAAATAATGAGGATCTTCGTATCCTGACCGTGCACACACATCTTTGATAGGAATCGAGATGTCCTGCAGAAGTTCCTGGGCGCAGAGCAGCCGCTGGCGGGAGAGATAACTGCTGATCGTCTGTCCCATCGCCTGTTTAAAAACTGTACTCAGATAGGGAAGAGACAGATTGGCCCGGTCTGCAAGCTGGGAGATGTTAAAGCCGGGATCAGAGAATGACTCCTGGATCACCTGGATACAGTGTGCAACGATCGGCTGCTCATATTCGCTCTTCCTGTTTTTGGCATATGTCATCAGTTCCTGGCAGCGGGCATAGATGTAAGAAACACGTTCCCTGGACGGGGAGAGCAGCCAGTATTCATCCATGCAGGTTTTCTTCAGCTCTTCAAGTTCAGCTTTGTCCTTGCCTATTTCATTTTGATAGGCGAAGGTGTGGTTAAGAAGTGTGGAGCCGAGTGTCCCGGCGGTGTCATGGAGGAGTGCTTCTGCCAGAACCCCGTCATACAGGAAGTTATAGACTGCTTTTTCATCTCCCCTTCTCAGTAAAGAGAGCAGACGGTCTTTGAGCACCTCGCTTCCCGTCAGGCGGCGGATCTGTTTCTTTGCAGCGAGATCCTTGTCGATTTTTTTCAGAAGGGCTTCCAGTTCTTTTATCTTCTGCCGGGTGACCGGCTTGAGGATGTAATCTGTGACGCGGTACTGCAGCGCTTTCTGTGCATATTCAAATTCACTGTGGCCGCTCAGCAGGATGACTCGGGTACTGCGATGGTTTTCGTACAGATAGCGGGAAAGCTCTATACCGTTCATGCGGGGCATCTTGATGTCTGCTACGACTACGTCAGGAGGATTATCTTCAATCATGGAAACGGCATCAAGCCCGTCTGTGGCACAGCCTGACAGTTCACCGTTGAAATCATCCCAGTGCAACATCTGACACAGTCCTTCAAGGGCTAGGTAGTCGTCATCTACAAGCAGTATTTTGATCATAAATCTTCTCCTCCTCATTTGCAGTTCTCATTTGTGTGCTATCCGCAATAATCATCGGGTATTATAGCATACAGCCGGCAGATTTGTGAATTATTTCCTAAAATTAATGATCTCGGGTGCTTTTTTTAAGCACATAGCATCAGATAAAAAAGATGCACCTCATATAAAAATTGTGCCGTTGTTGAAGCAGGAATGTGGATGATAAACTTTATGTAGAAAGCACGGAAAGAAAAGGGGGATGTTATGAAAACTTCAACTGCAAACCCGGCTGTCGTGAAAAAAAAGAAAAAAAGTTTCTGGTATGTATTTAAAAAAAATCTTCCACTGACTATTATGGCGGCGCCGGGACTGATCGTCATGATTCTGTTCCGCTACCTTCCCATGTCGGGACTGCTTCTCGCATTTAAGCGCTTCAGCGTAAGGGACGGCATTTTCGGGAGTCAGTGGATCGGCTTCAAAAACTTTGAATTCCTGTTCAAGACAACAGACGCCTGGATCATTACGAGAAACACACTGCTTTATAACGGTCTGTTTATCCTGCTGGATCTTGTGATGGCAGTGGCTATGGCAATCGGCCTGAACGAACTTCTGAAGAAACGCAGGGCGAAGATCTACCAGACGATCTTTATGGCGCCTTACTTCCTGTCATGGGTTGTTGTTTCGTTTATGGCGTTTTCAATGTTCAGCGTGGACGACGGCCTGTTCAATCATCTGCTTGACTACTTCGGATTCGCCGGGGTAGACTGGTATTCTGATCCTGGAAAATGGCCGTTTATTCTGACATTTTTCCAATTGTGGAAGACGATAGGATATTCAACGGTCATGTATCTGAGTTCTCTTACCGGTATTCCGAACGATTACTACGAAGCAGCGGTAATCGACGGAGCAACAAAATGGCAGCAGATCAAAAATATTACGCTGCCATGTCTGAAACCGATGATGATCGTCCTGACAATCCTGGCAATCGGAAGAATCTTCTACGCTGATTTCGGTCTGTTCTTCCAGCTTCCGAGAGATTCGGGACCGCTGTATGACGTGACACAGGTTATTGATACATATGTATACAGGGCGCTCAAAGAAACCGGCAATGTCGGCATGGCATCTGCAGCCAGCCTTTACCAGTCGGTTGTGGGATTTGTCCTTGTAGTAGGAACCAACCTCGTCGTACGTAAAATGGATCCGGACAGCGCATTATTCTGACAGGAGGGGTTATGGATGAGAAGTTTATTTAAGAAGAAAAAGAACAAGGATGAGGGAGTACCTGATCTGACAATAAACCGGATATCTAAAAAAGCCGATATTGCTCTGAATATCTGGTTTGCCATATGGACTCTTATCTGTGTGCTTCCGCTTCTGCTCGTAGTGATCGTATCTTTCAGCAGTGAGCAGAGCATCTTTGAAAACGGGTACAGCTTTTTCCCGTCCGAGTGGAGTCTCGCGGCATATGAGTTCTTCTTTAAACTGGGAGACCAGCTTATCCGTTCTTACGGAATCACAATTTTTGTAACTGTAGTCGGAACAGTATTCAGTCTGGCGATCAGCGCAAGCTTCGCATATGTACTCAGCCGCAGCGACTATGCATACAACAGACTGTTTACACTCCTGATGCTCTTTACCATGCTGTTCAACGGAGGTATCGTTGCCACATATATGGTAAACACACAGCTGCTCGGTCTGGGAAACAGCGTGTGGGCACTGATCTTCCCGATGTCGTTCAACGCATTCTACATTGTGGTGCTCAGGACATTCTACAAGAGCATACCCGTTGAACTTATAGAAGCTGCGAGAGTGGACGGAGCCAGCGAGTTCAAGACATTTTTCAGGATCGTGCTTCCGCTTTCCAAACCGGGTATCGCAACGATCGGTATGTTTACGATGATCGCATACTGGAACGACTGGTTTCTGGGAATGCTCTACATCGTGGATCAGGAAAAATATCCTGTACAGACACTGCTGTGGAGTATGCAGAACAGTCTGGAATTTATGAAACAGTCTTCGGCAAATGCTCTGGAATATGCAGAGATGGCAGCAAATGCACCGACAGACAGTGGCCGTATGGCTCTTACCGTACTGGTAGTCCTGCCAATCCTTCTGGCGTATCCATACTTCCAGAAATATTTTGTCAAAGGACTTACGGTCGGCGGAGTGAAAGGCTGATATAACACGTATTCAGAACGCAGAAGCGTTTTGGTAAATAATTTCTAAGAGGAGGAAAGATTATGAAACTGAGAACAAAGAGATTGCTCAGCATCGGACTTGCGGCAGCCATGACAGTAGGCCTGCTGGCAGGATGCGGAAAGAAAGGCGGATCAGACAACGGCGGCAGCGACGAGGATGGCATCACGACACTGAAATGGTATATGTCCATCAACCCGGTGGCAGCAGATACAGATAAGGTGATTGAAAAGCTCAACGAGTATACACGTGACAAGATCGGTGTAGAGATTGATTACAATGTAATTGCAAATCCGGACTACAAAGAGAAAATGCCGAACCTGATCAATGCAGGCGAGTATTTCGATATCTGCTTTACAGCAAACTGGACGACAGATTATCTTCAGTTCGTAGGCAAGGACGCATATATGGATATCACAGATCTCCTTCCGGAATATGCAAAAGAAACTTATGATTTTATTCCGCAGGAAGTGTGGGATACAGTGAAAGTAGATGGACAGATCTACGGTGTTCCTTCCTATAAAGAAATGGGATGGCAGGGCGGAATCGTATATAACAGCGATCTCGCAGCTGAATATGGCATCGATATGAGTCAGGTTGCCACACTTGAGGATTACACAAAAGTTCTTGAGACAGTTGCCGAGAAATCAAAGGCAGCAGGACAGGATGTGATCGGTGTATCCGGACTTGTGAACGCATGGCCGATGGCTGCTCCGTATGAGTCTCTTACAGGAAACTCCACACTCCCTGCAGTTGCGGCAGTACCGGAGTATGATAACTTCAAAGACATGGCAGGAGAGACTGTATTTAACCAGTACGCGAGCGAAGAGTACATGAACTACTGCAAGACAGTTTATTCATGGAATAAAGCAGGATACCTTGGCGGCGATCCGGTTAACTATGACAGCGATACAGCAAACCGTGACAATGACTTCAACAACGGCAAGCTGTTCTCCTACTTCATTAAAAATGCACCGGGTAATGTAGAAATGATGTCAAATTCAAGCGGACACGGAGTAGGTTTCGTATCACTGATGGATCCGTTATTTGAGACAACAAGTGTACTCAGCGGCGGTATCCTTGCAATCTCCTCCGCAAGCGAGCATCCGGAGAAAGCTCTTGAGTTCATCAATCTTCTGAACACAGACGAGTATGTTGGAACACTGATCCGTCATGGTATCGAAGGCGAGCACTATACAGCAGTCGGCGAAGACCAGGTTGACAGAACAATGGGCGGAACACTTGATCCGGCTGACAACGGATACGACTATACATACGGATGGCAGTTTGGTACACCGTTCAACCAGAAATGGGACATCAGTTATCCGGACAATATCGAAGAACTGTTCCAGGAGTACAATGATGCGGCTATTATCTCCCAGAACAACGGTTTCTCCTTTGATATGACACCGGTAGAGACACAGGTTGCAGCGCTGACTAACGTAATCGCAGAGTACGGTCCGTCTCTTGAGACGGGATCTGTAGATCCTGAGGAATACATCCCGGCATTCCTTAAAGATCTGGAAGCAAACGGGGCACAGGATCTGATCGATGAAGTGACAACTCAGGTTGAGGAGTTTCAGGCATCTAAATAGATAAGATGATTTATAACCGGCACTGCCAGACGGCGTGCCGGTTTTTTGAGAGGAGTTTGGAGATGAAGCGACCGAATATATTGTTTGTCCTGACGGACGATCAGGGGGCGTGGGCAATGCGCTGCGCCGGGAATACAGATATCTATACGCCGAATCTGGATCGGCTGGCAAAACAGGGAACGAGATTTGACAATTTTTTCTGTGCGTCTCCGGTATGCAGCCCGGCAAGGGCGTCCATACTGACGGGACGTATTCCCTCACGTCACGGAGTCCACGACTGGATCCGCTGCGGAAGTCTTGATAAGGATGCACTTGGGGAATATAAAGACCACCCGTATTTCGCCAATGAAGACAAGCCGGTCCGCTATCTGGAAGGTATGACAGCGTACACGGATCTGCTTGCGGACAACGGATACTGCTGCGCCCTTTCAGGCAAATGGCATCTTGGCGACAGTATGAGCCCGCAGCACGGATTTACGGACTGGTTTACAATCGGCAGAGGCGGCTGCCTTTATATGGAGCCGGATGTGATCGAGAACGGTGAACTCAGGATAGAGAATCGTTATATTACAGATTTAATAACGCAGCATGCACTGGAAAATATTGATAAATATTCGGAGCGGTATAAGGATTCAGATCAGCCGTTTTATATAAGTGTGCATTATACGGCGCCCCACGACCCGTGGGATGCAGATCAGCATCCGGCAGAGTATGTAGAGATGTACCGTGACTGCCAGTGTACGGCGACTCCGGACGAACCGCTCCATCCTAACCGTATCCCTACGGCTCCGGGAGGAACAGGCGAGGAGAGAAAACGTCTTCTGCGGGGATATTATGCTGCGGTGACGGCGATGGATGCAGGCGTAGGCAGGCTTCTTGACCGTCTGGAAGAGCTGGGGATCGCGGATGATACACTGGTGATCTTTACCGCGGACAACGGCATGAATATGGGACATCACGGCATCTGGGGAAAAGGCAACGGAACGTTTCCGTTCAATCTGTTCGATACGGCTGTCAAGGTTCCGTTCATTGCCCGCTGGAAAGGCGTGATTCCTGAAGACAGGGTAACGGAGAGTATGTGCAGCCATTACGATATCATCCAGACACTGAAAGATCTGCTCAAGCTTGACGGTGACCTTCCGGAGGGACTGCCGGGCAGGAGTTTTGCTCCTGTGCTGACCGGCGCATCGGATACGGATAATCATGTTGTTATCCTGGATGAGTATGGATCAAGCAGGATGATCCGCAACCGTGAATGGAAGTATATCCATCGTTATCCGTATGGCCCGGATGAACTTTATCATTTGTCGGAAGATCCGGAAGAGAAAGAGAATCTGATCGGACTTCCGGAATATGAAGAAATCCGGTGCGGGCTGTTTGACCGGCTGCAGAAGTGGTACATGAAATATGCAGATCCGGCTGTAGACGGCTCAAGAGAAGCCGTGACCGGAATGGGGCAGCTGCGCCGTCCGGGTGTATATTCCGAAGGCAGGCAGGTGTATGCTGAAACAGCAAAATATCAGAAATAACAAACGTTGATTTGATAAAGCAGAATGAAGAAGGAACCGCGCGGTTTTGTATTTGCTCCCTTTGACGGGGGACGACAGAACCGCGCGAAGTGCGTTTCGGGAGAAAGTGTTCCGGCTGTGTGTGCCGGATCGTACAGACGGACGGTATGAAAATATGAGAAAACAATATTGATTTCGCCGGCGTCATGTACTAAGATGTGAGTCAGGTATGAGTTTAGAGGACAAGCGAAGAGAAATATCAGATTCCGACTGTGAGGCCGGAAGAAGGGAGACATCACTATGCAGTCATCAACAGAACTTAGAAGCCTGTTAAACAGGATCGACCACCGGGGGTATCCGGCATATAAAGATACAAAGGGCGCTTACCAGTTCCCAGGCTATATATTGTCTATCGACCATGTGCAGGGAGACCCTTTCGCCTCACCCTCAAAGGTGAGCGTACGCGTGGCCGGGCGCACCGCGGGATTCCCGCAGGAACTTTATGGAGGAGACCATCAGAGGATTGCTCTGCAGGATGAGCTGACGAGGCAGTTCGGCAGACGGGCGGAGCAGTTCGCATTTAAGGCAAAGGGCTCGGGAAAGAGCGGACTGATCTCTGTGAGCCGCTGCACGCAGGAAGTGCTGGAGCGCACGGCGTGCCGCATTGATCCGAAGAGCGGAGACATCGTGCTGCGCATGGAGATCGGATTTCCGGCGAACGGAAGGACGATCAATGCGAGAGAGCTGGAGAAGATTCTTTTTGATTTCGTGCCGGAGTGTGTGAAACACGCGCTCTTCTATAAAAATATGGATGCAAAGCGTCTGAGAGCTATCGTTGATCTGGCAGAGGATCAGCATTATATCCGGGAGATGCTGCCGAAGATGGGGCTCTGTGCCTTCGTGGCGAACGGAAGCGTGCTCCCAAGAGAGTCGGGAATCTCACCGCGGCCGATGAAAGGCGGAGTGAAGTTCCAGTCACCGAAAGAGCTGGAAGTGGAGATGGAGCTGCCCCACAAAGGGAAGGTCACCGGTATGGGGATCCGCAGGGGAATTACCCTGATTGTGGGCGGAGGATACCACGGCAAATCCACTCTGTTAAAAGCGTTGGAGCTGGGGGTATACGATCATATCGCGGGAGACGGCAGAGAGTACGTCATCACGGACAATACCGCCGTGAAGCTGCGCGCTGAGGACGGCCGGAGCATTCAGAAAACGGATATTTCCATGTTTATCAATGATCTTCCGAACGGGAAAGACACCGTGGGATTCTGTACAGAGGACGCCAGCGGCAGTACTTCGCAGGCGGCTAATGTAGTAGAGAGTATCGAGGCGGGAACTTCCCTTCTCCTGATCGACGAGGATACAAGTGCTACCAACTTCATGATCCGCGATGAGCTGATGCAGAGAGTCATTCACCGCGACATGGAGCCGATCACTCCGTTTATCGAGCGGATACGGGAGCTGTATGACGACTATGGCATTTCCACTGTAATCGTAGCGGGAAGTTCGGGAGCTTATTTCCACATTGCCGATACCATTGTCCAGATGAACCGCTACGTGCCGAAGGATATCACCGCTTATGCGAAAGCGGAGGCAGAGAGCTTCCCGATGATCAGCGGCCCGGAGAAGCCGGCGGAGAAACCGGACTTCCGCCGTTGTCCGAGAGCAGGAAAAGGATTCCGGGATAATGAAAGAGTCAAGATGAAGACGATGGGACGAGAGGCGGTCATGATCAATAAGGAGACTATCGATCTGCGCTATGTGGAGCAGATCACGGACAGCGAGCAGGTTACGGCGCTCGGGTACTGTATGAGGTATGCGCAGAAGCATATTATGGACGGAAGAAAAGACCTCAGGCAGATCGTGGACGAACTGGAGCAAGTCATAGAAAAAGGGACGCTGGCGGCTCTGTGCGAGAGCAGTTCCAGCATATCCTGCATGGCAATGCCCAGACGGCAGGAAATCTTTGCCTGTTTTGACCGTTACCGGAGCCTGAAGATGTGATATAAGAAGACGATAAAGGAGTGACATCAAATGCAGTTAGTTGACGGCAGACCGGAGAGTACAGAAGGAAGACTTGAGAAAGAAATAAGAGTGTACGATTTTCTTGACTCTCTTGGAATAGAATATAAACGAGTTGACCATGAGGCGGCCATGACCATGGAAGCCTGCGAGGAGATTGACCGGACGCTGAGCGAAGGCGTGGAGAAAGGAGTTGCCATCTGCAAGAACCTGTTCCTGTGTAACCGCCAGGCAACGGATTTTTATCTGCTGCTCATACCGGGAGACAAGCCATTTAAGACGAAATATCTGTCCGCGCAGATCGGCTCCTCAAGGCTGTCTTTTGCAAAGCCGGAATATATGGAGCAGTATCTGGACATCACGCCGGGTTCTGTGAGCGTAATGGGACTGATGAATGACAAGGAGAATAAGGTACGGCTCCTGATCGACGAAGATGTCCTGCAGGAGGAATATTTTGCATGCCATCCGTGCATCAATACATCCAGTCTGAGATTTAAGACGTCAGATCTTATGGAAAAGGTGATCCCGGCCATGGTGCATGAACCGATGGTTGTAAAGCTGTAGGAAATGGAGGACATATATGAGATTTTTTCATCTATCCGACCTGCATATTGGAAAACAGCTGCATCATTATAATCTCCGCGAGGATCAGGAACATATCCTTGCGGAGGTTATTTCCTATGCAGAAAAACTTCATCCCGATGCGGTCGTCATTGCCGGTGATGTTTATGATAAGTCTGTTCCATCTGGAGAAGCGGTCACGGTGTTTGACGACTTCCTTACCCGCCTGTCCGCTGTGGATCCGGCAATTCCTATACTCGTGATTGCCGGAAATCATGACTCGGCCCAGCGTCTCGACTATGCAAGCCGCCTGCTCGGAAGCCATCAGATTTATATTGCCGGAAGAGCGCCGGAGTCTGAGGGAGAACATCTGAAGAAGATTACTTTGACGGATGAGTACGGCAAAGTGAATTTTTATCTGATGCCCTTTTTAAAGCCGGGATATGTGCGCGGTCTGTGCGGCGGAGAAGCGCCTGAGAATTACACTGCCGCTGTACAGGCTGTGCTTGGACGTGAGAAGATCGATCCCGGCGAGCGAAATGTGCTTGTGTCCCACCAGTTTTACACGGGGCGGGATACACGGACAGGAGAAGAAATCAGCCCGGAAACCTGCGATTCCGAGCTGCTCAGTGTGGGAGGCATAGATAATGTGGATATCTCTGTTCTGAGCGGGTTTGACTATGCGGCGCTGGGGCATCTCCACGGAGCGCAGAAGGTGGGCGGAGAGAATATCCGATACTGCGGCACTCTTCTGAAATATTCTGTCAGCGAGGCGGGGCAGGAAAAATCACTCCACATGGTCAGTCTCGGCGCAAAGGGCGTGCCTGTGAATGTTGAAAAGCTTCCGCTTCATCCGCTGCGGAATGTGCGCAGAGTCAGGGGAGAACTGGAGGAGATCATCAGCGCTGCGGATCCGGAGCACAGAGATGATTATGTGAGCGTCACCCTGACCGATGAGATCGATCCATATAAGCCGAAGGAACAGCTGCAGAAAGTGTACAGCCATATTCTGGAAGTGAGGATGGACAATGAACGTACGAGGAAGAAGCTGGAGTTTGACGGAGAAGAAATCCGCATGGAGGATCCGACGGAGGTGTTTGCTGATTTCTACCGCGAGATGCAGGGCAGAGAGATGTCGGAGGAGGAGACGGGAATTTTGAAGTCTGTATTTGACAAAGTGAAAGGAGATGCGTGATGCGGCCTGTCAGACTTACCATGTCTGCGTTCGGTTCTTATTCCGGCGTGGAAGTGATTGATTTTACAAAGGTTCAGGGAGGGCTGTTCCTTGTCACCGGCGATACGGGAGCCGGGAAGACGACTATATTTGACGCGATCACGTATGCCCTGTATGACAGGACAAGCGGCGGACAGCGGGACGGCAATATGATGCGCAGCCAGTATGCTTCCGAGGACGCGGATACCTATGTGGAATATGTCTTCACTTACAGGGACGGGGAGTATACAGTGCGCCGCAATCCTGAATATATGCGCATCGGAAAGCGGAAGAATTCAGACGGCTCGGTGCGTCTTGTAAAAGAGACGGCCAAGGTAAGCCTTATTCTTCCGGACGGAAAAGAATTCCAGGGGAAGAAACGGGAGATTGACCAGAAGATTGAGGAGATTATCGGACTGGATGTGGGACAGTTTACTCAGATAGCCATGATCGCCCAGGGGGATTTCCTGAAGCTTCTTCATGCCGGGTCAAGAGAACGCAAGAAGATTTTCTCAAAGATATTTCAGACACAGATATACTGGCGGATGCAGGAAGAGTTAAAAGAACAGGGCAGAAATCTGTATATCAGCCTGAAGGAAAATGAAACGGATATCAGAAGAGAGATGGAGCGGGTATCGGAGATTGAAGCCGGCTCTCAGGATTCTGATGAGGACAGTGGTCAGCAGACGGGATGGCAGGCGCTGACGGATCAGGAGATGCCCAAGGCAGATGAAGTGACCGGAGAACTCAGGCAGATTCTGAAAACGGGAAAGAAGATTTCTGCACAGCTGGGGGTGGAAGAGGAGCGCCTTCAGAAAGAAGCGGACGATCTGCGGTCTTTGATTGAGAAGAAGCAGGAGATGAACCGGCTGTTTGATCTTCTGGAGCAGACAAAAGAAACCTGGCGTAAGCTGGAGAATGACAGGGAGCTTTACGCAGAACTGAAGACTCAGGCGGCAAAAGGAGAACGCGCGGAACGTGCCCGCAGTCTGGAAGTACAGGCGCTCAGGACAAAGAAGGAGCTGGAACATTCGGAAAAGAATATCAGTGAACTGACCCTCCGGCAGAAAAACCAGGAGACGGAAGAGAAGAAGCTGAAGGAAGAAGTGCGGCAAATGGAAGCAGAATATGCCGAAGAGGAACCGAAACTTCAGGGACAGATCATCCGTCTGCGGGAAATGCTGCCCCGGTACGCCAACGTGCGCAGGCTGAAGGCAGCATTTGAAAAAAGTACGGCGGAGATGGCTCTCTGTATGGAAACGTGCGGGAGAGCGTCCCGGGAGTACGAAGAGAAGTACCGGAGGTTTTTTGCGGGACAGGCGGGGCTGATGGCGAAAGATCTGGAGGAAGGGGTTCCGTGTCCTGTATGCGGTTCCACCAGTCATCCGAAGAGAGCCGGACTCTCCGGGGATGTTCCCGACCAGAATGAAGTAGAAAAAGCAAAGCGGCAGAGAGATCTGGCGGACCAGAAACGTTCCGAAGTGCAGGCGGCTTATCAGAAGATTCAGGCGGAGCTTGCAGCAGAAGAAGCTGCCCTTGGCAAAGAGCACGCTGCTGAGGAAGAGGCAAAAGAGCAGCTGCAGATATTAGAGAAGGAATTTGAGGGCAGGAAAGAAACTCTGCGCCGGAAACAGGAACAGTACCGGAAATGCGCGGAAGAGGGCAGGAGAAGTGCCGGACAGCTGGAAGGGCTGCTCGCGCAGAGTGAAAGCCTGCAGAAGAGATTCGGGGAAGAGCAGGAGGCATTCCGGGAGGAGATCCGAAGACAGAAGTTTGAGGATCAGGAGGAATATCGTGACGCGAAACAGTGGATTGCCGAATGGCAGGATAAAGACAGCAGGGTAAAGGAATACGAGAAAAATGTACTCCGGTGCAGGGCTCAGATCGGGACGCTGGAACAGCAGACAGGGGAACGGAAGCGGGAAAGCGTAGAGCCGGACCGTGTCCGGCAGCAGGAGATTACAGCTGCCCTCAAGCGTATCCGGGAGAAGAGTCTGGAACTCCACGGGAAAAATATGGCTAATGAAAGCGCATATGAGAATCTCAGAAAATATTTTGCAGCGCAGAAGCAGTTAAAACAGAAATATGAGATGATCGGGAATCTGAGCCGTACTGCAAACGGAAACCTGAGCGGCAGCGCGAAGCTGGATTTTGAGACATATGTCCAGAGAAAATATTTCCGGCAGATTATTCAGGCGGCGAACCGCAGGCTGGCACGCATGACGTCGAATGAATTCATTCTTCAGTGCCGCGAGATCAGCGCGCTGAGCAGTCAGGGGCAGGCAGGACTGGATCTGGATGTGTATGATCTGGTGACGGATTCCGTACGTGACGTAAAGTCCTTATCAGGAGGAGAATCATTTATGGCGGCGCTGTCCATGGCGCTGGGGCTGGCAGACATTGTACAGAATACCGCCGGTGCAGTGAATCTGGAGACCATGTTTGTAGACGAGGGCTTCGGCTCACTGGATGACAGCGCCCGTGAAAGAGCCATTCAGATTTTAAAAGAACTTGCCGGTGAGAAGGGACTTGTAGGAATTATCTCCCACGTAAACGAGCTGAAAGAACAGATCGACTGGAAACTGAATGTGATTAAGACCGAGAAGGGAAGCAGCGCAGAGTGGGCAGTTTAATCTGTCAGGCGTTCAGATAAGAGATGTAAAGAAACTGTGAAAATTCTGTTATTTTCTTAACTTCTATTGTCAGCGGCAGGGCGGTTACGTTATATTAGTCGTAACCAATTACCAGACAGGAGGATAACAGTATATGAGTGGATTTTTTTCAGGTTCTGACAGCAGAAGACGCTATCCTAATCCGAATATGGGCGGCAGACATTACAAAAAGAAAGGTCTGTTCGGCATGATTCCGGGGATGGGAAGCTTTTCCGGTTCCGGCAGTTACAGCGGATATGGCGGTTATCCGAACCAGGGCTACCCGAATCAGAGCTATCCGAACCAGAGCTACCCGAACCAGGGCTATCCGAACCAGTCGGGATACCAGCAGAATCCGGCAGGAGGACAGGGGGCGTTTCAATCGACCGCACCTGCAGCAGGGCAGACGGTATGCCCGAAATGCGGCGCATCTGTTCCGGCGGGGGCCAAGTTCTGCCTGTCCTGCGGGGAAAAGATGGCTTCCAATGCCTTATTCTGCCCGAATTGCGGGAAGCCGCTGCCGGCAGGAGCAAAATTCTGCTCTGAGTGCGGAAGTAAAATACAGTAATGGGGCCGGCAAAGATTATCAAAAAGATCGGAGATTACACCGTAGCGTCCTGCATAGGAAAAGGGCGCTACGGTGTATGTTTTCTTGCTGTTGCTCCTGATGGCAGGCAGGTTGTTCTGAAAAGATTCCGGCCGCATATGTTCAGAAAAAATAAGAATGCAAATCATTATGAGGCAGTGATCCTGTCCGGGCTGAGCCATCCGGCGGTTCCGGAACTGCTGGGGGTGATCAATAACCGGCAGGGTTATTACTATGTTCTTGAGTATAAGGAAGGACCCACGCTGGAACAGTGGCTGTTTGAGCGGAAGAAAGTATTTAGCTCCGAAGAAATATACAGGATTGGTTCGCAGATATTTGAAGTGCTGGAATATATCCATAGCCGCAATGTAGTACACGGAGATATCAGCGTGGCAAATGTTACAGATAACGGGGTGAAGATAGCTCTTCTGGATTTCGGGCTCGCCCGGTATGCGGACGGGCAGAATATCAGATTCAGTCTGGATTATGCGCGCGCGGCAAATGTGCTCCTGTACCTGCTGTATTCGGGCTATGAGGGAAAAGGCAGACGTCCCTGGCACGAGGAGCTTCCGCTTTCCGGAGAGCAGAAAGAGTTCCTGAAAAAGCTGATGGAACCGGAGGAAAAGTTTAGAGATACCGGGGAGGTACGCAGAGAATTTAAAAATCTTTTCTGCGGAGAAAAGACCCTCTCCTGATAAGGATACACCTTTTGATATACCGGATGATGAGACGATATGTGAGATCGATCTGGACTTGACATTTTTTTATCATGCGTGTACCATAGAATCCGACAGAAAATTACATAAGATTGATGACAAGGGGAGCTTGTAGTACAGGCTGAGAGGAAGTTGAGAACTTCGACCCATAACCTGATTTGGATAATGCCAACGTAGGGATATGTTATAAGTGCTTTTAGGCCCTTTTGTTTTCAATCTGAGAACAGGAGGGCTTTTATTATGTCTGAATTACTTGTAAATGCAGAAGGCGGTCTGACCACAGCCGGATATGCGGTCACCATTATTGCCGGGGTTATACTGTTTCTTGCAGCGGTATATTTTGCGGCGAAGACGTCTTCCAAAAAGCGGATGAGTACAAAGCAGCTAGTGTTCTGCGCTGTTGCTCTGGCGCTTGCATACCTTACATCCTACATTAAACTTTTTGAAATGCCCTGGGGAGGGAGTGTGACGCTGTTCAGCATGCTTTTTATCGTGCTGATCGCAAACTGGTACGGCCCGAAGACCGGACTGCTTGTAGGTCTTGCATATGGAATTATTCAGTTTATCCAGGAACCGTATGTGCTGTCCTTTTTCCAGGTATGCTGTGATTACATCCTTGCATTTGCGGCTCTGGGCGTGGCAGGATTTTTCGCTAAGAGCAGATACGGACTGGTAAAGGGATACATAGTCGCCGTACTGGCAAGAGGTGTATTTCATGCGCTGGGCGGTTATCTGTACTGGATGGACTATATGCCGGACAACTTCCCGAAAGCGCTGGCGAGTCTGTATCCGATCCTCTAT